>X247_Common_Hamster__coassemble_162_pt1 | contig 10814 bp, 8 predicted proteins | sample X247_Common_Hamster__metabat2_high_PE_003 | metagenome-assembled genome bin X247_Common_Hamster | reverse complement strand
ATTGTTCTCTTTGAGCGAAAAACGGGACGCGAACCCGCGACCTCGACCTTGGCAAGGTCGTGCTCTACCAACTGAGCTATTCTCGCAGTCTTGCCGCTTTCAGGATCTGCGTCGCTTGTTTCCCGATTGCGAGTGCAAAGTTATAGCTTTTTTCTGAACTATGCAAGTTTTGAAGCCTTAAATTTTAACTTTTTTATCTATTTATTCGCCCCGCTTTCCCTAATCCAAGTGTTTTGAGTCGGTTAGTCCGACCGTCTTACGTTCCGATTTTCTTATTTCCTCCATATCCATGCCTGGGGAAACTTGCTTTTGAATTCTTCGGAACGCATGGTTTCGATCAGTTTATCCTTGTCGGTGGATGATTCGGCAGAGACCCTGCACATTTTTGTCGATTCCACAACCTGCAGAGCATATCCCTGACCGTTATGACGGTTGGCGAATCTCATGGCTTCCTCACATGTGGTGCATGTGGCCACTATAAGGTAATATGTATCGCTGTCAACCTCCGAATAGGGGAGACTTGTCAGCGTTTTATTATCACCGGCCGGGTCTTCGGGAGATTCCTTTGACTTTGCCGAAAACGTCGATGAGATGTTTTTAGTCTCTCTCACGGCCGTGTCGATGATTTTCTCGATCGGAACCACCGACGCCCTCTCTTCGCTCTTGGGCTGTTCGGCAGAAGGAATCAGGCAGAGAACGGCCAAAAAGAAAACCACAAGAAGGCAGGCGCATGCTTTTGCCGCTATTTTATTGACAGGAATATAATAGTTTCTTTCGAAATTCATCTTCCTGATTCTGCTGTCACAGGAGGGCTCGGATATGGTTGCTTCGCGTGCGGCAGCATCTGAATCCGCGGCATGATCTTTTCGAAGGGCAGTGGGGCCGGTGGGTTCCGCCAAAGAGGAATCTTCATTCTCTATTACGGCCCGGCTTCTGAATGATACGGAATATCTGCCTGTATCGGCAGCCATGCGTTCCGACGACCTGAAAGGGGAGAAAACAAGGTTTCCCTCAGCTCCCCGGCTGATGATGCCGAGTCGGCCGATAGTCGCCTCCCCGTCAAGACGGAGAGTGTCGGTAAGGGTGGCGATAGCCCTTGCCATGAGTTCGGATCCCTCTCTATACGACACCGCATTTTTGCGGGCATAGGAATTGGCAAGAATGCCGTCGTCGGTTCTCAACGCGGGATTAAACCTTACTTCACGCCGTATCGGAGTGATCACACCGGCTTTGAAATCAAACTCAGGAGCCTCATAGACATTGATAAACGCACCTAATCCCGGCAGGACCACACAGTCGTGCTGCAACAAAAGGTATTCGATATGCAATGCAAGATTCTCCATTTATTTCGTTTCAGTTCGTTCGGTTTTTTGAGCGAATCCGGCTGCAAAGTTAATAAAAAATAATCATAAAAATAAGTATAATGCCGCAAAAGGTGGTGCGCCTTATTCCAAGCTTCTGAAATGCAGTCGGTCCGCGGCAGAGGGAGTGAGGAATATGCGGATTACTTCTTTTCTGAGTGAAAAACCGACTCCACAAGCGATGGATCCGCGCCATATTCAAGAGCGAGCTTGCGGTCGATTTCCGCCTCTTCATTTTCGAAACGGAGCTTATGGATATATGCGCGGAGCAGAAACATGTTCCCGTTTCTTGGAAACTGTTTCATTGCAAGATAAAGATCGTCGGAGGCCTCCTGAAGTTTACCTCCGTCGGCAAGGAGAGTGATCTTATAAAACCAGACATCATCATCCGGAGAAATAGCCAGCGACTGCGCATAGAGATCCACAGCTTCGTCGGGTTTCCCCTCAAGCGCGCGTATCCGGGCCAGACCGTTGAGAGCATGCGTGTTTTCGGGATATTGTGATTTCAAAAGCGAGAAATCCTTTTCAGCCTCTTTCAGCCGGTTTTCCCCTAACATGATCATACCTCTCATCATTCTCGGCCATTCGAGAGTGGAATCAAGCTTCAGAGCCGCATTGAGATCATCCAGAGCCTCCTCGATGCGATTCTCCTCGATGTAGAGTGCGGCTCTGGCAGAAAGCATTTTCCGCGATTCTGGCATTTGCGACAGCCCGATGGAATAGGCTGTCAAAGCCCCCTCACGGTCGTCGAGACGGGAGCGTATCTCCCCGAGATTGGCCCATAACAGCCAATTGCTCTTATTGGCAGGCTCAAGACGAAGGGCTCGCACAGTGAAGCGTTCCGCTTCCTTCCATCTCTTTCTTCCGGCATAATAGTCGGCAGAATCTATGCAAGCCTCATAACTCTGGGCAAACACTCCGGAAGATGAGAAAACAGAAAGGATTAAAAATATGATGGCTTCAGACAGGAATCCGGGTTTCCGGATTCCTGTCTCAAAATTTTCTCTATTCATTGCTTATATCGCTCAAGACCGGAGCGGAGGAAACGGATGAAACTTTCGATATTCTCGTTATAACCGTAAGGAGGAGCCAGAGGGTGTCCGTTATTGTCGAGCAACACATAATAAGGCTGTGCGGTGGCTCCGAACTTCGTGCGCTCAAGATAGCTCCATTTCTCACCTATGGTGCGCAGGGTTCTTTCCGAGCCGTCTTTCTCCTTGACAGTGATGGGAGAGGGAAGAGGTTTTTTGTCATCAACCATAAGAGTGATCAGCACGTAGTCATTCTCTATGATGGATTTGACCTCGGGATCAGTCCATACCGAAGCCTCCATCTTGCGGCAATTCACGCATCCGAAACCGGAAAAATCGATCATCACAGGTTTGTTGAGACGACGGGCCATTCTCATACCCTCCTCATAATCATCAGAAGTGGCATGCACGCTCCCCTCGTAAAGATTGAAATCCTGTGTCGACATCGGAGGTGCGAAAGCGCTGATGCTTTTGAGGGGGGCGCCCCAGAGCCCGGGAATCATATAGACAGCAAAAGAGAGCGATATGCATGCGAGAAGGAAACGAGGCACGCCAATCTTCTCACATCTGGAATCATGCGGGAATGTGATCTTTCCCAAAAGATACACGCCCAATAGGGCGAAGATAACAATCCAGAGAGATATGAACACTTCCCGGTCGAGGATACGCCAGCCGTATGCCAGGTCGGCCACAGAAAGAAATTTCAGGGCAAGAGCCAGTTCCAGGAAACCGAGCACCACTTTCACGGTGTTCATCCAGCCACCGCTCTTCGGCACCGACTTGAGCACCGTGGGAAAGATGGCGAAAAGAGTGAAGGGGAGGGCGAGAGCCAGTGAGAAACCGGCCATACCCACAGCCGGAGAGATGAAATTAGAGGTCGCCGCGGCCTCCACAAGAAGAGTGCCTATGATCGGACCTGTGCAGGAAAACGACACGAGAGCCAGTGTGAACGCCATAAAGAAGATGCTCAGATAGCCCGTGGTGCTGTCCACTTTCGAATCTATCTTATTGCTCCAGGAGGAGGGAAGGGTCATCTCGAAGCCACCCATAAAGGAGAAGGCGAAGAAAAGAAGAAGGATGAAGAAGGCCACGTTGAAAGCAGCCGATGTGGCCAGTTCGTTAAGCGCCGACGCTCCGAAAATCACGGTCACCGCCAGTCCCAGCACCACATATATCACGATTATCGAGGCACCATATGTCATGGCGGCCATCACAGACTTGCGCCGGGTCTTGTTCTGCTTGAGGAAGAAGCTGACCGTCATGGGGATCATCGGCCATACGCAGGGTGTCACCAAAGCTATCAGGCCTCCCAGAAAACCGGCTATGAATATATACCACAGCGAGCGACTCTGCTGGGATGGATTGTCGCTGAAAACCTTGAATTCCGCTTCTACGTTTGTCCACCAGTCGGAAGTGTCGGTGCCGGAAAGATTCACGCCCGGTGTGAGCGGAGCCTCGCTTCCCTGCAGGGAATCAATCATCTCCGCCACGTTGTCGGATTTCTCATCCTGTGCTTCCGTCGCGGCTTTGTCACCGGCAGTTTTCTCTTTCTCGCTATCCGCCGCCGGAGCCGTCTCCTTCACGGGAGCGGAGCCTGAAAAATCATGAGATGAGAACACCTGGAAACAGCTGCCGTCGTTGCAGACCTGTCCGTTGACCTCGAGTTTTACAGAGAACCGGGGTGAGGTGGGTTTGATTTTCTGTGTAAACTTCACAGTGCCCGAATAGTAGTGTTCGTCAACGCCGAAGATGTCGTTGAAGGCTTTGGTGTATGCCTTGCCGGCCACCGGTTTTCCGACAAGCTGACACCCCTTGGGAGAGAAATTCATCACCAGCGGGCCGGCCCCTCCGGCCGGATTATCGAAAGAATAGAGATGATAGCCGCGTTCGATGCGAGCCGTGATCTCAAGCTCAGGGTCCATGGTATTGTCGTTGACAATGCGATACGACCAGTCGACATTCTCTTGCGCAAACGATGTGAGAACAATCGTCAGAAACGTAAGAAATGAAAGTATTCTATTCATATTCAACTGAATAAATAAGGACGTGCATCCGGATCAGCTCCCAATTGCCGGGAAGAGAAGAGGAATGTTCCGGATGGAATAAGCCCTAAATAAAAAATGTATAATAATTTTTGTAAAATTAGCTATTTTGGCTTATATTTGCAACAACCTTAAACATATACTCATGAAATCAAAGCATCTTTTACTTGGAGACGAGGCGCTGGCTTTAGGGGCTATCCATTCCGGTCTCTCGGGCGCATACGCCTATCCCGGCACTCCTTCGACAGAGATTATGGAGTTTATCCAGCAGTCTCCCATAGCGCGCGAGCGTAAGATACATTCCCATTGGTCGTCGAACGAAAAGACTGCCGTCGAGGAGGCATTGGGTATGTCATATTGTGGAAAACGTGCCATAACTTCCATGAAGCATGTGGGGCTGAACGTTGCCGCCGATCCATTCGTGAATTCGGCTATGACCGGAGCCAACGGCGGTCTTCTTGTCGTGGCAGCCGATGATCCCTCCATGCATTCCTCCCAGAATGAACAGGATTCGAGATTCTATGCCGACTTCGCAATGGTTCCGGCCCTTGAACCGTCGACCCAGCAGGAGGCATACGACATGGCCGAATACGGTTTCCGGCTGTCGGAACAGTTTCAGATTCCGGTGCTTGTGCGTCTTGTGACGCGCCTGAGCCACAGCCGCGCCGTGGTGGAGACTTCAGATGAAGCACACCCCGAAAACGACCTCCATTATCCGGAGCGTCCGAAACAGTGGGTGCTGATGCCCGCGGTGTCGAAAGTCAGAAACAAACAGCTCATTTCCGATTTCGAGGATTTCATCTACATGTCGGAGAAATCACCCTTTAACCGCTACACCGACGCCGACGACAAAAGAACGGGAATTGTGGTGAGCGGCATCGCCTACAATTATCTCATGGAGACATTCCCCGGCGGAGTGCCCTTCCCGGTGGTGAAGGTGAGCCAGTATCCCCTCCCCGTAAAGCTCATAAGGAGGCTCTACGATGAATGTGAGTCGATTCTTGTGCTTGAGGAGGGTCAGCCATTTATCGAGCGACGTATCCGCGGACTTCTCGATGTCGGGAAACCCGTATATGGGAAACTCAGCGGAGAAGTGGTGCGCGACGGCGAGCTCAATCCCGACATAGTGAGAAATCTCTTCATGTATTTCGCTCCCGAATATATGCCATTCGAGAGCATGACCCGTAATCTTCCGGCAAAAAATGTAGTGTCCCGTCCGCCGGCGCTTTGTCAGGGATGCGGACACAGGGATGTGTATGGCGCACTCAATGAGGCCCTTGCGGAATATGAGAATGCCAAGGTGTTCGGAGATATAGGTTGCTATACACTCGGATTCCTGAGTCCGTTCAATGCGATCGACACATGTGTGGACATGGGCGCCTCGATCACCATGGCCAAAGGAGCCGCCGATGCCGGCCAGCATCCGGCTGTGGCCATAATCGGCGATTCCACATTCACCCACAGCGGCATGACCGGTCTGCTCGATGCGATCAACGAAGACAGCCCCATCACGGTGATAATATCCGACAACCTCACCACGGGCATGACCGGCGGCCAGGATTCGCAGGGCACCGGAAAACTTGAGGAGATATGTCTCGGACTCGGTGCGGATCCGCGCCATCTGCGCACTATCGACTCCCTCCCCAAGAACCATGACGAAATGGTGAGACTCTTCAGGGAGGAGATCGACCACAACGGATTGTCGGTGATAATTTCACGTCGCGAGTGTATCCAGACGGCACGCCGTCACAAACAGGGATAAGACCTCTCTTTCTCTATCCAGCCCCCTCGAAATCAGGGGAACTTACTAATGTAAAATCTGATAAACATGAAAACCGATATAATACTGGCGGGAGTCGGCGGACAGGGCATTCTCTCCATAGCCACGATTCTGGGAGCGGCCGCTCTTGAGGAAAACCTTTATCTTAAACAGGCTGAAGTGCACGGCATGAGCCAGCGCGGAGGCGATGTGCAGTCGAATCTGCGCATCAGTTCGAATCCGATCCATTCCGATCTCATTCCCCAGGCCGGAGCCGACCTGATAGTCTCTCTCGAGCCGATGGAGGCTTTGCGCTATGTCAGCTTCCTCGCGCCCGAAGGGTGGGTGGTGACCAACACAAATCCATTAGTCAATATCCCCAACTATCCGGAGATGGAGAAGGTGGAGGAGGAGCTCGGCAATCTTCCCCATGTGGTGGCTTTCAATATGGATGAGAAGGCGAAAGAGCTGTTGTCGCCAAGGAGCTCAAACATGATTCTTCTCGGCGCCGCATCCCCATTCATAGAGATAGCCCCGGAGAAGATAGAGAAGGCAATCGAAAAGATCTTCGCCCGGAAAGGGGAGAAGATTGTGGAAAGCAATATCAAGGCTTTCAGAGCCGGAAGAGAGTATGCAATGAATGTCTCACCCAAATCCTGACGCCATGTTTCCATTAGAGCAATCCAAACTCGACAAAGCCATAGAGCTTCTTTCGATAATCGATATCACATCCGCCACAATACGCCAGGTCTGCGCCCTTGCCTCCCTTTTGGAGGAGGAGGCAGGTGAAAAGATGGTTCACCTTGAAATGGGCAATCCCGGACTTCCCGCTGAAGATGTGGGAATCGAAGCGGAGATCTCTGCTCTGCGTGAAGGGGTGGCGGGACATTATCCCAACATCGCGGGCATACCTTCGCTGAAGAAAAACGGGTCGGAGTTCGTGAAGGCCTTCCTCGGGGTGGAGATTCCTCCCAAGGCGTTTGTGCCCACGGTAGGCTCGATGCAGGGGAGTTTCACGCTTATGCTTCTTCTTGGCCAGAGAATACCGGGAAAAGACACCATGCTCTTCCTGAATCCGGGCTTCCCGGCCCAGCGCAACCAGGCCAAGCTTCTCGGGCTGAAAGAGGAATCATTCGATATCTACAGCTACCGCGGGAAGAAGCTTGAGGCGAAACTTGAAAGCTATCTGAGCAAAGGGAATGTCACGGGTCTGATCTATAGCAATCCCAATAATCCGGCATGGACCAACCTCACTGAGGAGGAGCTTGAGATAATAGGCAGGCTCGCCACCAAATATGATGTGATCGTGCTTGAAGACCTGGCGTATTTCGGCATGGACTTCCGCCGCGACGTGAGCCATCCGTATGAAGCTCCTTTCGGAGCGACAGTGGCGAGGTATACCGACAATTATATCCTTATGCTTTCCGGCTCGAAGATATTCAGCTATGCCGGACAACGGATAGCCATCGTGGCTATGAGCGGAAGCGTGTATGAGCGGCGGTATAAGTATCTGGAGGAATTCTACGAGATGCCGGTGTTTGGCGATGCATATATCTTCGGAGTGCTCTATTGCGCTTCATCGGGCACGAGCCATTCCGCGCAGTATGCTCTCTCGGCCATGTTTGAGAAGGCGGTCAAGGGTGAGCTTCCTTTCGTGGAGCATTGCCGTGAATACGCCCGCAAGGCCGAGCGCACAAAGAAGATATTCACCGACAATGGTTTCCATATCGTTTATGAGAAAGATGGCGATAATCCGATTTCCGACGGATTTTTCTTCACGATCGGCTATCCCGGTCTTTCGTCGAAAGAGATCCAGATGGAACTTCTCCGGCATGGGGTGGCGTCGATCTCTCTTGCCTCGGCCGGAAGCGAACAGCCGGGAGTGAGAATTTGCGTCTCGATGATAAGGAGTGAGGAGGATTACGAGAATCTCGACCGCTACCTTAAGGAATTCAACCGTCAACACAGATCATCTTGAAAATGGAATTCAGATATACTACAGCCGCCGAGGCGGTGAAGCTTATCGACAGCGGCGACCACATATATGTGCAGGGTTCGACCTCGATTCCGGAAGAGCTTCTCGACGCGCTTGCCCTTCGGGCTCTTCGCGAAGGTGACCTCCGCGACATCACCGTATATTCGGCTTTCGCGGTGGGACGCCGTCCGTCACCGCTGTGTGTGCCCGAACTCAGGGATGTCTTCTTTCAGGATTCCTTCTTCGTTAACAATTCTGTGAGAGAATGGATCGCCCGAGGATATGGCTCGATGACTCCCCGGTTCTTAGGGGAGGTGCCGGAGCTTTTCCGCGACGGCACATGCCGTGTAGATGTGGCATTGATCAATTGCTCTCTGCCGAATGAGGAGGGTGTGGTGAGCTTCGGTGTCTCGGCCGATCTCGCCACAAGCGCGGTGGAATGTGCCGACCGGGTGATAGCGCAGATCAATCCCTGCGTTCCATTCACGCCGGGCGACGCCACAATCCATCTGTCGCAGCTTGCCGCGGCAGTGGAGGTGAATGATCCGCTTGTGGAGGTTCCCACGGCTGTTCCAACCGAAAAGGAGATCAGAATCGGAAACTATATCGCCGGGCTCATACCCGACGGAGCCACGCTCCAGATCGGTGTGGGGGGGATTCCCAATGCGGTGATACGCGCCCTATCCGGTCATAAGCATCTCGGCCTTCATACCGAGGCTATGACCGACGGTGTGCTTCCCCTTCTCAGAAGCGGAGTGATCGATAATTCTCAGAAAGCGGTGATGCCCGGAAAATCGGTGGCGTCGCTCGCATTGGGATCGCGGCAGCTGTATGATTATCTTGACGGGAATGAAGATGTGATATTCAAGGATGTGGCATGGACCAACAATCCTTTCATTATCGCACAGAATCCGAAAGTGATGTCGATCAATTCATGTCTCGAGATAGATCTCACGGGTCAGGTCTGTGCCGATTCGATCGGGAAGAAGATATTCTCCGGAGTGGGAGGACAACATGATTTCGTGTATGGATCCTCGCGATCCGAGGGGGGGCTGTCGTTCCTTGCCATGCTTTCCACCACCTCGAAGGGGCTCAACAAGATAAAGCCGGTTCTCACAGAGGGTGCGGGCGTCGTGACCACGAGATTCCAGACAAATTATGTCGTTACGGAATATGGAGCCGTCGACCTTCGCGGAAAGAACCTCGCACAGCGCGCGCGGCTGATGATATCCATAGCCGCCCCCGAATTCAGAGAAGAACTCGAGAGGGAGGCCACGGAGCGGTTCGGACTCTCATTTCTACGGATGAAGTGAGACGGGGAACGGTTTCCAAGAGGGTTTAATCCGATTTCGGATCAAATCCCTGAACTTTTTCATAGCCTATTTCGTTTTTAATGAAAATATGTATTTTTTAAATTGGTGATGAAGACGGGTTCGCCCCGTTCATGAATTATCGGATAACATTATAGACTATGAAAGAAAAACTGCTTGATATTCTCGGCAGAGCGATCGAGACGCTTGCCGGACAACGCCGTGAACCACGTCTTCAACCGGTGCCCGTAAGGACGGGCAATCGATTTGGCAGATAAAAATCTGATGAAAAAACATGAACATGAAAATCTATTGAGCGGCCTTCTTGCGGCCAAAGGGAAGGAGGAGGCAAGGAAGATAAGGCATATAGTGATTGTGGGATGCATAGTCAATGCCTTTCTGATGATTCTGAAACTTCTTGGCGGCCATTACGGACATAGCGATGCCCTTGTTGCCGATGGATTTCACTCTCTGAATGATTTTGCAGCCGATCTGATAATGCTGATGTTCATCGGCATATCTTTCAGGTCTGCAGATGGAAAATATTCATACGGATATGGGAAATTCGAGACATTCTCGACATTTCTCATATCCCTCTTTTTGTTGTTTGTAGCCGGTCATGTGGCTGTTGAGGCCGTGGAATCGATCAGCGAATATGCGCATGGCATGGTTTTGCCGCAGCCCGACATCTGGACCGTGGTTATAGTGATTGTTTCGATGTGTGCCAAGGAATTTCTTTTCAGATATTACAGGCATGGATCACAGGTAACCGACACTCCGGCGCTTCTTTCGAATGCATGGCATCACCGGAGCGATGCCCTTGCCTCCGTGGCGACACTCATCGGCGTTTCGTTTTCCCATTTTTTCGGAGAGTCTTTCCGTATTCTCGATCCCTGCGCGTCGCTATTGCTTGTGGTCTTCATCATTGTCGCGGCATGCAGAATGATCTGGCCTGCTTTTACCGAGCTGATGGATGTCTCGGCCGGGAAGGAGATATGCTCCAAGGCGAGAGACGCGGCTTTGGCAACGCCTGATGTCAGAAAGGTTCTTGAAGTGAAGAGCCGCAAGAACGGACATTTTCTTATTTTCGACATGAAGATCGGAGTTGATCCCCACACCACAGTGGAGGAGAGTGAGATAATAATTTCCGCTATCAGAGAAAGAATGGAGAAAGAGTTTGGTCCGAACATAATGCTCAGCGTCTCGACAGCCCCTTGTGCCGACAGCTGAAATTAGCGCGCTTGAGTAATGATTTCCTACAATTTCAAAGCTCCCGGATTCCGCATCGGAATCCGGGACCTTTGAAATTGTAGGAATTTAAGACTGAATGTGACAT
>X247_Common_Hamster__coassemble_161_pt1 | contig 10835 bp, 5 predicted proteins | sample X247_Common_Hamster__metabat2_high_PE_003 | metagenome-assembled genome bin X247_Common_Hamster | reverse complement strand
GTATGGGCGTGAGCTGCTCGGCCGACCGCAATGTGAAGGCCAAGATCAATAAAGAGGGACTCTGGATCGAGAAACTTGATGAATTCCCCGGCGAGCTCATTCCCGAAGAGCTCCGCAAGGCCGGCGAGGGTGAGGTGGTGAAGATCGACCTCAACCGTCCGATGAAGGAGATACTCGATACTCTCGACAAATATCCCGTATCGACACGTCTTTCGCTCAACGGCACCATCATCGTGGGCCGCGACATAGCCCATGCCAAGATCAAGGAGCGCCTCGACGCCGGCGAGCCCATGCCTCAGTATCTCAAGGATCATCCCATCTATTATGCCGGACCCGCCAAGAAGCCCGACGGCATGCCCTCCGGATCGTTCGGACCGACCACGGCCGGACGTATGGATCCTTACGTCGACCAGTTCCAGGCGGCAGGCGGCTCGATGGTGATGATTGCCAAGGGCAACCGCAGCCAGCAGGTCACCGACGCCTGCAAGAAGCACGGCGGTTTCTATCTCGGTTCGATCGGCGGCCCGGCAGCCATCCTCGCCAAGAACTCCATCAAGAACGTGGAGCTTCTTGAATATCCCGAGCTCGGCATGGAGGCTATCTGGAAAATCGAGGTTGAAGACTTCCCCGCCTTTATTCTTGTAGACAACAAGGGCAACGACTTCTTCAAGCAGATCAAACCCCGCTGTCCCCTCGCATGATATGAAATGACTATATAAATGAGAGCCGGGAGCCCGAAAGCTCCCGGCTCTCCCGGCATATATGAACGGGTAACAGCCCCCCGGATTTGCGGGAAAGGGAAAAATTCGCTAATTTTGTAGAAGAAATAGATTTATAGATGAAGAATATAAGAAATTTCTGCATCATAGCCCATATCGACCATGGCAAATCCACCGTGGCCGACCGACTGCTTGAACGCACCGACACCGTGGCCGCCAAAGATATGGAGGCTCAGGTGCTCGACGACATGGATCTCGAGCGCGAACGGGGAATCACCATCAAGAGCCACGCCATCCAGATGGAATATGAGCTCGACAATGAGAAATATATCCTCAATCTTATCGACACTCCGGGACACGTCGACTTCTCATACGAGGTTTCGCGCTCGATCGCCGCTTGCGAAGGAGCCCTTCTTATAGTCGACGCCTCGCAGGGAATCCAGGCCCAGACGATATCCAATCTCTATATGGCCATCGAGAATGATCTCGAAATCATCCCCGTGCTCAATAAATGCGATCTCGACAGCGCCAAGCCCGACGAGGTGGCCGACCAGATTGTGGATCTTCTCGGATGCGACCACGACGACATAATCCGTGCCAGCGGAAAGACCGGAATGGGAATGGATGAGATTCTCGAGGCAATAGTGAAGCGTGTTCCCGCTCCCAAGGGCGACCCCGACGCCCCGCTTCAGGCTCTGATATTCGACTCCGTGTTCAATCCTTTCCGCGGAATCATCGCATATTATAAGATTGTGAACGGAACGATCCGCACCGATGATTTCGTGAAATTCGTGGCCACGGGGAAGGAATATCATGCCGATGAGATAGGGGTTCTCAAACTCGATATGTCTCCGCGCAAGGAGCTTTCGGCCGGAAATGTGGGATACATCATATCCGGAATCAAGAACTCGAAGGAGGTGAAGGTGGGCGACACGATCACCCATGTGGCCCGTCCGTGCGACAAGGCCATCGATGGCTTCGAGGAGGTGAAGCCTATGGTCTTTGCCGGTGTGTATCCCATCGATACTGAGGATTTCGAGAATCTTCGCGCCGCGCTCGAGAAGCTGCAGCTCAACGACGCCTCCCTGACATTCCAGCCTGAATCGTCGGCGGCGCTCGGATTCGGATTCCGTTGCGGTTTTCTCGGTCTGCTCCACATGGAGATTGTGCAGGAACGCCTCGGACGCGAGTTTGACATGGATGTGATCACCACCGTGCCCAACGTCTCCTATATGGTCTACGACAAGAAAGGAAACAAAATGGAGGTGCACAATCCCTCCGGACTTCCGGAGGCTACTCTTATCGAACATATCGAGGAGCCTTATATCCGCGCCACGGTGATCACCGCGGCCGACTATATCGGCCCGATCATGACTCTCTGTCTCTCGAAACGCGGTGAGCTCGTGAGACAGGAATATATCTCCGGCAACCGTATGGAGATCACATTCGACATGCCGTTGGGCGAGATCGTGATCGATTTCTACGACAAACTGAAATCGATATCCAAAGGATATGCCTCATTCGACTATCATATCCACGACTTCCGGGAATCGAAGCTTGTGAAGCTCGATATCCTGCTTAATGGAGAAAGCGTCGACGCGCTCTCCACACTCACCCATGAGGCAAACGCCGTGAAATTCGGCCGCAGGATGTGTGAGAAACTGAAGGAACTGATCCCGCGCCAGCAATTCGATATCGCCATCCAGGCGGCTATCGGGGCGAAGATCATAGCACGCGAAACGGTGAAAGCCGTGCGCAAGGATGTCACGGCCAAATGCTATGGAGGCGATATCTCCCGAAAACGCAAGCTCCTCGAGAAGCAGAAAGCCGGAAAGAAACGAATGAAGCAGATCGGATCGGTGGAGGTGCCGCAGAAGGCGTTCCTCGCTGTGCTGAAGCTCGACTGACAAAAAGTCCGGAGCGCGCCGGAAACGGCACACTCCGGACTTTTTCCATTCGAACAAAATGTCTTTTCAACTTGTATTATTGTAATAACCCGAAATATAAAAGACCGTTATGAATATTGGAGATAAATTTCCCGATCTGCTTGGCATTGACGCGCAGGGGAATGAGGTGAGACTCTCTTCCTATCCCGGCATGAAGTTCATTATCTATTTCTATCCCAAGGATTCCACTCCGGGCTGCACTGCCGAAGCCGTGAATTTCCGCGACAATTATGAGGTGTTCCGTAACATGGGATACCAGATCATCGGCGTGAGCCGCGACTCGGAGAAGAGTCATTGCCGCTTCGCCGAGAAGAATGCTCTGCAGTTTCCGCTGGTTTCCGACGGCGAGGGCGTTCTGTGCGAATTTGCAGGAGTGTGGCAGGAGAAGAAGATGGCCGGCCGCCGGTATATGGGAATTGTGCGCACCACATTCGTGACTGATACCGACGGGACTGTGACCGATAAAGTGGAGAAAGTGAAGACCAAGGAGGCGTCAGCCCAGCTCTTCGCCCTTCTCGACGGCCGCAACGACGTGAATCCCGCGTAATACGCTTCTTTATAAACCTAATACTGACTTGTTATGGCATCTGTTTTCTATACGGCGCGAAAAACGATCAAAAACTATGCCAATGGCGGCAATGTGCTGATCTTCGCCACAGTATTGGCTTTGCTCGTGGTGAATCTTCCATTCACGCGCGATTTTTATAATTCACTCTGGACCCATCAGATTGCTTTGCAAGTGGGCGATTTCAATCTGTTCAGTCATCATGGCGAGCCGATGTCGATCATGGGCTTTATCAACGATGCCCTGATGGCTCTCTTTTTCTTTTCCGTCGGTCTGGAGATCAAAAGGGAGGTGCTCGTCGGAGAACTTTCCGATTTCCGCAACGCCCTCCTGCCGATAATAGGAGCAATCGGCGGCATGGCGGTGCCCGTGCTGATCTATTGGCTTATGGCTGCAGGCACCCCTTACCAGGGAGGAGCCGCCATCCCTATGGCCACCGACATCGCCTTCTCGCTCGGTGTGCTCGGAATGCTCGGTAAGAGAGTGCCGATCGGATTGAAAGTATTTCTCACCACGCTCGCCGTTGTGGATGATATCGGAGGCATACTCGTGATAGCCATATTCTACAGCACGCATATCGACTATATGCTTCTCCTCTATGCGGCTGCGATGCTGCTTGCGCTCTTCATCGGCGGCAAGCTCGGCATTCAGTCAAAACTCTTTTATGTCATAATCGGGGCAGGGGTGTGGTTCTGTTTCCTAAACGCCGGCATCCATCCCACAATAGCCGGAGTGCTCGTGGCTTTCTGTGTGCCTGCAAAACCGGTGTATGCTCCCAAAAGCTATGTGCAGACAATACGTAGAAACATCTCCTACTTCGCTCATGAAAACGACGAGACGCTCTCCTCGCGCACGATCCTTAATAAAGACCAGATGAACTGGCTCAAGGAGATAGAATCCTCTTCCGATAAAGTGATATCCCCTCTGCAGGATATGGAGGACACGCTTCATCCGCTTGTGAACTATCTTATCGTTCCGATCTTCGCCTTTGCCAATGCGGGCATCTATTTCGGCACGATGGATATCGGCCAGCTCTTCCATGGCGTGGCTCCGGCGATTATAATCTCTCTGATCGTGGGTAAATTTTTAGGGATATTCCTCTTCTCCGGGCTGGCGATTCTTTTGAAATGGGCACCGATGCCGGAAGGCGGCAACTGGGCTCGTCTTGCGAGTGTGTCGGTATTGGGAGGCATCGGTTTCACGGTATCGCTATTCATTTCCAACCTCAGTTTCGGCGGAGGCGATCCCCTCATGTCGCAGCTGCTCAACGACTCCAAACTCGGCATACTTGTCGGGTCGGTGCTTGCCGGTCTCCTGGGCTGGGTGGCGCTTCACTTCACCCTTCCCAAAGAGGAGGTGGATTCATAATGAGAGGGGGGTGAACATGATATAAGCAGGAAGAGTCGCGACTATACCGACCGCGGGTCTGCACCGACAAGGCGAAGCCGAGTCGGTGCAGACCCGCGGTCGGCTTATAAATTGACAAATAGAACGGCAAAACAGGAAATAGGCTTGCAAAAATTCACGATAAAGAAAAAATATAGAGCAAATATAAATTATATAATTTTATTATTAAAATTTGCATATATGCGTTAAGAATATTAAATTTGCGAATCTTTAAGGTTGTTATATAATTTTTAACAAATCATCTATTTAACGCGTTGTATGCCTAACTAATTGAGTATTATCCGAAAAATGGATATGCATAAAAAGCCGCAAGGCATAGAAAAGCATTATAGAAAAGTTTGGATCCATAAGACAACAAAAGAACTATTATAACTTATCTCTAAAACATTAAAGTATGAGAAAACTGTTTTTAATCATTATGACGCTGATAGCGTGCAGCTGGGCCGCCATGGCACAGACCACGTATCGCGGCACAGTGGTTGATGCTGCCAACAACGAACCGTTGATTGGCGCCACTGTAATGCCGATCGGCGGAGGCTCAGGAGCCGCAACCGATATCGACGGTAAGTTCTCAATCACCGTTCCTGCCAACGTAAAGACTGCGAAGATTTCCTACGTCGGCTACAAGGAGCAGACTGTGAGACTCACACAAAACATGAAAGTTTACCTGACATCCACCGACCAGAACCTCGACGAGGTGGTAGTCGTGGCTTACGGTACGGGCACTAAGGAATCTCTTACCGGTTCTGTCGCAGTGGTCGGAGCAAAAGAGATCGAAGACCGCCCTGTGACTTCAGTGACAGCCGCTCTCGAGGGTAACGCCCCCGGTGTGCAGGTCAACAACTCTACAGGTACCCCCGGTTCCGCTCCTATAATCCGTATCCGTGGTTTCAACTCCATCAACGGTGACAACAACCCCCTTTACGTTGTGGACGGAATTCCTTTCGCGGGATCTATCAACGACCTTAACCCCGCCGACATCGAATCCATGTCAGTGCTTAAGGATGCCGCATCCTGTGCCCTTTACGGTAACCGCGGTGCAAACGGTGTAATTCTCATCACAACCAAAAAAGCAAAGAATATCGGCAAAGTCGACGTGACAGTGCAGATCCGTCAGGGTATGTATAACCGCGGCCTTCCATTCTACGACCGTCTTGGCGCCAACGACTGGATGCAGGCTCAGTTTGACGCTATCGTAAACGGCGCGACACTCAACAACCTCTTCAACTCCGGCGGCACCCGCGACCGCGCCTACTATGTGGATTATTATTCAAAAGGAGCCATCATCAAAGAGAAGCTCTATCTCAATATCTATGGCGTTCCCAACGACCAGCTTTTCGTGGTCGACCCCAACGATCCCTCCAAGGCTACATTCTTCGGAGGCGAAATGCTTCCCGGATATCGCGGCGACCGCGACTGGTGGGATGCGATCTCCCGACATGGCAACCGTCAGGAATATGTTGTGAACGCATCGGGCGCAACCGACAAGTTCAACATGTTCGCATCTGCCGGATATCTCAAGGAGCAGGGTTATATGCTCGGCACTGACTTCGAGCGTTTCAACGGACGTGTAAACGCCAACTACCAGCCCACAAGCTACCTCCGCATGGGCGTGAACTTCGCTCTCACTCAGCAGAACTCCGAGACAGGACAGGCCGACAGCGACAACCTCGATGCTGCCAACAACCCCTTCCTCACTCAGTTTAACGCTCCTATCTATCCCTACTATGCCCACGATGCCGAGGGTAACATCATCTATGACGCCAAGGGAAATCCGGTATGGAACACAAGCGGTTCTTACCTCCAGGGCACCAACCAGGGATGGGAGCTCCGACTCAACAAGAACAACTACAACAAGACCGCAATCGACGCCAACGTCTATGCGACAGCCATCATCCCTTACGGATTCGAGCTTACAGTGCGCGGCCAGATGTTCCGCAGCAAGCAGACCTTCACTGAATACAACAACAATATCGTAGGTTCGCAGGCCGGTGTCGGTATGCTCACCAAGGAATTCGATGTATACTCCAGCCATACATTCAACCAGGCTCTTACCTGGGAACATGAATATGGCGACCACCATGTGGATGTTCTTCTCTCTCACGAGAACTTCAACACCAAGACCACCTACGACTACATCCTCAAGTCGGACCAGCAGCTTGCCGACAACTTCCTCCTCAACAACTTCGCAAGTGAAGACCGCGATGCTTCAGGCGGTTCGCAGGTTCGCCTCGAATCCTATCTCGGACGCGCGCGCTATAACTATGCGCAGAAATATTTCGGTGAGTTCTCCATTCGCCGCGACGGTTCTTCCCGTTTCGCCAAGGATTACCGCTGGGGTACGTTCTGGAGTGTCGGCGCAAGCTGGATCATCACCAAGGAGAAATTCATGGAGAGCACCCAGAACTGGCTCAATTACCTGAAACTCCGTGCAGCCTACGGTACTGTAGGTAATGATGTTTCCGCACCCGTCTACTCCTATATGACTCTCTATTCCTGGAGCCAGTATGACGGACTCGGAACTCTCGTTCCCTCTTCTCTCGGAACTCCCACCCTGAAATGGGAGTCGACCAAGACATTCGACATCGCTCTTGAAGGATCGCTCTTCAACGACCGCTTCAACTTCAGCATCGGCTACTTCAACAAGCAGAACTCCGATCTTCTCTTCCGTTACACCCTTCCTCTTTCGATGGGTACACTCCTCGGAGGTTCTTCCCAGGGTGCCAACCCCTCCGTATGGCGCAACGTCGGAACGATGCAGAACACCGGTTGGGAGCTCCAGTTCGGCGTAGACATCATCCGCATCAAAGACTGGAAGTGGAACTTCAGCGTTGACGCCACATTCCTCAAGAACAAGGTCACCAAGCTTCCCGACGGACGCGACCTTCCCGGTCAGAACCTCTTCTTGGGCGAGAGCCGCTATATCTTCAAGACTTATACATGGGCAGGTGTCGACCAGCTCACAGGTCAGTCGATGTATTATATCGATCCCGAGTCGCCCGACTTCCTCGTATACGACGATAAAGGAAACAAGACTTACAGCAAGGAGCAGTATGAGGCAAAAATCAAACAGGCTCAGGATGATAAAGAGAATATTCTGATCCGCACTGAAGACGGCAAGTATTATACCAGCAACTTCAACTACGCATCCCGCAAGATCCACGGCACAGCGATTCCTACTGTCTACGGATCGTTCGGAACGAGCGCTTCCTGGAAGGGCATCAACCTCAGCCTTCTCTTCACTTACAGCCTCGGCGGCAAGACAATGGACTCCAACTATGCATCCCTCATGAGCTCCGGCACAGGCGCAATGCATAAGGATATCCTCAAATCGTGGACTGCGGCTCCCTCTAATTTCTCTGCAGAGGAAGTGAGCGACATGATCGCCAACCAGACATATTATGAAGGACGTATCGATCCCAAGGGAACTCCTCAGCTCAATGCCAACTATTCGGGTTGGAACAACGGATCATCGAGCCGATTCCTTACAAGCGCAAGCTATCTCACGCTGAAGAACATCAACGTAAGCTACGACTTCCCCTCAAAATGGGTGAATGCAATGAAGATGACAGGTCTTAACCTCGGTTTCTCCTGCGACAATGTGTTTATCGCTGCAAAACGCAAAGGTATGAACCCGACCTACGGATTTGCCGGCGGACAGGGCGCTTACTATGTTCCCGCACGTGTATTCTCGTTCCAGCTTACTGCCAAGTTCTAAAAGAAGGAAAATTTTTAACACACAAGAAAGATGAAAAATATCAATATATTGAAAGGTGTGGCTTCGGTAATGGTCGTGGCTTCTCTGGCATCCTGCTCGAGCGACTATCTCGACCTGAAACCGATCAGCAACGAGAGCAACACCACCATCGCGACCAATGCCACCGCCATGCGCGCGGCAACCTACGGTCTGATGCAGAATACTTACAGACAGTATAATAGTCTTTATGATTATCTCTGGTTCAATGGCGAGCCTTGGTTCTCTATGGTGTTCGGCGAGACTGTCGGCGGAGACTTCAACAGCTATTTCATGGCCAACCGCACCGGTAACGGTATGGTGAACTGGAACCACATGAGAAGCTACAACACCTGGGGCGATATGATCGCATGGTCTTATCTCTATGGTATTGTTGACCAGGCCAACTCCATCATCTCCGGAGAGTCGATCGCTGAGGAAAGCGGTGATCTTAAAGGCGAGATAGCTTTCCGCCTTGCGCAGGCATACACAATGCGTGCCCACGCTTATATCCGCCTTCAGCAGATGTATGCCAACCGTTGGGTTGACTCCAAGAACGGCACACGTCACAGCGTGGTGATCCGCACGGAATCCCCCGACCCCTCCAAGCCCACAGGAGCTCCTCTCGGTTCGTTCAATGATGTCCAGGCTCTTATTTACAGCGATCTTGACAGAGCTCTCGAGCTTTACGACCTCTCGGAATATGACCGCGACTATATGTGGGAAACCAACAAGAGTGTGGCTCTCGGTCTTTACGCCCGTGCGGCCCTTCTTAAAGACGACTGGCAGCTTGCCGAGAAAATGGCCCATGACGCCGCAGCCGGTTTTGAGATCATGTCGGCTGCCGACTATAAGTCCGGTTTCGCATCTCCCACAAGCGAATGGATGTGGTGTTCGCAGGAAGGCCCCACAGGAGTCTATTATGCAAGCTTCGGCGCATCCTACGCCTGCAACGGCGCTTATCCCTGTATCTGGGGTAACTATGGCGCGGGTGCGGTAGACTATGAGCTCTACAAGAAGGTTCAGAACAACAAGGACGTTCGTTGCGAGCTCTTCTATACTCCCGACAAGGTGGGTCGTGCACTTCGTGCCCGTTTCTGGAATGTCGATGATGTTTCCGCAGAAAGCTGTAATCTTAATAAAGGGGATAACTTCCCTGCGGCTCTCCAGACTTTCTGCGATGAGAAATATGAGGAGATCGGAAAACCCAACCGCTGGAAATTCCCTTATAGCGGCGACTACAACAATGATGCTGTCAAGATTTATGAGACCTATATCCCCTTTGGAGCACACTTCAAATTCTGGGGTAAAGACTCTTATTCATCATCTCAGTTCTGCTTCATGCGTGCATCCGAGATGCTGCTGATCGAAGCTGAAGCCGCTTGCCATAACGGCAACTACGGCGTGGCTCAGGATAATCTTGAGAAAATCAACAAGAACCGTATCACCGACTATAAAAAGACAACCAAGACTGGCGACGATCTTCTCGCCGAGGTTAAGCTCAACCGTCGTTGGGAGCTCTGGGGCGAAGGTTTCAGCTGGTTCGACTTCAAGCGTTGGAACGAGCCTATCGTGCGTAAGGCATGGAAGAGCGGCGACATGCAGAGCGGCAACTGGCCCGAGAGCTATGCGCTCACATTCCCCGTGGATGAATGTCAGGGATGGAAATATCTGATTCCTCGCAGCGAGATCGATTATAACGACGATATCACCGATGCTGTCAATTCTCCCGACTATGATTGATTTTCATATCGGAGCAGTGACAATAATAAGCATTGTTTGAATTCATAATGAAAGAGGGAACGTAAAAAAATGAACAATTTTATAAAAAATAAAAAAAAAAAATTGTTACTTTGCGCATATTGAGGTTAGATCAAATCAGAGTGGTGGAAAACGGAAAGTGTGTTTTCAAATGTTATCTGCCGTGACTATATCTTCGACTATTCAAACAAAACACTAAGAATATGATAAAACGACTATCTTTGCTCGCGCTTGGACTCGGCGTGATTATGGGAGCGAATGCCGGTGTGCTCACCCCTGATCAGGCACTTTCGCGCGTGAAAGGCACCGATATGAAGGTGGCTCCCAAGGCATCCTCTACAAAGCTTGTATATACATCAACTTCCGAAGAGGGCGATCCTTTGGCCTATGTTTTCGACAACGGCGGGGGATATATGGTTCTTTCCGCTGATGATATCGCATATCCTCTCTTGGGATATTCCGAAAGCGGGAGCTTCGATAAAAACAATATCCCCCCGCAGTTGAAGTGGTGGCTCGGTGAGATAGGCGCCGAGATTGAATATGCGCGTGCACTGGGCGTTGCTCCCGCATCAGGCAATCTGCGTGCTGTCTCTCCAGACTGGGAACGCATCGAACCCCTCGTAAAGACAAAATGGGATCAGGGCGCTCCATATTATAACGAATGTCCGACAGTGGGCGGCTATCACTGCTATACCGGGTGTGTG
>X247_Common_Hamster__coassemble_159_pt1 | contig 10845 bp, 4 predicted proteins | sample X247_Common_Hamster__metabat2_high_PE_003 | metagenome-assembled genome bin X247_Common_Hamster | reverse complement strand
GAATGAAGTCAATAAGATTCAGCAGAATAAGATTGATATCGAACAGCTTAATTATGAGGCCGACAGAGCCGAGCGTGAGGGCGACTACGCCAAGGTGGCTGAAATCCGTTATTCTAAAATCAAACAGAAACAGGATGAGAATGAAGCCATCCAGAAGAAACTTCACGAACTCCAGGGTGAAGGCGCCATGATTAAGGAGGAGGTCGACTCTGAAGATATTGCCGAAGTTGTGAGCCGCTGGACAGGTATCCCCGTCAAGAAAATGGCACAAAGCGAAAAAGAGAAACTTCTTCATCTGGAGGAAGAACTTCATAAGCGTGTCGTAGGACAGGAGGATGCAATCAGAGCCGTATCTGATGCTGTGCGCCGTTCAAGAGCCGGACTTAACGACCCGAGACGTCCCATCGGATCATTTATATTCCTTGGAACCACAGGTGTGGGCAAAACAGAGCTTGCCAAGGCTCTCGCTGAGTATCTCTTCGACGATGAGGATATGATGACTCGTATCGATATGTCGGAATATATGGAGAAACACAGTGTATCGCGCCTTGTCGGTGCCCCTCCGGGATATGTCGGCTATGAAGAGGGTGGCCAGCTCACTGAGGCAGTGCGACGCAAACCTTACTCTGTCGTGCTTTTCGATGAAATTGAAAAGGCCAACCCCGATGTATTCAATATTCTTCTTCAGGTGCTCGATGATGGACGACTTACCGACAATAAGGGACGTTTCATCAACTTCAAGAACACAATCATTATCATGACCTCGAATATGGGTTCTGATATTATCCGCGAGAATTTCAAGGATTTCGCAGATAAGAAGGAAGATGAGAAACAAGAAATTATAGCCAACACCAAGGCTGATGTAATGGATCGGCTGAAACAGATCATTCGTCCCGAGTTCCTCAATCGTATTGATGAAACGGTGATGTTCACACCTCTCTCCAAAAAGGAGATTCTTGAGATTGTGGAGCTTCAGGTCAAGAGTGTTCAAAAGATGCTTTCTTCCAATGGCATCACTCTCAAGGTGACTGAAGATGCGCTTGAACTTCTTGCCGATGACGGATATGATCCTGAATTTGGCGCACGTCCTGTGAAGCGTACAATTCAGCGTCTGGTGCTTAACCAGCTTTCCAAGGATATTCTTGCACAGAAGGTTGATCGCGACCATCCTATCGTAATCGACAAGGAAGGAGACCAGCTTGTTTTCAAGAATAAATAATTATAATTAAAAAAGGGTGCTGCATCGAGCGATGCAGCACCTTTTTTTATTTATATAGAAAGCGCTCTTAACGTGCAAGCGAAACATTGACGGAGATACCGTAGTTGGAATTGCTTGTCGGATATGATGAATTAGACACAAGCGGTGTATTGGTCTGATGATCAAAGAACGCATTAAGTGTGATGCGTTTGCTTAAAACGTAGGATGCCATGAAATTGATCGAGAAAGTCTGTGTCCCCTGGGTTGCCTGTGTATAAGCTGTCTCGATACGCCGTATCAGACTCTGATTGTTTGAAAGCGCCAAATCAAGATTCAACGAAAGATCATTGGACACTCCTCCCTGACGGCTTCCGATTTTAAGAATCTTGTTAAAGTTTGCAAGCTTGTATCCAGCACCTATCTGAAGCTGTTTGCTTGTGGTCTCCACTATCTGCCCGGCCGAGGTGTTGAGGTTCAATGTGCGTGAATCCCTATATTCGGCATTGAATGTAAGGTCGTTGAAAAGTGTTACCTTTACTCCGAGCAAAGGTGCGAATTTTTCGGTTATCGCCACTGACGTGATATTGAACGGCGTTGAAGGAATAGGCGAGTTTGTCTGTATATCCTCCACGAATCCGAGGCCATTCCCCGCACTCACCCAGTTCATATAGCTTGAATATGAACCGATGGAATATGTGCATTGATATGCATGCGTAAGAGTGAAGGCCTTAAACCATTTGCTGAGATTACCCAGTTTTACCAGACCATCGTATGTCACTCTCCAGTTGGGACGCATCGCTCCCAATCCTTCAAAATGTGAAAGGGAGATTGTGCGGGGATTTCGACCGCTATACGCCGCCAGAAATGCAGGAATGAGCACATCGGAACTTGTCTGGCTCACGCCACCTTCCGAAGGATTATATGGCTGGCCGGCAAGAGGGTTCCCTTCCATAAAACCGGTGGAAGGATATCTCACACCCGCATATCGGCTCTCAACTCTGGATGCTATCTGAGGCACATACTCAAGGAATTTGCTGAATGCCTCGGAAGCATATCCATTTTCCGCTTTGGAATTACGCATGGCTGTGGCGAATGCCCAGTGGGTTCGCACGTATGATCCTGAATATGCCGTCGGATTGCCGGCATACATGAATTGCATCTGCTCCGTTCTTGAATCTGTAAGATTCGATGTGAGCAATATCTTGAGTCCCTTTATAGGTTCGAGAGTCAGTTCGAAATTGAATTCGTTGCTCTTTGTCCATAAAGCCGGCGATATCTGATCGCTGTCGGTGATAAGCCATCCCCTTTCATTGGCTTTCTCCACATAATCTTTATCATAGAATCCGAATGCAAAATCAAGACCAGGCGACATCGGCCCGTAAGAAAGAGTCTGTCCGAAAATATTACCGATATTCGGGGCAAAGAGCGGAAGATTGAGCGAATGAGAGCTCTTCCATCTGAATGAAAGAGATCGCGGCATCATCAGGAAGCGTAGCGAATACTGCGCAAGTTCGGATGCAAAGCTCTTTTTCTCTGCTTTTTTATCCTCCCTTACTGTGATTTTAAGGTTGTCGCTGCCTCGGTCGAGAATCTCTATGGTGTTGTCGTCGATAACTTTGTAGTTCACCTTCTTCGGCTTTCCGTCAAGTTCGGCAGTAAACTTGACCTTCTTCGTTTTGAGGTTATGCTTCACAAATGTGCTCGTATCCGGATTGAGTGTAAAGGCTCTCTCGAATTTTCTAACTTGTGCTTTCTTCGTGTTATTCCGGTTTCGTGCGCTGGTCGAAGTCGAGAATCTTTTATTGATTCCCTGTAAATATTTTGATTTATTGTAAAGCGTCTCGAAATTGAAACGCGCGTCTGCATTCCATGAAGACTGATTCTGGATCGTGTTTCCAAGATAGACATCATCCACTGTGGCACCTTTATCCCACCGATAGGTGGAATTGTAAGTCACAGATCCTGTCAGATAATCAAGGAAAGGAATACGATTGAATGGAGCGCGGTATGTTCCGGTGAAAGTCTGGTTATAATTCCAGGGCGTTCCCATGTGGCGTAAGGATGAAAGCACAGTGTCGCGCCATTCCTTATATTCGTCAGGGAAAAGCTTGCGGTTGACCGCTCCCAATGTTTCTTCAATCCGGGCGGTTGTATTGCTTGAGAAGGATAACGAAAGTGATTTTATCAGGTTCCAGGTGATTGAAAGCTGACGATCCCATGTGAAATTCTTGCTCACCTGAACAGGCAGCTGAAAATCCACATCTACCTCACTTCGTGTCTGCTCCTCATAATAATATCGCTGCATCCCCGTATAGAATGTGAGATTGTTGAAAAGCCAGTTGATTTCCCATTCCTTGAGCCATTTTGCGGCTTTTCCTTTTCCTTTCACGAAGGAGAAGGGTTTCCATGGCTTGATGTAAGGAGTGTATGTATATGTAAAACTTCCACGATAGTCGTTTGTGTTCTGATATTCGGTGGTGGGATCCATATTTTTCTGCTTGTTGAAAGAGAAGGATATGGTGAAGTTGGCAGGATCCCATGGCATAGGGGTCTTGCTTTGAACATTGAATTTCATATTGGAAAGTGAGAAGCTTTCCACCACTTTTTTTGTCACGGCATAATTCTTGATCGAATCTTTCTCCGTTTTGGTTGTGGCGGCATCAAGTGCATCCTTCAGAAGAATATCCTGATCAAGAGGATTATATTTGGGGGTTGTGGTTTCCTGAGAACGGGAGTAATAGACAGGAGCACTGAGCTTCAGTTTCTCAGGCACAAACTTACCCACGTCGCCTTGCACAGCCACGTTATATTGTTCATAATCGTCAAGACGACGCTGCGAGAGGCCTTGATCCACATTGCCGAATCCGGCAGTTTCCTTATGGGCGGAAAAGTTCACCATGGCCAGATCGCTGACAGAAAGATTGGCATTGACATTTGCAGCCCAACCTCCCGATTCATTAAAATCGGTAACTTTCAGCTCATTCACCCAGATGTCTCCATCCTTCACACTATTCGATCTGTTGCGAACACCGATAAGCATTACGCGCACATCACTTAACGAAGGATTTCCAAGAACCGACACAATATTCTGATTATTATCAGGATCATGTTCGGAATAAAGCAGAGCATAGCCCACGCCATCCACATTGGCGCTCTTGTCTCTGTTGCGCTGTGTTTTTAGATCGGTGAAAATGCTGAAGGGAATATTAAGGAAGTTCGCCATAGGCCAAACTTTCTCTCTATCGGCAGTGCTCATGTTGTTATAAGATCCCGGAGGCGTGAGCTGAAGAGGAATCTCATATTCATAATAATTGTTTTTCACATCAGATCCAAGTCTGACAAACAGTGAAAGATCTCCGTTTTTGGTATCTGTCAGGTTATCAATCAGAGCCTCGGCATGTATCCACATCTGAAGGCGCCTGTAGATGCGGAGATCAAGCTGTGTATTCTTGTAGATACCTCTTGCATCGCCGGGCTGAAGTCCTGTCACCTTCATTGAAAGCGACTGTTCGTTGAGCTGTGTGGCCTGCGACTGTCCGGGATCCTGTATGCGGTTCACTCCGGGAGGGAGAACATAGTTGACAGGTGTGCGCGCGCTGTTTTCCTCGATATTTACAACAGACATATCGAGTTCCCCCTCCGCCGGAGAGTCATTGCGGCTGTTGAGATTAAATTTATAATCTCTCCATTCTCCCCTTACTAATTCAAGGGTAGCGAAACGCAGATGCGTCGTCTCTTTGAAGCCGGTCATGAAAATTCGAGCGAATCTCACGGTGGAGAAATCGGAAATTCCGCCCACCACTTTGTCGGGTGAATTCAATGGAATCTTAAACTGATACCATACCGCACGCTGACTGCCTGCCGGTGTGTTTACTTCCGATTCCTGGATATCGGTGATGTAATTCTTTCCCACTTCAAGATCCTCCGGACGAATCGACACCTTATACTGAAAATATCGCTCATACTCATTTAGAGTATTGTCTTGATTTATATCCTCCACATCGGGAACGGCGCGTGCCGACTGATATTGGGGATTGGTCGACTGGTCGGGCGAAAGGGAGTTGCCTTCCACACCGTTATATCTTTTATACCTTGTAAGGATATCGGCCTTGGTCTCGTCGTAATAGTTGCTGCGATAGAAATGATAGTTATCGCCGGCGGGATCGTTCATCGCAGAGAAGGGGTCTTCCTGCATGGCAGCGATTGTAGCGGCCGGGAGCTTCGCTCTCAGCTTGTCGAGATAATCCTTATATGATGAAAAACTATATTCATCCTCACTAGGAAGACCGTCGATTCCCACATCCTGAAGCAGTCGGGCATTTTCAGCATTCTCGAATGCATAGGTGAGAGAGTTCTGTCGTGATACCCGTCCCCAGTTCGTCTCGCTGATAAATTCATTATTACCATTGATCGGAAGTCCATTTTCATAACTCTTCATTCCATCCTTAAGGATATCCTCGCTTATTTCTCCAAAATTGAAATAAAGGTCTCCACCCTCGGTGTTGGGATTATTCGGATCAAGAAATGGATCGAGCATCCAGAATTGTATGTATTCCACATTCGAAGTCTCGAAATTGGAATTATCCATCTTTCTCATGATGCCGCCCCATCTCTTCTCCGGATTCAAAAGATTTCCCTGCGGATCTATATTCTCGGCATCAAGGTTATATGGTCCACGCTCCTTAGGATAAAACGAGAGGTTGAGTGTCTGGATATAATTGGCCTCGCCATAAGCAAGATCCCTATAAGGGAACAGCTCGCTTATTTTCACTTCTCTGACGTAAGGATTAGACAGCATCCAGGGATCATTGCGCATGTAGCCAGGCACCATGGAGGAATTGCGCTGGGTCCACATACGGTCGACAAAATACCAGGCAAGCAACGCTCTGTTCTTTCCATAAGCCACATCATTGCTAAGCGAAGCCTCCGGAAAGAGGGAATCCGCTCCCGGATCATAGGGTGTCGAAGAAAGAAACCATGAATATGGCGAACGAAGGTCTATTCCTGTCTGAGTTGCCTCGAAGTCATCGATAAAACTTGATCCGCGGTTGCTCCCGCTTTTCTGCTTGTGAGGAACAATCTGTGCGAATTCGGCATTGATATTGAATGTTGACGGGCTCTGGGCATTGATGAAGGGAACTTTGTTAACAAGGTTGGTAAGCCACATGAATTCCTTGTTGTAAGAAAGATTCAGACCCCACATTGTGTTGTTGATCACCTCATCTCCGATATTCACCTTCTCTGTCAATGCTTTCTCAGAGAAGTTCATAAGCGTGGCTCCCAAGGTGAAATCCTTGTTGAAACGGTATTGGGCATCAAGTCCGAGGAGCGTTTTCCGTTGCATGCTGAAGAGCGACTGGTTCTCAAGAGTGACACTCACATTCGTTCCCGAATCGATGATGCTCTGATTTGTGATGGTGACTATGCCCATGGAATAGTCTACCGTATAATCGCTGTTTTCAGTCAATACGACTCCCCCGGCCATCACCACAACGGATCCTCTCGGCACATTCATTGCGTTGAGTCTGATCTGCGCACCGTTAGAAGCCTGATATTCTCCTACAAGTGAATATTTGTTTTTGTCGGCAAACTGACGTGCCACAACAAGTGTAGAGTCATAGAGCTCCTTATATACATAACTTTCGGCGATAGCCGGATTATTAATCTTGCGTTCAAGATGCGCTCCGAACGGCTCTGCGACAGGGAATATTATTTTACCGGAACTCGACTGCACTGTATATCCCTCGATATAATCAAAGAAGCCATCGGCGTTAGATTCCTGATTGGAATCGATTCTATCGAGATTCATAACCTGAAGAAGCGGCTGATTGGCAATTGCACCCACAGGGAGATAATTGATCTCCGTGCCCGTTGTGTCCGACAGAAACTTGATATTCATCTTGAAGTTCTTGCTCTGCAGCTGATAGGCTCCAAGTGAATATACATTCTTCATCATCAGTTTCCACATCGGAAGACGCGGAGATACGGTAGTGCTCCGTAACATCTTGAGATAAAGCGACTCTGTAGTGGTGGTTACATCAGAAGAGAACTCCCCCACCTGATATACTCTGCCTCCGTAAGTGTATTCATACGCAACCGCAAGCACTTCATCGGTGTTGAGTGCCGACTTAAGCGAAATGTATCCTAAATCGGAATTTAGGGTATATTCACTTGATTTGAGCAATCGGGCGCTTTCCACTTTTTCAAAATCACGCCCGCCCTCTATGCCGTAAGCTCGAAGTGGCTCCAATGCCTGTGTCACCTGATTGATGTTGCGTGCCCCCGGATAATCGGTCTTTATGACATCGAGAAGATTATTCGATTGGTTTGACGGATTGTCAAATCCGGTATTGGGTATCCAGTAACTATTGGCAAGACGTTTGTTCTCACCAAGATCCATGAAACCGACAAAATTACGGCTCTCATTGAAGTTGCTGTTTTTATTGGTTATCCAGACCTCAATTCTCGTGATTTTTATTCCTGAAGAAACATGAGGAAGACGAGAGGCAAACGTGTCGTAGTTGTCGTAGAAATACTGTGCGAGAAAGAAGTGGCGGTTGGCATCGTAATTGTCTGCCTTTATCGAAAATTTCTGCGACTGTACGCCTCCAGATGTCGACACAGTCTTCGACTCTGAGTTCTGTTGCGATAAAAGTCCGGTGAGCGTGAGCTTGCCGAATTGCAATTTTGTTTTCAATCCGAACAAAGCTGTACCGCCTCTAATAAGACTCGATCCGGTGGTCATGCTCACATTTCCGGCCTCGATATTCTTGATTATCTCATCCTCTTTACCTTCATAGTTTAACTTGAGGTTTTTAGAATCAAAATCGAAGGTGGCATCAGTATTATAAGTCATATTAAACTTCAGTTTGTCGCCTACTGAAGCATTGATTGTGGCCTGTATCTTCTGATCGAAATCGAAATAGGTCTTTCTGCGGTTGCGGAGTGATAGAGCCGGATTGTCAGTCTTGTTGCTCTTGATTCCCATGGAGAGCTGAATTGAACCTTGTGTGGTGAGACGCACTCCACCCGGGCCGAAAACTTTCTCCAACGGGCCAAGAGAGAAATTCATGTCAAAGATATTGAAGGGCTCTTTATCCTTCTTAAGATAACTTTCAGAATTCTTCTGTCTGAAATAAGTGAAAAGATCTTCACGCATCCTGGAGTTATTGTAATCTTCAGGAGTCATCATGTAAGGCGTCACAATATCCTTGTCGCCTATTCTCGTATGAATCACATACATCCCGATCTCGGGGTCATACACAGCCTCGGTTTTGATGTTGGATGGCGTGCGGAGATCCGCTGCATATTCCCCCTCTTCATATCCATCTGTCATGAGTGGAATAGTGGGACGCACATTGAATCTCACTGCTGAAGAATCTTTTGCTGCTTCAGAGGATTTATCGTTGACAGGAGGAGGCGGAGCAAGTTCGCTTTTATAATATTGTGAATAGCCGATAAGCGATAAAAGCAGTGTTGCGACCAACACTGCCAGACCTTTGTACTTATGCGCGAATATCCTCATTTAAAGCATCTTCAATGCCTGCTTGATAGCCTTCTCTGTTGTGATATTCGTATCGGCCGCAAATATTTTCTTCAGAACCTTCTGACTTTGCTGGGCCGTGAATCCAAGCATCACCAAGGCTGCCACCGAATCATCATACGATTCGCTCGCCGGCGTACTTGTAATTAACGCTGATTCGCCTGCTTTTATTTTATCTTTAAGGTCTACAATTATACGCTGTGCAGTCTTTCCGCCAATCCCTTTCACCCCCTTCAAAACGGAATCCTGTCCTGAAGATATGGCACTCTCAAGCTGGTCGGTGGTCATGGAAGACAGAATGAGACGTGCGGTGTTCGGACCAACTCCGCTCACGCCTATCAGAAGACGAAACAGTTCCCGGCTGTCCTTGGCAAGAAATCCATATAAAAGATGAGCATCTTCGCGTATCGACTCATGAACATACAGAAGAGTCTCGCTCATAAGCGTGATCCTCGGATAATCCATTAGAGTTATATTTATTTCATAACCGATTCCGCCACAGTCGACAACTGCTACGGTAGGTGTGACCTCAGCAACTTTTCCTCTTATATAGTCTATCATTTTTCGTATTTTTATTTCAAATTTAATATATTATAGCGGATTCTGCAAACACTTATATTATACGCCCATATTCCGAACTCATGATTATTACCTGTTTTAGATCCCATCTCACAAAAAACAATCATCCAGGATTCTAAACTCAGATATTTTCACTAACTTTGTGTTGATGTCTTATGTAATATTCAATAAGTAAGTGTTAAAACATACAACCTCAATAGGAACCAATTCTAAATGAATAGCTTTAATTCATCTCTTCTTGACGCTGCTGTCGATGAGCTTTCCAAGTTGCCCGGCATAGGACGCAAAACAGCTCTTCGCCTGGCTTTGCATCTTCTGCGACAGGAAAAAGAGACTGCCTTTGCCCTTGGAAAGTCGATTATCGAGATGCGCGATAATATCAGATATTGCAAAGTTTGCCATAATATCAGTGAAAACGAGGTATGCCCTATCTGCAGTGATCCTCGTCGCGACAGGGAAGTGGTGTGTGTGGTTGAAAATGTGAAAGATGTTCTCACTGTAGAAGCCACTCACGAACATCATGGCCTTTACCATGTGCTCGGTGGTCTCATCTCACCACTTGATGGAGTGTCCCCCTCCGATCTTGAAATCGATTCGCTTGTGGAAAGAGTGAAACGCAATGGAATCAAAGAGATTATTCTCGCATTGTCTCCTACAATGGAGGGTGACACCACAAATTTCTATATATATCGGAAACTTGCCGACACAGATGTGAAAATAACCATGCTCGCACGCGGTCTTGCCATTGGTAATGAACTCGAATATGCCGATGAGCTTACACTTGGAAGATCTATTCTTAACCGAACACTTTTTAAGGATTCATTTCACGATTAAGACTAATTATTATGGACAAATTCCTTTCAAACGCCCGGCTTTCCTTACGACCGGTTGAGCCGGAGGATGCAGACTTTATGTGGAGCGTGGAAAGCGATTCCCTGCAATGGGTGCAGAATTCACTTGTGGCGCCCTTCTCACGCGAAAATCTTATTCAATACGCAAGAAATTATGAAGCTGATCCTTTTCTTGCCGGACAACTTCGTCTCATAATTGATAACACAGAGGGTAAACGTGTCGGTATCGCTGATCTCTATGAGCTTTCGCCACAACATCATACATCAATGATAGGTATTTATATCCTGCCTGAATACAGAAGAATGGGAATAGCTCTCGATGCCTTGTCTCTGATCGAGAAATATGCTTTGCATATCCTTAACCTTCGGCAGCTTGCCGCCAAGATTGTTGACGGTAATGAAATAAGTATGTCGTTATTTCTAAAAGCAGGATATGAATGGAGCGGCACTCTGAAAAACTGGATACAGTCGGGACCGCTCACCTACTCTCTTCATCTTCTTCAGAAACAACTCTATTGATTTAGAGCTTGTTCCTTAAAATTACTGAGGCGTAGGGGTCGCATCCTTGAGACGATTTTAGTCGGTTGCTGAAAGGAGCATTCTTTCGTATGTGACTGAAAGCAGGCGGCTAAAAGCGACCAAGGATGCGAGACGGAGGTAACTTCTTCCCGCAT
>X247_Common_Hamster__coassemble_148_pt1 | contig 11064 bp, 9 predicted proteins | sample X247_Common_Hamster__metabat2_high_PE_003 | metagenome-assembled genome bin X247_Common_Hamster | reverse complement strand
TTCATCCGATTCGGGATGTGCGGCGATATATTCCGTGAGGATATTTATCGCCTCTACCTGTGTGGCGGCTTCCTTCATTTTTTTTCTGAGATTTTCCATGCGTGTTTTATGAATAGAGGCATAAGTTATAGCGAGATCCGGGTGGCTTCCACTTTCTCTTTCATGAAGAGGGATGCGAGATAATCGAATTTCGCGGTGTTTTCAGTGGTGAGAAATTCCACGGTGCCATTCTTCGAGCATTTCTGTTCTATTTCGGGATGCCGGCGGAGATAGTCGGCAAGACTTTCCGCCACGAGATCACCCTGGGCCACGATTTTTGTGTCGGCCGGAGCGTATTTCCTGATTTTCGGATAGAGAATGGGGTAATGGGTGCATCCGAGCACGAGGGTGTCGATATCCGGATCGTCGGCCATTATGCGGTCGATATATTTCTTGACGAAATAATCGGCGCCTTCGGAAGTGGCTTCCTCATTCTCCACAAGGGGGACGAACATGGGGCAGGCGAGCTCGTTGACTTTCACTTCAGGGAAGAGCTTTTCCACTTCCATGGCGTATGAGTGGCTCTGGGCCGTTCCGGGCGTGGCGAGCACACCGATATGTCTTGAGCGAGTGATGGATCCTATTGCTTCAGCCGTGGGGCGTATCACGCCGAGCACTCTTCTTCCGGGATATTTCTCCGGGAGGACGGTCTGCTGGATTGTGCGCAAGGCTTTGGCGGAAGCGGTGTTGCATGCCAGGATCACGAGTTGACAGCCGTGACTGAAAAGCTCCTCGACGGCCTGGCGTGTGAAATCAAACACCACGTCGAAGCTTCTCGAACCGTAAGGAGCGCGGGCGTTGTCGCCGAGATATAGAGAATCGTATCGGGGGAGACGACGGCGCATTTCGCGCAGGATGGTCAATCCTCCGTATCCGGAGTCGAAAACTCCGATTTGAGTCAAATTTTCCAAAACATCAGGAATTGGCGGTCGAGACACCCGGAGGGGAGGCCGGGATAATGATCGGACATTGGGTGAAAAAATGCGGAACCCATACCGGATTCCGCATTCTATATATCATTCAGATCACTGCGGATTATTTAAGACCGAGTTTGGCCTTTACATCGGCAGTCACGTCTACCACGGGATTTGCGCGATAGAGGATTGTGGGAGAATTTTCCTCGATAAGGCTGAAGGAATTCTCACGGCCAACAGATTCAACTGCATTTTTCACTTTTGTGAAGATAGGAGCCATGAGTTCCTGCTGAAGTTTCTGGAGATCCTGGTCGGCATTCTGAAGGAAAGTCTGGATCTTCTGCTGGGTGTCGGAGATCTCACGGGCCTTGCGGTCTTTCATTGTCTGGGGATCGGCGTCGGTGAGCTTCTGGAAGTCTTCCACGAGTTTCTGGTATTCTGCCTGAAGCTTGGCATACTGATCCTCATATTCCTTGGATGTGTTGGCGATTTTAGTCTGAGCCTCTTTTGTCTCGGGCATTGCCTGAAGCACATCGTTGGTGTCCACGATACCGATTTTCACTGTCTGTGCCGAAACGAACATCGGAATTGCGAGCGCTACGGCGAGTAAAATTTTCTTGATCATTTGTTATGTTGTTACTTATTAATTTTAGAAAAAATATTCTCATGTCCCCGACAGGAGACACCGGAAAGACTTACGGGCGCAAAGTTACAATATTATTTGGAATATCCCAACTTGGCGAGCACATCATTGCTCACGTCGATGGTGGGTTTGGCGTAAACGATGCTTTGTGAGGAGGCGCGGTCGAAAATCGTGACATATCCTTTCTCTTCAGCCACGGCCTTCACTGCGTTGTAAACATCCTCCTGAATAGGCTTGATCAGGCTCTGGCGTTTCTTATAAAGCTCACCCTCCGGGCCGAAATATCTGTAACGGAGATCAGCCGCCTCTTTCTCTTTGGCCACGATTTCCTCCTCCTGTTTCTTTTTCTGTTCGTCGGTGAGGAACACCATGTTCGACTGGAAGTTCTTATACATTGTCTCGGCCTCCCTGGAGACTTCGTTAACCTCCTTTTCCCAGCGTTGCGACACCTGGTTGAGCTGCTCGTTGGCCATCTCGTAGGCAGGCACGTTGCGGAGAATATAATCCATGTCGATAAGAGCATATTTCTGTGCGTTGGCGCCGATGAAACAAAGGGCTGCAAACATCATGGCGATAAATATCTTTTTCATACTACTTCATTTTTTAGTGTTAATGATTCACTCTTCGATAGAATTGACACCCTGGGAAAAGAAAAGTTTATATATCAAACGTAAAATGTTGTTAAAAGGTTACGTCGACATGGGAAAGTGACAATACTCATCAGAATTCCTGACCGAGCACGAAGTGAAGCTGCGAGCCGCCTCTTGTTCCCCACACCTTGTCGAAACCGTAGGCCCAGTCGATTCCGAGGAACCCGAGCACCGAGAGGTAGACGCGCGCGCCGACTCCGGCGCTTCTCTTCATATTGAAGGGAGAGAAGTCTTTGACGCTTGTCCAGCAGTTGCCGGCCTCGGCGAATGCTATGGCATAGATTGTGGTGGAGGGCTGGAGGAGGAAGGGGAAGTGGAGCTCCATGGTGAATTTGCCGTAAGCGTAGCCTTCATAACCGGAGGGCGTGAACTGTCCGTTCTCATATCCGCGCATGGAGATAGTCCCAGTGGCATAGGTATATGAACCGGTCATGCCGTCGCCTCCGAAATAGAATGTCTCGAACGGAGTCTTGATATGCTTGTTCCAGCTTCCGAGCAGACCGAAGTCGGCGCGGGTCATCAATACGAGCGTATAGTTTCCATCCGGATTTGTGAGCGGGGTGAACGTCTTGCTCTTGAAGCGAAGTTTCCAGTATTCGATCCATCTGTAGAGACTGCTTCTTGCCGCTTCTCTTGAGGTCTGGTCGGTGTTGTTGTAGCTTGCGAGCTCGGAGAGTCTCTTCCAGTCTTTCTTTCCGAAGAGAGATGCGGGAGGAGTCATTGTGAGATCGATTGAGAACTGCGAACCGCGCCGGGTATAGATGGGGTTGTCGATACTTGAGCGCGAGAGAGTCAGGCCGAGAGTAAGCGAATTTGACGTTCCGTTGCGCATATAGTAGAGGTAATCCCAGTTTTTGAGGTAATACCAGCGGTAGGCGAGAGCTGCCTGGAACTGGAAATAGTCGTCGGGCCAGCTGAGTCGCGTTCCGAATCCGACGCTGACGCCCGCCAGCTGAAGCACCTTGTTGGGGTCGTAGGCGTTTTCAATCGCGTAGGTGGAATAGTTGGTATTATATGAATACTGGTTATAATATGCATTTTGGTAGGCATTGCTCCAGCTGTCGTTGTAGAAGCTTGAGTTGATACCTGTGGACCGGCTGTAATCGAGCGACACCTGAAGCGAATTGGGGCGGCTGCCTCCGAACCAGGGGTCGAAGAAGGAGATGTTGTAGCTCTGATAATATTTGGCGTTGGTCTGCGCGGAGATGGAGAATGTCTGCCCGTCGCCGCGGGGAATGATTCCCTTGTAGCTGCTGGGGTTGAAGAGATTCTTCATCGAGAAATTGGCAAACGAGAGCGAAACCTGTCCGGTGACGCCGGTCTGTCCCCAACCGAAAGAGAGCTGCACTTTGTCGTTGGCCTTCGATTCGAGATTGAGGTTGATATCCACTGTTCCGTCGTTTTCATTCGGCTGGATATCGGGGTTCATGGTCTCGGGGTTGAAGTGGCCGCTGGCGGCTATTTCGCGCATGGAGCGCATGATGTCGCTCTTGGAGAAGAGCGCGCCCGGGCGGATGCGGAGCTCGCGGCGGATCACTTTCTCATAGAGCTGGTCGTTGCCATAGATGTTCACACGGTTGATTTTCGCCTGCGGACCCTCGATTATGCGCATCTGAAGAGCCACGCTGTCGCCGTGGATTTTCTCCTCGATGGGAATGAGGTTGAAGAAGAGATAACCGTTGTCGAGATAGAGGTTTGACACGGCGTCCTCATCCTCGGTGGTGCGCTTGTTGAGAAGCTTCTGGTTGTAGACCTCTCCGGGATATATGCCGAGCACCGAAGAGAGGGTCTCGGTGGGATAGATCGTGTTTCCGACCCAGGATATGTCGCTGATATAATATTTCTTACCCTCTTCAATGTCGAGGAACACATCGACGGAGCCATCATCGTATTTCGCCACAGAGTCTTTAAGGATCTTGGCATCGCGATAACCGAGCTCGTTATATTTCTCGATGATCCGGTTTTGGTCGTCGGCGAAATCGCTGTCTACGAATTTCTTCTGGCTGAAGAGCTTGAGGAGGTCGCCCTTCTCATTTGTCTTCTTCATGGCTCGTTTGATCTTCGAATCGGAGAGCATCTCATTGCCCTCGATATAGATCTTATGCACTTTCACCTTGGCGTTCTTGTTGACATCGACGGTTAGAATCACCTGGTTCTCCTTCGAGAGATCGGGTTCCTCCTTCACCTGCACGAGAGCGTTTTTGAATCCCTTTTTTGCGAAGAATTCCTCTGTGATGCGTTTCACCTGGGCAATGATATTGGGAGTGAGCTGCTGGCCGGGCACCATGCCGAGCCTCTGTTCGAGATCTTTCTTCTCGCCGCTTTTCATGCCGTTGAATCTCATCTCCGACATTCTGGGCTGGCGCTGGAGCTCGATGTCGAGCCAGACTTTGTCGCCGGCCATTTTCGCCACATTGATCTCCACTTTGGAATAAAGTCCCTGTCTCCAGAAACGCTTCACGGCGGCGGTGATGTCCTCGCCGGGAATATCGATCCTGTCGCCGATCGAGAGTCCGGAATATCCCACGATCAGATAATGGTCGTTTTCAGGAATACCTTTCACCTCAATGCCTGCGATCTCATATTTCTTCGGGATCGGGGTATAGATGATGTCGGGATTATAGACCGTGTCTACAACCTGTGGAGCCGGTGTTATGTCGAGAGCCGAGGCTTCGGGCGCAATGCCGAGGCCGAGGCATAAGATGATTAGGGTCAGAAATTGTTTCATATCCGGATATGAGCGAAGTTTCATATTGTTGGCTTATCGTTGGAGCCGGGCTCCTCGGAAGGGCCGGTGGTGTTTGTGGAATTGACTTGATCGGAAGTCTTGCCGAATCGACGTTCGCGGCTCTGATAGGAGATAAGCGCGTCGATAAAAGCGTCGTTGTCGAAATCGGGCCATAGCACGTCGGTGAAATAGAGCTCGCTGTAAGCAATCTGCCAAAGGAGGAAATTGCTTATTCGCTGCTCTCCGCCTGTGCGGATGAGGAGGTCGGGGTCGGGCATCCCGGCGGTGGAGAGCTCGGCCTCGATGGTGGCCTCGGTGATGGATTCGGGGGAGAGTTCCCCCTTCTTCACTTTCTCGGCAATTTTACGGGTCGCGTCGGTGAGTTCCCAACGCGAGGAATAACTGAGACAGATCATCAGGTTGAGGCCGGTGCAATGTGCGGTGGCCTTGCGTCCGTTTTCGAGATCCTCCCTCACTTCTGCCGGGAGACGTCCGATTTCTCCGAGGAGATGGATGCGCACGTTGTTTTTCACCAGATCGGGCGTTTCCTTTCGGATGGTCCATCCGATGAGATGCATCAGCGCTTCCACCTCCGGACGGGGACGATTCCAGTTTTCGGTGGAGAAAGCGTAAAGAGTGAGATATTTGATGCCGAGGTCGGAGGAGAGCCGTGTGATACGGTTCACGCTGTTGACACCCTCCGCATGACCTTCCGAGCGCATCATGGCCCTGCGGCGCGCCCATCTTCCGTTGCCGTCCATGATGATGGCCACATGCCTGGGAAGGCGCGTCATGTCAAGTCGCTCTATTTTGTTCTCTGTCTCGTTCATGGTCAGTCTTTATAGTTGCACACTGCGCAACGTTTGCTGAATTCGTAGCTTATGGTTATCGACATGGTGGAATACCAGTCGGTGTTTTTCATGAAAGAGCTCTTTATTCCGTAGGGGTCGTCGAGGTTTTTGCCGTCGAGACGGTCGGTAAAGGTCTTTTTCATGAGAAATTCGAATCCGAGGTTCCAGCGTTCGGAGAGTTTGTATTTCACTCCGACGCCCATCGGGATCGAGAATGCGGCTCCTGTCTTTCCCTCCACGCTCCAGAGCGTAAGTCCAACGCCGGCGGTGATATAAGGGCTGATTCTTTTCAGTTTGCGGTAGGTCTCGCCCAAGCCGTAGTTGAAAAAATTGAATTCAGCCATCTCTCCGATTTCATAGAAGGTGGTGGAGAATCTGAATGTGTTTCCGTCGGGAAACACGTTAGTCATTTTCGAAGAGTCGCCTCCAAGGGAGCCCGCATAGAAATTGGATTTCAGGGCCCATCTCGGATTTATGATGTAGCGGAAAAGGATTTCCGCATCCCATCCCGGTCTCTGCCAGAGGTTGGCTGTATTGGCGTCGCCGAGATAACCGGTCATGCCTATGCCGCCGCCTATGTCGAAGCGATAGTCTTCCTGCGCCCTCCCTTTCAGGGGAAGGATGAGGCAGAGAAACATCAGAGCCGGGAGGAGGTATGTCTTGATATTTACGTTCAAACCGCTATTCGTTTCAATGAGGAGAAATCAGACCGGAAAATATTCCGGCCGCTATGGAAATCAGATGATGGGGGCGAAAGTGAGACGATTGAGAGCTCCGCGCCAGATTGTGTTGCAGAGTTTCATCTCTTTGTTCCATCCGCCTATCAGATATATATATGGACATTCCCAGGAGAGGATATCGCCATCCACGCTCCATTGCACTTTCCTTCGCGAAGCCGACGGGGTGACGATGGTCCAGGCATCGGATAAGTTGGTGTCTTTCTTCGTGGAAAGCACGATGTTGTCGCAAGCGGTCATGGCCGGAATCACGTCGGGGAGCTGGAGGAGTTTGTCGCCTTTGCGCCAGTTCACGCCGTTGTCGTAGGAGATATACACCGTGCGGTTGAATTCGCCGTTCCGCATCTCACCGCCGAGAAGCATCCATGCTTCGAGTTCGGAGGGGAGCGGTCCGGAACCGGTGTGCCGGAAAGCGTAATAGGGAATAAGCGAAGCGCCCTTCACCGCGGGGAATCCGCCATCGGTGAGACATATCCAGTTGGTTCCGTCGAAAGCCCAGGTTCCATCGGAAAGAGAGCCGTCGGCCTTTACTCCTCCGCAGAAGAAGCCCACGGGAGATGAGGTCCATTTATTGCTGTGGTTCACGAAATTGGAATGTCCTTCCACGGGGAAGTCGGGATCGATAAGATTCCGGGCGATTCCATTGTCGGGGTATTGCGCATATACGAGACCGCGCGGTTCGGTCTTTATTCCGAGCACTGAGGCGTTGTAGCCGCCGATCACGCTGTTCCAGTTTTCGCCTGTGGCGCTCCACAGGATTCCATCCGGCGACTTATACAGGGCTCCTGAGGAGTCGAGGATATAAAGAGCGTCGTCGCAGGCTGCAAGAGAGCGGACATCGGGGGTGAAAGAGAGGGAGAGAGAGGTGCGTTGCCATCGGTTTTCAAAAAGATTGTCGGAAACGGCAAGAGTGTACGATCCGTCGTTCTCTTCAATTAGGGAATAAGCCTTTTCTCCGAATTCCACACTCTTCTGATTGCGCGGATCGGGCATGCGGGAGGGAAGTGCGGTCAGAGCCACCTCATCCCAGACAAGAGAATCGGGGAGCTGGTTGTGGACGTTGATCTTGATCACATACTCCTTTTTCAGCTCGTCGTTGTAGGTGGCGAGCTGTAGGCGCACCTTTCCGGTGAAGTCGATCGAGTCGGAGGAGTTGGTTATATAGTTCACTGTGTCATTGCGCGTTGTGCCTCCCTCCTGGATTATGAGCGCGGAGGTGACGAAGTCGGAATATCTGATCACGGGCACGAGCTTGTCGATTTTCGATCCTTTGGGGAGGGAATCGGCATTGAAAATCACTCCATGCTCGAGATCGATGGAGAAGAAAACGGAGTCGAGATCTTCGGCCACATCGACGTCCGACTTCAGAGAGAAGGATGTGACAGCCACGTTGGCCACATTGACCACAGCGGTGGTTTCATCGGTATCCTCATCGGTAACCTTCTCGTTGCATGACGTGGCGCCCAGCGCCAGTGCGGAGAGCATGAGGGCTCCGGGGATGAATTTATGGATATGAAGTTTATTCACCAGTTTCTCTTTCTTTATATTAATAAGGAGTTTGCACCCGGCCTTGCGTTTCCCCGGGGGAATAACGCGGGAGGGAACGGGCTCCTTTGTTTGAATGTATATTCTATTTCAACTTGCAAAATTAGCATTTCTTATTGAAATTGTTTGCAAAAGTTGCGTTGAAAATGAAATTTAAGGTAATTTAACTAAGAATCCCGCTTAGGAACCGAGTACTAAAACAGCTATTCAAGCGGTTCGGATTTCGATGATGCCGGAGCCTCGTAAGTTGTTATCCGGTTGGTTCCGATGAGTTTTTCATCCGTGATAATGAAACCTGCCGGAATTGCGGGGGCTTCCACGCCCCGGCCGATAGAGCGAGGGGAATGTTCCACGCGGATTTCATCGGCAAGCCGGGCGTTGATAAAGCTCCGGAGGGTGGCGGCTCCTCCCTCCACCATCAGGGATATTATGCCATACTCCCTGTACAGACGATTCATTTCATCGGAAAGCGGGAGGTCGCGATGCAGGAAGATAGGGTCGCGTTTCAACAGAAGCGCCGATTGCGGGATGCGTTCGGATTGGAAAACGACCGGACGCGGGTCTCTTCCCGGCCAGAGGCGGAGGGTGAGGGAGGGATTGTCGGTTATGATGGTTTCGGTGCCCACGAGGATCGCATCGGCGAGGGCGCGTTGCCGGTGCATCGCCGCCAGCGAGAGGGGGGTGGATAGCGCCACAGGGGTTTTCTTTCCGTCTCGGCCGGTGGCGCCGATAAATCCGTCGGAGCTTTCCGCCCATTTAAGCTGGATGAAGGGGCGACCGAGGGTATGGGCCGTGAGGAAGCGGCGGTTGATGCGGTCGCACTCCTCGCGCATGAAATTCTCGACGACTTCGATTCCCGCCTCGCGGAGCATTCTTATTCCGCGACCGCTCACCAGAGGGAAGGGATCGGGCGAGCCGACCACCACGCGTTTCAGATGTTTGTTGATAAGTAGAAGCGAGCAGGGGGGAGTCTTGCCATAGTGGGAACAAGGCTCAAGAGTGACGTAGATTGTGGATTGCTCGAGAAGGTGTTCATCCTCTTTAGCCACAGAATTCACGGCATTGACCTCGGCATGCGGTCCGCCGTAGCGACGATGCCATCCTTCGCCGATTATCCTGCCCTGCGGGGATACGATCACGGCTCCCACCATCGGATTGGGTGAGGTGAAGCCTTCGCCGTTTGATGCGAGCTGAAGGGCGCGCTCCATGTATTTACGTTCGATCATGTCAATTATTTTTGGAGGAGGTGAAACAGATCCCGGAGATTCCGGAGCCGGAGTCTAAAATCTTATTCCGACACTGAGCTGAAGGTTCTCCACAGATGAGAAGAGGGTATTGGATCCGGAGATATACCAGTTTCCGTCGAGTTTGGCCACGGCGCAGATAAAGAACCGCTTGAGATTATATGTGAGCGACGACAACGCGCGGATGTTGAAGGCGCAAGTTGTGGCGCTTCCGGAATGGTCGTCGGCATAAGTACGGTTGATGCCGACTCCGGGAAAGAGGGAGATATTGAAGAGAAGTTTGCGGCTGATCACCCAATTGTAGGTGTATCCTCCTATCACAGTATAGCTTCTGTAATGGAAACGGTATGTTTCGGGCGGAATCCCGAGATATGGTTTGAGTTCTTCGGGAAGATTGTTGAAGTCGATTCCTATGTTTATGTTGTTATAGGAAAACCCGGCGATAAATGATCCAGCCGAACGTAGCTGGTATTTGGAGAAGTTGTAGGCCGCTCCTAAGGAGAATTTACGGTTGTTGAAGATATAATAACCATAAACGGCTATGTCGGTGAGCTTTACGCCATCAAACCTTTTCTTGATGAGATGGCCTCTGTTGAAATCTCCGAATGTGCGGATATATGTTCCGCCGTCGTTTTCCCAGTAATGGCCCTCGATGTTGAATCGGGCGCAATTGAAGGAGTATTCCAGTTTCTTGTGTTTCACCTCATCTCCAGAGATGAGATTCCCGATATCGAAAGAATATCCCACGCTCACGGCCATATATTGGAGATAGGCTCCGATATTCGCGTAAGGGTCGGACATCATGCGCACAGGCACTTTCTTTCCGGGGTTGATATAATAGGAATCCATCCAGTTGTCGCTGAGGATTCTGAGTTTCCAGCGTTTCCCGGTTCCGGCCACATAATCGGGATCGTAGGAATTGAATGTCCTGTCGGCCCAATGATAGACACCGAGACAGAATCTGAGGAATTTCGGATAATGCACCGTTGTGTCGTTGAGACTGAGCTTTCCTTTCCAGAGGAGATGCCACCAGTTGCGGTTAGAGTCGGGCACTTCGGGACGCCTGATAGATCGCAGGTAGATGAGTTCCCTGTCGGTCATGAAGTCGGAATGTTCGTCGATAATGTCGTCGAATTCCTCCTCGTAATAGTCGAAATCATCCTCCTTCTCCACATCGGCCGCATCGGCCCGAACCGCGTTAGCTTCGAGAGCGGCGAGCGAGGGGAAAGGCTCCGAGAGGGATGGCGGCGGAGAATCGACATTCTCCCCCTTTGCCTGAAAGCATGAAAGCAAGGCCGACATCCATGCCGACATAATTATAAGGATAGAGAAGGAGGTGGTCTTGTTCATCTTTCTGACGTCTAAAAAGAGAATCAATTGATGCCTCTCTCGTCGAGGGCCTTCTGATAATTCCGGGCGTTTATGAGATGCTGCTCATAGGAGGAGGAAAAGTTATGGGTTCCTGAAAAATCCTCTTTGGCACACATATAGATGTAATCGTTGGGCTTGCTGTCGAGGATCAGGTCGATAGTGGAGGCGCTTGTGGTGCGGATCGGGCCTGGGGGAAGCCCTGCGTAGCGATAGGTGTTATATGGTGAGTCTGTTTTCAGATGCTCCCCTTTGACGCGCCGGATGGTGAAATCACCGACGGCGAATCTCACGGTGGGATCCGACTGCAGACGCATCCCTTTTTTAAGACGGTTGATATATAGG
>X247_Common_Hamster__coassemble_142_pt1 | contig 11209 bp, 10 predicted proteins | sample X247_Common_Hamster__metabat2_high_PE_003 | metagenome-assembled genome bin X247_Common_Hamster | reverse complement strand
GTGGCTAAAGAGGAGCTGAAGAAGTCGTTCGAATCCACGATGAAACTTTTCGAGTAGCAACAGCTCAATGCCGTCAGCGCTTTGCGGGAGGAGAGCGCCAGAATCGGCAACGACGCAGCCAATCTCACACGTGTGCTCAAACGCGATTCGAAGATGCAGGGCGACTGGGGAGAGATGATTCTCGAAACGCTCCTGGAAAGCAGCGGCCTGGAAAGGGATGTGCATTATTTCATTCAGGAAAACGTGAAAGATGAGAATGGAAAGAATTTCCGCCCTGATGTGATTGTGAAGTTCCCTGAAAACAGATCGGTCATCATCGATTCAAAAGTTTCGATCACAGCTTACGCCGACTCCTTCGACTGCGAGGATGAGGCTTCAAGAAAAATCAAACTGAAGGAGCACGCACGGAGCGTGAAAAGACACGTCGACGAACTCGCCGCAAAGAAATATGATAATCTCGTGAGCGATTCCATAGGGCTCGTGCTGATGTTTATTCCCAACGACCAGTGTTATCTCTCCGCTCTCGAACAGGATAAGGAATTGGGAAGATATGCCTGGCAGAAGGGAATTGTGATCATCTCTCCAAGCAATCTCATGATCGCCCTTCAACTTGCCTTCAATATGTGGCAGCAGGACCGTCAGAACAAAAATGTGGAGACCATCGTGAAGACCGCCACGGACCTTTATGAGAAAGTGGCGGGGTTTTCCGAGACAATGGATGATCTCGAAGTGCATATCTCGCGTCTTTCAGCGGCATTCAACAAGGCTAAAAACCAGCTTTACGATGGAAAGGGAAATATTCTCCGCCGCGTGGAAGGACTCAAGGAACTGGGCATAACTCCCAAAAAACGCATCAAAGGAATCGACTGAATCATGAATCATGGCAGATAATTTTCTTGAAAAAAGAATGGAGGATCTCAAAAGCGGCAGACTTTCCGCCGCGCCGCGCACAAGCACGGCTCCCAGGCGCAAGGGATGTATCCAGGTGGAGTTTCCCTCCCGGAGGGTGATTGTGACAGGAGGGGCCAACGGCATTGGCCTTACCGTGACTAAAGCTTTTGTCAAGGCGGGCTGCAAGGTGGCGGTGTTCGACCGCGACCGCATCTCCGGTCAGCGTCTGGCCCACGATATAGGAATACGCTTCTATGAAGTGGATCTGACCGGGAGAGAGGAAATCGAGAAGGCTTTCGACAATCTCACCGAGGCCTGGAAAGATATCGACATTATCGTGAGCAACGCAGGAATCTTCATCTCCTCCCCTCTTGCCGACAGCGATCCTGATGAATTCGACTCCGTGATGGCCACCAACCTGCGCCCGACATATATTCTCGCCCGGAAATGGGCGCGGTTCAGACGCACCCTCCCTATCGCCAATTCATTCGGAGGAAGACTGATAGCCATCTCCTCCACCCGTCATATCCAGAGCGAGGGCCACACCGAAGCCTATTCGGCTTCAAAAGGAGGCGTGGCCTCGCTCTCACATTCACTCATGATGTCGCTTTCCGAATTCGGAATCACATCCAATTGCATCTCTCCAGGATGGATACATACAGGAGATGAATCGCAGCTCTCGGAAACCGACCGGATGCAACATCCCTCCCGACGTGTGGGCCGACCGGAAGACATTGCCCGTCTTTGCTTATTCCTCTCCCTCCCCGGCAATGATTTCATAAACGGCGCCGACATCCCCGTAGACGGAGGAATGACCCGCCGCATGATCTACGAGCCATAATCATCCTCTCATACACTCTTACACTCATACACTCTTACACTCATACACTCATACACTCTATATTTAACCAATCAAATCAGAATCATGAAAAGAATCCTTTTCTCTGCAATCGCCGCTTCGGCAATCCTGAGCGCTTCCGCGCAGCAGGCAATCTGGGGCGCCCCGAATGTGGTTTCTCCACAGGTGAATGAAGACAAAACCGTGACCTTCCGATTTGTTTCACCGGCTGCAAAAGAGGTGAGCGTCACAGGCGATTTCCTCCCGACACGAAAGATCGACACCCCCTTCGGCAAATTCGATGCCCCCGGTGAAGCCGGACTGACAAAAAACGGCAATGTCTGGGAATTTACCACCACGCCTCTCTCCCCGGAGCTTTACAGCTACTCATTCGTGGTGGACAGCGTGAAAATAAATGATCCCCTCAATGTGTTCCAGATCCGCGACACGGGAACCGTGACAAACGTCTTTCTCGTAAAAGGGGGTTATGCGGATGATTACGCCGTGAACGATGTGCCGCACGGCACTGTCAGCAAAATATGGTATCCAAGCAAGACATTCGGCACCAACCGACGCCTCACAGTCTACACTCCCGCCGGATATGAGGATAACAAGGAGCAGAAGTATCCCGTGTTCTACCTTCTTCACGGAATGGGCGGCGATGAGAATGCCTGGTCGGAACTCGGGCGCGCCACCCAGATTCTCGACAAGATGATAGCCCGCGGGGCTGTGAAACCGATGATTGTGGTCATGCCTAACGGAAATTCCGACCTTCAGGCAGCACCGGGAGAGTCAAGCCTCGGATTCACGCCTCCCACCACCGCCCTTCCCCGAACCATGGACGGATCGTTTGAGGAAGCATTCCCCGAAATAGTCGATTTCATCGATTCTCATTACCGCACGATCCCTGAAAAGAGTTCGCGGGCTATCGCCGGGCTCTCCATGGGCGGATTCCATTCCAGATTCATCTCCGAGGAATATCCCGACATGTTCGATTATGTGGGCCTTTTCTCTGCCGCTCTTCTCCCGAGAGAGGGCGCGACTGCAAAGGTGTATCAGAATATCGACAAGAAGCTTGCCCTGCAGTTTGAGAAAAAACCGAAGCTCTACTGGATCGGAATCGGCAACACCGATTTCCTCTATGACGCAAACAAAGCCTATCGCAAACAGCTTGACGGAAAGAAATATCCTTACACCTATCTCGAGACTCCCGAGGGACATATCTGGAAAAACTGGCGCATATATCTTCGCGAATTCCTCCCCTTGCTGTTCTGATTTCTCCGGAGAAGGAATCGGAAGAGAGACAACCCTGAAATGAATCGCGCACAGCAGGTCAGATTCCTGATCCGCTGTGCGCGATTCTTATATTTACTTCGTAACCGCTATTTACATCGCAACGGGCTACCGGTCCTTATGCCTCCCCCTTTATCTTCGACATAAGCGCGGCCATTTTGGCTGCGATGAGATCGTTGGCGGGATTCCCTATGCTGCCGAGATGAGTGTGGTGGATCTCCCGCGTGGGCCTGTATCTTTTCTCCTGAACAGCCATGCCGATTTCACGATAGGCATCGCGGAAAGGCACGCCCTGGAGAACGAGACGGTTGACATCCTCCACCGTGAAAATATAGTCGTAACGGGGATCCTCAAGAATATTATCCTTTACGCTGATATGCGAAAGCATGAAATCAGCCATGTCGAGACACTCGATGAGCTCGCTTGTGGCGGGAAACACGATATCCTTCATAAGCTGGAGGTCGCGGTTATATCCCAAAGGCAGATTTGCCGTGAGAATGGTCAGCTCGTTGGGCAGCGATTGAAGACGGTTGCATTTTCCACGCATGATCTCAAACACATCGGGATTCTTCTTGTGAGGCATGATGCTTGATCCGGTGGTCAGTTCGTCGGGGAATGATACGAATGCGAAGTTATTACACATCCACATGCACACATCCATGGCAAGATGGCCAAGAGTAGAGGCCACCGCGGCAATCGCCGAAGCCACGGCTCTCTCTGTCTTTCCCCGGCTCATCTGGGCCGCCACGACATTATAATGAGGATTGGCGAATCCGAGAAGATCAGTGGTCATCTCCCGGTCAAGAGGAAATGAAGATCCATATCCCGCCGCAGAGCCCAATGGATTCTGATTGGCTATATTATATGCGGCGACCACCATCTGCATGTCGTCGGTGAGCGATTCGGCGTATGCCCCGAACCAGAGACCGAACGATGACGGCATGGCCACCTGAAGATGAGTGTAGCCGGGCATCAGTTTGTCGCGATGCTCCTCGGAAAGCTTCTGAAGACGCTCGAACAGACGCTCCACCGCATCAGAGATGCGGCTGAGCTCCTCGCGGAAAAAGAGCTTGAGATCCACGAGCACCTGGTCGTTGCGCGAACGGCCGGAATGTATCTTCTTCCCCACATCGCCAAGCTTGCGGGTGAGAAGAAATTCCACCTGCGAGTGGACATCCTCCACACCCTCCTCTATAACGAATTCCCCACGCTCTATCGAGGAAAGGATATCCTCAAGCGCCGGGAGCAACATGTCGAGTTCATTCTTATCCAACAGGCCGATCTTCTCGAGCATCGTTATATGCGCCATGGATCCGAGCACGTCGTATCGCGCCAGACGAAGATCGAGCTCGCGGTCGCGGCCCACTGTGAAGTTCTCTATCATCTGATCGGGTTCGAAACCCTTGTTCCATAATTGTTTTGCCATATTTCTTATATTCTTTTCATAATCCTGTCGAACCTGCCGTTCCTTTGCGTCTCTACAGCTGCAACTGCCTGATAAGGGAGGGGTAGAGATCGAGTGCCTGATTTATTTCGGAGATGAGCACATATTCATCAGCCGTGTGGGAACGCGACGACTCGCCGGGGCCAAGCTTCAAGGAATCCATGCCATGCATCAGAGCCATGTCTGAAGTGGTGGGCGATACGAAAGGCTCGAGATGCAGATTCCTTGCAGACACCACAAGAGGATGATCTTCAGATATCACCGAAGCATGCACACGTGTGGATCGTGGTGTCATCTCGCTCCATTTCACTGTGTTGCGGATCAGTTCCACGGTTTCCTCGTTGGAATAGGCGTCGGTGGTGCGCACATCCACCACATATCCGCATCTGTCGGGAACCACGTTATGCTGCGTTCCCGCATTGATCACCGTCACGCTTACCTTTATCGGTCCGAGCACTTCACTCTCCCTTTCGGGACTGAATTTCCGGAGCGCATCGATATCCTCGATAGCACGATATATGGCATTGATTCCTTCATTTCTTGCGGCATGTCCCGATTTTCCTTCCGCCACGGCATCGAATACCAACAGCCCTCTCTCCGCAACAGCCGGACGCATCCCGGTGGGTTCTCCCACAAGCACCATGTCGGGTGTCAGACCGCGTTCGGCAAGATGAGGAAGAAACGCACGCATGCCCAGCTCTCCCATCACCTCCTCGGCCGCCGTTATGGCGAATATCAGATTCACGGGAAGCCCGTCTTCCTTTCCGAGATCGAGGAATGTGGAGGCAAGCGCCACACCGGAGGCTCCGGCATCGTTGCTGCCAAGACCGTAAAGGCGGTCGCCCTCGATATCGGGAGAGTAAGGATTTCGGGTATATGTGGCGGCGGGACGCACCGTGTCGTGATGCGAATTGAGCATGAGCGTTGGACGTGAGCTGTCAAATCCGGGAGCCACGGCCCAGACATTGTTGTGAAAACGCTCCACATTCTCCACACCCTCTCCGCGAAGCCATTCCTCCCAGATATCGGCCGTGGCCCCCTCATCCCGCGAAGGTGAGGGTGTGGCGATAAGCCGCTGAAGAAGTCTCACGGCCTCTCCGAGCCGCGGATGCTCTCTCATATCTTCCATCCCTTTATCTTATTATGGTGCCTCCGGCTCCAAGAAGAGCCTCGGCCTTGCAGATACGCACCTCCGTGACTCCTTCCGCAGCCGATTTCAGCGCATTCTCAAGTTTCGGAATCATGCCCGCAGCCACGATTCCCTCTTTCTTAAGGCTTTCGAAAGATTCAGCCGTGACAAGAGGAATCACACTGTTTTCATCATTGACATCAGTCATCACGCCGGGCTTTTCAAAACAATAGGTGAGTCTGACCTCCCCTATGCGGGATGCTCCCAAAGCCATGGCGGCGGCAATGGAATCGGCGTTGCAGTTGAGAAGGCCGCCCTTCCCGTCATGACAGATGGCGCAATGCACAGGCACTTTCCCGCCATCAAGAAGAAGGCGCAGAAAAGAATCATTCACCTTCGAGGGATCTATGTCGCCCACATATCCATAATCAATCGGATTGGGCCTGCGACGCGTTGCAGGCATCACGTTCCCATCCGCTCCGGTAAGTCCCACGGCATCGCATCCGAGTGACTGGAGAGCCGCCACGATTCGCTTGTTGATAAGCCCGGCATAGACCATGGTCACGATATCGAGCGTCTGTCGGTCGGTCACACGGCGTCCGTCGATCATGTTGGCTTTCACGCCCATGCTCTCGCTCATGCGTGTGGCCTCCTTTCCGCCGCCATGCACAAGTATCTTCTCACCCTCCAATGCGGCGAAATCCTTAAGAAACGATTGGAGCGACTCGGGATTGTCGATCACATTTCCCCCGATCTTTACTACGTTGATCATAAACAGTCGATAAGTTTAGAGCCGTTACATATCGATTCCCTCAAGAAGACGCTTGATGACAGTCTGGGCCGAGATCTCACGGTTGGCCGCCTCCGGAATCACAATGCTGCGTTCCGACTCGATCACATCATCCGTGACAATCATGTTGCGGCGCACGGGGAGACAATGCATGAAGAAGGCATTGTCGGTAAGCCCCATTTTTTCTGAATCCACGGTCCAGGAGCGGTCGGTGGAAAGCACTTTCCCATAATTGGGATCGGCGTATGCCGACCAGTTTTTCGCATATACGAAATCGGCGCCCTCGAGCGCCCGGCGCTGGTCGTATTCAACTACCGCACGTCCGACAAACCTGGGATCAAGCTCATAGCCATGAGGATGAGTTATCACAAAATCATAGTCGGTGGCATTCATCCATTCGGCGAAAGAATTGGGTACAGCCTGCGGCAGAGCTCTGGGATGGGGTGCCCATGTCATGACTACTTTCGGGCGTTCTTTTGTCTTGAACTCCTCGATTGTGATGAGATCGGCAAAACTCTGGAGAGGATGGCGAGTGGCAGCCTCCATGCTGAATACCGGCTTGCCCGAATATCTGATAAACTGCTCTATCACTCTCTCTTCATAATCCTCCTTTTTATCTTTAAGACCAGCGAATGAGCGCACTCCGATTATATCGCAATATGAGCCCATGACAGGGATCGCCTCAAGGAGATGCTCGGCTTTGTCGCCATCCATCACCACGCCGCGTTCTGTCTCGAGCTTCCATGCGCCTTGATTCACATCGAGCACCATAACGTTCATCCCGAGGTTCATGGCCGCCTTCTGTGTTGAAAGGCGGGTGCGGAGCGAGGAGTTGAAGAATATCATGAGAAGCGTGCGGTTGCGACCGAGCGCGGTGTATGCAAAACGGTCTTTCTTTATCTCTGCCGCTTCCGCAAGGGCTATATCGAGTGGCCCTATATCGGCCACGCATGTGAATTTTTTCATATTCTGTTTTATAAAGTGTGTTTTGTCAATGTGCTATCGCTTTCCTGAATTCCGTAAGGAAATGGTCGGCCTCGGCGCGCGAGAGCGAAAGCGCCGGAAGAAGGCGCACTGTGTATTGTCCGGCTCCGCCGGTGAAGATATGATGGTCGAAAAGGAGCTTCTTGCGGAGTTCTCCTCCGGTGAATCCATCCACTTCCAGACCAATCATCAGACCGCGTCCGCGCACATCGCCAACACCCGGTATCTTCCTGAGCTCCGAGATGAGATACTCTCCCACCTCCGCGGCGTTTTCCACAAGATTCTCCTCCTCCATGACATCAAGCACGGCTATGGCTGCGGCACATGCGAGATGATTTCCGCCGAAGGTGGTTCCGAGCATCCCTTTGCGTGCCGGAATCTCTGGCGCGATCAGCACTGCCGCGCAGGGAAAACCATTGGCGATGCCTTTTGCACATGTGATTATATCAGGACGGATGCCTGCATACTGATGGGCGAAGAAACGCCCGCTTCGTCCGTAGCCGGACTGGATCTCGTCGAGAATCAGCAACGTGCCGCTGGCTTTGCATGCCTTCTCTATGGCCTGAAGGAATTTGGGATCAGGCTCATGAATGCCCGACACTCCCTGGATTCCCTCAACCATGACCGCTGCATATTCTTTGCTTTCAATTGCCTTCACAGCAGCTTCAGTGTCGTTGAGCGGAACGAAATCCACCTTGTCGGTTTCATTGAAGGGAGCGCGGATTGCGGGATTGTCGGTGGCTGCCACCGCGCCGGAGGTGCGTCCGTGGAACGCCTTGCCGAAACAGAGTATCCGTGCGCGTCCCGTAGTGAACGATGCGAGCTTTATCGCATTCTCGTTGGCCTCGGCCCCGGAATTGCAGAGGAAGAGTGAATAATCATCATAACCCGAAATGCGTCCGAGCCTTTTGGCAAGCTCGCTCTGGAGGGAATTCTGAACGGAATTGGAGTAGAATCCGAGGTTTGACACCTGCTCCGACACGGCCTTAACATAGCGTGGGTGCGCATGACCGATGGAGATCACGGCATGCCCTCCGTAGAGATCGAGATAGTCGGTGCCGTCGGCGGTGAAAACATGTGAGCCCTTCCCCTTCACGGGCTCTATATCATAAAGCGAATATACGTCGAATAGCTTCATTATATTTATGTTTAGTCTTATCAGAACGGCGCCTTATGAAGATAAGGCGCCGCCGAAATTATTGATAGATCAGAATGCAGAAGGTTTGAGCCGCAGACCTGTGGTCTGGTCGATACCGAGCATTATGTTCATGTTCTGCACGGCTTGTCCGCTGGCTCCCTTAAGCAGGTTGTCTTCCGCACAAGTGACCAGCAATTTCCCTTCATGGACATCGAGATGGATCACAACCTTGTTTGTGTTCACCACCCGTTTCAGATGAATCGGCTCATCGCTTACCGTCACGAATGGCGAGTCTTTATAAAAGTCGCGATAAAGCTTCACGGCTTCCTCATGACTCAGGTTCGTGTCGAGTGTGGTGGCGGCAAAGATTCCTCTTGCAAAGTCTCCCCGCATGGGAATGAATGTGATCCTCGCATTGTTTCCCGGCTGCAGACGGTCGAGATTCATCCTTATCTCTTTGAGATGCTGGTGGGTGAATGGCTTATATACGGATATATTGTCGCTTCTCCAGCTGAAATGCGTGGTGGCTCCCGGCTTGACGCCGGCTCCGGTCGACCCGGTGAGTGCGGTGATGTTGATATCCCCCTTTTCCGGCAGGAGCGATGCCGATGCCAATGGAAGGAGCGAGAGCTGGATGGCTGTGGCGAAACATCCCGGATTGGCTATAGAACGGGCACTGGCGATACGTTCGATATTCACTTCCGGAAGACCATACACATATCCTTCGCTTTCATCGCGGAAATCCTGGGCGAGGTCGATCACCCGCAGATGTTCGGGACGGGGATTTTCCTCCCAGAAGGCTTTGCTGTGTCCATGAGCGGAGCAAAGGAAAAGGATGTCGATGTCATTGAGCGGATGAGTGTCGGAGAATACAAGGTCTGTCTCGCCAAGGAGTCCGACATGCACGGAACTCACCGGAGCCCCGGCATTGCTCGTGGAATGTACGAACTCCACACTCACTTCCGGATGGTTGATGAGAAGGCGAAGGAGCTCGCCGGCCGTATAGCCGGCTCCTCCGATTATTCCTATCTTTTTCACGTCAGTCACCCTCGTTATTCGGCTTTGCCGTTTTTCACCTGATTGTTGTGATAGATCTTCATCTGGTTGCCCAGAATCTTGGTGAAGCCTTTGATATCGTCGGCAGTCCAGGCTTTGTTAACCTCTCCATATTCGCCGAAGTCGGTTTTCATAAGATCAAAAGGAGAATCCACGCCGACAAGGGTATAGGAGTATGGACGCAGAAGAATCTCCACGGTGCCGGTAACATTGCGCTGCGAGCTCTCGAGCATCTTCTCGATGTCGCGCATCACAGGTTCAAGATACTGTGCCTCGTGAAGGAACATTCCATACCATGTGCCGACCTGGTCTTTCCAATACTGCTGCCATTTTGTGAGCGTATGCTTTTCAAGCATCTTGTGGGCAGCGATTATCAGAATCGGGCCCGCGGCCTCGAATCCCACTCTGCCCTTGATGCCGATTATCGTGTCGCCGATATGCATGTCCCGACCGATGCCGAAGCGAGAGCCGATGCGCTCCACTTCGCGGATAGCCTCCACTTTGTCGCTATATTCCTTGCCGTTGACTGCGGAGATCTCTCCCTCCTTGAAAGAGATGGTGAGCTTCTCCGGTTCGGTTACAGTGACCTGAGAGGGATATGCCTCCTCGGGAAGCGTCTGCTCGGAATGGAGAGTCTCCTTTCCGCCGATCGAGGTGCCCCAGAGACCTTTGTTGATCGAATATTCAAGCTTCTTGAAGTCGGCCTCATAGCCGTGTTTCTTAAGATAGTCGATCTCATATTCGCGGGTGAGCGTGAGGTCGCGGGTGGGCGTTATGATCTCGATTTCAGGCGCGAGAATCTGGAAAGTGAGGTCGAAGCGCACCTGGTCGTTGCCGGCGCCTGTCGAGCCGTGGGCTATGGCCTCGGCTCCGATCTTCTTGGCATATTCGATTGTGGCAATAGCCTGGAAAATGCGTTCCGAGCTTACGGAAATGGGGTATGTGCCGTTGCGAAGCACATTTCCGGCCACCATATATTTGATGCTCTTGTTGTAATAGTCTTGCGTGATGTCAAGGGTGGCATGGGATGCCGCGCCGAGACGCTTTGCCTTGTCGGCTATCACCTTAAGGTCGTCCTCGGAGAAGCCGCCTGTATTTGCGATCGCCGTATGCACCTCATATCCGAGGTCTTCTGAAAGATATTTCACTGCGAAAGATGTGTCAAGACCTCCTGAGAAGGCAAGCACTACTTTCTTTTTCTTATTATCTGACATAATCTGTTGATTTCGATTTCGTGAATAAATATGCGGAAAGGCAACTCCCTGTCTATTTATCGGAATTGTCTCCCTTGCCCGAGCGTTTTAGATGCAACACCTTCTTGACAGTGTTTTTCACCATCATCATGTAAGGGTTGGGACGATCCTTGGGCGCAAGGGGTTGCTTCGGATCATAAAGCATACCCGTGCAAAGACACATCTTTCGATTGTTGCGCTGCAGAATATCATAGTTCCTGCATCCCTCGCATCCTCGCCAAAACTCATCGTCATCGGTGAGCTCCGAGAATGTTACGGGTTTATAACCCATGCGCGAATTAAGCTTCATAACCGGGAGCGATGTCGTGATGGAGAATAGTTTGGCAAACGGAAATCGAAGTCGAGCCAGCTCGAAAGTTTTCGCCTTGATGGCGCCGGCAAGGCCAAGATGGC
>X247_Common_Hamster__coassemble_141_pt1 | contig 11268 bp, 10 predicted proteins | sample X247_Common_Hamster__metabat2_high_PE_003 | metagenome-assembled genome bin X247_Common_Hamster | reverse complement strand
ATGGTGGTGATGGGCGCTCTGCTTGAGGCGATGGATTATAAATTGCCGATGGAGAATGTGGTGAAGGGGTTGAAGAAGTCTCTTCCGGAACGCCATCACAAGCTCATACCTCTCAATGAGCAGGCGATCGAGAAGGGGAGGACACTTATCTGAAGGTAATCTGTTTTATGATAGGCCGGGTCGCGCCACCGTGAGGGTGGCGTGACCCGGCGTTTTTAAGGAACGAAGCCTAAAAAAGGAGCCGGAAGATGAACAAAGGGGGAGATTTGTAGGTTATAGAAATAAAGAAGCTGCCACCGTGGAGTTGGGATCCACGGGAAGGAATTGAAACTTAGAATTAGAATTTAGATTGAGTAGAAAAAAAGTATTAAAGGGACGAAAACGGGGGGACGACCTCGGGTGATAGCGGGGTCGTGATTAAAGACAATCACCTTTTCGTAACCTTGATGTTGCGGGAGTCGGTCGGCTGGTCTGACCGCGCTCCCGCTTTCATTATGTGTCCCGGTGATTGCCGGGGAGTGTAAAATCAGCAGATTTAATTTGAACACTAACTTAGAAATCATTAAATTTGCATTATGGAAGAAGAATTCGACATAAGGGAGGGTCAGGAGCGTCCCGAAGGATTTGAGAAGGATGTGGAGAAGGCTCTGCGCCCGCTGACGTTTGATGATTTCAGCGGGCAGGAGAAGATCATACACAATCTGGGAATATTCGTCAAGGCAGCCCGTTTACGTGAGGAACCGCTCGACCATATGCTGCTCCACGGGCCACCGGGACTTGGGAAGACCACCCTCGCCAATATCGTGGCCAACGAGCTTGGTGTCGGATTCAAGGTCGCCTCGGGGCCTGTGCTCGACAAGCCCGGGGATCTTGCGGGGATTCTGATGAGTCTGGAGAAGCATGATGTACTCTTCATCGATGAGATCCACAGGCTCCACCCCGTTGTGGAGGAATATCTCTATCCGGCGATGGAAGACTATCGTATCGACATACTTCTCGACAAGGGTCCGGGCGCGAAGAGCGTGCAGCTCACGCTTGCGCCATTCACGCTGATCGGGGCCACGACGCGCAGCGGGTCTCTGACCGCGCCATTGCGGGCCCGGTTCGGCATCAAATGTCATCTGGAATATTACGACCACAAGACGCTTTCAGGCATCGTGAAGCGTTCGGCCGGTCTTCTGAAGGTAGGGATAGATGATGAGGCGGCCACGGAAGTGGCACTCCGCAGCCGCGGCACGCCTCGTGTGGCCAATGCTCTGCTTCGCCGTGTGCGCGACTTCGCCATGGTGAAAGGCAACGGAAGGATCGACCTTCCGATCACGCGTCTTGCGCTTGAGGCGCTCAATATCGACCGCTACGGTCTAGATGAGATCGACAACAGGATTCTTCTCACCATCATCGACAAATTCAGGGGGGGGCCTGTGGGGCTATCCACCATCGCCACGGCCATTGGAGAAGACGCGGGCACGATAGAGGAGGTGTATGAACCTTTTCTGATTCAGGAGGGATTCATGAAACGCACGCCGCGAGGGCGGGAAGTGACCGATCTTGCCTATCGGCATCTCGGACGCTCTCATAACCGGGCTCAGGGCACCCTTTTTGATGACGAGAACATATAAAATAACGGAGAAAACGGAGAGAAAAGAGATAGAAAGGAGAGATGGCAGGAATAAAGTCATTGGCAAAGGAGACGGCGGTGTATGGACTGAGCAGCATTGTGGGGAGATTTCTCAACTGGTGTCTGGTTCCGCTCTACACCTATCTTTTTGTGGCGTCGGAATATGGCGTGGTCAGTTTCCTCTATAGCTTCACGGCCGTGATGCTCGTGATATTGAATTATGGGATGGAGACCGGTTTTTTCCGGTTTGCCAACAAGGAGAGCGATCCCGACCGGGTCTACACCACGTCGCTGATATCCGTGGGGAGCACATCGTTGCTGTTCATTCTGCTGCTCTCGGTGTTTATAGGTCCGGTATCCGGTCTGCTTCACACGGGGCGTCATCCCGAATATGTGTGGCTGCTCGGGGTCACGGTGGCGATCGATGCGTTCAGCAATCTTCCTTTCGCCTATCTGCGTTTCCGGAAGAAGGCTTTCCGGTTTGCGGGCATAAAGCTGATGAATGTGGGGGTCAATATAGGTCTCAATCTCTTTTTCCTGCTTGCGTGTCCGAAGATCATGGAGGTTTGTCCGGCTGCAGTGTCATGGTTTTATGTTCCGATGGGGGGAGCGGGGTTCGGCATAGGATGGATATTCTTTGCCAATCTGCTCTCCACGCTTTGTGTTCTTACGGCTCTGCTGCCGCAGCTCACGGGGCTCCGTTATGTGGTCGACCGGAGGCTGCTTGTGAGGATGCTGCGCTACAGCTGGCCGCTTCTGATACTCGGCATAGCCGGAATATTGAGCCAGAACATGGGCCAGATGATCATTCCCTATCTTTTTCCGGGGGAGAAGGAGGCTGCCGACACGATGGTCGGAATCTATTCGGCGAATATGAAGATAGCGATAGTGATGGTTATGTTCACGCAGGCTTTCCGTTATGCGTTCGAGCCTTTCATATTCGCGCAGGCCAAAGGGGAGGGGGAGAATAGGAAACAGGCCTACAGCGACGCCACCAAGTATTTTGTGATATTCGGCTTTTTCATTTTCCTTTTCGTGATGTTTTATCTTCCGCTTCTGCGTCATTTCATAGCGCCGGGCTATTGGAAGGGGCTCGGGGTAGTGCCGATCATGATGGGGGCGGAATTATGCTTCGGGGTGTTTTTCAATTTGGGGTTATGGTATAAGCTGACCGACCGTACGGAATGGGGGATGTATATGTCGCTGATATGTTTTGTGCTGATGGCCGGGTTCAATATTCTGTTCGTAAGGATGATCGGAATTCCCGGCGGCTATATGGGTTCGGCATGGGCGGCCTTGATAAGTTATTTTGCGGTGATGGTCCTGTCGTATATCCTGGGACAGAAGTATTATCCGATCTCCTATCCTGTGGGGCGTATGGGGATGTATCTGCTGTTTGCGGGAGCGCTCTGGGCGGGAGGAAGCTATGCCGGGAGTCTCTTCGCGCCGTGGCTGGCCTATTCCGTGAAGACGCTGCTTCTTGCAATCTATGTCGGAGGCGTTGCCATCTGTGAGAATTGGGGCAAATACCTTGTTAAAAGAGGAAGGTAAGCCGGAGCGTCAGACACTGATGCGGGCATGAATAAAATCGTGGTGAAATAAAATAGGGGAACACCCCTATACATTGAAATTTGCAGAGAGGCATACCGACATTCCGGTATGCCTCTCTTTAGGCTTCGTTCCTTAAATTTTCGCATCGCTGGGGCGGCGTCCGGGTGAGGAAATTTAAGGAACGAAGCCTAAACGGCTTTTCATTCGGAAATGTATCTCGGAGTTCGCTCGAATGTTAAAATTAGACATTCAATCGGTCAGAAATATGCGATAAACGGCACCCTGTTTCCTCGAAAATACACCGCCCCTGCGTTAACATTTTTTGTGGGATGGGGTCTAAGTCTGTTCCTTAAAATTTCGGAGCCGTAGAGGGAAGGGCGTTGAAAAAGTAAGCAATTTTTCTATTTATTCATATTCTCTCTAAGAATTGGTCGGGACGTGTGGAAATTATGAAATAAATCGTTAATTTTGCACTATGAGAACAAAAATTGCCCTGACTATCGTCGTAAACCTGTGTGTCATTTCGCTACTGCGGGTTGTCTGCGGGTGCCGCCGGGTCGTACCGGCGGAGTTGCTGCGCGTCGAGGCTCTGATCGAGGATAGTCCCGACTCCGCCCTGTCGATCCTCGACAGCATCCGCCCTGACGCGCTATCCGCGGAGAATCGGCATTACAGGGATCTTCTATATATCAAGGCATCCGACAAAGCATACGTGACGCATGATTCCGACAGTCTTATTCTTGACGTGATCGATTATTACAGCAGTGGTAATACTCCACTCTATGCTGAGGCTCTCTATTATGGAGGCCGAGTCTACAGCGACATGGGAGACTATCCTTCGGCAATAAGATATTTTCAAAATTCTCTCGATTTTCTTACTGAAAATAAAGAAGATCTTGAACTTCGTAGTCGTGTGGAAAGTCAGATGGCGCGATTACTTATTACAATCAGGCTTTATGATCAGGCCAAACCCTTTCTGGAAGATGCAATTCAACATGACAACATATTGGGAGATTCAATATCGTTAATGTATGACACACAATTATTGGGTAGTCTGTATTTTCTTTTGAATGAATTTAATAAATCAGAAAATGAAATATCAAAGGCGTTGCTTTTGGCAAAAGTTTACTCAAAAAGTGATGTGTCCATGCTTAAAACATATAATGCGGCAATTAAATATAAAAAAGGAGATTATGATGCAGCACATAAAATTATAAAATCAGCATTAGAGGGTGTGGATTCATTGAGCAGAGACTTTGCCCTTGCATATGGAGCAAAAATATATCTTGCTTCAGGAATAAAGGATACGGCATATCACTACGGGCGAGAATTATATGAGAAAAGAGATTCTTATAATAGAGAAGTGGGATTTGAGATTATAATGTCCCCTCAGTTAAAGTCCTATATGACGGAGGACTCACTACGGAATATTGCTGAAGAATATATATCTTTTGTAGACAGTTGCCGTAATGTCAATAATTTATATTTTGCATCAATACAACAAGCGGAATATAATTACAAAAAACATGAATTAGAAAAGGCCAAGGCTGAGGCTTCAAGAGATTTATTTCGTAAAATTTTTTATGCAACCGTTTTTTGATACTACTACTCGCCTCGATTGTATTTTATCTAAAATACAGGAATAAAAATAATATGATTAAGTTAAATCAGGCACTCAATAATTTAAAAGAATTACGTAGATTGCTTAATAATGATAAACGTATTATATCGGATGTAAATGATGTTGCAGAAGTATTCGGAGAAACAGAATTGTGTCAATATACGAAGAATTACAAAGAGCCTCGAGTGGAAGGTTTGAGAGAAAGACTGAGGAAAGAACTATATGAGATGCAGAAAGCCGGAGATATTTCGACAGAAGTTGATTTGGAGATTCTAAGCTCGGATGCCTATTCACAGCTTAAGGAATATATACATAATAAAGTTATTCTGAGAGATGAGGATCCTTTATGGGAGAAGATTCAAAGTATCGTTAGTGAAAATAATAAGGAATTCATGTATCGTTTGACTTTACTCACGGGCGGAAACTTAAATAAAGGAGAGTTGCATATTGCATTACTTGTGAAATGTGGAGTTTCGCCTACGGATATGGCAATTCTTGTTGGAAGAACCAAAGGGACAATATCCTATAGGAGGGAATCCATAGGTTTGAAGATATATGGAGAAAAAATGAGTATAAAAACTGTCGATAATGTAATACGTCTATTATAATCTGACTTATAATGTTTTAGTTATAGTGTGGCAATGTATTTATGTAATGGCCAAACAATTTCCGCACAATTTCCGCACAAAAAAATTTTCAATTATGAAAAAGGTTGGCTTGCTTTGTAAAAAAATATAAATATAAATGAAACGGATTTTACTAACATCATCTATTATTTTTATGATGATTATTCTTGCAGGTAAAATTGCAGCTAACACAACAGAAACTGAACATGATTATTATGTCGATGTCTTTGTGACAGCTTCCGGTCAAGAGACAACGGTGAATGATATGCCAAAAGGGCATAGGCTTCCGTCGCGCAAACTGGGATGCTATATAAATCGTCAGGGCTTGGTGGAAATATCGACAGTGGATGTCGAGGAGGTCATCTTTTTTGAAATCTATGATATCAATGGGAACTGTCTTGGTTCATTCGGTGATTCCGAATCATTCACTGAGTTGCTGTTCTCATTAGATGAGCCTCTTGAAATCCGCTTCATTACCACAGCGGTAATGTTGCGAGGATACATTTCGAGATAAATCAGATAATTTTAACATTCTCTCAAAGCTATAACTAAACCTCGGGACTATTTTCCTGTATACTAATTTATAAATTTGGTATAAGAGTTTCTATAACATCATAAAAGATTTATAATGAAACATTTAATTAAACTATTCTATTCCCTGTTACTTGGGATAATCGTGTGTTCATGCAGTCAGCATGAATTAATGCAAGAAAAAGAAGAGGTCATTAGACCGAATGAGACAAAGATTTCTATTGACGAGGCAAGAACAAATCTTCTTAAGCTTCTTGCTGAACTGGAACCTCAGAGAACAAAAGCAAATGCTGACGTTAGAGGTATAGAAAGTGGATTCTCACTTCCCGTCGGCAATTCATCCACACGTTGTGGAGAATCCGAATCCGAAGTATATGTATTTAATTTTACAGATAATCAAGGGTATGCAATCATGTCGGATGACGTAAGATTGCCAGAACTTATAGCTCTGGCAGATAGTGGATGCATAAGCGAAGATGTACCGATTGAGAATCCCGGGGTAGCGGATTTCTTAAATGGCATGGATAATGTCTATACGGGCATAAGCGGTGATAATTTCGGAGATTTACTGAATCCGGAATTGGATCATGATGCAAATGAGACATATAACGTATATGGTGAATGGGAAAATGTTGTATATGCAATAAATGGTTATTGCCCTGTGAAGTGGGGTCAAAGTTCACCGTATAATAACTATTGTCCGCTTATAGAAGGTAAAAGAAGTGTTACAGGATGTGTGGCAACTGCCGTTGCTCAGTTAATGGCAATATACGAATGGCCATTGTCATATAATGGATATAATTTTCCTTGGGATTCAATGATTTCTAAGAGATACGCATTCAATCTTCCCAGTGAAACACAGAATGCAATAGCGCGGCTTATGCAACAATTGGGATTGAGCAACAATTTAAATGTATCATATGGCGTTAAAAGTAGTGGGGCAAAAAAAGAAAATGTAACAAGAACGTTATCTTCGTTCGGCTTCTCAACCCCCGGCACTTTGAAGGATTATGATATAGATGATCTTGCATCTGAAATCCAACAGGGATATCCTGTCTTGATGTTTGGCTATAGTTTTAAGAGAGTCACTACTTTTATTGGGATTAAAGTCCAGACGAGTTATGAAGGTGGACATGCCTGGTTGGTTCATGGACTTTTGGAAAGAAGACGACAGGTAAAGACATATAGTGGTAATAATCTTTTAAACACCAGATATGAAACATACCTATATCCACTATGTAACTGGGGATGGGAAGGCTATCAAGACGGTTATTATCTTAGCAATGCCTTTGATTCAACTTCCGGCCCGGTCTATGATGAAACTACCAGAGCAGACGATAATGCGGAAAATCAGCAGGAGGGTAATTTCCAATTTAAGATAACACAAATAACAGGAATACGTAAGTAAATTAAACTTTATGAAACATTCACTAATTCTAACAGCTTCCGCCTGTGTAGTTGCTATGGCGGCTTGCAACAGTGACAATGAGGAGAAAAACACTCCATATGTTGCTATCGAGCTGACGCAGGCCCAGACACGCGCGTGCGTGCAAAATAATGATTTCGCACTTTCCTATCTGAAAGCGAACGAGGATGCGCAGACTGCGCTTAACGCAGGGAATGTAGATGCCGAGAATACAGTGGTGTCTCCATTCACGGTTTACGGAGCGTTGGGAATGCTCGCCAACGGTGCATCGGGCGAAACACGGCGTGAGATTGTCGATGCCGTGGGTTTCGACGACATTGACGCAGTGAATTCCTATTACATGACGCTTGCATCGGCATTGCCCAAGGCCGACCGGAAGACAGATATCCGCTTTGCCTCCTCGGTATGGCTCCATCCCGAGCTTCCGCTGAAGGAGAATTATCTTCAGACTCTCGCGACTTATTATAACACGGAAAGCCATGCGCTTTCCGATGATCCGGCACAGTCGGTAAAGGCCATCAACAAATGGGCGTCGGAAAAGACAGGCGGCAAGATATCCTCCTTTCTCAAGACACTGAACAATGATGTGAGGACGGCACTCTACACCGCCACATATTTCAAGGGGAAATGGGCGGAAGTCTTCAAGAAGGAGAATACCGCCATGGAGGATTTCCACAAGGAGGACGGCTCATTCCTGAAGAAGACAGCCATGATGAACAAGGATGACGTGGTCAACTGGTATCATCATGACAAATGGGACGCAATCGACCTCGATTACGGCAATTCTACATATAGGATGACGGTTGTTCTGCCGGCGGAGGGCACCGGAATCCGGGAGTGCCTTGACGCCCTGTCGCCTGCGGATCTCACGAGCGGGTCGGCATGCTTCCTGCATGAACGCAAGCTTGATATCAAACTTCCGAAATTCATAATAGCCCCACAGACCAGGGATCTGATCGGAGTGCTTGGCCGGATGGGAATCCACCGGGCGTTCGATCCCGGGAGAGCGGAATTCCCGGAAATGTCGCAGACAGGGATCTTTTTTGACACGTTCCATCAGTCGACAATGATAAATGTGGATGAGGAGGGCACAGAGGCCTCTTCTGTGGCCGGAGGTTCGGGAGCGATACTGTCGCCGGGACCTGCCCAGGGGTGTTTCTATGCCGACCGTCCGTTCATTTTCCTTATCAGGGAGAGGAGCACCGGAACTATATTATTTGCCGGAATATTGAGAAATCCACAATATGTGTAATGGCGGGAAGGGGATTCTCTAATGATCAGGAGGCGCGTCGGAAGTCTGATGCGCCTCCTTCTGTCTTCGTTAGTCTTCGGCGAGAGCCTCGAAGTAGCAGTCGGCGATCACGAGCCATTCCTCGTTGGTGGCATTCCGGGTGTAGCCCGGTTTCCCTTCCGGGTCGCCGAGATGTTCGCGAGCCGAGTCTTCGGTGAGGGTCACAACTGTGGGAGGCACCTGGACTCCGTCGGTGTAAAACTCGGTCAGCTCCACGGGAGCCATCCCCTCTTCCACGAGATAGAGGGCGTCATTGTAACGATAGAGCCCCATGATTCTGATCACTTCGGGCTTATCCGATTTTTCCTGCTTGAGTGAGATTTCCGGGATGTAATGGAAGCCTGCTGTGGCGTTGTCCCATAGAATGGCTGCTATTTCGCGGCTTTTCATATCTTCGATGAGCTGGGATATTGCTTTTCCGATCAATGCATCGGAGGAGGCGGGGCTGGATGTGTCTTTCATATTTATAGCGGGATTTAAGATGAGGGGCTTTTTCTTGGAATTTAAACTTTTTTCCTGCTTAAGCAAGAAACTATTTCAAAAAGATGATAGCCTTTAAATATTAACACCGGGAAGAGGGCAAATGTTGGCGCGGGGGCTATTCGGCTGCATTTTATTCGGCGGCGGGGGTGAGCGCCGCGATGCGTTCGAGCCAGTGGGCGCGCAGTTTCTCCCAGGAGAGAAACATTGGTGCGCCGGGATATGCGGGCACGTTGCGGCCGTTGAGGCGCACGGCCGTTACCACCGACTCCGCCGAGATCTCTTTCCCCTCCGGGGCAAGGAATATTATCTCCAGATTTGCTCCGAGGGGGGTGATGGTCTGGAGCTGCCATTCGCTGTCGAGCGTGTCATAATCGGAGGTATAGGCGAAACAACCCGGAAGACCGAGGGTTGAGAAAAGGGGAAGAAGGGTCTCGGCATGACCGAAATAACCGTTAAACACTCTTCTCGAATCTGCCGCCGCCGAATCTGCGGCCGCCGCGAGAGAAGCGTCGGCATCGGTTATCATCCTGCGGATCAGAGGAGCCGTGCCTGGCGCCGAATAGGGATTGAGAGGGTTGGGAGTGTTGCGCAGGTAATGCTTCATATTGGAGGCTCTCCAGCATTGGAAATATTCTTCGGGCGACATCCAGCGGGTGGTAGGGGGCTCGAAGCCGGCTGCCCGGCAACCCTGAATCACTCCATAAATCTCCATCGTGAGGTCGCGGAGACGGCGGGAGTCGGACCCTGTGGAAGAGAAGAGGCGCGCCGCCGGGTCGGGCGACACGAACTCATCCACGAATTTCTTATAAGCCTCTTTCCATTCGCCATCCTCCCTGAAGCGGTCGAGCTCCGGAAAGAAATCGAAAGAATAGAGAAGGGAGTCGTTGCAATGTCCCGAGAGGGTGGAGAGAATCAGATGCTGGTGGTCGCGCTCCAGGGCATGGTTGAACTGATACATCGTCATGACCACACGCGGCACGAAAGTGGATATGGAACGTGCCTCTCCGCGCTTGAAAAGGGGAGCGAACTCTCTCGACATATCCTCGCCGAGCCGCTTCTCCTCCATGATGCCGACGGGAGAGAGGAGTCCCCAGTCGCCGCCTGTGGAATCGGCTATCTGTTTGAGGAGGGCGAAGAAAGCATTCCCCTCGGCCGAGAGTCTTCTCTCGAGGGCCGCGTCGTAAAGAGCCTTCTCGATCCCGGCCACCTTCTTGGGCGAAGAGAGAAAGCGGGCTCCATGACGGGCCACATAGGATATCGCCACGGGTTTATAACCCTCCGGGAAAAGAGGGAGAGAATCCACCTTCGAGAAGTCGTAGGGCATCATGGATCCGTCGAGCTGCGGCGGCAGAGGCTCATAGCGCGCGGCAGAGAGCGCCGGGACGGGGGCGGGAGACCAGACTATGGCAAAGAGGAGAAGAAGGGGAGAGAAGGCCCTTAAAAGCGTTGTGAGGCGGAATGGTTTTTTCATAAGTCTATTCTGTTTGGTCGGAAATAATCAGCGACATGAGGAAAGAGCAGGCGTCATCGAGAATCTCGAGCACGTTATAGAATCCCTCGGCGCCGTCGTAGTAAGGGTCGGGCACCGCGTCGACTTCCGGATGACGCACAGCCAGGTCGGCCATAGGGATGATCCTTGCGTCCTCCTCAAGAGTGGGGGCCGCCCTGTGGAGATCACGGATGTTTTGCGAATCCATTCCGAATATAAGATCGAAATAGAAGAAATCCGTGGGGCGGATTTTGCGGCTTCTGTGGGTAAGGTCGAGTCCTCTCTGACGGGCAGCGATGCGCATGCGCCGGTCGGGAAGGTCGCCGGCGTGTCCGCCGTAGAATCCGCAGGAATCAATTTCGAGCTCCACGCCCTTTTCCGAGGCTATCTCACGCATCATCCCTTCTGCCGCCGGGGAGCGGCATATATTGCCGAGGCAGACAAAAAGGAGCCGCAGAGGGCGGTTTTCGGCGTGCGCCGTCTTCACGGCGCGGCTCACGGCGGAGAGGGTTGCTTTGCTTGGCTTCTTCATTATAAATAAAAAAAATGGTTAAAAAGTTCTTGTGACTTGCAACATCGTGGAGAATTGTTTTGTGGCCGAAAGGATGCGGTAGAGGTTATATATGCTGTCG
>X247_Common_Hamster__coassemble_139_pt1 | contig 11297 bp, 10 predicted proteins | sample X247_Common_Hamster__metabat2_high_PE_003 | metagenome-assembled genome bin X247_Common_Hamster | reverse complement strand
ATATTATAACGCTCGATGCAATCTATAGTTTCAATTGATTTCTTCATTTGTCTGCGAAAATAATTATTTCATTTTTTTGCTGTCATTCATTGAATTAGAAAGCAAAAAGATATTAAAAAACAATGTTGTAAAACATTTTAACACTATTTTGCGTTATTTAAATAGAAAATAACCAAATACCAGGTTTTCTAATTCACCTGCATAAAAATCAACGTTATGAAAAAAGTAATGATGGCCATGGGTCTTGTGGCCGCTTCTATTCTTCCTGCTGCAGCGCAGAGTGTCAACATTTTCGCCTCCTACGGCGGAATCACACAGATGGATTGCGTAGACAATCACGACAACTGGGACAATGTCCACACAGCCTGGGGCGCAGTCAACGCCGGTATATATTTCCGCGTGGCTCCGAAATTCTCCATCGGTCCCTCCTATACGTTCTCGTCTACGGCTACCGATGGCGGCAAAGTTGCATCCCACATCGCCTACCATGCCATTCTTTTCAACGGCAAATATGACTACTACCGCCGTGGTTCGCTCACTCTCTATGCCCATGCCGGTCTCGGTGTGGAGATCTCCCACATGATGCCTAAGTTTTCCGACAGCTATAACAAGGCTTATTTCGCCGGACAGATTTCACCTCTGGGCCTGAACGTGAAGATTTCACGTGGATTCAATTTCTTCGGAGAAGTCGGATTCGGTGCACAAGGAATAGTGCAGCTCGGTTTCTCCGCCGATCTCTGATATTATATGGCGTAAGAAGTGGCGCACGTCTCCTTTAGGAAATGTGCGCCACCTTTATTTATCCGGGGAAACGTGATATCCTATTTCTCCCCCTTCTCCTCCGCTTTCTCTTCCTCTTTCTTCTCCTCCTTCTCTTCGGCAAACTTTGTCATGCCGCTTTCCACGAGAATATTATACCAAGTGAAGAGTTTTTTGATATCATTGTTATAGACGCGGTCTTTGTCATAGTCGGCCACTACAGCCTCGAACGCAGCGCTAAGTCCGTCTTCCTTCACGAGGCTCTTCACATCAATGCTTTTACCCTCATTTCTGGCATACACCATGTCGAGAATCTCACCGAGAGGTGTGTCGCCCGATACGGTATACATGGCTATATCCCCGAGCGAAACCACTTTATCGCGTGCATGAACCGGAAAACGCTTTCCAGTGCCGAGTTCCTCTACGAGTATCATACCTTTCCCTTGGGAAAGAATCTTGAAAAGGCCGGGACGGCCGGTGATCGATAATATCTCACGTAACATAGTTATCTCTTTTTATAATGTGTTTCAATTGTTACATTCTTTATCCAACCCAACTTCCCCAAGCAGGAAATCCAATGCTGTCAGCAACGATCTCTCCCCGTCGTTGAAAATCCTCGCCGTTTTTTCAGGCGGCAACGACTGAAACTCCCTCCGCTGCGAGTCAATCCGTTTCCGGAGATCCGTCTCGCTTATGCCTCCTCTCCGGAGCGCACGTCTTATCCGCAGATTCTCCGGAGCCTCTACAAGCCAGATACGGCTGCAAAGCCTGTCGAGCTTTGATGTGTGCAGTATGGCTGATTCCACAAAACACGTTTCATGCCCTTTCATCCATTCTCCAAGGTCGCGCCTCACTTCGGAATGTACAAGAGCGTTGAGCCAGTCGCGACAATCCTTGTCGCCGAAGATCCGGCAGGCGATATGACCGCGGTTGAGTGTGCCGTCTTCCATAAGCGATTCGGCTCCGAGACGTCCTGTCAGCTCTCTCCGGATATTCTCCGAACGCTCCATGATGAGACGGGCCCGGCTGTCGCAGTCGTAGACCGCGAAACCCTTGAGCCGCAGTATGCGCGACACAACACTCTTCCCCGCGCCTATCCCTCCTGTGATGCCTATCAGCTCCATCTCCCGGCTCATGTTGATTTACTTAATACAAAAGTAACTATTTTTTTTGAGATAATCAGACCCCTCCCATAAAATTTATCAAGGGAGGGGTCTGATTATCGTTCTAAGAGACTGTTAACGCAGAGGTCTAAATTTATGTTAGTCTTTGTTTATGATAGAAACTGATACGCATTATAATCGTCACCAACGAACATAACACGAGCACTCCGAATGTCATTATGCCATAGATCACGAGTGTGCCGTTGAACACGAAACATGCGCCTCCGGCTGCCACTACCATCTTCCCCATTGCTTCCCCCGCCTTTCCGCTATAGATCTCTCCATAAGGATTTTCAGAGTTGAGTATCTTATCCCGCGATTCTGATCCAAAGAGCATTATCCCTTTTATTCCGGCCATCACGCTTTTTCCTGAAATCCGGGCATTTATATCCTGAAGCTGCACATCCCTGCGTAAAAATGACTTGGGCAGCAGATTCACATCCAGAGACGAGTTTCCCACCGCAAGACAGAAAAACAGCAAATACCATCCCCATCCTATGTTCGGGGCCGGCCGTCCATAGAAATACAGGAGGTTGGCTATATCCTTCCCGGAATATTTCCCCGAGAGAGCCATGACATCCACATTGGCCATCGAGGGAAGTATATAAAGAAGAAACGCTACAAGCATCGCAAGGCAATAGAGATATATGGCTATGCGTCCGAAATTGATAGTTATCAACGATAACGGTTTATTCAATAACGAAAAACTCAGCTTTAAGAAAATAAAATGGACCAGAATCATGATCAGAGCGGTCAGTGCCATCGACATCCATATCGACATTGTCTTGTCGATCAGCCACCTCGCAGTCGCGAACGGCAACTTCATCATCCATGAGAACACATATTTGTGCATGAAGCTGTCGCGCGGAAGCATATTGTTCACGATTCCCGTGTCGAGTATTTCATCGATAAAGCAGCTTGAGGTGAGCCTCCATCTCTTATACCAGCTCATCGTTTTCGTTTCCTCCACAGCTTTCTTCAACAGATCTCCCGTCATTAAGATTCCATTCTGTGCCGTTACGCTGTCGGTGCCGGTCTGATATTGTATCTTCGAGAAATCGTCTCGATAGAAATTAGAAACATATCCCGACACGCTTGAGGTTGCGGAATAATTCACAAGCCGGCATCCGGCCACATAGCTCACCACTACAAGATTGTCTCTCTCTTTCTTTGGCAGAGTTTCCTTCACCCGGTCGTAAGTATCCTCATTATAATCGAGCAACTTCATATAGGGCACACTGTCGGTCGTGACAAACGCAAACGTCCATCCGTCCGGCACACCCACAGATTTAATCTTCCGGATTTCATCATCACTGAATATCCCCGCGGAATCCTCCACAAGCACATTCCCGCTTCCGGATGCGACGGACGACGCTTCGGATTCCGTGTCAGTATCCGCCGCTTTTCCAGCGTCCGCTTCCGTCAGTTTCTTTTCATCCTCTTGTTCGGATTTCTTTTCATCCGCTTGTTCGGATTTCTTTTCAGCGCTCTCTCGTGAGATTCTCGGTCCCTGAGCCATGAATTCTATATATTTCCCGCTGACATATCCGAACGAATCGGGAGGCACCACGATTATCTGCGCCCATCCGTTTTCGATTCCGGTCACCCGGATTTGCGTATGATTGTATAGATCGGCTATCTTAGTGGAATATCTGTTCGGCTGCGATCTGACTGCGAGCGATGATCTCACTCTCACCTCATATATGTCATATTCATACTCAGGGGCGGAGTCTTTCTTTTCCGATCTGCATCCTGTGGCGAACAGCACAATGAAGAGGAGCAGAAAAAACAGATTTGCGGAACATACCCCTCCCGAAAGAGAAGCACATCTCGTCTTTGTTTTTTTTAAGGTCAACATGTATATGGATCTGAAGATAGTAATTTGTTCGAGACTTCTCCCTGTCGCGTGGCTCATTCGCTTATTGCGGAACTTTGAAAAACAAATCGCGAGCAGGCGGCAGGGAAAATGCGCTCTTATTCTTTTACGAGTGTATATTCGATATCGGTTTGTTCGAGTTGTGGATTCACCACATATTCCTCCGTGCTCTGCAGAATCAGAGGCAGACGGTTGACATTGCTTTTCTTTGTGTCTTCATAGTCGACCGTGACATTCACAGGCACCTGTTCGCTGTTGAATAATGACATGGGGACATAATAAGACACCGGAACCTTGGCCGGAAAAAGAAGCAGAGAAGTTCCTGTGGGCACATTCAGGGCCTTGACCGATGCCATGGCCTCCTTCTTCACCAAAGGCTCCACAGGGATACGCACTTTTATTCTTGAGGGTATTATCCTGGCGCCTTTCACACTCATCAGGCGCACGTTGAATTCGGTGGTTTCCGAAAGATTTCGTTTCACGATAGGCTCCGTATAGACTCTGCTGAGCGTATCGATTTCATCGGAAAGAGAATAGACCCGCGCCACACGCTCCATAGGCTCGGGAAGTCCGGCAATTACGTTGCCGGGCGACGCGGAGATGTCGGTGCGCACCACAATCGGCACTCTTATACCCTTTCCGGTGGTATACCAGAGCGAGAGGGAATCGATCGAGACCGATCCGATCTGCGCCGAACTCCCGAAAGTGGTCTTCAAGGCCGTGTTAAGATCGTTCTTTGTAAACCGGAAATGATTTCCCGACGCAAAGTCGCGGAAATTGATATAGATATTGCGATGGTTGGTCATCGCGCTCCGGAAAATGTTGGTGCCCTTGTCGCGCAAGGTGACATGTATGGCCGTCGGAGGATCTGTGATGAATGTCACCGAATCCGGAACATTCACTATCTTTAATCCCACATCGAAGGTCTTCGTCACATTGTCGTTCATCGCAAGCACAAACCAGAAGAGAGTCGAGACTGCGACAAAGGCTAAAAAGACAAGGGCGTTGTGAAAGCCTTTGGAGGCCTTCACAACGCGCCAGTATTCTTTCAGTCTGTTGAATGTCGCGCCCATGAATTATTTCTTGGCCGGCTCCTCTGCTACAGGATAGACGGAGTTCTTATCGACTTTTATCGATGTGTTGGGAGCTATCTCGATGATGAAAGTGCTCTCCTTGACCTCACGGATGCGTCCGTGGATTCCTCCGGCTGTCACTACGCGATCGCCATTCTTCATGGCCTCACGCTGCTTCTTTATCTCTTTCTGTTTCTTACTCTGCGGACGGATCATGAAGAAATAGAAGATCACGATCATAGCCACAATCATCAGCATGCCCGACCAGCTGCTGCCTCCGGCCTGTGCCTGGAGCATCAATGCGTTCAATACATTCATTTTTATCTTGTTTTATTTATTTTTCTTTTGAATTTACCTAAACCCCAAGCTAAATACTTTTGACTTAGACCTTTAGGCTATAAACTAAAAACTCTCACTTTCTCAGTCTGCCATCCTCCTTGAGTTTCCTTATCACGCTTGCAAGAAGACCATTGACAAAGCCGCCGCTCTTCGACGTGCTGTAGCATTTGGCTATCTCGATATATTCGTTGACGCTCACCGAAAGAGGAATTTTCGGACAATTGAGAATCTCGGCAAGAGCTGTCTCGATCACAAGAACATCCATAAAGGCGAGACGGTCTCTGTCCCAGCGCTGCTGCATCAGCGCATCGTCGATCATCGAGCGATATTCATCCTTGTTTTTCAACACATAACGTATCAGATCAAAACCGAAACGTGCATCCTCCTCATCCTTGAATTTATCGAGCACAGCGTTGCGGTCGCCTTCCGATATGCGTTTGAAGGTCTTGAGCACAAATGTCGACATGATGTCGAGGTCATCGTTCCAGAACACCGATTTCTCCTCAAGCGATTCGAGGAAAGCGCTGTTCTCGAGTATCACCTTCTTGAAAATACTCCGCCAGAACTCTCCGTCGCGCTTCATGTCGGTCACAGGCTCCGCCATATAATCGGCATAGATGTCGGATTCCGTTATGGCTCGGAGAAGGGAATTCAGCATGATGGGATCCTCGGAAATCCAGTTGATGTCATTCTTGTCGGCATATCCCATCACCGTCTCGTTGCGGCGAAGCTCCTCCACAAGCTGATTCTCCACAAATTTCATATTCGGATTGAGATCCTCGGGAGTGCGTCCGATTCTATTGCGGTTTTCCTCTATGCGGCGGGCCTGGAGCTCCGCAAGATCAACAGGAAGAAGAAGAAGCCTGAAATAAAGCTCACGGGCCTTGTCGAGAGATTTCGACATTGCCAACTCCGCCTCGCGTCCGTCGTCCTGTGAGGCAAGGAAATTCACGAATGTCTCCTCTATCATCTCCCGGGCGCGTTCCGCTCCCTTCAGTGTATAGTTTTCACGTTCCCTTATCGCATCGGCAAGCGTGGCATCCGGAAGAATGAAGATTGCGAATATATCGCGCCACAGGTTTTCTTCCACTCCATATTCGCCGGCTTCGCTCTTCTTGATGTAATTCTTATAGAAGGAGGAATTCTTTATGGTTTCGGCCATGCGCTCCGCTGCGGCCTCGTAGGGAAATCCTATCGAACGATATTTCGCCAACAGCGACTTGAACTGCTCATCGCCTCCAAGACGCTTGATAAAACGGGTATCGGCCAACGGCTTATAGCCTCCTCTCTTTGTTATCGAATTAGCTATGCGATACATCAGCGTCAGCAGATCCATATAAAGGGAATATGCGAAACGCTTCTCTTTCGTCGGAGCTGACGGAAGGCTTTCAAAGGAAAACTTTTTCTCCACCAACAGATAGGAATACAGAATCTGTATTGCCTTGATTCTTATCAATACTCGATTTATCATAACTCTTTATGAATTTTCAACCAAGACCGTCATGCCCTCTCCCGGACACGACGATGCATTGCGCAAAATTACAATTTTACTTTGGATTTTACAAATAGACCCTCTCAGTTTCCCTCCCGGCTGATGATTCTTTGACGCACTGCCTCATACATCATCACACCGGCAGCCACCGAGACGTTTAGCGATCCGATCTTTCCGAGAATGGGAATCGCGGCCAGATCGTCGCATTGGCGCAACACATCCTCGCTGATTCCCGTCTCCTCATTCCCCATCACTATTGCCACGGGCACTCGGTAATCGGCCTCTGTATAGTTCTGCGCCCCCTTCTCTGTGGCTCCCACTATCCTGTAGCCGTTATCCTTAAGGAATCTCACTGCCGAAAGAGTGGTCTTCTCCCTGCACACCGGCACATGGAGCAACCCTCCCGCCGACGTTTTCATGGCGTCGGGAGTCACGGTCACGCTATTGCGCTCAGGTATCACTATGGCGTCGACACCGGCACAATCCGCCGTTCGTCCTATGGCTCCGAAATTGCGTGTGTCGGTGATGCCGTCGAGCACTACTACCAATGGATTTCTTCCCTCTTCATAAAAGAGAGGCACAAGATGCTCGAGTTTCTGATAGCTCACGGGCGAGAACAATGCCACAACGCCCTGATGATTCTTCATCGTGATTCTGTTGAGCTTCTCCTGAGGCACTTTCTGCATCACCACATCGTATTCCTTTATCTTCGCCATTAGCTCGCGCGAGAGATCTCCGGTGAGATCGCGCCGCACAAGCACCTTGTCGATATCCTTCCCCGCCTCGATCGCCTCGATCACGGCGCGGATGCCGTATATATAATTCTTGCTGTCCATTTTAATTTCAGGTTATTGTTTTCTTCCGAGAAGTGTGCGCGCATTGTCGAGTGCGGCCTCGCTCACCCTGCTGCCCGACATCATGCCGGCGATCTCTCTCACCCGCTCCTCCTCTTCGAGGCGACGCACGTGGGTGTTTGTCTTGTCGTCGCCATCGGTCTTGTAGACCTTGAAATGGCTCGACCCTTTGGCAGCCACCTGTGGAAGGTGGGTGATGGCCATCACCTGCATGTCGCGGCTCATCTCCACCATCATGTCGCCCATCTTGTCGGCGATCTCTCCGGATACGCCTGTATCCACTTCATCGAAGATGATTGTGGGAAGCTTCATGCGGGAGGCAAGTATTCTTTTCATCGAAAGCATCAGACGCGAAATCTCTCCTCCGGAAGCTATTTTGGCCACCGGACCGGGAGTCTGGTTCTTATTGAAGGCGCAGAGGAAGTCCACCTTGTCCTGACCCTGGGGCGTGAGCTTGCCGCTTTCTATCGATACGCTGAATTCCATATTTTTCAATCCCAGCGGACGAGCCGTCTCATTGAGGAGCGCGGCAAACTCCTCGGCGCCCTTTCTGCGTGAGGCCGTGAGCAGGTCGGCACGCTCTTTAAGCGCCTTCCCTTTTGCTTTATATTCCTTCTCGAGTTCGGGAAGCTGAGAGTCGCCGAGATCGATTTCCTCCAGACCGGAGATCAGCTTCTCCCGAAGATCCACAAGCTCTTCGGCATCCTTTACCCTGAAGCGTTTCACAGCATCATAATACTGGTTCATCCTGTCGGATGTGCGTGCGAGCATGGCGGGATCGGAATCTATTGATGCCGCATAATCCTCCACTGTCTCATATATGTCTTTAAGCTCGATGAAGAGTTCGTCGAGCCGGTCGTTGACCGATTTCTGCTCCGGATCGTTTTCAAACATCCCCATGTCGATTGCCGATGCAAGCGCGCGGGCCTCCCCGATACGGTCGAGCGCGCCCGACTCATAGCCTCCCAATATGGATGAGATCGATGTGAGCCGCTCCTTTATATCATCGGCATCACTCAGGAGTTCGAATTTGCGCTCGATCTGCTCGAGCTCGCCGCGACGGGGATTCAGCTTGTTGAGCTGCTCGAGCTGAAACCGTATGAATTCGCTGTTTTCTCTCGCCTTGTCGATGCTGTCGCGAAGACGGTGGATACGGCTTCTGAGATTCACATAAGCGGCAAATTCCTCAAGATAGTCTTTCTGAAGGCTTTCGTTGCCTGAAATCACATCTATGATCTCGAGCTGCACCTGCGCATCGTTTATTCTGGCGTTGGCGTGCTGGGAGTGTATGTCGATCAGCTGCTCGGCAAGCTGCGAAAGGATGCCGAGCGTCACCGGGCGGTCGTTGATGAATGCCCGCGAACGTCCGTTTTGCGCTATCTCTCTGCGTATGATCACATCTCCTTCGTTCCATTCGAGGTCGTTGCGGTCGAAGAATCCCTTAAGTCCGGTATCGATATCCACAAAGAGTGCCTCCACAATCGATTTGGAGTCTTCATCGGATATCACCCGTGTATCAGCTCTTGCTCCGAGCAAAAGCGAAAGGGCGCCGAGCATGATCGATTTTCCCGCGCCGGTCTCTCCGGTGAGGATTGTCAGTCCCTCTCTGAAGTCGAGTTCGAGAGAGGATATGAGCGCATAGTTTTTTATTATCAGCTTTTCAAGCATAATGTTTCTTGATACATGACGCGGCATGCGCCGGGTTAGCGGTGTGTCACTTCTCCGGGTTGCGTATCTTGTCGAGACGCTCCGATTCTGTGGGGAAGATCGGCTGGAGAATATCGTATACACTCTGCCGCTCCGTTTCGGGAGCTTTGGAATAGACGTTGACAAGCTCGTCGAGCTTTGAGTCGCGGAAAATGGAGAGGGCTACCGACATCGGTGCGTTGTCGTAGACTCCCTTGAGTTCGGAGAGTGATTCGGTGATGGCTGCACGCCCTTTGTCGGGAGCGGTCACCATTTCATCGAGTCCTTTGCGGTGATAGTTGTAAAGAAGCCGCCTCATCCCGCTTGTGTTGGAGTCGGTGAAGCTTCCGAGCACCGCCGCGCGGTTTTTGGTGTCTTCAAACGTGCGCCATCCCACTTCTCCGCTGCTCTGCATCTGCTGCACGATTGCCGAAAGGCGGTCGTAGAACGGCTGGCCGCCGTTGGGCGAGAAGCTGTCGAAATCGAGCGCGAGAAAGAGGTAGGCGTAATAATCGAGAATGGCGTTAAGATTGCTCTCCTCGTTATTCTCGTTGAATACGAGCGGTTCCCCTTCGCGATAGTCGAATTCCACCTTGGTGTCGCGGAAGTTGAAGAGAGTGGTCGTATATGTGCTGTTATACACCGGACGCGAGAGCTGCACCTGCAGATCTCCTTTGATGCGGTCGTTGTCGTATTCTGCGACTGTGAAAAACAGTCGACATTCTATCTTTTCATTGGGCGAGAACACCGCCTGCGAGAACTTGGTCTCGTTCATATATGTGGAGATGGCTTCCTGCAGAGTCTCGAACACACTTTTGTTGGTGCCTTCGATCTGCTGGGTGTTGACCTCCACGTTGCATCTGAGTTCCTGGGCCTGCGCCGTGCCCGACGCGCCCGCGCCTGCCACCGCGACAATGGCTCCGGCTATGTATGAGGAGATTCTTTTCATTTCTTTATACTTAACGATTGCGGTAGGATAATATTTCATCCATTATGTCGGAGGCCACCTCCTTTTTGCTCTTTAACGGGAAGCGGTTGCAATGTCCGTCAATGCCTATCACAGTCACTTTGTTCGTATCGGTCCGGAATCCGGCTCCGGCATCTTCGAGAGTGTTGAGCACCACCATGTCGAGATTTTTGCGATGTAGTTTTCCGCGGGCATTGCTTTCTCCATCCCCCGTTTCAAGAGCGAATCCCACGAAAGTCTGCTTTCCGGTTTTGCGAGCGGAGAGTGTGGCGGCGATATCAGGATTTTTCACAAGGCGTATCTCCATCTCGTCGTGGTTTTCTCTTTTGATTTTATGCCCGGCCTGCTCGGCGGGTCGATAGTCGGCCACCGCGGCGGCGAAGATTCCGATATCGGCTTTGGCAAAGGGTTCTTCGGCAGCCGCAAGCATCTCTTCGGCGCTTTCCACATGAATCACCTTTACGGCAGGGTCGGAAACGCTCTGCGATGTGGGCCCGGTGACCAATGTCACCTCGGCTCCTCTCGACGCACATTCTGCTGCAAGCGCGAAGCCCATCTTTCCGCTGGAATAATTGCCGATAAATCTCACCGGATCGATGCGCTCGTAGGTCGGACCGGCGGTCAACGCCACTTTCAATCCCTGAAGGTCTCTCTTCCTGTTGAAAAAGCGTTCCACTCTCTCCACGATCTCTTCCGGCTCCGCCATGCGCCCTTTCCCCACAAGATGGCTGGCAAGCTCGCCGCTTCCGGGTTCGATTATCTCCACTCCGTCTGAGGCAAGGAGTTTGAGATTGCGGCTTGTGGAGGGAGAGGCGAACATGTCGAGATCCATGGCGGGCGCGATCATCACATGGCTCTTGGCAGAAAGATAGGTGGTGACAAGCATATTGTCGGCTATCCCGTGGGCCATCTTCCCTATGGTGGAGGCTGTGGCCGGAGCCACCACCATCAGATCCGACCATAGGCCGAGATCCACATGGGAATGCCATTCTCCGGTGTTGGCCGTAAAAAACTCACTCACCACAGGCTTGCCGCTCAAGGCGGAAAGTGTAACGGGCGTGATGAATTCTTTTGCCGCAGGTGTCATG
>X247_Common_Hamster__coassemble_137_pt1 | contig 11319 bp, 11 predicted proteins | sample X247_Common_Hamster__metabat2_high_PE_003 | metagenome-assembled genome bin X247_Common_Hamster | reverse complement strand
GGATATGAGGGAGGCATAGTGGCGCGCGTTGGTTATTATGATGTCGGTGTCGCCGGGTTGCATGGCGCGGGCTGTTTCTGTAATTACCCTGATCAGTTCTTCGAGCCCTTCTCCTGTCTGCGCCGATATATTTACTGTTGCGGTAAATTGATCTCCGATTTCCCCACTACCGACCTTGTCGGAATCCTCTAAACCAACTTTACATGGTTCCCCACTACCGACCTTATCGGAATCCTCTACACCAATCTTACCGGGATGCTCTACACCGACTTTACAGGGATCTCCATTACCAGCCTCGCCGGTTTTGCCGGTTATTCCGCTGCGGGCGAGGGAGAGGTCGGTTTTATTCAGGAGGAGGATGTGTGTGGCGGAGGGGAGGTCGGCGCGATGGGCAGCGATGGCTTCGAGCTGCGGGGGAAGCGGGAGAGAGGAATCGACCGTCCAGAGCACTATGGCTGCGCGACGTAGGCGCTCGGCGGCGCGGTCGATGCCCAGGCGTTCAATTGTGTCGTCGGTCTGGCGGAGTCCGGCCGTGTCGATAAACCGGAAGAGAGTGCCGTCGATCTCGCGGGTGTCTTCGATGATATCGCGAGTGGTTCCGGGAATCTCGCTTACGATGGCCTTGTCGTCGTCGAGCAGGAGGTTGAGAAGGGTGGATTTCCCGGCATTCGGTTCGCCGGCAATCACCACAGGTATACCCTCTTTAAACGCTTTTCCGGCAGCGTATGTTGCGGAGAGGCGGCGTGTCTCGGCGATGAGGGTTTCGGTGAGGGAGGCGAGACGTGTTCGGTCGGCGAATTCGACATCCTCTTCGGAGAAATCGAGTTCGAGCTCGAGAAGAGAAGCTAACTCCACGAGTTGTTCGCGTAGAGAATCGAGGCGGCGAGAGAAACGTCCGTCGGTCTGCATCATCGCGAGTCGGTGGGCAGCGCGCGAGGATGAGGCGATAAGATCGGCTATTCCCTCGGCCTGGGCGAGGTCGATACGTCCGTTGACAAACGCGCGTTGGGAGAATTCTCCCGGTCCGGCGGCGCGTGCTCCATTGCGGATAAGGAGATTGACAAGCTCGCGTTGGATCCAGCGCGAGCCATGACATGAAATTTCTATCGTGTCTTCGCCCGTAAAGGAATTCGGGGCGCGGAAAACGGTGGCTACCGCTTCATCAAGAATCTCACCCTTTTCATTCGTGATTTTTCCGAAATGGGATGTGTGGCTCTCAAACCCCGTCGGGTCTTTTCCTTTCCATATTTTCTTCAGAATAGGGAAAGCCTCACTACCGGAAAGCCGGATCACCGCGATACCTCCTGAGCCGGGAGGAGTGGAGACGGCGGCAATCGTATCATGAGAGAGAGCGGCGGCAGCGAGAGAGGAAGTTATCTTTTGTTCCATTCTTTGAAAGAGGATTTAGATTCGATCTCGTTTTCAATTTCATCGGGGAGGGAAGAGAAGAAGTCGAAACCGGTGGCTTTCTCCACCTCATCGATAGTCATCACATAATTCTCCATGTTGCCCGGAGCCGACATATTGGGATATATGAAAGCGATGCCGCGCGGATCGGGGAGAAAAGGAGCCGCCAGCACCTTGAAGAAAGCCCTGGGCACTCTCACACCGGCTTCGCCGATTCGTTCGTTGTCGCCCGGATAATAAATCGGGCCGCCCACGATCAGAATAGCCGAATCGCGTTGTGCCCAGAGTCGCTCCTTCTTTTCGAGAGTGCTCCAGGCTCCGGAATTCAGAGAATGGTCCTGCGGGCACATGTTGGCCATCACAAAACAGTCTTCCATAGCCTTACGGCTCCATTTCTGATCGGCAGAGGGACATATATGACCGCGGTCGTAGCCCGACCTTGAATAATCGCTTTTGGAGGGGCATCCATCGATATCGGGATCGGTCCAGAAATTATTGGATCGCGAGGAGCTGCCGTCGGATTCGGAGGCAAGAAGTTCCCATGCCACCCAGTTAGGCGTCTTGTTGTCCTTATTAAACGAGAGGCGGAAACCTTCGTAATCCTTCACTTGCGAAGGGATGTCGGCCGGAATCTTCACATTCAGAAGCTCGGAAGCGGGAAGAGAGGGGGATGAATATTGCTCGTTTTTTTCGGGATTTCCGGTATTCACGAGAGAATTATCAGCATCGGAAGATCGGGAATCACCCTGAGATGCAAGTCCACGGATTCCGATGCAGATCATCACCACAGCGGCGGCAAGAATCAAAAATTTGATAGTTTTATTCATGTAAGCGGTATATTTTTATGCGAAATTAGTAAAATAATCTGAAATGAGAGACATCCGGTTTGAGCTAAGCCAAAAAAATATTATATTTGCAAATGAAGCTGCTTAGAGCGCGCTCTAAGGCAGCTTCAATATCACATCTCCGGCAATCAATTCAGCGGAGATGAAGTAAACAGAAAAAGAAGCAGCATTATGAAATGTGTAAACTGTGGCGCCGAGTTACCCAACGGCGCGCAATTCTGCCAGGTGTGCGGCACTCGCCAGCCCGTGATGCAGAACCCCGGATATCCCGGTTTTAACAATTCGAACTTCAACAATCAGGGCTTCAACAATCCCGGTTTCAATAATATGGGAGGTTTTCAGGAGGCCGATTACAAGGATGCCGCGATATGGCTCAAGATAGTGTGTCTTCTCATACCGCTTGTGGGATTGATCTACTTCCTTGTGAAGAGAACCTCACGACCGGTTGCGGCGAAAAGCTGTCTGACATTCGCCATAATCGGCTTTGTAATAAATCTTGTAATCACTCTCATGCAGTGAGAATGAAAAAGCAACTTCAGAGAAAGACAAATGACCATGAAGAATGTTACAGAACGTTTTCTCGACTTTGTGAAATTTGACACACAGAGCGATGAAGAGACCAATATGACGCCCTCCACGCCGGGGCAGATGGAATTTGCGAAATATCTAAAGAAAGTGGTTGAGGATATGGGTCTTGAGGATGTAAGCCTCGACGACAACGGCTATCTATTCGCCACGCTGCCCTCCAACACGGAGAAGCTTGTGCCGGTGATCGGGTTCATCGCCCATATTGACACGAGTCCGGACATGTCGGGGAAGCATGTCAAACCCCGCATCGTCGAAAACTACGACGGCAAGGATATCGAGCTCAACGCAAAAGAGGGAATCGTGCTTTCACCCGAACAGTTTCCGGAGCTCTCCGGCTATAAGGGACAGGATCTGATCGTGACCGACGGCACCACGCTTCTCGGCGCCGACGACAAAGCAGGCATAGCCGAGATCCTCACGGCAGTGGAATATCTCCAGCAGCATCCCGAGATAAAGCACGGAAAGATCAGAATCGGATTCAATCCCGATGAAGAGATCGGCCTGGGAGCGCATAAATTCGATGTAGAGCGGTTCGGATGTGAATTCGCCTACACAATGGACGGCGGGGCGCTCGGCGAACTCGAATATGAAAACTTCAACGCGGCCTCTGCCCGGGTTACCATAAAAGGGCGCAACGTGCATCCCGGCTATGCCAAGCACAAGATGATCAATTCCATCCGCGTGGCAGGGACATTCATGTCGATGCTTCCCCGCTCCGAAACGCCCGAGCACACCGAAGGGTATGAAGGCTTCTATCATCTTGTGGGCATCCAGGGCAGCGTGGAGGAGACCACGCTGACATACATCATCCGCGACCACGACCGCGACCGCTTCGAGCGTCGCAAACGCGAGATCGAGCATCTTGTCAACAAGATCAACAATGAATATCCCGGCTGCTGCAGCGTGGAGATCAAAGACCAATACTACAACATGCGCGAGAAGATAGAGCCCGTGATGTATGTGGTGGAGATAGCCGAAAAGGCCATGGAGGAGGCAGGCGTGACACCGAAAGTGCAGCCGATCCGCGGCGGCACCGACGGAGCGCAGCTCTCATTCAAGGGCCTTCCCTGTCCCAACATCTTCGCCGGCGGAGAAAACTTCCACGGACGTTACGAATATGTCTCCATCCAGTCGATGGAGAAAGCCTCGGAAGTGATAGTGAACATCGCCTCGATCGTTGAGAAGAGGCTCTGACACTCGGGGCCGCAAAGATAAAAGAGCATGAAAGAACCCACAATGTATGTGATAACAGGGCCGACCGCCTCCGGGAAGTCGGCCCTTGCCATCGACCTTGCGCTCAGACTCGACACGGAGATCATATCGGCCGACAGCCGACAGATCTATCACGGCATCCCCATAGCGACCGCGATGCCAGTTGCGGAAGAGCTTGCCAGCGTTCCCCATCATCTTATCGACATGCTGCCGCTCGACGCACGCTATAGCGCCTCGCAGTTTGAGGAAGACGCTCTCGGGATAGCCCGCAGGGTTATGGAAGAGAGGGGGACGGTGGTGGTCTGCGGCGGATCGATGATGTATATCGACGCACTCTGTCACGGCATCGACGAACTTCCAGCCATACCCGACAGCATACGCCGGGAACTGACGGAGGAGCACGCGCGATATGGCGACACATGGCTCCGCGAAGAGCTCCGAAGGCTCGATCCGGAATATCACGGGGAGGTGGATCTCTGCAATATGAAAAGAGTGTTTCATGCCGTGGAGATCATCCGCGCGGCCGGAGAGAAATATTCCCGGCTGCGCACAGGTCGGCGCCGCAGCCGGGATTTTGCCATAAAGAAATATATCATCGACATGCCTCGCGCGGAGCTTTTCGACAGAATCAACAGGAGAGTGGATCTCATGGTGGCCTCCGGGCTTGAAGAAGAGGCCCGCGGCGTCTATGCGCAACGGGCCCTGAATTCTCTGAACACTGTGGGGCTGAAAGAGATGTTCGCCGTATTCGACGGAGAGATGACGCTTCCGACGGCGATAGAGAGAATCAAGAAGAACACGCGTGTCTACGCCAAGAAACAGCTCACCTGGTGGGCACGCGACAAAGAAATCATTCCTCTGAGTTCGAACGCCTTACCTGCTGAGTCGGTGTGATCGCTTCCGGCGCGCTGCCAAGCGTGCGCGAATCGGGATGCGGCTTCTTGTTCTTGTTCTTGATTTTCACCTTGTCGAAACCTTTGCCATAGACACCGTTGACGGCTCCCTGGGTGACAAAAGCATCCTCATCCACGCTCTTTATGATTCGGAAGATAGTGACCGACTCGATCTTGCGGCACCACACGAGTAGAATCTTCACATCATGTTTCGTGTACCAGCCCTGGCCGTCGAGCACGGTGCATCCGCGCTTTGCCTCCTGATTGATCATATCGGCTATCTCGCGCCATTTCGGGGAAAAGATGATGAACTGTGTGGCCTGGCGGTTGGTATTGATAAGCATATCCGTGATATAGCTGACGATAAGGGTCACCATATATCCATAGACCATGGTGGGGATCCGGGCCTCGATGCGTTGCTCCAGAGTGCCGTTGAAAGGGAGAAGAAGCGAACTGCTGACTATGAACATATCGACAAAAATCATGGTTCGGCCGATACTCACATTGCTTACCTTCGACACCATAGCCGCCACGATATCCGTTCCTCCCGAAGAGCCGTTATGGATAAAAGCGGTGCCGATACCGATGCCGCAAAGCATTGCGCCCAACACCACACTCACCACGCGGTCGGGGATAAGGGGGTGTCCCAGTCCCATGAAGAAACCTTCGGTGACGCCAATGCCGAGGGAGACCACGGTCACTCCGAAGATGGTGCGGAGCACAAAACGCCTTCCCACTATCTTATAGGCCATGGCCAGCAGAAGGAGATTAAGCACATAAGAGGTGACACCGACAGAAATCAGACCGTTTGTGGCAAAATAAACGAGAGTGCCCACACCGGCAAGGCCGCCAATCACGACCTCGTGAGGAAGAATGAAAGCCGAGAAACCCACGGCATACAGCATAAGGCCAAACACGATCAAAACATAGTCTTTGGTGTTGGTCATCAGACTGTTGTATTTACTGCGATCCATATAGAATTAAGGTTAGAGTAAGGGGATGAATCCCACGTCCGACATCTCTTAGAGATTGTTCCTTAGGAAAAGATGCGGATTCGGATAGCAAAATTAGATAAAAATTTCGGATAATAAATGCTTTTTTATAATTTTGCCTATGAACATGCGATAAAGCGAAGGAATAACTCTCCGGAGCATGCGAAGTTGCCTGAGCTTTTTGTCAACTTCTACAATATATACGCAAATAAATACTAAAAATATGAAAAAAGGAATACTTGCACTGGCTATTGCCTGCATTTCAGGCTTCGAGCTTCCGGCAGCCGACTTCTTCTCCACCGAACACTGCGAAAATCTCTTTGATCTCGGGGTTAGGGTCGGACTCAACACCTCCAACCGCACGATCAATTCCAAAGCCCTCTCAGGCTATAATTACCAGGGATGGGGACTCGGGTTCACCGCCGGAGTCGTGGCCGACATCAATGTTCGCGAATATCTGGCCATCCAGCCCGGAGTCTTCTTCGAATCGAGAAGCGGACACTGCTCATTTGTGAACGAAGGAGTCAATATCTCCAACGGGCAGACTGTCTATCTCAGTCAGGAGGCCCACCGTCGTTCCTACAATCCCACCGTGCCGGTGCTCGCATCGTTCAGATTCAATATCACCGACAATCTCCGCTGGAAAGTGGAAGCGGGCCCATATTTCGGGTTTTTGCTTTCGTCTGATCTGAAAAACAAATCGCTTGTGGCCACCGATCCCGCAGCCTCCGACCTCGCCTTCACGCAGAAGCCCGCATCGTTCGACTTCGGTTTCAAATTGGGCACAGGTCTTCAGTTTTCCGACCATTATTATTTCGGAATCCACTACGAGGCGGGAGCTATCGATGCTTACAAAGACCTCAAGCTTGCCGACGGAGTGAAGCAGAGCTTCGGAGGAAAAACCAAAGCGTGGACCTTCACCATCGGATACGACTTCTGATATCCGGATTCGACAATGACAAAACAGGGAGCGAATGTCGCATATCACATTCGCTCCCTGAAATATTTTCAACAGTTTCTGATTTTCTACCGGCCATACACCTCCCGGTGTAAAAGCGGGATGAGTCCCGGGTCATCGAGATTCACCGAGCCGTGAGTCATCAGCAGGAGCTCCATTCCCGACTGTCCGGGTCCGTAGGGAGGCTGAATATATTTATACTCGCGGCGCACCCTGAATCCATGCCGCTCATAGAAAGCTATGCGTCGCTCGGCCTCATGAGTGTCGGGGAGTTCCACTTCAAGCAGCACATCGGGAGATACCGCTTCAATCAGCCGTGAAAGCATCCTGCTTCCGATGCCGCCGCCACGTATGGCGGGATTCACGGCAAAATGCTCCACATATACAAATCCGGGGAATGTCCAATATGACAGAAAACCCAACATACGCCCTCGTGGCCTCTCTCCGGTGCTGCAGCCGTCGGCAGCCACCAGAATATGAAAAAGTCCCGACTTGGATTGGAGAAACTCCTCGAATCCCGACACACCCTGATACACCCTCCTTTCATCGGGAGGGAAGGAGGCATTGTAGATATCGAGAAAATCGCGATAATCCTCCGGAAGAACAGATCTGAAAACAATATTGGAGGTCATATCAGAGTTTCTCCTTCATTCTTTTATAGATGAAATACTTACCTCTCACCATAGGCATCGGCGGCTTACGGAGAGTGGAGAAACCCTCCACATGATCCGGGAGCCAGGCGGCCAAGGCATCGCCCCATTTGATCATACCCTCGCGGGTGGGGTGGGGATTGCTTGCGCTCTGGCGCGGAAGCGTAAGGCCGAAGCTATTGAAATAGCGGTCGGGGCCGAGCGTGGTCTCCAGATAAGAGTTAAGGGCTGTCCATTTCGGTTTGCCGGGCCAGGAAGGGGGGCCGATCCATACAAGACGGCGGCCGCCCACAGCCTCGATTATCTTATCGACCGCGGGCTTCACCACAGCGGGACGCGGCTCGGCAAGATTATTCATTCCCAGACACACAAACACCACCTGCGGATCCTGCTTGTCGATAATGGCTTTGAGCTGAGGAGAATTGGCAAACTTCTGGATAGTGGCGCCATCCCAGACCACAGTGCCGACCTCAAAACCATTCTCTCGGCCATAAGCGTTAAGACGCTCGCCAAGCCATCCGGCCATGGAATCGCCGAAAATCAGAGCCTTGGTGATATGGCTCCCATTCTCCTGCTCAGCAGAGGCGGAAGCCGAAAAACCGAGAAGAATCAAGAAGAGCAATGACCTAAAAAGGAGTTTCATATTAAATTGTTTAAACAGATTTACGATAGTTTCCATAAAAGCCCCCTTCACGGCGCGTGAAATGCAGTCGCCCCGCAACAGAGGGGAAGGAGACTTGATGAAATTACTTCTAATAACGAAACCAAAGTGAATATATTACTTAAAACAAAATTGGTTGCCTTGAAGTTTTTTAGTATTTTTGCATCAAAATAATCAATAAAAGGCAACTTCATCTTCCGACGCACAGATGGAGACATAAAGACAACAATGGAACAGACAGAGCAAAAGAGAGATAAAAAGAAGGTGGTTTTGAGTGGCATACGCGCCACCGGCAATCTTCATCTGGGCAACTATTTCGGGGCCCTCAGCAAATTCGTGAGGATGCAGGACGATTACGACTGCCGTTATTTCGTGGCCGATCTCCATGCGCTCACCACCCATCCCGACCCCAGGATGCTTCATGAGAATGTGAAAGACATTCTTGCCGAATATCTCGCCGCCGGACTCGATCCGGAGAAAAACACGATCTACGTTCAGAGTGACGTGCCTGAAATCGCGGAGATGTATCTTCTGATGAACATGCACGTGGGCATAGGAGAGCTCATGCGCACGGCCTCGTTCAAGGACAAAGCGCGCAAGGCACTCGGCATCAAGTCGGAAGGCGACGAGATCGAGAAAGAGATCATCGGCAATCAGACCAACCAGCGTGTCAACGCCGGCCTGCTCACATATCCCACGCTCATGGCAGTGGATATCCTGATACATCATGCCGACTATGTGCCTGTTGGCAAGGACCAGGAACAGCACCTCGAGCTCACACGCCGTTTCGCACGCCGTTTCAATTCCTTCTACAAGACATCCTATTTCCACGAGCCCTTCAATTTCAACTTCGGAGGAGAGGCAGTGAAAGTGCCCGGACTCGACGGAAGCGGAAAAATGGGAAAGAGCGAAGGCAACTGCATATATCTGATCGATGATGAGAAAACGCTGCGCAAGAAAGTGATGCGTGCAGTCACGGATGAGGGACCCAAAGAGCCCGGATCTCCTGTTTCGGAGCCTATCCGCAATCTCTTCACCCTGATGGAGCTTGTTTCCGAGCCCTCCACGCTCGAACACTTCAAGAACGCTTATTCCGACTGTTCGATCCGTTATGGCGACCTCAAGAAACAGCTTGCTGAAGACATACTCAAGGTCACTCTTCCCATCCGCGAGAGAATCCTCGACATCAGAAGCAACGACGAATACCTCTCGAAAGTGGTGAGACGCGGCGCGGAGCGCGCACGCGCCGCCGCAGCGGGCACGCTTGCCGATGTGCGCGAGATAATGGGAATCCGTAAATTCTGACAATCCATGGTTTTAAACTGGATCTGGATAACATTCTTCCTCATCGCCTTTCTCATGGCGTTGGGGAAGACTTTGTTTACGGGCGACCTTGACGTATGGAGCGACATAATGAACGCCTCCTTCGATCAGGCAGCCTTCGCCTTCGAGATTTCGATAGGTCTCACAGGAGTGCTCACCCTATGGATGGGCATCATGAAGATAGGGGAAAGGGGAGGAGTGATCGAATTTTTCGTACGCTTGATCTCCCCCTTCTTCTCACGGCTTTTTCCCGGCATTCCCAAAGGGCATCCGGCCATGGGAGCCATATTCATGAATATCTCGGCCAACATGCTCGGCCTCGACAACGCCGCTACCCCCATGGGACTGCGCGCCATGCAGGAGATGCAAAGCCTCAACGAAAAGAAAGACACCGCTACCGATGCCATGATAATGTTTCTTGTGCTCAACAGCAGCGGTCTCTGCCTGATACCGATAAGCATAATGATGTATAGGGCGCAGGGAGGCGCGAGCAATCCCACCGACATCTTCATTCCTATCCTCATAGCCACGGCCATAGCCACGCTTGTGGGTCTCGGAGCCTTATGCATAAAGCAGCGCATTCGTCTCGACCGCGTGATATGTGCATGGCTTGCCGGAATAGCCGTCACGGTAGGGCTCGTGACATGGTTTTTCAGCACGTTGCCGGCCGACAGAGTGGAGAGATACAGCACATTCGGAGCCAATGTGATACTTTTCATGGTGATCATATCCTTCATCATAGCGGGAATAAGGAGAAAACTCCGGGTCTACGACGTCTTTATAGAAGGAGCCAAGGATGGGTTCAAGACAGCGGTGATGATCATTCCCTACCTTGTGGCGATCCTTGTGGCGATCGGAATGTTCAGGGCATCCGGAGCGCTCGATATCTTCACGGGATGGGTGGAGAGTCTGGTGGCATGGCTCGGATTTGACACCCGCTGGGTCGGCGCGCTCCCCACGATGCTGATGAAGCCGCTGAGCGGGAGCGGGAGCTGCGCCATGATGCTCGACGTGATGAAAACCCACGGCGCCGATGCTTTTGTGAGCAAACTCGCCGCCGCAGTGAGAGGAAGCACCGACACCACGTTCTATATTCTTGCCGTCTATTTCGGATCTGTCGGAGTGTCGAAAACCCGGTATGCGGCGGGCTATGCTCTCCTTGCCGATCTCACCGGAGCCATAGCTGCCGTGATTGTGGCATATTTTTTCTTCGGATAAAAAGACGTTGTTTAAAACGAGTTTAAACAACATCTCTGTATTTTTATCACATATGTGGGCATAAATTATGCATATTGTAAAATATTATGTAATTTTAAGAAATTTTTGTCATTATTGCATGGCGATGAATGACTAATTGTACATAATACTTAACAATATGGGAAAATTTAGACCAATCTCATTATTGACATTGAGCCTTCTGGCAGGAACCGTGACGGCCTCGGCCGCTCCCCGTCTCCATGATGCCGCGCTTGAGAAAGAGTGCGCGTCGGCAGAGGTGAAAGTCAAGACATCCTCGCGCTTCACAGCCCGGGGAGGCACGGAGGTTTCATTGAAAAAGGCAGCTCTTTCCGCTGAAGCCTTGAGGGCCGGCAAAAAAGTCGGCTCAAAAACATTCAGGGCGGCACCTAAAGCCGTGACTCCATCCGATGTGCCCGAAAAGGCATTGCAGATGACCTATAATCTCGAAGGGTATCAGTATTCCAACTCGGCGCAGGTTTCGATAGCCAACGATTCCATCTATCTCAAGAACTTTTTCGGCTACGACAGCACCATCAAGGGGAAAATAGACC
>X247_Common_Hamster__coassemble_135_pt1 | contig 11367 bp, 8 predicted proteins | sample X247_Common_Hamster__metabat2_high_PE_003 | metagenome-assembled genome bin X247_Common_Hamster | reverse complement strand
CATCGCCGGGGAACACCTTGCAGATCTCGCACCCCGCCTCCTGGGCGTAGCCCACCTCGGAGATCGATCCGCAGCCGGGTATGTAGGGTATCTGGCGGCGGTTGCAGGTCCGGGCCACCTCGGGATTGAACAGCGGGCCGACCACGAAGCAGGCGCCGAGCTGCATGTAGAGCGCGGCGGTGGCCGGCTCGACCACCGAACCTACGCCAACCGCCATCCCGGGACATTCCCTGCCGGCATATTTCACCACTTCGGCGAACACCTCGTGGGCGAAATCGCCACGGTTGGTGAATTCAAACGCCCGGACCCCGCCCTCATAGCAGGCCTTCACCACGGCGCAGGCCGTCTGGACATCCTTATGATAGAACACCGGCACGATCGGTGCCTCCCCCATCTTGGCCATTACGGCCATTTTATCGAATTTTGCCATTTTTTCTTTCTTTAAGGAATTAACTTCAGGGAGTTTCAGCGCTGCACGCGCCCGTTGGCGTTGCCGCCGGCCAGGGCTTCCACCTCGGCTTCACTCACTAAGTTGAAATCTCCGTTGATTGTATGTTTGAGAGCCGAGGCCGCCACTGCGAATTCGAGAGCCTCGCCCTGACCGGATTTGGTCAGAAGACCATGGATCAGTCCGCCCGAGAAGCTGTCGCCTCCACCCACGCGGTCGATGATCGGATCGATGTCATAGCGCTTGCTCTGATAGAATTCCTTGCCGTCGTAGATCATGGCCTTCCAGCCGTTGTGGGTCGCCGAGTAGCTTTCGCGCAGAGTCGACACCACATATTTGAAACCGAATTCCTTCATCATGGCCTCGAAAATCCCTTTGTATCCCTCGGCATCGGTGTTGCCGCCTTCCACATCGGCGTCGGGCTTGAAGCCCAGGCAGAGCTCGGCGTCCTCCTCATTGCCGATGCAGACATCCACATATTTCATCAGCGGGCACATGATGCTCTGCGCCTTTTCGCTTGTCCAGAGTTTCTTGCGGAAATTGAGGTCGACCGAAACGGTCACTCCGTGGCGTTTGGCGGCCTCGCATGCGAGGCGTGTGAGCTCGGCGGCCTTGTCGGAGATGGCGGGTGTGATTCCGCTCCAGTGGAACCAGTCGGCGCCCTCCATGATTGCGTCGAAGTCGAAATCCCCGGGGTCGGCCTCCGCGATCGAGGAGCCGGCGCGGTCGTAGATCACCTTCGAGGGACGCATCGAGGCTCCTGTCTCGCAGTAATAGATGCCCACGCGGCTGCCGCCGCGGGCTATGGCGCCTGTGTTCACGCCGTAACGGCGGAGCGCGTTGACCGCCGCCTGGCCGATCTCATGCGTCGGGAGTTTGCTCACAAACCACGCGTCATGGCCATAATTGGCGCAGCTCACGGCCACATTGGCCTCGCCGCCGCCCCAGATCACATCGAAATTGTCTGCCTGCACGAAGCGCTTGCAGCCGGCAGGCGAAAGGCGAAGCATTATCTCGCCCAATGTCACTATCTTGCTCATTGTAATTTCTAATCCTTTGTCGTTATTCGAAAGCGAGTCTGTCGGAACAGATCTTACTTCATATCGGGATATTCCACGCGGTCCATATCGCCGTAGTCGAGATTCTCGCCTCCCATTCCCCAGATAAACATATAATTGGAAGTTCCGGCAGCGGCGTGTATGCTCCATTCGGGATTCATCACTGCCTGCCCTTCATGAAGCCATACGAGACGGTTTTCCTGAGGCTCGCCCATGAGATGGCAGATGGCGTTGCCTTGCGGAAGATTGAAATAATAATACACCTCGACGCGGCGGTCGTGGGTATGCGCCGGCATAGTGTTCCACACAGATCCGGGCATAAGCTCTGTCAGACCCATCTGCAGCTGGCAGGGACCCTCCTGAAGCACATTGTTGGTGATAAGCTGGTTGATCACACGGTCGTTGGAATCCTCCATCTTTCCGGCCTTGATACGGTTGGCCTTGATGCTTCCCTTGCGGCCGTCGATGGTGATCAGCTGGGTCTTGTAGGCGGCATGGGCCGGAGTGGAATTGAGATAGAACTTCGCCGGATTGGAGGGATCGAGACTGCGGAAAGTCACATTCCTGTTCCCTTTTCCGATATAGAGCGCATCCTTGAAATGGAGTTCGTAATCCTTGCCGTCAACGCTCACCACACCGTCGCCTCCTGTATTGATCACGCCGAGCTCGCGGCGCTCCAGGAAGTAACCGGCCTTGAGTGGATCTATTGTCTCGAGCGTGAGTGTCTTGGCCACAGGCACTGCGCCGCCGTATACGAGACGGTCGTAGAGCGCGTAGGTGAGATGGATCTTGTCGGCTTCCATCACATTCTCCATAAGGAAATGCGAGCGGAGCTGGTCGGTGTCGTAATTCTTGAAATCATCGGGATGCACGGCGCGCAGAATCGAATAGTCGGTCTGGGCCAGGGCGCCTAACGATGCGAGGGCGGCTACTGCCGCGATTATCATTCTTTTCATATTTTATTCGTTGGTTTGAAGTTTGTCGGATCCTTTGGCGATCATCGCCTTCTGGTTGCGGATGATGTTGACGCGGTTCCACCACATCATTCCCATGGTGATCACCACAAGGAGTCCGCTGCCGATCCATTTGAGATTTTCAGTAAGCTGGAATATCACCCAGGCAAGGGGAGAGGCCGCGAAGTCGAGGCTGCCTCCGTCGAATCCCTCGGGAATAGCCACGGCGCCGTCGCCTGTGGCGGCGAACACATCGCGGGCGGCGAGTGTGAACCAGGGCGCGAGATTAGTCACCATATAGAGACCGAGCACAAGCACCACAAGACCGATGATGAATGTCTTCACCACATTTCCCTTGGTGAAGGGGAGCACGAGGGGGAACACATAGAACATGCCGGCAAGTGATGCCAGAGGCAGGAACTGGTTGCCGGGGAGGAACACTGCCAGGGCGAGTGTCACCGGAATCAGAAGCAGCGACACCACAAGCGTGGTGGGGTGGCCGATCACCAGCGCCGGGCTCATGCCGATGTTGAGGCCGTCGGCGCCCTTGAACTTGCGGGCGATAAGGCTGCGCGTCGCGTCTGATATCGGTTTGAGACCTTCGATAAAGAGCACTGTCACGCGTGGGATAAGCTCCATCACGGCGCCCATCTTGATGCCCAGACCCAGGATATAGGGAATCTTATCCAAAATCTCGCTCCAGCTCGAGCAGGTGAGACATCCGATGCCCATACCCACTATCACGCCCAGGAAGAGCGGCTCTCCGAGAAGTCCGAATTTCTTCTTCATCCCCTCGGCGTCGATCTCAAGACGGGATATGCCCGGAATCTTGTCGAGACCTTTGTTGATGGCCCATGCGAAAGGCACGAAGCCGGCGCAGAAGGGCTGAGGAATCGAGATGCCGTCCATATCCTTATAGAATTTCTGGAATTTATATGCTGTCATGTCGGCTATCACAAGTGTGATCACATAGCAGATTATAGCTCCGAAGAAACCCCAGGCCAGAGAATCGGATGCGAAATAGATCACAGCTCCGATAAAGGCGAAATGCCAGTAGTTCCAGAGGTCGATGTTGACGGTGCGTGTGGTCTTGGTGAGCAGCATCACGATATTCACTGCCAGACACACAGGGATGATGAACGCACCCACAGCCGTGTTATAGGCCACGGAAGCCGCGGCGGGCCATCCCATGTCGAACACCTTGAGCTGAAGGTCATAGATGTCGACCACCTCGTTGAGTGCCGGGCCCAACGCCGAAGTGAGCAGCGCGGTGACAATCGACAGACCGACGAATCCGACACCGACCTTCAGACCGGCTTTCAGTGCGTCGCCGAATTTTATGCCGATACAGACACCCAGGATTGTGAAAATCACAGGCATCATCACTGCCGCGCCAAGTCCGATGATATAAGAGAAAACTTGTTCCATTACGACGGCTGTTTACCGATATAGGCGAGGATACCGCCGTCGACATAGAGAATGTGTCCGTTCACGAAATCGGAAGCGTCGGATGCGAGGAACACAGCCGGGCCCATGAGGTCTTCGGGGGTGCCCCAGCGGCCTGCCGGAGTCTTGGCGATGATGAACTGGTCGAAGGGATGGCGGCTGCCGTCGGGCTGGATCTCGCGGAGAGGAGCTGTCTGGGGAGTGGCGATATAGCCCGGGCCGATGCCGTTACACTGATGTTGGCCTCCCCATATTCGGAGCAGATGCTGCGCGTGAGCATCTTCAGGCCTCCCTTGGCGGCGGCGTAGGCGCTTACGGTCTCGCGGCCGAGCTCGCTCATCATCGAGCAGATATTGATGATCTTGCCGTGACCCTTCTTTATCATGCCGGGGATTACGGCTTTGGCGCAGATGAACGGAGCCACAAGGTCGATATCCACCACCCGACGGAAATCCTCCACGGCCATGTCGGTCATGGGGATGCGCTTGATGATGCCTGCGTTGTTGACAAGGATGTCGATGGTGCCCACGGTCTTCTCGATATCCTCCACCATGGCCTTCACTCCGGCCTCGTCGGTGACATCACACATATATCCCTTGGCCTCGATGCCGGCCTCCTTATAGTTGGCGATGCCGAGATCCATCGACTTCTGCGTGTTGCAGTTATACACAATCTTTGCGCCTGCCTCATGCAGGGCCTTTGCGATGGCGAAACCGATGCCGTAAACGCCTCCGGTCACGAGTGCCACTTTTCCTTCCAATGAAAAATTAACCATGATATATCTTTTTTATAATAAATTTTCTTTCTTGCTTTCTTACTTGTTCCCGTTTGCTTACCTGGTGCATTTTCCGTTCTCCCTCTCTGCGCGGCATTTCGATTTCCGGGCCGAGGCCACAGAGAGGAGATAATTTTTCCAGTCGTCCATGTTGTCGATGTCGGATTTGGGCCAGGTGAAACCCCAGTTGTATGTTATGGTGTCGCCGGGAGCCACAGTGCCTGTGGCGGAGATGTGTCCGCCGCGTTCCCCATAGTTTTTCATCGGATTCTCGAACACCAGGCCGAGCATCGCGGTGTTTCCCGGGCGTTTGTCGGTGGGATCGGCGTATGCGATGCATCCGGATATCGAATCGAGCATCGCCTCCGAGTTGTCGCAGCGCGGAAAGCCGATTATATAGCTGTGCGGTCGCGTCTGACCCTCATACCACACCTTGGTGCGGTTGAGATGGCTTCCCGCTTCAAGCGAGATCAGACGGTGTTCGGTAAGTGTGTCGCCGTTTCTCTCCTCGGGTGCGAAAGTGAGATGAGCCGTAAATCTGTCGGGCCCGTTTTCCAGAATCTCCACATCCGAATAGCACCATGGGAAGAGAATCTCCCCCTCTTTGGAGAGGAGAGCGCATACGCCGGCTCCGAGAGTCGGGCCCACGGGGTAGGGATCCATTCCCAGCCCATGGTCGAGATGATAGGAGAAGGTCGAGACATACCTCTCGGCCAGCTCGGGGCTGAGAGTCAGCAGCGAGTCGCGTATCTCCCAGGTGAGAGGATTTGTTTCGGGGCCATAAAGAAGCTCAAGCACAAGACCGCGGTCGGGATATTTGAAAAAAATATCGTAGCCGAAAGCTCTCTCCCCCTTTTTCTGAGTGGCGGGTCCATACAGCCGGAATCCCACGAGTTCATTCTCCCAGGAGAGGTCGTCGCTGCGTTCGGGAAAGACACGACCCGCCACGCGGGCATTTCGTTTTATGCCGTGATCGCCTGCTATAGCCGCTGCAGACAGAATTGTGAAAGCCGCCGCCGAGAGAAGTGCGGTTGTGTAAAGAGTCTTCTTCATTTTCAGATTCGCTTTATTTTATGAGCGAGGCAAGCACAGGCTTGTCGCTTCTGAGTTTCTTGAGGCGCAGAAGAGCCTCGATATAATAATAATCGGCATAGATTATCGAAGCGTCGATTTCCGAGCCGGCGGGATGATGCCCCGTGGAATGGTCGAGGAACGACGGACGCTTGTCGCCCGATATATATGCGTCGCTGCCGAGCGAGGCGAGCATATCCTCCGCAGCCTTGCGATATGCGGAGGCATGGTCGTCTTTCACATATCCCTGGAGCTCAAGGAGAGCCGAGGCCACCACAGCCGCCGCTGAAGCGTCGCGGGGGGCCCGCGGGATGCGGGGGTCGTTGAAATCCCAGTAAGGCACCTTGTCTTCGGGAAGTCGGTCGAGATATACATCGGCCACCTTGGTGGCGAAATCAAGGAAACGGGGATCCTTTGTCTCGCGATACACCACGGTGTATCCATAGATGGCCCAGGCCTGTCCGCGCGCCCACATCGAGTCGTCGGAATATCCCTGGTGGGTCATCCCCTTGAGGAAAGCGCCCGTCTCCGGATCATATACAGCCACATGATAGCTTGTATAGTCGGGACGGAAATGATTCTTCATCGTGGTCTCGGCATGCTTCACGGCGATGTCGTAGAGACGGCGGTCGCCGCCGTTGCGGGCGGCCCAGAAGAGCATCTCGAGGTTTATCATGTTGTCCATGATAGTGTTGTGTCCGCCGAGCATCTCCACATTGCGGGGCCAGGAGAGGATCGTGCCGACATTCGGATTGTAGAGTGTGGCCAATGTGTCGGCGGTGGCGAGTATCACCTTCTTGTATTCATCCTTTCCGGTGAGCCGGTAGGCGTTGCCGTAGCTGCAGAACATCAGAAAGCCCAGGTCGTGGTCGAAGGCCGGACGTAGGGACAGATATTCGAGCGACGCGGTGTATTTCTCCGCCTTGTCGAGTATCGACTTGTCGCCTGTCGCCTCATAGTCATACCATAACACGCCGGGCCAGAAACCCGAACACCATTCCTCGGCCGTTGCCTTGCGGCAATGCCACACGCTGTCGGTATTGGCTATGTTACGGGGCATGAGGGTGTAGTCGCCGTTGTCGCGTTCGAGCTGACGCACCGACCGCTCAACCTGTGAAGCGCAATAGCTCAATGCATTGTCGACATCCACGCTTCCTTTCGACGCGAGTGTGCCGCAGGAGGCCAATAATAAAACTGTTGCTGTTATTCCTGATAAACGCATTTTTCTCTTATTTCTGTATGTATTATTATCATTAGACCAGTTATTTCACTTTTTTATCTTCAGATCGCTTTCCATCACATCGATCCAGCCTCTTTCGCTCACTCCGTATGGAGCCACGCTATAGAAGCCCACCTTCGCCCCGATCCATTTTCCGGCACGTGCGGTAAAGCTTCCGGCTTTGATAAAATTCTTCCCGTCGGAGCTATAGCTGAATGTGCTCACTCCCCCCTTCTCTGTCTCCACTCTCAGCCATAGATCACATTCGAGATTGGGATAAAGGCCGGCGCTATACGTTCTCGTGGGGTCGATCTCCGCGATTTTGCGGCTCTCCTCCCTCCCCTTCTGCTCGGCATCGCGACATTCGGTCATCACAACGTCGAACCGGTCGCCTCGCTTCTCGAGTCCGAGACGGGCGTAGTCCCATCCCATCACGATGATTCCGGAGGAGACTCCCTCGGAAGTGGATTTGGCGGATATCCTCACTTTGGCGGTCACGCTGAATGCCTCTGCCGGAAATTTCTGCAGCCAGAGATTCGGCACTTCCCAGAAGTTGACATATTCCCCCGAGGGCTTATGGCCGTAGATTCTCATAAGGCCGTCGGGAATGGGGAATCCGAAGAAATCGTTATAGTTGGAATGCCACTGATAGAGAGGCGCGGGATTCTTGCTGTGCTCAAGAGAGTCGGCCGATCCGGAATCAGCCGCCAATGCGGGTTTTTTCCATTTCTTCACAGGGTCGCCGCATCCGTCGCCATCCTTGTCGTCGCCGATCACAGGCCATCCATCCTCCCATTTCATGGGATTGAGATGGATCACACGCCCGTAGGCTTCCTTATCCTGGAAATGGAGAAACCAGTCTTCTCCGGCGGCCGTCTCGATCCAGGCTCCCTGATGCGGACCGTTGATATCGCTTTTCCCCTGCGCCATCACGATCCTGCTTTCGTAGGGACCGTAGATATTCCTGGAACGCATCACGAGCTGCCATCCCTCTTTCACTCCGCCGGCAGGCGACATCAGATAATACCAGTCGCCGCGGCGATAGAGCTTCGGTCCCTCGATGGTATGGTTCACTCCGTCGTTGCCGTCATAGACTATGCGTGCGGGGCTGATCACCCTCTTTCCGTCGGAGGAAAGCTCGCTGACGGTGATCACGCTGTTGAATCCGCATCGCGAGGCCGCCCAGCCGTTGGCCAGATAAGCCTTCCCGTCGACATCCCAGAAGGGTGTGGGATCGATAAGTCCTTTCCCTTTTTTCACAAGCACAGGCTCGCTCCATTCCCCCTCGGGATTCTCGGCGGTGATCATATAGATCCCGAAATCAGGATCGCCCCAATATATATAATAAAGTCCGTCATGAAAGCGTATGCAGGGAGCCCACACCCCTTTGCCATGAGCCGTGGTGCTGTCATAATATTCCTCCGGCACCACCGAGGGAAGGGCATAATTCACAAGCCTCCAGTTCACCAGGTCGGTCGATTTGAGAATCGGTATTCCCGGTGTGGTCTGGAAACTCGAGGCTGTCATATAGAATGTCTTGCCGTCGGGCGAAGCCACGGCATCCGGATCGGAATAATCGGCCGCGATCACGGGGTTGCGGTAGGTTGTCCCCTTCAGATTCGCGGGATCGGATACGTAGATACCCTCTGCGGAGATACCGGCGGAGGAGGCCGGACGCCCCGTCGCCACAGCTCCGAGAAGCATTGATGCGGCAAATAAGGTTCTTACGCCTGGAAGGATTGGATATATCTTCTGTATCTTCAGCATTGGTTAGATTCTGTTATGGTATTCTTTGGTGATCTTATGGAAAACAATTCAAAAAAAGCCGGCGGCAGAAGAATATTCATGCCGCCGGCCCGATGACGATGAGGTTTACTTCTGTTTTCAATAAATAATACGAATCATCCGGGGGTTGTACTCAATTGCTGATGATGATTTATTCCAATCTGCCGTCACTCCTCCACCAGCCTTATGGCCGCTCCTCCGCGTGGAAGGAGATCAAGTCTGAGCCGGTCGCGGGAAGTGACCCTTCTCTTATCGATCTTCACATGAGTGGCGCTCTTCACCTTCTCTCCTCCGTCGGTATAGATTTCCGCCATATATCTCTTTCCGGGCTGCAGGAAGTCGAAGTTGATCTCACGGCGGTCGCCGTCATTGTTGGCCATAGCGCCGACCCACCATGTATTTCCCTTTCTGCGGGCGATGGTGATACCCTCTCCGGGATATCCCGAAAGCACGCGGGTTTCGTCGAAGGTTGTGGCGAGATCCTCAAACCATTTGATCTCCTTCTCGCCGTGATAACGCTGCGGCGTGTCATACCAGAGTATTGTCTGCAACGGACTATAGAACACTATCGATGCGGCGAGCTGATGGGCATGGGTGTTTTTCAGACGAGGATCGAAATAACATATCGTATAGTCGGCAGCGCCGTTGAGCATGCGCGTGAAGGGAAGAGTCACGTTATGGGTGGCATCGGGAAATTCCTCATTTCCGCAGATTCCCTCCTGGGTGAGAAGATTGGGATAGGTGCGGGAGAAACCCGATGGGCGGTATTCATCATGGATATTCATCATCAGATGGTTGTCGGCTGCCTTGCGCACCATGTCGTGGAGCCATGTGGCCCAGCGGTGGGAGGCATACTGCACGAATCCCGATTTCACGCCCACGACACCCCATTGGCGCAGAAGCGGAAAAAGTTCATCCGTCTGCTTCATGAGCGCGTGCTGGTTGACGTAGAGCCACACTCCCACTCCTTTCTCCTTTCCGTAATCGATCACTCGCTGCATGTCGAGCTTATCCACCACTTTCGTGGCGTCGCCGTCATGGCTCGTGCAGGGGAGATACCACAGCCAGTCGAATAGCATGTAAGGGATATTGTGTTCGGCGCAGAAGTCGATGTTGCGCAGTCCGGCCTCGGTGCCGATCGTGGTGCACCGCATGATTTTGCCGGGCTTCACCCATGAGAAGTCTCCCTTGCGTTCGGGATTGAGATTGAGCACTATATCATTGTTCTCGATAAGTTCTCCTGGGGTGTCGGCGGTCATGATGATTTTCCAGGGAGTGGCGTAATAGGTCACGATATCCACCGGGGAATACATCACCGACTCGAGAGTGCCGGGATGTCCGGGGCGCGATCTGAATTTTGTGAGACACCAGTCGTCGGTGTCGGCGTCGAGAAGCGCCACCCATTTCCCTTCGGGAGTCTTGAGGGTAAGCGCGCGCTCCACCGGCTCGGCTATGTCGTCGACAGATCCATGGTCGAAGGTGGCCTGGGCCCATTGTTCGCTCCAGGCCTCGGTGCCTGCGGGGAAAGTATAGTCGGTGAGGTCGTCAGCCACTTTATGGAATATTGCTGCGGGATGCTCGGGGAAGAAATAGCGGAAGGCTATTCCCTCGTCGTAGGCGCGCACCTGCACATCGAGACGATAGTCGCTCTTGTCTTTTCGCGAGATATGAAGAGTGGCGGAGTTGAATCTGTCGCTCACCGTGGAGCGTTCGCCATAGAGCGGATGCCACACGGAGTCGACCGGTGCGCCATAGCTCACCGAATCGACCGTGAGAGGATCCATCCAGCAGTCGGGCTGTGCCAGATCGCGTTTCCCGAGAGCCATCTCCCATACGCGGTTGTCTATGTCGAGCCCGGCGCGCGAGGGGAGTATTATCTCCTTGCCGTCGGCCTTGATGCTGTATTTTAGTTCCTTTCCCTCCTTGGTGAAGGTCACTTCCTTTCTTCCGTCGGGCGATTTGAGATAAAGAGTCGCCGGTTGCGCCGCGCAGGGAAAAAGCGCTCCGGCAAGTGATAAGGTCAGTAATAGAAATCTCATGGTTTGATATTATGATATTGGGATATTATAACGGCAGCAGGGATTTCCCATACCTCTTTCCCCCCGGAAGAAAGTATAAAAAATCCCTGCTGTCGTTATTTTTCAGTGCATTTGATTCTCATCATCCCCTCTTCGCGGGCGGGAGTCACGTGCTTTCCGTTGAGAAGAACGGATGAGGAGTTTCCCTTGAGCCTGAAGTTCATCTTCGGCTGCCCTGCCACATCGACTTTGAGCTCCTTCCCCTCCTTTCCCACGGCTAAATTCAGTTTTGAGAGAGAACTGAAGCGCACATCCTTGTCGCGGCGCAGCGAACTGCCGTGGCCGATAAACATTCTCTCCGGTTTCGAGGCATCGCCCCCTTCGGGATAGCTGACAGCGAGCATATATGCGTCGGTGGTCCAGCCGTCGGCATCGATCCATGAATTGAGATGCATCAGGCGCCCGTCGGCGAGCTGATTGATGTAGATGTCGGTCACCTTCCCGTTGTGGGTCATGCGCAGGCCGATCCAGTCTTTCCCCACGCGACGCTCGGTTTTGGGCAGATTCTTGTCGGAGGGTGAATCTTTCAGAATC
>X247_Common_Hamster__coassemble_134_pt1 | contig 11378 bp, 8 predicted proteins | sample X247_Common_Hamster__metabat2_high_PE_003 | metagenome-assembled genome bin X247_Common_Hamster | reverse complement strand
GCGGAAGGGACGAGATTCGAACTCGTGGTAGGATTGCTCCTACGTCAGTTTAGCAAACTGGTGGTTTCAGCCACTCACCCACCCTTCCTAAATCTATAACTCAAACTCAACAAATCTTTACGACTTGCGACTGCAAAGTTACAACTTTTTTTTATCTTCCCCAAATTTTTTCAATCTTTTTCCAATGTTTTTTCATATTTTTCAGCATCCCTTTCAGCACTTACAATATTCTGCTCGTCGAACTTTTTATCTATTTCACAGATTTTCTTTGTAAATTCAACAGTCACCCCCTCTGTTTTAAACCTCTCAAGACAACATTCATCGAATTATTCGGTTATATGATTATGGAGAAGTATGTTTCGGTTTGATCCGTTCTCTCCTGTGGTCATGAAAAAATAAGTTTTATAAAGAATTAAATGATTATGAAAGGTAAATATGGCATTTTAGCCGCTGCGTGTGTAGCGTTTCTTATGAGCAGCTGCGTCACTTCCAAGAAATATGAACAGCTTCAGGATCAGTATACACAAACCAACAACAGCCTGATTGAGTGTAACTCCAATTCCAAAGCCATGGAAGTCATGATAAAGGATCTGAAACAGCAGAATGAAGATCTACGTAAAGGTTATGCTTCAATGAAGGCTTCTCTCGACCAGAGCATGGCCAACGCCCAGCAGGGAAATGTGAATATCTCCAAGCTTGTGGATGAAATCAATGCTTCAAATAAATATATCAAGGAGCTTGTTAACGCCAAGTCGAAGTCTGACTCTCTGAATATCGCGCTGACCAACAAACTTACACGTTCTCTCTCAAACGATGAGCTTAAGGATGTTGATGTAAAGGTGCTGAAGGGTGTTGTCTATATCTCGCTTGCTGATAATATGCTGTTCAAGAGCGGATCTTACGAAATCAGCGATCGCGCTATGGAGACTCTTGGCAAGATTGCCAAAATCATAAAGGATTATAGCGATTACGATGTGCTGGTGGAAGGAAATACCGATAATGTGCCTATCAACAAAACCAACATCCGCAACAACTGGGATCTTTCCGCACTCCGGGCTTCATCTGTGGTGCAGACTCTTCAGAATAGATTCGGCATTAATCCTCAGCGACTCACTGCCGGTGGCCGCGGAGAATTCAATCCTATCGCAGACAACGACACGGAAGTGGGTCGTCAGCGCAACCGTCGCACAGAGATTATAATTACTCCGAAGCTCGATCAGTTCCTTGATCTTATCGATCAGGCACCTGAAGAGAAATAAGAAACTCATTGGAAGAGACAAATTTTGCAGTCTCATCTTTTTTTACTAAGTTTAGAGCGGAATTCGGCATCCTGTCCGGTTTCCGCTCTATTGCTTTTTGATTGTTACTCTCCACGGAGAGTAATCAGCGGATTCAAGCGGATAATCGTTTGAAAAAACAATTTACTGATTGAATCGTGCAAGGGCAGATTGCCAGGAGGTTGTTTAAACACCCCCTTTATCCACAATATTTCAGGTATCATGAAAAACCTTACAAAGATATACAACGAGATATTCGACCGTTGCACGGCCGACTACCATATACATGACAATGTTGACGCTCCATGCATGAATCCTTTCCCGGAAGATTCTTTCGAGGCGATGCTTTATGCAAAGAATTATGTGGATGCCGTGCAGTGGCATCTGGAAGACATTATCCGCAACCCGGACATAGATCCGGCAGAAGCTCTTGAGATCAAACGCAGAATAGATCGCTCCAACCAAGTGCGCACAGATATGGTTGAGGATATCGATTCCTGGTTTCGCAATGAATTCAATGAGGTGGAAGCGGCACCCGATGCGACTATCAATACCGAATCACCGGCATGGGCGCTCGACAGACTTTCAATCCTTGCTCTTAAAATATGGCACATGCGCGAACAGACCAGACGATCTGACGTCGACAGCAGACATATCGCAATCTGCCGCGGCAAACTTGATGTTCTTCTCGAACAGCGTCTTGATCTCTCACAGGCCATCGACACACTTCTTGATGATATTTCCGCCGGCAGAAAAAAGATGAAGGTCTACCGACAGATGAAGATGTATAACGATCCGACCACTAACCCGGTGCTTTATGCCAAGAAATAAGAACAATATACTCATATGCCGTTTCTCGGCTCTCGGTGACATCGCAATGACAATTCCCACTGTCTATAATGCTTGTCGCGCATATCCCGACAGGAAATTCTTTTTCCTGACCTGCCACCATCCTTCGGCCCTTTTTATAAATGCTCCGGAGAATCTCACCGTGATCGGAGTCGATCCCGACAATTACAAAGGAATAAACGGTATATGGAGACTGACTTCCTCTCTTAAACTCCGGTATGGCATTGATTATATGATCGACCTGCATTCAGTGGTCCGCACCCATTTTTTAAGACTGTTTTTCGGACTGAAGGGTGTGGGGTCTGTCTGCATCCATAAAGGAATCAAGTCGAAACAACGGCTCACACGTCGACTTAACAAACTCCTCCTCCCTCTCACCCCCACCACCGAACGTTATGACCGCGCTTTTCAACGCGCGGGGCTTCCGGCAGAAGACACCTTCCGGTCTATTTTCCAGAACAGTCCCGGGGGACTGGGAGAATATTCCGATTTCAAAACTATTACAGCTCCCAAACAGAAAGGAGAAACATGGATCGCTATCGCCCCTTTTGCAAAACACAAAGGAAAGATATATCCTCCGGAACTTATGAGGAAGGTGGTGGAACATCTCGACGCCCTACCCTCTCACCGGATTTTTATTTTTGGTTTCGGAGAAAAAGAATGTGGGGAAATCGACAAGCTCGCCGAAGGACTTCAGAATGTAATCAATATGGCACGCGAGAATATAGGAATCCCCGGTGAACTATCACTGATGAGTCATTGCGACGTGATGCTGTCGATGGATTCATTCAATATGCATCTGGCTTCACTCACCGGACTGCGCACTGTAAGTGTCTGGGGAGCCACACATCCCTATACAGGATTTCTGGGCAGAGGGCAGAATCCCGAAGACACCGTGCAACTGGATATGACTTGTCGCCCCTGCTCAGTGTTTGGCGACAAACCCTGTTTCAGAGGCGACTATCACTGCCTGTGGGGGATAACACCACAAATTATTGTTCAGAAGCTGCAAACTCCATCAGATAAGCCTTTATAAACTCATCGATCTCTCCATCCATCACGCCGTTCACGTCTGACGTCTGATAATTGGTGCGATGGTCTTTCACACGGCGGTCGTCGAACACATAGCTTCTTATCTGGCTTCCCCATTCTATCTTCTTCTTGCCGGCTTCCACTTTGGCCTGCTCCTCCATGCGGTGCTGAAGTTCCTTGTCATAGAGAATCGACTTCAACTGGCGAAGCGCATTCTCCTTGTTTTTCGGCTGATCCCGGGTCTCCGTGTTCTCTATAAGAATCTCTTCCTCCTCACCGGTGTAGGGATCTTTATATTGATAACGCAGACGCACTCCCGATTCCACCTTGTTGACATTCTGTCCTCCTGCGCCTCCCGAGCGGAAAGTATCCCAGGATATGCGGGCTGTCTCCACCTCTATTTCAATCGAATCGTCGACAAGTGGTGTGACAAACACAGAAGCAAAACTCGTCATACGTTTTCCCTGGGCGTTATAGGGACTTACACGGACAAGACGATGCACCCCGTTCTCGCTTTTAAGGAAGCCATAGGCATAATCTCCCTCGATATTGATTGTCACGGATTTAATTCCGGCTTCATCACCGTCGAGAAGCTGCGCAATCGAAGTCTTGTAGCCGTGACGCTCCGCATAGCGGAGATATAGGCGCATAAGCATCGAAGCCCAGTCCTGGCTCTCTGTTCCTCCCGCGCCGGAATTGATCTTGAGCACGACTCCGAGTTTGTCTTCCTCCCTGCGAAGCATGTTGCGTAGCTCAAGCTTCTCTGTCTCCTTGATAACATTGTCATACTGGGCATCGACTTCCTCCTCGGTCACAAGACCCTCCTTTACAAAATCCATGGCCAATTCAAGCTCCTCAACCTGTTTATCGAGAGCTGTATAAGAATCGATCCAGAAATGCAATTCCTTTATCTTACGCATCTGGGCCTCCGCTTTGTCGCGGTCTTCCCAGAAATCGGCCACATGGGTGCGAAGCTCTTCCTCCTCGACTTCTATCTTCTTGGAGTCGATGTCGAGATAACGACGAAGCGCGTCACGCCGCGTTGCCACATCCTTAAGTTGGTCGCTTGTTATCATATAGTTTTTTTACTTGTTATTCCCCTCCATAATCATTTCCCGAACTTATTTCAAAGGATATTCATCAGAATACATCCATTCTATTTCCGGAGCATAACGCTTGGCGACAATAGGCCGGCGGACTTTCATCGTATTGGTCACCTCGCCATGCATTATGGAAAAATGATGCGGAAGCAACGCTATACGTTTGATTCTTTCATAGCCGGCAACATCTGTCTGCAGTTTGTCGATCTCCGACATTATGAATGTCATTATCCTGGGATCCTTTACAAGAGTTTCCGATTCGGCATCCGCGATTCCGTTGTCGGCAGCCCAACGTCTCAATTGCGGGAAATTCGGCACTATCAAGGCCGTGACGAATTTACGCTGGTCGCCTATCACGGCTATTTCATCGATATATTTGTTTTCAGCAAGACGGCTCTCCATCATCTGAGGAGCGATATATTTTCCGTTGGATGTCTTGAAAAGGTCTTTCACCCTCTCCGTAAGCACCAATGCTCCGGATGGGGTGAAATATCCGGCATCGCCCGTGCGGAAATAGCCATCAGATGTGAAAGCCGCTTCATTGGCTTTCGGATTCTTGAAATATCCCGGTGTCACCGTGGGACCCTTTACAAGTATCTCATCGTTTTCCTTATCGATCTTCACCTTAAGTCCGGGCAACGGGATTCCCACTGTGCCGATTTCATAATCATATTCAGGATAGAACGACACAGTGGCAGTGGTTTCGCTAAGCCCATATCCCACAATGATATCTATCCCGACCGAACGAAGGAATTCGCATATTCTGTCGGACAATGGCGCTCCTGCCGTTGGAAAAAAGTTGGGATTCGGAATTCCTATGGCTTTCTTCAGCTTGGAGAATATCTGTCGGTCCCAGAACTTGTATTCTTTCTCAAGAAGCATCGGAACATTACGCCCTTTTCTCACATAGTCGAGATTGCGTCGCCGACCCACAGAAACGGCCCGTTCCACCATCATGCGCTGAATCCTGCTCATCGAGGCGATCTTCTCTTTGACTCCTGCATAGACTTTCTCCCAGAAACGAGGCACGGCACACATCAGATTCGGATGAACTTCATGTATATTCTCCTGAATCATGCGCGGATCATAGTTTACGGCTATAGCCACACCCTTCGTAAGGCAGAAAAAACTCCATGCCTTCTCAAGAATATGGCTCATCGGGAGGAAAGCCATCGAAAGATCCGAGTCAGACACACGATGCAAAAGCTGAAGATGCTTATCTATAGCGGCATCATAATTGGAATGGGTTATTACGACTCCTTTCGGTTCGCCGGTCGTGCCGGATGTATAGATCAACGTGGCCATATCATCGGGCAAAGCTCGTTCTTTCCTTGCTTCCACCTCACGGGATATCTCTTCAGGAGCATTCATTCCGAGACGCACGAAATCATCCCAGAATATAGTGATTGTGTCATCTTCTTTCAATTCAAGCCCGTCGTTCTTGAACACAACGATCTTCCTTATCGCTTCCGGATGACTTTTCCAGAAATTATACGCAAGCGGATATTGATGCCGGTCACCGACAAACAACACCGATGCCTCGCCATTTTCAACAATGAAATCGAATTGTCCCTGCGAACTGCTCGAATAGAGCGGTATCGCAGATATCCTGTTTTTAAAGGCTCCGAATTCCGTAATCAATATCTGAGGCGTATTGGGTGAACAGATCGCTATCCGGTCTTTCTCCATAAGTCCCATCATTGCCAAGGCTTTCGCCGCAACATCGACCTGCACTCCAAATTCATTCCACGACGTGGAGAGCCATTCTCCATCCTTTCGCCAGCAGAATCGATAAGCCTCGCGATCCCCAAACCTACGGGCATTGCGGGGAATTATTTCAACCAGTTTATTTGCCATTTAAATGTATTCTTTTCCCCAAAGAATAAGATCGAACCATGCACTCCTGCGGCATCATGTATCCTCTTACGTCTGCGGGAACTAATTTCCACAAAATTAGCCAAAAATTCCCAAACCGACAAAAGAAGTTGCGCTCCGAACCTCTTGCATGGGCAGTTCTTCATAAGAAAAAGTGTCTATCGGGTAATATTCCTGTCGAGCATCCGGTGTTTCACCATCATTCTGACCGGGGTCGGCATAATTGATACAAAGAAGATTGACAACCGGTTGAGCCAGCCGTTTATATACTGCTTGCGTCCGCAAAGCATCCTGTCGATGGCTTTGCGTGCAAACTTCTCGGGAGTGACAAGCACTCCTATCGCCACCGCAAAGCGCTTCCATTTCTCCGGAAGTCCGAATAAATCTGTGGCGATGCCGCCCGGACATGCCACTGTGACAGTCACCCCACTGTCGCGGACTTCGTAATGAAGCGATCTGCTGAAAACACGGATATATGCCTTGGTGGCTGAATACATCGCTATGCCCGGCATCGGCATCCAGCATGACATTGACGACATATTGAGAATCCTGCCCCTCCCTCTTCCAATGAACCGGAGGGCAAAGGATTTACTCAATTCCGTGACGGCGCGCACATGAAGGTCGATAAAACAATCCAGCTTCCCTTTTGGGGTATCGGTCACCGGACGGAATGAAAATATCCCGGCGTTATTGATCAGATAATCTATATCGAGAGAGTTGTCGTCAAGATATTTCTCTACTTCATTCACAGCCTCTGCAGAAGTGAGATCGCAGAATAGAGGTTTTGCGATGACATTGTATTTTTCCGATAATTCTCCGGCACATTCAGCCAGACAATCCTGATTGCTTATCATCACAAGATTGCATCCCCTTGACGCGAGCTCCCGACTGAAACAAAGACCTATCCCGCTGCTCGCCCCGGTCACGACACACCATTGCGATTCAAGATCTCTCTTTTTCATTTCTATCCCTTCGATTTTATTCGCTCTATCTCTTTGATTATTCCCTTGGGAAGATCCTTGCAATATTTATGACATGCCATCTCTCGCGAATACATTCTCGCGATGCAATAGTTCACATGGTCGCATCCGCAACGATGGGTCTCATCCATGCGCATACGCTCCACCATGTCAGGCTCATTGAGTAGGGCACGTCCCATCTGAATGAAATCGAAGCCCTCTTTGTCGAGAGCGATGTCGGCTGTTTCCCTTCCGACCACGCCCCCCACATAAATCAAGGGCAATTTAAGCTCTTTGCGGAATATGCGTGCATCGTCTAAAAAATAGAGTTCCTTGAACGGCTCGGATTTAATCATCATTTTCCCAAACATCCTTACTCCATATTTGAGCCATGCCTGCCTCATATAATAGGTCATGGAATAAATGGGCATCTCGCCCCTCATCACATACATCGGCGCTTTGCTCACAAAGCCTCCCGACAGCACGATGCCATGCACTCCGGAACGTTCTATCTCATGAGCCACTTTAAGGCAGTCGTCGATCTCGAGTCCTCCCTTGAATCCATCCCGCATATTCGTCTTCACAATGACCGCCATGTCATCCCCGGCCGCTTTCAGCGACTCTTCAAGACACATATTCATAAATCTCATCCGATTCTCAAGCGAGCCTCCGAAACCATCCTTCCGGTGATTGGTATAGGGAGAAAGAAACTGCGAAATGAGATAGCCATGACCGGCATGGACTTCCACACAATCGAACCCTGCATCACGGGCCGTGCGGACAGCATCTCCGAAATTCACAGCTATTTCTTTAATTTCATCCTCACGCAGTCCGCGAGCCCACGTCGGTGAATATAGATTGAAACCTGTTGACGCTCCGACCGGTGTTCCGCCTGCTGTGCTGCGGTGGGTCATGTTTCCGCAATGTCCGATCTGTATGGAGGCCTTTGCCCCGTATGAATGAATGCCATCGGTGATCTCCCTTAGCCCGGGCACAATCTCGGGTCGCAACCACAACTGCGTATCAAACGACAATGCCGATCTGCAGACCCCTGCATAAGCAAGAGTTGTCATTCCCACACCTCCTTTAGCAACCGACAAATGATAATCCCGCAACATATCTGTGGGACCGTTCGCCTTTCCCATCCCCTCGAATGCAGCCGAACGTATCGTGCGGTTGCGAAGCTCTATCGGACCAAGTTTTCCCGGTGTAAACAGTTTCATTATTCAATATATTAACGGCAGAATATATCTTCTGCCAAGTTTTTCATACTCATTTCCAAATTCTGAAATATATTTCCTGTGGATGGAACGGGCGCGGGGAGCGAGATTGGCAAAAGTCCAGACAGCAAAAGCGAGCCCTCCGAGACTCCACGTCAGCAATGCATAGCCGCTCCATTCGACAAACTCTCCCAAATAATTGGCAGATGTGACATAGCGGAACAAACCTCCGCGTGGTATATAATGACGTGTGTCGCCCGGTTTCCGCAGATGGCGTATGATATTGTCTGAATGTATGTTTATGGCCATGCCCGCAAAAAACAACAGGGTGCCGGCGATAAACTGCCATGAAAGCAGCCAGTCCGCCCTATACATTTCAGCGGGAGACACATAGAATATCCATCCCCCTATCATATATGAATTCACAAGATTGAAGATCACCCCCATTGCTATGACGGCAAGAGGCATGCGGCCTTTCCCCTTGATCAGAAGCGGAAATATGAAACTCCTCTGAAAATAATGCAGCATAAACAAAGAGGCCATGACTGCCGGAGCGATATCCCCTCGCCGAGGACTGGAGATCCAGAAAAGAGCCATAGCGACAAACACCGGTGCTTCCATCAATATCCATCCAAGACGGTTTCCCACAACCGGTCCCCAGCGTCGGTCATACATCATTCCATAACCGGCCGTGATGCGCTGCAATGCAAGAAAAACCACTACGGCGAGCGCCATCATGGCCCAGACCACAGTATAATAGAATGAAGTTGAGAATATTGTTTCTGTCATAGCGTCTTATCTATTGGCTAATAAACTTTACTACTTCCCGTATTAGAGTGTGCTAACTGCAATTTTCATCTCAAAATTACTCAGAAATAGCGAAAACGCCAAATATTTTGGCGTTTTCGTGTTATTTTTGGTATTAAAGGAACTTTTATCAGATCATCTCATGACCGCTATCTCAACCATGCTGCCATTGGCATCAACATTATATATGCCCGATTCAATATTATTTTCCTCCTTATTGCGAAGATTCCATACCGCATTTCCATCCTTGTCGGCTGTCAAGGAGAATACGACTTCATTCTGTAGATTTCTCACAGACACACGTTCATTAGGGAGAGCGCCCTTTATAAGGATATTGCCCGAATAGTCGGGAGTGATTTTTCGCGGATAGACATAAAGTTTCTGTGAATCCACAGTTCCTTCCGATTCAAGATCAGGCCAGAATTCCGCATATCCGTTATTGGTTGAGATCATAAGCGACCTGGTCGACGGATTCCACTCCATGCCATAGACAGTATTCCCGGGGATTTCGGAATTATCGGTCATATAATGGCCAAGAATATGCCTGCGGTCGCGGGAGACACACCACAGGCCATTTCCCATTGTGCCTATCCACATCCGTCCTTCATCATCAAATTTAATTGCCAAAGGATTCATATTATCAAATGGATTCCCTCTAAAATCTCCATCCGTGATATCAAGCACACGTCCGGATATCGTATTGTCATTTACATCCGTAGTAGGATTAAATGCAACTAAGGAACTTTCCGTACCGACCCAGATTTCTCCTGAGACGGGATCCTCTACAAGATCATATAATTCCTGAACTATTGATTTAGCAAAATTTTGATCAACTATATTATATATAGTCTTTATCTCATCATCAGTAGTGTCATGAGGTGTTCCTTTGTGATCTATCACTTGAATAATTCGTTGGTCTCCATAGGGCAAATATAGAATTATATGATTTTTATTGGAATTATGAGTTAGTGCAATAAGTCTATGAGCAAAATTAAAATCACTATTAGTTTTGACATTATATGGCAGATTTGTTTTTAACGAAGCAACATTGCCACTCTCCATCATATCCCGACGGTCTTCAATATCCCACCAATATATCTGGATTCCGTTTCCCCTTTTGACCATCTCATCATAACTTACATAGGCTGCCCACATTCTACCCTCGGAATCAAAAGTCGGCACATATACCGGTGTCATCCCCCTAAAACCATTGCATGCAGGAAAAACCTCCTTGAATCCGGGAAAACCGGCTGTCGGGTCATCCGAAGCGCCAAGACGAATCGGATCAGCTGATGGCTTGGCTAAATTTATAGCAGATATTCCTGACCGCGTTGACCCGAGCCATACATAGTCCGGAAATATGGGATCAAATGCTATACCTAATGGGTCGTTGCATGGGAACCGACCTTTGGTATTGTTATAAATTGCCGCGTAATCCGTATTACTAAGAGCTGACTCCGGGATATTATATGTGTATGAGGGAGTCTTCCATTGTTTATTGTCATAATTGGAAACAAGAGCAGGCAACACCAAAGACAAGCTTCCAAATATCCAGGAGCAGCCATGATTGGTTGTGGCTATGCCATGCAGAGGTGAATAAGTCATATGTGTGGAATGTGCTGTCAGAGGCACATTGGGACGTATCGACTTGGAATGGTCGTCGAATACAAACTTTCCATTCACAAGGCTTCCCTTTGAAAAGGCCCCTCTGTCGGAATATCCCCATACACTCTTATAATCCCACGACCCGGCGGGAGCGACGTATGGCGACATCGTTGTCTCTTCGTATATATTCTCCTGTGCAGGATCGCGATCCGCATATATCTGAATCAAAACTGCGTTGCCATTAATGAGCCATCCGTTTTTATTTCTGGCATATCGTCTCTCCATATTGTTGGCTACAACGGCATTAGCGGAACCTGGCGATATCAAGATATCTTTTAGATGTTTGTAATTCCATTTCCCGCCATCAAGCCATGCAACGTTTACGGAATAGCTTTCTCCCGATTTTCTATTGGCCATATACACGAATCCATTCCTTACAGGCATGAGTGCGAATGGATTAGCCGGACTCCCCGTGACTCCTGCCAGACTGAAATCCGATGCTCTCCCCTTGAACGAAGATGCTTCGGCTTCATATATGCCGTTGTCGTAGAATGCCACAATTCTGTCTCCTGCACGTCCGATACATTTCACCTTTTTCTGAATGTCGCCTCGATAGACCACATCTGCGGTGGAACCGTCGACTGCCATAAACCT
>X247_Common_Hamster__coassemble_133_pt1 | contig 11412 bp, 6 predicted proteins | sample X247_Common_Hamster__metabat2_high_PE_003 | metagenome-assembled genome bin X247_Common_Hamster | reverse complement strand
ATACTTAGTCCGTAATCAAAAGTAGCTGTATTGAATACGCAACCATGATCCAAAACTATAATCTCTTGTTTTAACAGATCGAAAAGAAGATTATAATTATTATTATTTCGATCTTCATTTGCTATCCAAATATCAAACAATGCAACCTTTAGCAGCTGAAAAAACACCTTTTCCGACCTAACGATACTTTTTAATGATATCGGAGTGATATCCATCACATTAGATAATTTAAGGCTTCCAAATGCAGGTGCTGAGAAATTAATTGATCCGTAATGTGGCCAGTCAGAAGGCCTTATTTCAATAAATGCAATATCCGGCGTATTCAGTTTCCAACGAATAGCCAACAAAGAGCCACACAATTCACATGCCAATTTATAAGCAGAAGAAGAACTTTTCATATATTTTGCGACATATCCTTTTAAATTGTCACATTCTACCAATACAGGGCGTTCGCCTGTGTCATATATCGTATTGATTCTTCCAATACTTTTAAGCCTTTGTATATCCATAGATAAGCAATTCTCCTAATTATTATTATTTTAAGAGCCTGTTCCTTTAAAAAACACGAGTTCTGGATATGAAGTCGCTCCGCGACAGAAAGTTGGAGGAAGAGCTCTAATCCGCGGACAGTCAGCATCGGCTTTGCCTCGCTGACAGTCCACGGTTAACAAGCCATGCAGTCGCTCCGCGACATACGCGGTAACAGGCCATGCAGCCGCTCCGACATACGCGGTAACAGTCCATGCAGCCGCTCCGACATACGCGGTAACAGGCCATGCAGTCGCTCCGACATACATGGTAACAGTCCATGCAGCCGCTCCGCAACAAGAGAATGTGTTTACTCGGGCTTGGCCACTATTCCTTTGGATTTGCGGCCGTTGATGGCGATCATCAGAGGCTCGTCAAAACGGATGATCTTCACCCTCTCTGTCTCGCGCTCCGCTGGCATCGCCGCAAGATATTCCGTATCTATGTATCCGTTGCCCCCGGCGGGATCTATCGTGAAATAGCCCACTCCGAAACTGGTGAGATTCTGGAAGAAATGCGTTCCCTGCGACGGTTCGATCCTATAGCCGGGCATCGCGGTCTCCACTATCAGACGCGCTCCCGAGATCTGCGGCCATTTCACCGGCACGCCAAGAGCCGAATCCGACGAGCCCCAGCGACCCGGGCCCACAAGAACATACGGTTCTCCCTTCTCGGTCATCTCCGCATTGATCGCGGCGATCTCCATGGCCACCTCCGGATTCTTCGACGAATCGAAATGCTCCGGTTTTACATAGACAAGATATCGCACATTGTCCATGATGCCGTGGCCGAGAGCCGTCTCCGACCGCATGATGAGACCCGAATCCGCCACTTCCATGATCTTGTCGTCGAGCATCTCCTTCTTGTCGACTATCGGACGGATCTGAAGCCAATACACCATCCCCTTCTCCCCGTGCCGGCCTTTCACGGCGTTGATATTCCCCGCAAACTCTATCTCCACCGGACGCCCCATCTCATACTGCCCCGTGGAAAGCATGAATTCCACAACCTCCGCCAGAGGGAACACGCCGTGTTTCAACACATTGGCAAAGGTGACAAGTTTTCTCCCCTTCCCCGCATCGCTGTCGCGGATCATTCCGTCGTAAAGATCGAATGTCGACACCATATATTTCAGCGAACCCGTCTCGGCAGCCTCCGCCACAGGAAGCTTCACGATATTGAAACTGTCGTCCACCTGAAATTCCTTCCGCTCATTCTCATTCACCGGAAGCGCGAAAAGTGTGCGCTGCGTGTCGCGAAGAGCCGAATCAAGGGTCGAGGTCTGTATGATCTTCCCGGGATGCTTCGGTGAGAAACGAAGAGCCATCCCGCCGTCGACTATATATTTTCCAAGTCCCACGGCAACCTCGGCCACTCCCTCCTCCGATTTCTCATCGTTCACAGGATAATAGTTGAGCGACCGGCCCACTCCCGAGAAACTCGGATAATAATAGCCGTCGTGATAATCTCCCACAACCTCCTGCAGGATCACCGCCATCTTCTCCTGATCTATCACATTGCTCGTGGCGTTCATATATGCCTTCGAATCCTGGAAGAACACCGAGACATACACCGCTCTCACAGCCTCGCAGAGTATGCGCCGCCGCTCCTTCTCATCCTCCACGTAGGGAATCATGTATGTGGAATAGATTCCGGCGAATGGCTGATAATGCGAATCCTCCAGAAGCGAGCTGCTCCGGATTGCAAGCGGACGCTTCACAACGTCGAAGAAGGCCATAAGGTCGCCCACCACTTCGTCGGGAAGTCGCGCGTCGAGAAAACGCCGCAGGATATCCTCGTCGGGAGCGTTGCTCAGTGCCATCGGATACAGCTCGTTCTTATCCATGAACTCATCGAAGATGTCGGTGCATACCACCACCGTATGCGGTATCGTGATCTGCACGCCGTCGAAATCGTCACACACCGGATGGCGCTTTATGATCGAGTCGATGAATGCCAGACCGCGCCCCTTCCCTCCGAGCGAACCCTCCCCGATGCGGGCGAAGTTGCTGTAATGGTCGTAGAGATCCTTGTCGAAGATGGCCACGACTCCCCTGTTTTTCATCCGCCTGTATTTCACGATCGCCTCGAATATCAGACGCTTCACTTTCGTGCTCTCGTCGAGACTCGTGAATTCATAATGTCTCAGCACGTCGGCTATCGGGAATAGAGCGCGCGAATAGAGCCAGCGTGATATCGAGTTGTTGCTGCAATAATAATAAAGCACATCGGCGGGGATGAACTCGATGCTCTTCTGGAGATCCTTCAGATTGCGGATGCGCATAAGCTCGCTCCCCGATTTGGGATCGCGCACTATGAAATCGCCGAATCCGAATTTCTTCAGCACTGCCTCCCGAAGGTCGAGGGCAAGGGTCTTGGAGTTCTTGTCGATGAATGTGTAGCCGGCGGCTTCGGCCGGAAAACGGTTGGCGCTCTCCTGACTCTCCATGATCACGGGCATGAAGGGATAACGCTCATGGATGGCGGAGCATAGCTCCATGCCGGCCACGGGATCCTTCTCTCCCCCGCGCGGGAAACGAGAGTCGGTGATGATGCCGAGTATGTTGTCGCCATATTCCTCCACAAGGGCCATGGCCTCCTCATAGTCGCGCGCAAGAAGCACTTTCGAACGCCCTCTCATGCGCATCATCTGCTCATGCTCGTTGAGAGCCTCCGTGGCAAACCGCTTCGACTGCTTGAGAAGAAACTTGAAAAGATTCGGAAGAATCGACGAATAGAAACGTATCGAGTCTTCCACAAGGATTATGGCCTGCACGCCGACCTCCAGGATATCGTTGTCGGCGTTCATCTTGTCTTCTATAAGCTTGATTATGGCAAGGATCAGATCCACGTTTCCAAGCCAGGAGAACACATAGTCGACTCCGCGCATGTCCTCGTTGGCGATCTTGCGGCGCACCTCGTTGGAGAAGGGCGTCAACACCACAAAGGGGATGTCGGGATACATCTCGTCGATCTCCACAGCCTCGCGGAAAGTCTCGCTTATGTCCACACCGGGCATGGCGATGATCAGGTCGAAGGGCTTCGTGGCGAGCGCGGCACGCGCCTCCTCATAGTTGGCCACCTTCGTGAAGCGAGGCGGCGATGACAGATTCAGCCCCACATATTCGAAATACACCTGTTCCTCCACCCTGCCGTCTTCCTCAAGCATGAATGCGTCGTAGGGGGTGGCGATCAGCAGCACGTTGAAGATGCGCCGCTGCATTAAATTCTGAAAGGCCGTATCTTTGAGATACAGCCTGCTCAGCATATTGTCGTCTACATTGTTCATATCAATCCTCCTGATGCTCGGCGAGGAAGGCCTCTATGGCATCGGGCATCGAACGGTGCTTGGCCGAAGGCGCCGAGATGTCGAGCCGGAGTCCGGCGTCTTCCACTGCCTTCGCTGTGGTCGACCCGAATGTCGCGATGCAGATCCCCTCCTTGTCCTGGTCGAACTCGGGGAAATTCTTCTTCAGACTCGCGATTCCCGCGGGCGAGAAGAACACAAGCATGTCGTAATCGAGTTTTTCATCCGGCCGGAAATCATTGCTGACCGTGCGGTACATCACCGCCTTGGTCACATCAAGCCCATTCTTCGACAACAGGGATATGTCGTCTTTATGCACATCCGATATGGGGAAAAGAAATTTCTCCCCTCCGTTTTTCACCATGGCGGCCATGAGCTGCTCGTCATCGAGCTTTCCTGTCTTCCCGAAAGCGATCTTGCGCTTGCGGTAGACTATATATTTCTGAAGATAAAGCGCGATCGATTCCGTGGTGCAGAAATACCGCATTGTGTCGGGAACTTTCACTCTCATCTCCTCACACAAACGGAAGAAATGGTCGGCGGCGGTGCGGCTCGTGAATATCACGGCCGTATAGTCGGCCAGATTCACTTTCGACTGCCTGAACTCCTTGGCCGTGAGTCCCTCCACTTTGATAAACGGACGGAACACCATCTCCACGCCATATTTGGCACAGATATCATAATATGGAGATTTCTCTGAGGAGGGCTGAGGCTGGGAGACTAATATCTTCTTAACTTTCATGCGCTTATATGATCTTCCGGCTCACTCCCGGATATAACGCCGCTCCTTCTCTCTGTTGCGTTTCCTACAGGGGGAGGGAGCATATCCGAAGCGTGGCCAGATACGTAAGTATCAATGGAACTATTTCTAAACTGCAAAGGTAGTATAAAAATAGCAACCATGACGAACTTTGATTGAAAAAAATTCTAAAACCTTTTAAAATAAATATTATTTTGCCCGTTATGAAGACTCCTGCGGCGATCTCGAGAAGCACTGTGGCCCAGGGCTCATAGCAGAGCGTAAGCAGCGCGAGGGGAAAGAGGAGTATCACCTCAAGCCCCAGGGAGGCGCCCGAGCCTTTCATCCACATCCGTGTGCGCGCGCCGTCGGTGAATACGTTGCCCACGATGAGATAGGCCACATTCATCAGTATCAGATAGCCCGCCGCCATCCCCGTCGATATCCCTATCCCGGCTCCGGGCGGCTGCATGGCCGCCTCGGGAAATCCGGCGGAACCCGCGGTGAGCCGTACCGTCTGCCAGAGCAGTATCCCGGCGCAACACACCCACATCACATTCAGAAGAATCAGAAACGATGTCTCCTTCACGGTGTCGTCGAAGGCGTTGTGACGCTCTCTCACCTCATGCAGATCGCTCACAAGCACTTTCAGAAACTTCACATTGTTCTTATATTTCAGGGCGATGATGCAGAAGAGCGCGGCCATCACGAGAAGCACCCATGATATTCCGTCGCCCCGCGCGCTGTATTGCGGCTGCGGCTCTTTCACGATCGGATCCACGAGCACCATCCCCTCCCGGGGGATGCGGGCAAGCGAATCGGCCGTCACCGAGTCGAGCAGCGCCGGAGGAACAGGCAACCCCTCTCTGTTATGTAATCCTGTCAGAGCCATCCCTCTTTCCTATACCATTCCACACTCTTCCTCACCCCCTCTTCGAGCGGAGTGGAGGGTTCGAAGCCGAAATCGCGGCGTGCCTTCGATATGTCGACGCTCCAGTTGCGCTGTTTCATTATCCGGTATTTGTCGCTGTTGAGGGTGGAGGGCTTGTTGCGAAGAGCCCCTATCTTTTCAGCCACGGCCGAAACCACTTTCAGGCCCCATACGGGCACCCTTACCGGCACCACGATTTTCTTCCCGATCTCGCGGGCGGCCATGCGTCGGAACTCCGCCTGCGAATAGGCGCGCGGCTCGGCTATGGAGTAGGTCTCCCCCGCGGGCGCCTTCCCGAGCGCGTCGAATATCGCCGCGGCAAGGTCTTCCACATGGATGAAGGTGAGCATCTGCCTGCGGAATCCCACCGAGAAGTCAAACCCTTTCGCTATCGACTCGAACATCAGGAAGTAGTCTTTGTCGCGCGGTCCGTAGATTCCCCTGGCGCGGAATATGATATATGGGATGCCCGACATGGTGAGCTCCATCTCCGCCTTCAGCTTGGAGGTGCCGTAACGTGTGTTGGGCTGTGGTATCATCTCCTCGGTGAAGGGTTTGTAATGCTTCTCGTCGCCCGGACCCATGGCCGAGAGGGAACTCATGTAAAGAAACCGGTCGGGCACCATCCCGGCCGCTTTGAGCGCCCCGATGAATTCCCGCAGATATTCATAGTTGATGCGGTTGAAGTCGAGATATCTCAACACCTTGGTCGCCCCTAAGTTATACACTATCCAGTCCCAGCGGAAGTCTTCCCCCCGGCTCTCGCGCAGCCCGCGCATGGCCGTGAGCACGGCCCCGGGGGTGTCGAAATCGAATTCCACAAAGTTGATACGCTCGTCGGCAAGCCATTTGCGCGAGGTGGTGGCCCTCACTCCGGCCCACACCTCATATCCGCGGCGCAAGGCCTCGGCCACGATAAAACCGCCGGCAAAGCCCCCGGCGCCGACCACAAGAACTCTCTTCATAGTCTTTCAAATTCATATCCCTCTCCCATAAGCCATTCTATGGCGGCGGGCAGGGCCGTTTTCAGTTTTCCGATGCTTTTCAGCGAGTCGTGAAACACGATTATCGACCCGGGCCGCGTGTAGCGTTTCACATTCGCCACCACCTCTTCGGCATCGACCCGCCGGCTGTAGTCGCGCGTCACAAGATCGAACATCACTATCCTGTATCTCCTCCCCAGCGCGCGTGCCTGTCGCGGACGGAGCCACCCGTGGGGCGGACGGAAAAGACCGCTCTCTATCAGGGCGTCGGCTTCCTTTATGTCGCGCAGATAACGGCGAGTGGTCACTTTCGCGCCCTGGAGATGATGCATCGTATGGTTTCCCACCGAATGTCCGCGGCGTTTCACTTCCTCCATCATTCCGGGATGCTTCCTCACATTGTCGCCCACCATGAAGAATGTGGCCTTTATCCCGTAGCGGTCGAGCACATCGAGCACCCACGGCGTGACTTCCGGAATCGGTCCGTCGTCGAATGTGAGATACACCTTGCGCTCGCCCCCCCGCGGAGGAATCCTGAAGATCCCTCCGCAAGTGAGCCAGCGGAATATCTTTGGCGGCTGTTCTATCAGCATACTTATTCAGGATGACGGGCCATATACTCGTCGGTGAGGCGCTTGCTGCGCGTCAGGTCCACTTTTCTGATCTCCTCCACCGAATTGAGCTGCTCCTCAGTGATCCCTTTCTTTCTGAGCTCCTCGATGAGCGCGTAGTAGAGTGTGTCGACGTTTCTCTCATCGGCTCCGCGCCCGGCATATTCCTCCGCGCTGAGCTCGGCGAGCGAATTTACGATTCTCGCATAGCTCTCCAGCTCCTCGAGCATCTCCTCTGCGGAGTAGCCCTCGCTGCCGGAGCCACCGTCGCCGTAGGCATATTCATACATCCGCTTGAAGTCGTCGCGCGTATATCCGTTGCGCTTCAGCAGAGCGTCGGTTTTCTTCGGGTCGCCTCCATAGCGCTCGTAGAGCTCTATGAAATGATGCATCTGATAAGGCACGAGCCGCGACTCCGCGGTCATGCTCATCCCCTGGCCGAACTGCTCCACGATCGAGCGGTTGTAGCGTGCGTATTGCATCAGACGCTCTATGTTGGTATAAAGCATGTCGGCGGCTTTCTTCTTGAGCCTGGTGTCGCCCGTGCGCTCCGCAATCATTCCGTAATAGTCGGGGAGGGAGAGCGCGGCGGTGATGCCATAGTGGGTGGTGGCTTCGCCGAGCTTGGAGTTCATGAGGTCGAGCGTGTGGCGCGCCTCCTTATATTTCTTGTCGGCTCCGGCTGTGTCGCCGCTCTTCTTGAGCTCGTCGCCTTCGAGAATCAGCTGTGCCGCCACATCAAGCATGCTGTTGCGAGTGGCCATGAGCATGCGTCGCGCGGTCTCGTCGAAATAAGGCCGGTGGTTATTGTCGGCTTTGTCGGCGCCGCCCCAGAGATATTTCTTGGTCACCACATCGTAGGCGCGGTCGGTGCGTGCCGGAAGTCCCTCCTGCATCGTGGGCACAAGCTGATGGGTCATGCCGGTCGAGACAAGGTAATTGCTCAGACCCGCGTGATATTCGCTGCCCACCGATGAGCACCAGTAGATCGGACGCGGCCACCCCTCGGCGGCGTTGGTGGCTATGATGTCGAACATCAGCAGTTCGCTGAGGCTCACATACCCCTTGCCGCGGATGGAGGGAGCGTTGCCGAGGTCGATCACGATCTCATTCACTATCCTGTCGGAGTCTTTCGCAGCCACGAGTCCGCGCTTGATCACCGCCTCCTTATCCACGGGGATTGTCACCACGCTGCTCCGGAATTCCGGATAGCCGTAGTCTTTGTTGAAGCTTTTTCCCGAATATATGAGCCTGAGGCTCTCGAGGAGGTCGGCGGGAGCCGTCTCGCGGCCCACCACGGTCACGTCGGCTTTCCCGTAGGCATAGTCGGCGGGTGTGGCCGTGAATTTCACGGGCGCGGCGGCGTAGCTCTGCTTCATCTGCTGGTTGGCATACCAGTCGGAAGCCAGATAGCTCAGGTTGATTATCTTGACATCGGGACGTATCCCCTCCACCTCCTGGGCATACCAGAGCGGGAAGGTATCGTTGTCGCCGTTGCAGAATACTATTGCGTTGGGTTCGAGGCTCTCGAGATAGTTCACGGCGAAGTCGCGCGCCGCATAACGTCCGGAGCGGTCATGGTCGTCCCATGTCTGGCTCACCATCTGCAGAGGCACGGCGAGACCCACCGCGGCGGCCGCCACGGCGGCCCATTTCTCTTTAAGAGGCTTGCGCAGGATGTTGGCCAGTCCGGCCACTCCCATTCCTATCCAGATGGCGAAGGCATAGAAGCTTCCGGCAAAGGCATAGTCGCGCTCGCGGGGCTGCGACGGCGGCTGGTTGAGATAGAGCACGATGGCTATTCCCGTCATGAAGAAGAGGAAGAACACAACCCAGAACTGCTCTATGCCGCGCTTGCCCGAGAACGACTGCCATATCAGGCCGATGATTCCCAGCAGAAGCGGAAGGAAGTAATATACGTTGTGACCCTGGTTATCCTTCCCGAGATCATCGGGAAGCAGACTCTGGTCGCCGAGACGGGCGTTGTCGATGAAGGGTATTCCCGAAATCCAGTTGCCCGCGTCGAGCTCTCCTGTCTGGTTGAGCAGGTCGTTCTGGCGTCCGGCGAAGTTCCACATGAAATAGCGCATATACATGTGGATGAGCTGGTAATTGAAGAAGTATGCCAGGTTTTGCGCATACGTCGGGCGATAGGCCATCTTCTGGGGGAAGACGAGCTGGTTGGTCATCGGGTTATAGTTGGGCTGCGCGTTCATGTCGAGCTCGGCCACTTTCTCACCCGTGTTGGAGTCGATGGCATAAAGCTCTTTCATGTTGGCGGCCGTGGTGTCGAGATTCACCCAGTTGCGATATGCGTCGCGGTGCATGCGGCTGTAGATGCGGGGGAAGAGCATGTCGAGCTCGGGATTCATCTTCATCTCGGGTTTGTATCCGCTCTTCACATAATCGTCGCCGCCGCGCTCCGCAAGTCGGGCGTTGTCGGCTTTGTCTCCTTCGGTCAGAAATCCGTCGGCATCGGCCGGTGTGGCGTTCTTCACCCCTTTCGAATATTGGGCGCGTCCCTTTTCGGTGACCTGCGCATAGCTCGGATAGCTCACGGTGATCGGATTTCCATTCTCGTCGCTCTGGCCGATCTCCTCATTGCTGCTTCCGAGATATTTCTTCTGCACGCCCGAATAGAGTGTCTCGCCATAAAGGAGAGGGTTCTCTCCATATTGCTCGCGGTTGAGATAGGTGGAGAGGTCGAACACATTGTCGGGGGAGTTCTGGTTCATCGGAGTGTCGGCGCTCGAACGGATGAGGATAAGCGCGTAGCTCGAGTATCCCACGAAGATCACCGCGATGCTCCACATTATCACGTTCAGGGCGCGAAGCGGCAGAGGTTTCTTATAAAAGAGGAGCCAGGCGGCCAGCAGGGCGCTGAGAATGATTCCCGGGATCCATCCGCTCCCGATGAAGAGCATGCCGGAGATGGTCACGGCGAGGAAGAAGCTCACTTTGGTGGTCATCGTCGAGCGTCCGCTGCGCAGACACGCAAGTGCCCAGATGAAGAGAGCGGCAGCCACAAAGGCATAGACAAGCGCTCCGCTGTTGAAACTCCAGTGGAAACCGTTCACGAAGAGGAGCTCGAACTGCTGTGCCATCTTGATGAAACCGGACACGAGGCCGTAAAGCACGAGGGCCACGATCACAAAAGAGATCAGCAGGGCCACAAGCGACTTGGTGAGATTCATGTCGCTCCATTTCCTGTAGGCGAACACCAGCACGATGGCGGGGATGCAGAGGAGGTTGAGCAGATGCACGGCGATGCTGACTCCGATCACGTAGGCTATCAGAATCAGATAGCGGTCGGAATGAGGCTCGTCGGCCCGGTTTTCCCATTTGAGGATAAGCCAGAACACCAATGCCGTGCAGAAGGAGGAGAAGGCGTAGACCTCACCCTCGACGGCTGAAAACCAGAAGGTGTCGCTCCAGCAATATGCCAGGGCTCCGCAGACACCCGAGCCCATCACCACCACATACTGCCAGATCGAGAGTTCGCCGTCGGGATTCTCCGATGCGGAATCGGGGGCTCCGATCAGACGGTTGTCCACCACGAGATTTCGGGTAAGATGCGTGATAGTCCAGAAAAGGAGAAGAATGGTCAGCGCGGAAAGCAGTCCGCTCATAGCATTGACCATCACGGAAATCTTGGCCGCGCCGGGGGCGAAATTCGCGAAGAAACGGGCGGTAAGCATAAAGATCGGGTTGCCCGGCGGGTGACCCACTTCAAGCTTGTCGGCCTGAATAATAAACTCGCCGCAATCCCAATAGGAAGCGGTAGGCTCCAGAGTGAGCCAATAAGTGACGAGAGCGATCACGAACACCGCCCAGCCTGTCACATTATTAATAAGATTATACTTCTTGGAAATCATTATAAAAAACGATCGCTAAACTCAAAACGAGAGAAAAAAAGTAAAAGAAACGGGAATAAATAAAAACACAGCCCGAATCAAATTGCAAATTTAGTGATAATTCTCCGATAATCCTAAAAAAGATTCCGCTTTCGCCCGTAACCCGCCCTCACCCCGGCTGTCACCCCGGCTGCTTCAGCCCGGTCGCTCTCACCCGGTCAGCCTAAGCACGACCAGCATCAGCACGGCAGGCATCCCGCCAGCTTCACTGTCAAGTGTTGTCTTGTATGCCGGGCCAAAGGGAAAACCCGGTGAAGAGGTGGAGCCCTTATGCTGGTTCCCGCTTTCGCAGTACCATCGGCGTGATAAGGTCTGACTTCTCTGTTCGGCCAAAGGGAAAACACGGTGAAGAGGTGGAGCCCTTATGCTAGCCTCACCTTCTCACTCCTTTCCTGCATT
>X247_Common_Hamster__coassemble_123_pt1 | contig 11730 bp, 8 predicted proteins | sample X247_Common_Hamster__metabat2_high_PE_003 | metagenome-assembled genome bin X247_Common_Hamster | reverse complement strand
TGACGCCTATACCCCGAGAAACCGTGACAGATATGTGAGCCGTGCCCTGAAGGCTTACGCGGCATCCGTGACATCGGCCGACAAAGGTGGTGTCAGAAAAGATTTATAATAAAACAGCATTCCCGTTATGGAAAATCTTATAACCGGTTCTGAAATACTGATGAGGGTTCTTGTAGATCTGGGAGTCGAAACCATTTTCGGCTATCCCGGCGGCACAATCATGCCGGTCTACGACAAACTCTATGACTACGAAGACAGAATAAAACATTACCTTGCCCGCCACGAGCAAGGCGCTATCCATGCGGCCGAAGGTTTCGCCCGCACCACACGACGCACCGGTGTGGTTTTCGCCACATCGGGTCCCGGAGCAATGAATCTCCTGACTGGTCTTAACGATGCCCTGATCGACAGCACTCCCGTTGTGGCTATTACAGGTCAGGTGGCCACCCCTTTCCTCGGGAAAGACGCCTTCCAGGAATCCGACATTGTCAGTGTGACACTCCCTGTCACGAAATGGACCATCCAGGTGAGAAACGCAGAAGATATTGCCCCGGCTGTGGCAAAGGCTTTCTATATTGCCAATTCAGGCCGACCGGGACCGGTAGTGATCGACCTCACAAAAGACGCCCAGACGGGATTGGCCGAATACAAATTCGAGCCGTGCACCTACATTAGAAGCTATCGTCCGGATCCCGAAATAAAGGATTCCAAGATTCTGGAGGCCGCCGAACTTATCAATTCCTCGGAAAGACCGATGATACTTGCCGGACACGGCATTGCCATCGCAAACGCCGAAGACCTTCTTGTCGGCCTTGCTGAAAAGGCGGAGATACCGGTTGCGACTACAATGCTCGGGCTTTCCGATATTCCCTCCGATCATCCCCTCAACAAGGGAATGCTTGGAATGCATGGTGATCTCGGGCCCAATATCAATACCAACAAGGCCGATCTCCTTATAGCGTTGGGAATGAGATTCGACGACCGTGTCACAGGCGACGTGTCAAAATATGCGCCCGACGCCCGAATCATCCACGTGGATATCGATGCCTCGGAGTTCGACAAATGTATCAAGAGCGATCTGCATATCCATGGAGATGTCGCGAAAGTGCTCGACAAGCTTATCCCTCTGATCAATGAAGCATCACATAAGGAATGGAACGAATCGTTCGACCGACATGCCGAAGCGGAACGTGATAAAGTGAGGGAACGTGAGATAAACGCTTCGACTCCCGATGGCTCCATGCTGATGGGTGAGGTTGTGAATCATGTGAGCGAGGCCTTCGACAACGATGCCGTGCTCGTGACGGATGTAGGCCAGAACCAGATGTTCTCGGTGAAATATTTCAAATTCAGGCGTCCGCTCAGCATCGTCTCTTCCGGCGGACTCGGCACCATGGGTTTCGGCCTTCCTTCCTCTATCGGAGCGAAAATAGGATGTCCCGACAGGGATGTGGTGTTATTCGTCGGCGACGGAGGGTTCCAGATGACCATCGAGGAGCTCGGCATGATAATGGAATATGGATTGAATGTCAAGATCGTATTGCTCAATAACAATTTCCTTGGAAACGTGAGACAGTGGCAGCATCTCTTCTTTAACGGTCGCTTTTCGCAGACTCCGATGGTCAATCCCGATTTCAAATCGCTTGTGGAGGCATACGGAATCAAGGCTGAGGATGTGGCCGACCGCAGCTCGCTGAAGGAGGCGGTGGAGAGAATGGCGAAACACGATGGCGCTTATCTTCTGAATGTGAATATCGATCCGACCGACATGGTGTTTCCCATGACACCTCCCGGATGTGGAGTCGATGAAATACTCTTGGCTGAGAACGAACGTTATACACCCCAAAATTAAATAGTCATGGATAAGGATCTATACACAATGGAAGTCTATACTGAGCATCATGTTGGTGTGCTCCATCAGGTGGCCATGACTTTCAGCAGACGATGCGTGAATATAGAATATCTTGAAGCAAAACCCTGCACCACGGAGGGCGTTCATCTGATCACTGTAATGTTCCGCAGCAGTCCGGAAATTATGCGGCAGATCAAGAAACAGCTTGAAAAGCGCGTGGATGTACTTCATGCCTCGGTTTCCGGGGAATAATAAATCATGTAAATCAATTAAATGTAATAAGATTATGGCAAAACTTAAATTCGGTGAAGTTGAAGAAACTGTCATCACTCGTGAAGAATTCCCTGTTGAGAAAGCACGTGAAGTTCTTAAAGATGAAACAATAGCAGTGATCGGTTATGGCGTTCAGGGTCCCGGTCAGGGTCTGAACCTGCGCGATAATGGTTTCAATGTAATAGTCGGTCAGCGTGAAGGCAAGACCTACGACAAGGCTGTTGCCGACGGATGGGTTCCGGGCAAGACTCTCTTCTCAATCGAGGAAGCCTGTGAAAAAGCCACAATAATCATGTGCCTTCTTTCCGATGCCGCGGTGATCTCCGTATGGCCCACAATCAAAAGGCATCTCACTCCCGGCAAAGCACTCTATTTTTCTCATGGTTTTGCAGTGGCATGGCCCGAGCGCACCGGTGTGGTTGTGCCTGAGGATGTCGATCTTATCCTTGTTGCTCCCAAAGGATCCGGAACATCATTGCGCACTATGTTCCTCGAAGGCCGCGGCTTGAATTCAAGCTATGCCGTAGAACAGGATTACACCGGCCGCGCACTCGACCGCACGCTTGCTCTTGCAATCGGCATCGGCTCCGGATATATCTTCGAGACCACTTTCAAGCGTGAAGCCTACAGCGACCTTACCGGAGAACGCGGTTCTCTTATGGGTGCTATCCAGGGTCTGCTCCTCGCCCAGTATGAAGTGCTCCGTGAGAACGGCCACTCCCCTTCCGAAGCATTCAATGAAACAGTCGAGGAACTCACCCAGTCGCTCATGCCCCTCTTTGCAGCGAAGGGTATGGACTGGATGTATGCCAACTGTTCCACTACCGCACAGCGCGGCGCTCTCGACTGGATGGGTCCCTTCCACGATGCAATCAAGCCTGTGGTTGAAAAGCTCTATCACAGCGTAGCCACCGGTGTGGAGGCACAGAACTCTATCGACTCCAATTCCAAGCCCGGCTATCGCGAAGGTCTTGAGAAAGAACTCAAAGATCTGCGTGAAAGCGAAATGTGGCAGGTTGGCGCCGTAGTCCGCCAGCTCCGCCCGGAAAACAATTGACCAGAATATCTGTAATATGACTTTAACCTCCGTCGGCTACAGATCTGAATAAGGTCTGTGGCCGGCGTCTCCTTTTACCTGACTCTGTTGTAACGCTCGAATAACTTTATACAGTCATGAAAGTTCTTAAATTTGGAGGCTCCTCGGTGGGCTGTCCGGAAAGCCTTGGAAATCTTAAAAAGATTGTTGAAAACACCGATGGCCGCAGGGTTGTCGTTGTGTCTGCCGTGGGCGGAATCACCGACATGCTGATTTCAACCGCCCGTCTCGCAATGCATGACGACATATCCTATCTCGACAATTATTCCGCAATTGTAGACCGCCATCTGAAGCTGATAGAAGAGGTGGTGCCTCCTTCGCGCAGAAGCGCTACGGAAACGACTGTAAGACTAATGCTCGATGAACTTGAGAATATCTTCAAGGGCATAAGTCTCCTTCACGATCTCTCGCCGAGAGCCCTGAATATCGTGATGAGTTATGGTGAACGCCTTTCGAGCGTAATTGTCTCCAATATTATCGACAATGCCCGTCTATTCGACGCCCCTTCTTTGATCCGGACACGCAAAGGACCGCATGGTGTGGATGTGCTTGATTCAATCGTGACCAACCGCCTCATTGAATCCCATCTCGCTTCTTCGGAATGGGATGTGGCTGTGCTGGGCGGTTTTATCGCATCCGACAGCAGGGGCGAGATCACAAATCTCGGAAGAGGAGGTTCCGACTATACAGCGGCAATTATCGCCGCCGCACTCGATGCCGATATCCTCGAGATATGGACCGATGTGGATGGTTTCATGACCGCCGACCCCAAGGTGATCGACAAGGCATACGTGATCGATCATCTCACTTTCACCGAGGCCATGGAACTCTGCAATTTCGGAGCAAAGGTGATCTATCCCCCTACAATCTATCCCGTCTATCACAAGAACATTCCCATTCTTGTGAAAAACACTTTCAACCCCTCTGCTCCCGGCACTCTGATCAGTGGAGACGCCGTGGGAAATTCAAAACCTATCAAGGGAATATCCTCTATCAATGACACATGCCTCGTCACAATATCAAGCCTTTGTATGGTGGGAGTGATCGGAGTGAATTCAAGAATTTTCAACGCTCTGACATCCAAAGGAGTGAGTGTGTTTCTGGTTAGCCAGGCAGCAAGCGAGAATAATACCACAATCGCCGTGCGCAACGCCGATGCCATGCTTGCAGTCTCAACGCTCCGCGATGAATTTGCCGAGGAACTGGAAACTGGCATGTTTAATGAAATTAAGGCCGAACCGGATCTTGCCACAGTGGCTGTGGTTGGCGAGAATATGAAACATACCACAGGTCTTGCCGGAAAACTTTTCAACACAATGGGTAGAAACGGCATTAATGTGATCGCTTGTGCGCAAGGAGCATCCGAAACGAATATCTCCTTCGTGATTGAAAAGCGCAGTCTACGTAAAGCCCTGAATGTGATCCATGATTCATTCTTTCTTTCCGAATGTCGAGTGCTTAATGTTTTTCTTGCCGGAACCGGCAATGTGGGGCGCATCCTCCTTGAACAGATCTGCAAGCAACAGGAGAAACTTCTGCGCGACAAGAACCTCAAACTGAATGTAGTTGGGATTGCTACAAGCAAACGTGCCATTTTCAATCCCGATGGTATCGACATCTCGCGCTTCAGAGAAGAACTCGACATCCACGGAATCGACAGCAATCCGGAAGTGCTGAAGGAGAAGATACTTGCGATGAATATATTCAATTCGGTGTTTGTCGATTGCACGGCTTCTCCCGACATCGCTGCTTTATATAAGGATCTTCTCTCCCATAACGTCAATGTTGTTGCCGCCAACAAGATCGCGGCATCCGCCGATTTCCCCTCCTACAAGGAACTCAAGGATCTTACACGTCTCAAGGATGTGAAATATCTTTTTGAAACCAATGTCGGTGCCGGACTCCCCGTGATCAATACAATCAATTCACTCATCAATTCCGGCGACCGAATCCTCAAGATAGAAGCTGTGGTGAGCGGAACCCTCAACTATATCTTCAATATTCTTGCAAAGGATGTGCCTCTAAGTCTTGCGGTCCAGAAAGCGCGTGAAGCCGGTTACACAGAACCCGACCCGAGAATCGATCTTTCGGGGAAAGATGTGGTGAGAAAACTTGTGATTCTTGCCCGCGAAGCCGGATATGAGGTGGAACAGGAGGATGTGGTGAAAAATTTATTTGTTCCGGAGGAATATTTCAATGGCAACGTGGACAGTTTCCTGGATGATCTGAAAAAACTCGACGATTCTTTTGAGAAAAAAAGGGCTGAAGCGGAAATGGGAAACGAACATTTCAGATTCGTCGCATCTTTCGACAACGGCAAGCTGAGCGTAGGCCTGAGGAAAGTCAAGTCGGACCATCCTTTCTATACACTGGCCGGAAGCAACAATGTGATTCTTCTCACCACAGAAAGATACATGGAGTATCCTATGGTGATAAAGGGATATGGAGCGGGGGCTGAGGTGACCGCCGCCGGTGTTTTCGCCGATATCATCAGTATCGCGAACATCCGATAAGCAAGTGATTAATTGTTTCAGTTGTAAAAAAATACATTTGGAATGAAAAAAATAATAATTCTTGGTGATGGAATGGCCGACGAGCCTTCCGATATGCTTGGAGGAAAGACTCCTCTTGAAGTTGCCGATACTCCTGCACTCGATGCCCTTGCAAAAGCAGGGAAGTGCGGATTACTCTCCACTGTGCCTGCCGGATACACTCCCGGAAGCGAAATCGCCCATCTCTCCCTCCTCGGATATGATCTCGGAGAGGTGTTTGAAGGCAGAGGTGTGCTTGAAGCGGCAAGCATGGATGTGGATATCGAGCCTGGGGAAATGGCAATGAGGTGCAATCTGATTTGCATCGACAGAGATGGCCGAATCAAGAATCATTCCGCCGGTCATATTTCAACTGAAGAGGCCGATATACTGATCAAAGCGCTTAACGACCGTCTTGGCGACGCCCGGTCGGAATTTTTCACAGGTGTGAGCTATCGGCATCTGCTAAAGGTCAAAGCTGCCGACAAACGCCTCGACTGCACCCCTCCGCACGACATTCCCGGGAAACCGGCCGACCAATATATGATACGCCCTCTTGCCGATGAAGCTCTGGAAACATCGAAATATCTCAACCGACTGATCAGATATTCCTACGATGTTCTCGCTTATCATCCGTTAAATATAAGGAGAATGACTCTCGGGAAAGATCCCGCCAACTGTATATGGCCCTGGAGTCCGGGATATAAACCGAAAATGAAGACCCTGAGCGAACTTTTCGGCATCGGGAAGGGTTATGTTATCTCCGCTGTGGATCTCATACGCGGCATAGGTGTTTATGCCGGACTCGAACCGATTGTCGTGGAGGGGGCCACCGGTCTTTACGACACAAATTATGAAGGAAAACTTCAGGCTGCTGTCGATGCACTGAAAAAAGATGCAGATTTTGTGTTCCTGCATATCGAGGCAAGCGATGAAGCCGGACATGAAGGTAATGCTGAGTTAAAGATCAAGACAATCGAGAATCTTGATAAACGAATAATTGCACCTCTCTTAGAGGCGGTGAATAATATGAATGAGGATGTGGAGATCGCGGTGCTCCCTGATCATCCCACTCCCTGGGAAGTAAGAACCCATACATCCTCCCCCGTGCCTTTCATCATCTACCGCAAAGGCATCACTCCCGACAATGTCACCTCATATTCCGAAAAAGCCGCCGAAAACGGAAGCTATGGCCTTTTGAAAGGTGATGAGTTTATTCGGGAATTTCTTTCTTAAAACTATCTTAACCATTTTACTTCAAAGCTGAAGTATTCAGCTCTTATAGTCTATTTATATGAAATATCTTAGCACAGCAGCAAAGGCTCCCGACGTTTCTCTTGAAGAGGCGGTGGTGAAAGGCCTTGCTCCCGACCGCGGTCTATATATGCCTGAAAGGATTCCACATCTGTCAGACGATTTTTTCAAACGTCTGCCCCACCTCTCTCTTCAGCAACTTGCTGTGGAGGTGACAGAAGCCCTTTTTGGAGAGGATGTGGAAAAAGAGACTTTAAAAAAGATAACGGAGGAGACTCTGAATTTCCCGATTCCTTTGGTCAAGGTGAGAGATAATATATTTTCCCTCGAACTCTTTCACGGCCCGACTCTGGCTTTTAAAGATGTAGGAGCCCGCTTCATGGCTCGTCTTCTGGGATACTTCAACCGAAATAATAAGGATCGTCTTGTCAATGTGCTTGTCGCGACTTCCGGCGATACCGGAAGCGCCGTTGCCAACGGATTTCTCGATGTGGAGGGTGTCAGGGTATTTGTTCTTTATCCCAAAGGGAAAGTGAGCAAAATCCAGGAGGCTCAGTGTGCAACTCTCGGTCATAACATTCAGGCTCTTGAAGTAGACGGAACGTTCGACAACTGCCAGGCTCTCGTGAAGAAAGCTTTTCTCGACAGTGAGCTGAACGAGAAAATGATGCTCACATCCGCCAACTCAATCAATGTGGCGAGATTCCTTCCCCAGATGCTCTATTATTTCCATGCATACGGCGAAATGGTGGCACAAGGAATAAATCCTGATGAAATCGTGGCTTGTGTTCCAAGCGGCAACTTCGGAAATATCACGGCAGGTCTTATTGCAAAAAAAATGGGACTCCCGATAAAGAGATTTATCGCAGCCAACAATGCCAACGATGTTTTCTTCGAGTATCTGCAGACTGGTAAATATTCTCCACGACCCTCCGTGCAGACAATTGCCAATGCAATGGATGTAGGCGGCCCGAGCAATTTCGCCCGTGTGCTTTATCTGTATGGAAATTCGCATGACGCCATCACTGCCGAAATAAGCGGTGCCACTTATAGCGACAGTCAGATTGCAGAAACAATGCGGGATGTTTATCAAAAAGACGGCTATCTTCTCGACCCTCATGGCGCAGTGGCTTTCAGAGCCCTCTCTGAAAATCTCAAGAAGGGCGAATACGGTTTCTTCCTTGAGACAGCACATCCCGCCAAATTCAAAGACACCGTGGAGAAAATTATAGAAAGCGATGTCGAGGTTCCATCGGCTCTTGCTTCATTTATGAAAAGAGAAAAGATAAGTGATCCTATGACCGCTGATTTCGAGGATTTTAAAAGCTATCTTCTAAGTCGCGATTAATCAAGAGATTGTAATAATTCCACTATAATATTCCACATATATAGTAAAAAAACGGGGGAAACGATGTAACGTTTCCCCCTTCTTCGTGGTTATATTTATATAAGCTGTAAATAAATGCAAAACTTCAAACTATAAACTATAAACTAATGAAACCATATATGAAGAGAAGACAGATTCCGACAGGCTCATTTGCCTCGTTTATGCTCTCCATCCTGCTTCTAACGCTTCCTACGGCCTGTGTGAATACATCGGCTGTAGCCACAAAGGTTGAGACCAAGGGTGAAATTCAAAGCGCCTCTTTTGATCTCCCCCAATTTACCAAGATTCATAATCTCACTGCAGCTGACATAAATGTCACCCACGGAAAGAAACAGGAAATAAAAGTAGAAGCCGAAAAGAAAGATCTCGAAAATATTTCACTTGAAGTGGACTTGTCAACTCTCGTTATCAACGACCAAAGAAAAGACAAATTCACAAAATCGGGAGATATAAAAATATATATCACGGTAGATGAACTCAAACAGGTTCAGAATGACGGCACGGGTGATTTTGAATTTGACGGGAGGAATCAAACAAAAGAATTTAAAATCATATCCAACGGCACCGGAGATATCGACACTCCCTCCCTCTCTGTGAATGATCTTCAGATTCTTCTTAACGGAACAGGAGATGTTTCTGTAGCGGGAAAGGCAGATATCGTTGATGTGGAATTAAACGGAACTGGCGATATGGATTTAGGGTTCAACGGCATGACTTCACTTAACGTTTCACTGACCGGCACAGGAGACTTTGAAGGAGAAGGAACGGTAAAAAATGCTTCCTTCTCGCTTTCAGGCACCGGCAATATATCCGCTAAAAAACTTAAAGCACTGTCGGTGAAAGCCAATCTTTCCGGTTCGGGCAATATAACATGCTATGCGGCCGACCGATTTGAAGGGAACAGGGAGGGAAACGGAGATATAACCTGCCTTGGCAATCCTCCCTTCCGCAATATGGATGCGGAAGGCTATTCCTTTCCGCAAAAAAAATAAAGTCGGATCTGCCGGCAACAAAAGAGACGGGCACTTCTTTCGAGAAGTGCCCGCCATTGTTTCGGGAATAATTATCATTTAAAGAGATACTGTGAAGAAATCGACTGATTATTGTGGATTCTTCGGATTGTATCTGCAAAAAGCTTGGCTACAGGAAGCACAGTGGCTTTCGGATTCTCTTTTACATAAGGGATGGAATCAGTGAATATGATCTCGGTAAGACCACAGTTCTTCACATTCTCCGTGGCAGGATCACTCATCACAGGATGGCTGCAGAGTGCTCTCACCGATTTTGCGCCATATGAAATAAGAAGGTCGCTGGCCTTTGTGATTGTACCGGCAGTGTCGACAATGTCATCGATAAGAACAACATTCTTATCTTTTACATCTCCGATCACTGTCATTTTGCTCACCACATTGGCTTTTGCACGCTGTTTATGGCAAAGCACAAGAGGAACATCAAAATACTTGGCATAGGAATTGGCTCTCTTTGCGCCTCCGACATCGGGAGATGCGATCACCATATCCTTGAGATGCAAACTTTCAAGATAAGGAATGAAGATAGAAGAAGCATAAAGATGATCTACAGGCACATTAAAGAAACCCTGAATCTGATCGGCGTGAAGATCCATCGTGATCAGACGATCAATACCTGCTGTGCTCAAAAGATCGGCAACAAGCTTTGCCGCGATAGATACACGAGGCTTGTCCTTGCGGTCCTGACGTGCCCAACCGAAGTATGGGATCACAGCCACTATCGAAGCTGCGGATGCTCTTTTGGCGGCATCAATCATCAATAAAAGCTCCATCAGATTATCGCTGGTAGGGAATGTGGACTGCACGAGATAGACCTGTGCGCCACGGATCGATTCCTCAAAACCAACTTCAAACTCACCATCGGCAAAACGCTCTCTGTTCATTTTGCCCAATTCTATGCCGAGTTCCTTGCAAATCGATTCTCCGAGATATTTCGAAGCCGTGCCTGCAAAAACTTTTATCGGCGGACGGAAATCATTCATTATTTGGATTGGATTGATTTGTGTATGCAAATTTAAAAACAATTTTTTAAATCTCCACTCTTTTTAGTCAAGAATTTATGAACCGATTCAGAGACATGTTGCCTGTCATAATGCGCAAATCTCTCATTATCTTACTTTTTGTCTCTGATTTTGAGAGGAAGAATTAATGCGTCGTATGCCCCTATTTTCAATTTGGCTCCCTCTTTGCGAGAGAGATTGAATATATGGTCCTTCTCCCAAAGCAGATCCTTTACGTTCACCACACCCTCTTCCAGAGCGGCCATATCGATAGCAAGCTCTGGTATATTCAAAACGATATCAACCGGTTTTCTGTCAAAGTTGGCCACAATCAGAGCGGCCTCTGAGTCGGTGTATCGTATATAAGCATACTGCCGGTGAGGGTTAAACTGCGGATTCTTATGATTGACATACATGAGGTCGAAAAACTTTCCCTTATAGAATTCCGGTCGGCTGTTGCATAAGTTAAGCACTTTCTTGTATAACTTCCGGAGCCATTTCTCATGCTGAGTGAGCCGGGTCACGCTGCATTTTCCATTGTTATACCATCTGCGCAATGTGTCATAGCTCCAATAATCGAATATAGTAGACCGGTTGTTGTCGCCGGCGAAACCCTCATTGTCACGGGCCATCTCACCGAGCTCCTGACCATAATATATCATGAACGGACCATTCGATATTGTGGCGGATACCACAAGCGACGGAGTCACCTTCATCGGATCATTGGCATATTCTCTCGAAGCGAATCTCACCTCATCATGGTTCTCAAGGAAATTGAGCATATGCTCTCCGATTCCCTCCACCCTTTGCCAGCATGAAGTGAGCTGTGCCGCCGACCAGTTATGAGTCTCGATTCCCACAAGAGTGTCATAGAGATTCACCTTGTCGTAGAGATAATCAAAGTGACAGTAATCAAGGAAAGGACGGTAAAGATGAATGTCGTAGATCTCTCCGATGAAGATTATCCCAGGGTAATCCTTCTTTACCTGTGGTATGGCCCAGTTCCAGAATTCCTGCGGAACCATAAACACCATATCACACCTGAAACCGTCGATTCCCTTCGATGCCCAGAAACGAAGAATATGGAGCATCTTGAGCCATGTGTCGGGGACGGGATCGAAATGCCTGCTTCCATTCCACGGATCGAGCCCATAATTAAGTTTCACTGTCTCATACCAGTCGTTGCGGGTGCAAAACGCGGTGAAGCAATCGTTGCCCGTGGCTTTTGCAGGAAATTCGATATATGGCGTATCTCCCTCCGAACTGATGTCGAAATCGGGAGAAAACTGCTGGTTCACTATATAGAAA
>X247_Common_Hamster__coassemble_120_pt1 | contig 11830 bp, 23 predicted proteins | sample X247_Common_Hamster__metabat2_high_PE_003 | metagenome-assembled genome bin X247_Common_Hamster | reverse complement strand
GATCGAGGCTGCCCGTGTGGCAGTGACCCGCTACATGCAGCGTCAGGGACAGATCTGGATCCGTATCTTCCCGGACAAGCCTATCACTAAGAAGCCGGCTGAGGTCCGCATGGGTAAAGGTAAAGGTAATCCCGAGGGATTCGTTGCGCCTGTCACTCCGGGCCGCATTCTGATCGAGGTAGAGGGAGTTCCCTACGATGTGGCAAAAGAGGCACTCCGCCTCGCAGCCCAGAAGCTGCCTGTGATCACTAAGTTTGTGGTTCGCCGCGACTATGATCCCACACAGAACGTATAAAAAAGGATAATGGACCGGCAGCCGGGCCGCACCGGCAGCCGGGCCTGAATCCAACAAACAGAAATAAAAATGAAAAAGGAAGAAATCAAGGAATTAAGCATTCAGGAATTGACAGCCCAGATAGAGGCTGCGGAGAAGGCTTATCGTGAATTGAAAGTAGCGCACGCGATATCTCCCGTAGACAACCCCGCGAAGATCACCAAAGACCGTCGCGAGATTGCCCGCTTGAAGACAGTGTTGCGCCAGAAGGAGATAGCCCAGGCTTCTGCTTCTAAGTAAGTAATCCCCGTCAAAGTATTTTAAAGAAATGGAAAAAAGACATTTAAGAAAAGAAAGAATTGGGGTTGTTTCGAGCAACAAGTGTGACAAGACGATCACCGTTGAAATCAAGTGGAAAGAGAAGCACCCTATTTACGGCAAATTTGTCAATAAGACAAAGAAGTATCACGCTCATGATGAGAAGAACGAGTGCTCTGTAGGCGACACAGTCCGTCTGATGGAGACCCGCCCTCTGAGCAAGACAAAGAGATGGAGACTGGTAGAAATCATCGAAAAAGTTAAGTAATCATGATCCAGACAGAATCACGTTTGACAGTAGCCGACAACAGTGGCGCAAAAGAGGCGCTCTGTATCCATGTCCTCGGCGGAACAGGCCGCAGATATGCATCCGTAGGCGATATTATCGTAGTGACTGTAAAGAGCACCATCCCCTCCTCCGATGTCAAGAAGGGCACAGTGTCGAAGGCAGTCGTAGTCCGCACCAAGAAAGAGATTCGTCGTCCGGATGGCAGCTATATCCGTTTCGATGACAACGCGTGCGTACTTCTTAATAATGCAGGAGAGCTTCGCGGCACCCGTATCTTCGGTCCCGTAGCCCGTGAGCTCCGCGCCACCAACATGAAAATCGTGTCATTGGCTCCTGAAGTTCTTTAACCTTCTTAACAAAAGAAAAAATGGCAAAATTGCATATAAAGAAAGGTGACACAGTCTATGTCAATGCCGGCGACGACAAGGGCAAGACAGGACGTGTGCTTGAAGTGAATGTTGGCAAGGGCCGCGCCATCGTGGAGGGCGTCAACATTGTGTCGAAAAGCACAAAGCCGACAGCCAAATATCCCCAGGGCGGAATCGTGAAGATGGAAGCTCCGGTGCATATTTCCAACCTCAATGTAGTAGATCCGAAGACTGGCAAAGGCACCCGTATCGGTCGCCGCAAGAATGAAGCCGGCAAGTCGGTGCGTTATTCAAAAAAATCAGGAGAGGAGATTAAATAATGGAGACAACTCTTAGCAAACAGTATAAGGAAAAGATCGTTCCCGAGCTCACCAAGGAGTTCAATTACACTACCGTTATGGAGGTTCCCCGCCTGGAAAAGATAGTGATCAACCAGGGACTCGGCGGAGCCACACAGGACAAGAAGCTTATCGAGACAGCGATCAGCGAGCTTACAGCCATCACCGGCCAGAAAGCCGTTGCCACACTTTCCAAGAAGGATATCGCAGCCTTCAAGCTTCGTAAGAAAATGCCTATCGGCGCAATGGTGACTCTTCGTCGCGAGAAGATGTATGAGTTTCTGGAGCGTCTTGTAAGAGTTGCGCTTCCCCGTATCCGTGACTTCAAAGGCATCAATTCCAAGCTTGATGGTCGTGGCAACTACACCCTCGGCATCACCGAGCAGATCATCTTCCCCGAGATCAACATCGATAACGTACCGAAGCTTCAGGGTATGAACATCACCTTCGTCACTACTGCAAAGACCGACGAAGAGGGTTTTGCACTTCTTAAGAAATTCGGACTTCCCTTCAAACACGAAAATTAAGAGATATGGCAAAAGAATCAATGAAAGCCCGCGAGGTAAAGCGTCAGCGACTCGTAGCCAAATATGCTGCCAAGAAGGCCGCTCTGAAGAAGGCCGCACTTGCAGATGCAGACGGCAATATCGATTACGAGGCCCTCACCAAGCTTCAGAAGCTTCCCAAGAACGCTTCTAAAGTTCGCCTCCACAACCGTTGCGAGATCACGGGCCGTCCCAAAGGATATATGCGTCAGTTTGGTATCTCGCGTATACAGTTCCGCGAGATGGCATCCGCAGGTCTGATCCCGGGCGTCAAGAAAGCAAGCTGGTAACTGAAAAGAAGCCCATTTCCGCAAAAATTGCGGAGATGGGTTTTTCTTTCTACTGTCGGAAACTGTCTGAAAAATGATTTTAAACAGTTTCTTAGACTTCTTAGCAAATTTTTTTTAGGAATTCACCTCATTTTTCAGAAATAAGTGTTAACTTTGCAAAAGTTTATGCTTATTGGAGAATCACGGGGTGATTTGCCTGTATGCATAAGCAAAAGTGAGTATTAAATATTGTTCGGAACATCTGAATCAATTTAACAACCAAAACAATGACTGATCCGATAGCAGATTATTTGACCAGACTGAGAAACGCCATCCATGCGGGACACCGTGTGGTGGAGATTCCGTCTTCAAAAATGAAAAGGGAGATCACCAAAATCCTTTTCGAGCAGGGCTACATCCTGAACTATAAGTTTGAGGAAGGCCCCACACCTCAGGGAACCATCAAGATTGCCTTGAAGTATGACCCCATCGACAAAGTGAACGCGATCAAGAATCTACACCGCGTGAGCCGTCCGGGTCTCCGTCAGTACACCGGCTACAAAGACATGCCCCGTGTATTGAACGGTTTGGGTATAGCTATTTTATCGACATCGCAGGGCGTAATGACCAACAAAGAGGCCAAAGAGCGCAAGATCGGTGGCGAGGTATTGTGTTACGTATATTAATGGAAGGAGGTATTTATGTCAAGAATAGGTAAATCACCGATCGCCATTCCTGCAGGCGTAACAGTAGCAGTAAAAGATAATGTAGTGACAGTGAAGGGTCCCAAAGGGGAGCTTACACAGGAAGTCAATCCCGACATCAAGGTAAATGTAGAGGATGGCCACGTGGTTCTGACCCGTCCGACCGACGATCGCGAGCATCGTGCGCAGCATGGACTTTACCGTGCGTTGATCCATAACATGGTGGTAGGCGTATCCGAGGGTTACAAGAAGGAGATGGAGCTTGTCGGAGTGGGCTATCGCGCCACATCGACAGGACAAGTGCTCGAACTGGCCTTAGGTTATTCCCACGCTATCTATATCAAGCTTCCTAAGGAGATCAAGGTAGAGGCAAAATCTGAGCGTAACAAGAACCCGCTCATCATCCTGGAGAGCTACGACAAGCAGCTTCTCGGCCAGGTATGTGCCAAGATCCGTTCGCTGCGCAAGCCCGAGCCTTACAAGGGTAAAGGTATCAAGTTTGTTGGCGAGATTATTCGTCGCAAGTCAGGAAAGTCGGCTAACGCCAAATAATTAAATTAGGAAAACTATGGTATCCAAGATAGCAAGAAGAAATAAGATAAAAACCCGCATCCGCGGAAAGATCTCCGGCACAGCATCGCGTCCGCGCATGAGCGTGTTCCGCAGCAACAAGGGGATTTATGTTCAGTTGATCGACGATCTTGCAGGCGCGACACTCTGCGCGGCATCGTCGAAGGGCCTTGAGGGCGGCACCAAGACAGATGTTGCAGCCAAAGTGGGCGAAGTGATTACAAAGAAGGCACAGGAGAAGGGTATCACCGAGGTTGTATTCGACCGTAACGGATATCTTTTCCATGGCAGAGTGAAATCTCTGGCAGACGCAGCGCGTCAGGCCGGTCTTAAATTTTAAGTTATTATGGCAAAGAGAAACAACAGAGTTAAGTCTACTAATGATTTGGAATTGAAAGACCGTCTTGTTGCCATCAACCGTGTGACAAAGGTTACAAAGGGTGGTCGCGCTTTCAGTTTCGCAGCGATTGTAGTTGTTGGTAACGAGGACGGCATCATCGGCTGGGGTCTCGGAAAGGCCAACGAGGTTACTGCCGCCATCGCCAAGGGCGTGGAGACAGCCAAGAAGAATCTTATCAAGGTGCCTGTTCACCGTGGCACAATACCTCACGAGGTAGAGGCTAAATTCGGCGGATCGAGAATCTTCCTCAAGCCCGCCAGCGAGGGTACGGGAGTAAAGGCCGGAGGCGCCATGCGTGCCGTGCTTGAGAGCGTTGGAATCACCGACGTTCTTGCGAAGTCGAAAGGCTCGTCCAACCCCCACAACCTTGTAAAGGCCACCATAGCAGCGCTCGACGAGCTCCGCAGCCCGGCGATCGTGGCACAGAACCGTGGCATCTCGGTTGAAAAAGTGTTCAACGGTAAATAAGAAGAGAAATGGCACAGATAAAAATCACTCAGATAAAGAGTCGTATCAACTGCCCGAAAGTGCAGAAGCTCACTCTCGACGCACTTGGTCTACGCAAAATGCATCATTCCGTGGTAAAGGAGGATACACCCTCGATCATGGGCATGGTGAAGAAAGTACATCATTTAGTAGAAGTTGAAAAACTCTAAAAGCGGATTAAAAGAAAATGGAATTACATAATTTACAGCCGGCTCCCGGCAGCAATAAGAGCAACAAGCGTGTGGGTCGCGGACCCGGATCAGGATTCGGCGGCACATCGACCCGCGGACACAAGGGCGCGAAGTCGCGTTCGGGCTACAGCCATAAGGTAGGTTTCGAAGGCGGTCAGATGCCACTTCAGCGCCGTGTGCCTAAATTCGGTTTCCAGAACATCAACCGCGTGGAATACAAGGCTATCAACCTTGAGGCTCTTGAGGCACTTGCCGCAGCGCAGAACCTTACCAAAATCACGGTTGCTGATCTTCGCGAAGCCGGTTTGGTTTCGAAGAACGCCCTTGTGAAGATCCTTGCCAACGGCAATATCAGCCGTGCGCTCGAGGTAGAGGCCAATGCTTTCTCGAAAAAAGCAGAGGAGGCAATCCAGGCCGCAGGCGGCAGCGTAACCAAAAAATAAACTAACTGACAATGGGATTTACTAAGACAATAAAGAATATCTGGAGCGTAGAGGATCTCCGCAAAAGAATCGGCATCACGCTGCTTCTTGTGATCATCTATCGCTTCGGGTGCTACGTGGTGTTGCCGGGCATCAATCCCGACGACCTCCTTGCACTAAAGAATTTCACTGCGGACGGTCTGATGCAGCTTCTCGACATGTTCTCGGGAGGAGCATTCTCTCAGGCTTCGATCTTCGCGCTCGGAATCATGCCTTATATCACGGCTTCGATTGTGATCCAGCTTTTGGGCATGGTGCTTCCTGCATTCCAGAAGATGCAGAGAGAGGGAGAGAGCGGCAGAATGAAGCTCAACCAATACACCCGTTATCTGACAGTGCTGATTCTCGTGCTTCAGGGACCGGCATATCTGATGAACCTGCAGTATCAGGTTCGCGCAGCCGGTGGCCATGTAGAAATGGGCATCCTCACTGTGGCCTATATGACGGTGGTCCTTGCAGCCGGTTCGATGTTTATCATGTGGCTCGGCGAGAGAATCGACCAGAAGGGTGTCGGCAACGGTATCTCTTTCATCATTCTTATCGGTATCATCGCCCGTCTTCCGGAGGCATTCATTCAGGAGTTCACCGGACGTCTGATGAATTCTGCAGGTGGTGGCCTGGTTCTTTTCCTGGTGGAGATCATTATTCTGCTCGCAGTCATAGCCGGTGCAGTGCTTCTCGTGCAGGGAACCCGCAAGGTGCCTGTGCAGTATGCAAAGAAAGTGGTCGGCAACAAGCAGTATGGCGGCGCCCGCCAGTATATACCTTTGAAGGTTAATGCTGCCGGTGTGATGCCTATCATCTTCGCGCAGGCGATAATGTTTATCCCTGTCACTCTGGTGGGATTCAGCACCGACAACACCGGTTTCTTTGGAGCGATGACCGACATGTACGGCTTCTGGTATAATTTCGTATATTTCCTGATGATTGTGGCATTCACTTATTTCTATACCGCTATCACGGTGCGCCCCGCACAGATGGCGGAGGATATGAAGCGCAACAACGGATTTATCCCCGGAATCAAGCCCGGCAAGCCTACAGTGGATTATCTTGACTCGATCATGTCGCGCATCACATTGCCCGGATCCATATTCCTCGGCATTGTGGCCATTCTTCCCGCAATCGCGCATATCTGCGGACTCAACAGAAACTTCGCATCCTTCTTCGGAGGCACATCTCTGCTGATTCTTGTGGGAGTGGTGCTTGACACGCTTCGCATCATCGAGGGCCATCTTCTGATGCGTCATTATGACGGACTGATGAAGGATGGCAGAATAAAGGGTCGCACCACAGGAAGCGGGGCTTTCTAAAGAATTGTAACTCGTTCGCAATTTGTAATGATATATATCAAGACAGCGGAGGAAATTGAGAAGATGCGTGCGGCATGCGATCTTGTGAGCCGCACACTCGGAGAGGTGGCCAAATGGGTAAAACCGGGAGAGACCACCCTTCGTCTCGACACTATAGCAAGAGAGTTTATCCTCGACAACGGGGGTAAACCCTCATGCTTGGGTTATCATGGATTCCCGGGCACTTTATGCATCGAAGTCAACGACACGGTGGTGCATGGATTCCCCTCAAACTATGCATTGCGCGAGGGCGACATCGTGGGCACGGATTGTGTGGCGGAGCTTAACGGCTTCAACGGCGACAGCTGTTACACATTCGCGGTGGGCGAGATCGACGATAAGACGTCGGCATTGCTTGCCACCACCAAAGAATCTCTCTATAAAGGAATAGAGGCGGCAAAAGAGGGAAAGCGGATAGGCGACATCTCCAATGCCATCCAGACCTATTGCGAGAAGAGAGGTTACAGCGTGGTTCGCGAGATGTGCGGCCATGGCATCGGCAAGAGCATGCATGAGGATCCTGAAGTTCCCAACTACGGACGTCGAGGCATCGGACCTGTATTGAAAAACGGGATGTGCATCGCCATAGAGCCGATGATCAATCTCGGGAGCAAGAATATCAAGATCGCGCAGGACGGATGGCAGTGTCGCACACGCGACGGCAAGCCGTCGGCTCATTACGAGCATACGATAGTGATCAATGGCGAGACTCCTGAAATCCTCACAACGTTTGATTACATTGAAGCCGCACTTGGCGGAATGTGATTGAAAGAAATTAAAAAGAATATCAGAAGAAATGGCAAAACAAGCTGCAATAGAAATAGACGGCGTAATTCTCGAAGCATTGTCGAATGCAATGTTTAAGGTCGAGCTCGAGAACGGTCATGAAATCACGGCCCATATTTCGGGTAAGATGAGAATGCATTATATAAAAATTCTTCCCGGTGACAAGGTAAGAGTGGAGATGTCTCCTTACGACCTGAGCAAAGGAAGGATATCATTCCGATATAAATAAAAAAGCAAGATATGAAAGTAAGAGCATCTGTAAAGAAACGCACTCCCGACAGCAAGATCGTGCGCAGAAAAGGGAGATTGTATGTGATCAACAAGAAGAATCCGAAATTTAAACAACGTCAGGGATAATTTTATTACCTTTGCAAAAAAATTGTAAGATACAATATGGCAGTAAGAATCGTCGGCGTAGATTTGCCGCAGAACAAAAGAGGTGAAATCGCCTTGACTTATATCTTCGGTATAGGCCGAAGCGCAGCCAACACCATCCTTAGCAAAGCAGGCGTTGACCGCGACATCAAAGTAAAAGACTGGAACGATGCGCAGGCAGCCGCCGTGCGTGAGGTGATCCAGCGTGATTATAAAGTAGAGGGAGATCTTCGTTCGGAGATCCAGCTCAACATCAAGCGTCTGATGGATATCGGTTGTTACCGAGGCATCCGTCATCGTCTTGGTCTTCCGTTGCGTGGACAGAGCACAAAGAACAATGCCCGCACACGCAAAGGGCGCAAGAAAACAGTTGCTAACAAGAAGAAAGCTACTAAATAATAACATTAAAGTATGGCAAAAAAGACAGTCGCAGCTAAGAAGAGGAATGTCAAAGTTGACGGAAGCGGTCAGCTCCATGTGCATAGCTCTTTTAACAACATCATTGTGTGTCTGGCCAACAGCGAGGGTCAGGTAATTTCCTGGTCGTCGGCAGGCAAGATGGGCTTCAGAGGCTCTAAGAAGAACACTCCTTACGCAGCCCAGATGGCAGCACAGGATTGTGCAAAAGTTGCTTACGACCTTGGTCTTCGCAAGGTTAAGGCGTATGTAAAGGGCCCGGGTAACGGACGTGAGTCTGCAATCCGCACCGTGCATGGCGCCGGCATAGAAGTAACGGAAATCGTAGATGTAACTCCGCTTCCGCATAACGGATGTCGTCCTCCGAAGAGAAGAAGAGTATAAGCAGAAACGAAGAATCGAATAAGATTTAATCTCCAAGAGTCCGCTAAGCCGAGTCCTGAATGCGAATAGACCCTCACGTAACTTTCTCTCGAGGGTCGCGGCTGCGCTAAGGGACAGGCTCATGGGCAGCAAAAAAAAGAAAAAGAAAAAATGGCAAGATACACTGGACCTAAAACAAAAATTGCGCGTAAATTCGGTGAGCCGATTTATGGCGATGACAAAGTTCTGGCAAAGAAGAATTATCCGCCGGGACAGCATGGCGCAAACCGCAGGAGAAAGACATCAGAGTATGGTCTGCAGTTGCGCGAGAAGCAGAAAGCAAAATACACTTATGGTGTATTGGAGCGTCAGTTCCGCAATCTATTCGAGAAGGCAGCCCGCACAAAGGGTATCACAGGTGAGGTTCTCCTCCAGCTTCTCGAAAGTCGTCTCGACAATGTGGTTTATCGTATGGGTCTTGCGCCCACACGTCCCGCAGCTCGTCAGATAGTGCTCCATAAGCACATCACAGTAAATGGTGAGGTTGTGAATATTCCTTCTTATCGTGTAAAGCCCGGCGATGTGGTAGCGGTAAGAGAGAAATCGAAGTCTCTTGAGGTAATAGCCGACTGTCTTGCCGGCTTCAACCACAGCAAATATCCCTGGATCGAATGGGACGAGAGCATCAAGGGTGCCAAGTTCCTTCACCTTCCGCAGCGTGAGGATATTCCCGAGACAATCAAGGAGCAGCTGATCGTCGAGTTGTATTCTAAATAATAAAAAATAAGTACCCATGCCAATTTTAGCATTTCAGAAACCTGACAAGGTCATTATGCTTGAGGCCGACAATAAGTTCGGTAAGTTTGAATTCAGGCCCCTCGAGCCCGGTTATGGCCAGACCATAGGCAACGCCCTGCGTCGTATCTTGCTTTCGTCGCTTGGTGGATTCGCCATCTGCTCAATCCGCATCGATGGCGTTGCACATGAGCTGGACACCATTCCGGGAGTGAAGGAGGATGTTACAAACATCATCTTGAATCTCAAACAGATCCGCTTCAAGCAGCTGACAGAAGATCATGACACCGAGCGCGGGGTCGTGAATGTGTCGGGAACAGATGTGTTCACAGCCGGCGACTTGGGTAAGGTGCTTTCCGGCTTCGAGGTTCTGAATCCCGAACTCGTGATTTGTAATCTCGATTCTTCGGCAAGTTTTTCAATGGAGTTCACAATCAACAAGGGACGCGGTTGGGTGCCGGCAGACGAAAACCGCGAGCTTATAGCAGGATCGGAGCTTAACGAGATCGCAATCGACTCGATCTATACTCCGATCTAGAATGTGAAATATGCTGTTGAAAACTATCGCGTGGAGCAGAAGACCGACTATGAGAAACTTGTATTGGAGGTGACAACCGATGGTTCGATCCATCCGAAAGAGGCTCTCAAGGAGGCATCCAAGATACTGATCCAGCACTTCATGATGTTTAGCGATGAGAAGATATCTCTTGAAGCTCCTCAGGAAGACACACCGGAGGAATTCGATGAGGAAGTGCTTCACATGCGCCAGCTTCTGAAGAGCAAGCTTGTGGATATGGATCTTTCGGTCCGCGCACTCAACTGTCTGAAGAGCGCCGAAGTGGAGACACTCGGTGAGCTTGTGGTATTCAACAAAAACGATCTGTTGAAATTCCGCAACTTCGGCAAGAAGTCGCTCAGTGAGCTCGATGAGCTCCTTGAGAAGCTTAACCTTTCCTTTGGAATGGATATTTCAAAATACAAATTAGATAAAGACTAAATCACATAATGAGACACAATAAGAAATTCAACCACCTCAGCCGTAAGAAGGGACATCGTGAGGCGTTGCTGATGAACCTCACCATCGCTCTCATCATGCACAAGAGAATCTTCACGACTGTGGCAAAGGCCAAGGCGCTCCGCGTATATGCCGAGCCGCTGATCACCAGGTCGAAGAAAGACGATATGAACAACCGTCGTCTCGTGTTCAGCTATCTTCAGAATAAAGAGGCTGTAAAAGAACTCTTCGGCGTAATCTCCGATAAAGTAGCCGACCGTCCCGGCGGTTATCTCCGTATCCTCAAGACAGGCAATCGTCTTGGCGACAACGCGGAAATGGCTATGATCGAGTTTGTCGACTTCAACGAGAACATGCTTGAGGCCAAGACTGAGAAGAAGGCCAAGACCACTCGTCGTTCCCGCTCGAAGAAAGCAGCTCCCGCAGCAGAGGCACCCGCGGCAGAGTCTCCTAAAGCAGAGGCAGAGGCACCCGCAGCAGAGGCACCCGCAACTGAAGCTCCCGCAGCTGAGTAATTTGATTTATAATCAGAATTATATATAAACCGGGAGCATATAGCTTCCGGTTTTATAAGAAGTCTCCATAGTTCAATGGATAGAATATCGGATTCCGGTTCCGACGATTAGGGTTCGACTCCCTATGGAGATACCACTCGTTCCTTTTTAAGGAAGTTATTTTAAAGCTAATACAAATTTGTATTAGCTTTAATTGTTAGAGGATGAAGAGAATCCGTTGTAAAATATATAAACAGGCAGTCAATGGAGGTTAGAATTGAAGAGGGATGGAAGAATGTGCTTTCGAAAGAGTTTGAACAAGACTATTTCAAGGCGCTCACGCAGATGGTCAGAGAGGAATATCGCAATCCCGCTCTGAGGATTTATCCCGAGGCGAAGAGGATCTTTGCCGCCTTTGATTCATGTCCGTTTTATAAGACCAAAGTAGTGATTATCGGCCAGGATCCGTATCATGGACCGGGACAGGCCAACGGACTTGCTTTCTCAGTAAATCCCGGAGTGATGTTTCCTCCCTCTTTGAGAAATATATTCAAGGAGGTTTCGGAAGATACCGGGGCTCCCTATCCAGCGGATGGAGATCTTTCCCGATGGGCAAGACAGGGTGTGCTCATGCTTAACTCCACATTGACTGTAAGGGAACATCAGCCCAAATCACATTCACGACGCGGGTGGGAGGAATTCACAGATGCGGCCGTGGCCGCTCTGAATGAAAAGCGAGAGAATTTAGTGTTTCTGCTATGGGGATCCGATGCCATAAAGAAGGGAGCGATAATCGACCGGGGAAGACATCTTGTGCTTCAGTCGGTTCATCCGTCTCCTCTGTCGGCAAGCCGCGGTTTCTTCGGAAACCATCATTTTTCGAGAGCAAATGAATATCTTTCCGCCCATGGGAAAGCGCCGATAGTGTGGTAGCCGCCGGTTTTAATCAACTAAGAGCTTGTTCCTTAAAATTACGGGGTCGTAGGGGCGGCGAACGCCGGA
>X247_Common_Hamster__coassemble_119_pt1 | contig 11911 bp, 7 predicted proteins | sample X247_Common_Hamster__metabat2_high_PE_003 | metagenome-assembled genome bin X247_Common_Hamster | reverse complement strand
GCTATAGCTTGTTTCATTTCTCTGATTTCGCTTTCTTGATGAAGCTGATTCTGCATGAGGGGAAGATTCACTGTTCGATATCCCGGATGCGAATCGTCCAGTTGTTGATGATTATTTCGGTTTTGTGCCATTCCCGGTCGGCATCGAGGAAGAATGTCATGTTCCACACGCTGCATCGGTCGAGATATTCCTGGTCGCCCCATTTGTAGGCTTCGCTTTTCGACATCAGCAGAAAAGTGTTGAGCGGGATGTCGATTATCGTTTTGCCGGGAGAGTCTCCGCTTCGCGTATCGCTCTTTTTTGATACTACTATAAGGTGAGGATCTGTTGAGAGATGCAACCGGGAGGTGGATAATTCGCCGAAAGCCACATCTTCCACCTCACCTTTGGTCCAGGAGGGGTATTTTATCTGATGACCCGACTTCACCGGGATATTGGCGTGGTCGAGTTCCTTGTTGTCGTCGGTAATGTAAAACTCAAAGTCTTCGCCGAGGAGCGGCTCTCCGTTGAGTTGCCGGAGAAGGATTCGGAAATGGTTGGTTGTTTTGGTCATTTTCATGGTGACCGTTTTGAATTCAGGGGTGTCGTCGTTGATCGTGAAATCCACGGCACCGTGGAAATGGTCGTGCAGTCGCGTTCCTATATGGGATTCGATCATCCGCATCGATATTTCCTGGAATCGGGAGCCTGTGGAAGGCTCCGGGAAATGGATGAATGAGGCATCCGGGCATGAAATGCCGCCATAGGCAACAGCATGGTAGGAACCGGGATCGAGGTCGATCCGGAGCCTCCAGTTTTCATCTGAGAGCAGGTCGCGCTGCGGAACGATGGTTTTCACCAGCCGCCCGTCGGAGTCGTAGATGTGGAGAGCAAGACAATCCACCTGACTTGGGAAAGCATTTGCCGATTCCAGATTGTAATCATAGACAAAACGCATTTCAGCACCCGAACGACAAGGCTCGATCTCTTCATATATCATGCCGCATTGCGTCATCGAGAGAATCGGGATGACAGTCATGGCAATCCATAACAGGGAGTGTGTCAGTTTGGATCTCAAATTATTCATTTTAAGGAACAAACTCTAAGAAAAAGGGAAAATGGGAAAGAGGAGACCGGTGGCCGGTCGGGACACCGGTCTCTGAAGAAAAGATTAGAATTCGATGTTGTTCACACGAACCACCCAGGGTTTGACTTCAACCTTAAGATTGAAATATACGTCCCATTCGTCGACAGCGGGAGGAGTGAAAGTTCCGAAACGCTTCACGCCGGTTACAGCAAGCTTGTAGACGTTGTTGCGCACGGTGGCGAATTCCATGGGGCCTACCGTTGTCACATCCTCGTCATCGTTGTGCACGTTATAAGCGAAGTAGTAGCAGAAATATTTGCCGTCGGTATTGGGTTTGTAGGTAGTGAAGCCGAGTTTGTCGAGATCGGCGCCATCCTTGGGAGTCACAGCGGTCACATTCCCGTTTTCGTCTTTGGTCACGTCAAAGCCCTGGTTGAAGGCTGTGGCGAGAGTGGATATAGGGAATTTGGTGATTTCGTTATAGATCGCCGTTGCGTTGGGATAGAGTGTCTGTCCGTAAAGATACATGTTGCCGGCTTTGTTGTTGACCACATTACCGAAGTTTTCATCCACTTTGATCTCGGCTTCGAACACATATCCAGTGGTCTTTGCGGCATCCGCGTCCTCTCCTTCGGCGAATGTGTTTTCGGTGGCATAGCGCCAGATGTGATAGTTCTGCCAGTTTTCATTCGAACCGTCGTTCCAGTCGTTGTCGGTGTCTTCCTCCTCATTGAGGATAGCGGGAAGAGAAGCCCACTTAAGCTCTGTCCCGATGTTTAGCGGATCGATGAGAGCTGGGCGTTTCTCGGTGTGGTTCCGACCGTCGGGCGACACCACAAATCCGGATTCCATTCCGGCGAAGGTGGGGCAGAGGGTAAAAGAGGTGGCTCCCGCCGCTTTGGTGCGGGGAAGGTAATAGAACTTGTCGGCCAGATTGAAGAGAGCCACGCGTGTGAACGTAACGGTGCCCTGCACCTTGTTGTTCTCGTGGTTCATGATCTCGTATGAGAGGTCTTTGTTTTTTGAGGCATCGCGAAAATCGAAGCGGCTCATAGTGCGGATCACGGGGATGCTTCCGAGAGGATATGCATTTCCCGGAGTGTTATAGGTCTTGAGTTTTGCCTCGTCGGGGAGGGAGTTCTTTACTATATCCACGCTTGTCATCAGGAAGCCGTTCTTGTTCCATGTGGAGTATGGATCCACGGAGCAGATCTCGTCGGTGAAAGTGTCTCCGACTTCAAGAGCTCCCACTGTGTTGCGGATCTGTTCCGTCGGGTTGCAGTAGGCGAAGATATACACGTCGTTGCCTGCCTGGTTGAAGAGAGTCTCTTTGTCCTGGAAGGTGATGGTGTAGGAGTTGTCGGGATTTGAGCTCACCGATGCGTCGTTGAGGGCGTAAGAGAGGAATTCATATTCACCGGAAGTGGCGTTTTTGGTGGTGAGCACCACGAGGATCGAACTGACGTTGTTTTCGTAGTCCTTGCCGATTTCCTCACCCTCGCTCCCTGTGGAGCGGGTTTTGGGGAATGTGAATTTCACTGAAGAATAAAACACGTTCTGATTGTTGTCGGTGTCGTTGCCGTTGCCGCCACCGGTGGCGGGTTCGTCGGAAGAGCAGGAAAACATGGTCAGTGCCAGTCCGACAACCAAGAATTTACTGAAAAACTTCATTGCTTAAATGTTTGATTATTGTTTGTTTCTGATTTAATTATCGGTTTTGTAGATTGGTTTTGATAATTTTCAAGATTGTTCACAGTCATTCCATTAATGCGGTTGCATAGAATAAAAGATTTCGTTTCATCCGACTTTTGTCATGACTGTCGGTTTCATTGGATGATAAGAGGGGTAAGCGCGGTTTTGAAAGATCCGCCGGATTGGTTGCACAGATATAAGGGCATTAACAGTTGTAAACATGCTTGCCGTTTACAATGCGATTCTCTTTTTCCGGAAACAAAATTAGTGTATGAAATACCATTGTCTTTTACACTCTCGTGAAATTCGGTTTATCGCGAGATAAAAAAACTGAACAAAGCGATAAACAAACATTTATCCAAAGATAAAACATTGATTATCCAAAGATAAACACTTTGATAATCAATGTTTTATAATATATTATAAAGCATCATCCGGCCTGTCTGGCGTAATAATAGAGTAAATAAATATGCTTTAGAGAAAATTAACAGTCGTTATAATCCGAGGGGAAAAGAAGGAGACAGGAGGAGGTTTTTTTAAGTATGAGGTATGAAGTATGAAGTATGAAGTATGAGGTATGAGGTATGAGGTATGAAGTATTCAGTTTTCAGTTACGCTTGTAGCTGATGAGGTATTTCCAGTCGTCGGGTGGAGCGGGGAGTCCGTGTTCTTTTGCAAAGGATCCATCTTCACCGTCGAATTTCTCGGTTTCGTAGAAATGACATATCCCTATTCCGCAATCGAGCACTGAAGCCTCGCTTTTGGGTTTATAGTAGAAATGGACCTTATCGCCATCCACCAGTGCTCTCCAGGGCTGTGAATTAGTTGACGACGGCGCAAGCCTGAGCATTTCCAATGCTTCTGCAAACTGATTGTCTGACGGCACGCTATGGTTGAAATCACCGTAATAGAAGAGTTCGTCGAATGGTTTCCGGTTCTTGCTTCCCAGGGTGATCCGGGTCATTTTTTCCATCATGGAGGGTTTTACGGCCACACCTACGGGACAGATAATCTTCAGTTCCTCGCCATCGGGCCATTTCTCCCCTTTGTCGAAATCGGAGCCTTTGAAAGTGGCGGCAATCCAGCATGTGCCGAGACCGGCCTCCCATGCCTTCAAGACCACTTGTTCGAATTGGAAACCTGCGGTGAGTGCCGACGCCTCATCGGAGCCGATTCCGAGCAGAAAGAAATTCGCTGCACCACGGATCATTCCGTATGTGCTCGGCTTATAACCATCTTTGAGATCGAAATCCTTTAATCTTATGGTAAGTTTGCCGCCGAAAGGGGAATAAGAAAGATCTATTGCTTTCAACAGTTCATTCTTCTGGGCATCAGTCAGTCCCTCTCCATTAAAACTGCGCACGGACCTTCGCTCCTTGATTGCTTCTATAATATTCATCTTTATATGTTTTCTTCTTCTAACCGCCATTTGCTTGGTTTTGTTCATTATAGGGAGAGGGAAATATTGAAATGGCTTGCCGTATGTTTCAAGCCTTCAGTTATCGTGGCGAAGACCCGCGACCCGCAATCCGCAACTTCTACAATCTATACGCCGTGACAGCCGATAAGCGTTTTCTCGACCTCGCGCGCTTCTTCTATCATAACGATGTGATAGATCCGCTGGGTCAAGTTCTATATTATTGCCTATTTTTTCTCTCTTTTATTCGGAATTTTCGGGCTTTTATCGGTGGAAGGGTTGGATATTAGGAGGATTTGTAGTAATTTTAGGAAAACAATGGATTATGGCAAAGAAACGAAAGAATTTCATGGAAGCCTTCGACGGCGAGCCGATGAGGAGAAACACTGATGGCGGACGAAAAAAGGTGGATATAAATGGCATCATGGAGCAAGTGAAAAAGGATCCGATGATTGATGCCATGCTGAATTCAATTCCGGAGGAGGGGCGGGAAACGTTCATGCGTATGTTCGAGCTTGCCCTGATGGGTGTTACTCCTGATGAGTATGAATCCTTCTATCGGATTGTGGAGATATTTGGATCTCCTTCGAATAAATCGGGCTCCGGTGATGATTCCGGGGATATATTCCCGATGATGCCGATGCCGTGCGGACGCTCAGGCGCTGTCGAGGTCAAAGAATATCCTGTGATGGAAAATGCCATGGAGAAAACCATTTTGCTTAAGATTCAGATGAAGAATGTGACGAAGCCTCCGATGTGGCGCGAGGTGGAGGTGCCTGCCGATATCGACTTCGAGCAATTGCATAAAGTGATTCAGTCGGTGAACGGACTTGAGAATCATCATCTGTGGCAGTTTAACGCGAGAGCGTATGATGATTCTCTACAGATAGGACTTTCTTCTGAGGATGATGGCGATTTCGACGATGCAGACATCACCGATGAAGCGTCTGAAACACCGATCACCCGTTTCCTGCATCAGAAAGGCGATAGTCTTGAATATGTCTATGATTTCGGTGATAACTGGATATTTACGGTAGAGGTAAAGAATGTGGTCGACAGGAAATCCGAATACCCGCGATGTGTGAAATACAAGAGCGAGCTCAATGCCATAGAGGATTTCGGAGGCCCATGGAATTATGTCGAGGCACGCGAGGATCTGGCAAATTGGGGAAGCTTAAAGAAAAAGGAACGTAAGGAGCGGTTGGAGATGAATTGTTTCGATTCGGAGAATGAATATCTCGAATTCCTGAACTTCCACCTTATATCCATTGATGACGTGAACGACGACCTTCGGACGATATTATAGGAACAAGCTAATTACCATTTGATACTAAGGTTCCTTTTTGTGAGATGGGGCCTAAATCCGAACACTTACCTATCATGACGACTCTCTATTTTATACCTGACAAAGATGGAAAGGCATTTATAGCTCCTGCTGATGAGAATGTGTGCCTGATGGATGCGGCTATTGTCGACTCAGCCGGATTGGTCTGCCATGCAGAGGAAACGCTCGGCCTGCATTGTAAGGACAATGCTTTTAATGTGAGGCTTTGCCATTACTATAAGCTTGTGAGGCGATGGCTTGAGGGGCATAAGGACAATGTGTTGCGCAAGTCGTTTGAACTGGCACACCTCTCTACGGCCAGACAGATGCTTCTTTGGCGGGACGAACTGAAAATGGCACAGTGGGATTTCCGCTATGAGGATGATAAATCACGCCTTGGAGCTTTGTCGGCCATAGAGAATATCGAGCGTGTTTCCGGTCTGCCAGACAGGATGCTCAATGTCATCGACCGAATTGAGTCGACCGCGGGACGCCCTTTCGAGGGTTTAAAAATCCTCTTGAATGTGGATAGAATTGTTCTGAGACCGTTGCTCCGCAGATTTCTTGATGCCATCGAACGATGCGGCGCCACAATCTGTAACCTGGATTATGCTCCGGCAAAAAATGACAACCTGTCGGCTATCAGGAGCCTGCTCATCTCCGGCAAAGATGAAAAGATTCATCTTGACCCGCAAGACAAATCTTTTGAAATACTATCTTTTGAAACAGCATACGATGAAGCGGAATATATCGCAGTGTGTCAGCATGACCTTGATGCAACACTCTTCATCAATGCCCGTGCAAAAGAGACCGACAATCGACTTGCGGCACAAAATATGCCCACATCGGGGTCGGTGATCACTTCGCGTTCAAGAATATTGAACCTTATGCCACTTGCCCTTTCTCTATATGACAGCTATCTGCAGATCACAAAATTGGTTGAATGGTTCACAGCTCCTGTTCATCCTCTTCCGGGGCGATTCCGTTTCCAACTGGCCGAAGCCATTGCCCGCTCCGGAGGTTTTATGAATCAGGACTGCCGTGATATTGTGGATAAATATATCAGAGGGGAATATCACTATCCTGTTGAATCGGATAAGGAATTGTCGGAAGCCGATCTTAAGAAACTTGAAAAGAAACGGAGAGAAGAACGGGAGGAGAAAACAAGGCTCTATGTTCCTTATCTCGCCCCCGGTTACAGAACCGGAGAGAATGCGGAACGCACCCTTATGCAACTTTCGGTGTGGGCCCGTCGGCGAATCCATTCTCTGGAGGAGAATGACAACCGTGAAGCCATAGCCACACAGCTTAATGCGCTTGCCGACAGTATCGACATCCTGATGCTGCTGTTCTCCGAACGAGATGAGAAGTTTGACCTCTCTCTGGCTGACGAATGGGCGAGGGACATACCTTCTGAAATCAGTTTGCCTCAGCATCCGGCAAGAGTCGGTGCGATATTCACTGTGTCCAAACCATGGGATATGGTATCTCCGGCATCAGGCATCGTATGGGGAAATATGGAAAATGAGGATATGCCCGATTTTGAATGTGAGTTCCTTTTGCCCACAGAGCGGGAATCGATAGCCGGGAACGCCTCTTTTTGGAACAGGGAGGAGGAGACGCGCTATCGCTTCCTTAATTCCATCATTCCCTTTCTTCTCGCAAAGGATAAGATTACGCTGACATGTGCCGACAAACGAAACGGACAGCTTATTGTTCCGCATCCTGTCATGACCCGGCTGAAGATTCAGATTGCCAACTATAAAGAGTTTATACGACATAGAAATACAGAATCCAGGAGGACTCTGGAAGTAGAGACCGTGGATAACGGTGTCAACTACCCGGAATATAAATTCAGAGAAGCCGACCGAATCAAGTTGCCGACCCTCATGAGCGCTACCGGACTGGAGACATTTACAGTCTATCCGTTTGATTTTCTTTTCGAGCGCATATTGAACTATCAGACAGCCGGTCTTTCAAGTCTCCCGGAATTACATACCACCCGTGGCAATGTGGCACACGCTACAATCGAAAAACTGTTCTCACCGAGAGATGGTAATGACAGAAGTGATGCCCGCGAAATAAGAACACGTGTAAACAGCGAATATGAAGTAGCATTGCAAGACTCCATAAATGAATGTGGAGCAGTCTTTATGCTTCCGGAAAACAAACTGGAGCTCAGCAATCTGCATTATCAACTGCGTAATTGCATAGAGTCTCTACTCGATATAATAGAGACTAACGGCCTGACAGTTGACGGCTGTGAAAACCATTACTCGAAATTCGTTGACCTGAACGGCAAAGGAGAGGAGGGGGAGGCTGAAGATGACCTTCATGGTTATATCGACATGAAGCTGACCGATTCCATCGGCCGCCATGTGGTTTTTGATTTGAAATGGACACGCAGCAGGTCTTATCATAAAGGCCTGTTGGAAAAGAACCGCTCCACTCAGCTGGCGGTTTATAGCGAGCTTTTGGGAGGCGCGGGGAAATCGGTGATAACGGCATATTTCGTAATGCCCGCGGGACGTTTGATTTCCTGCTATCCCTTCAGAGGCGTAAATGTGGAGAAAGTCGATCAGGAGAATATGGATGACATAATGGCGCAGCTGAAAAATGCCTGCCGTTACCGGCGCGACCAGCTTGCTTCCGGAATTATTGAAAACGGAGAGCGGCAGCCGATCATGGATTTATCGTATGGGAAGGAGTGCGTGGAGCTGAATCTTTTCCCGCTGCCGGAGGGTGAGGAATCAGAAACAAAGGCGGAAAACAGATTCAGTAATTATCGTCTCTTCAAAGGATTTTGACAATGAGGAATATAACTTACATCAATGCCGGGGCAGGGAGTGGAAAAACATATAATCTCACCGAATTGCTTTCCGAAGTGTTGGGCGAGAAAAAAGCCCGTCCGGATGAAGTGATTCTCACTACATTCACGGTAAAGGCAGCCAACGATTTCAAAGAAAAATCCAAAGCAAAGCTGTTTGAAAAGGGTTTGTTTGAGGAGGCCAACATGCTGGATGGCGCCCTGATAGGCACCATCCACAGCGTGGCATACTCGATAATCTCTAAATTCTGGTATTATCTTGGTTTGCCGCCCAAGCCCCAGATCATGACGGAAGAAGATGGTGACGTTTACCGCGCGCAATCATTAGGGGCTCTTCCGACTAAAGAGGAACTTGACTTTCTGAAAGATTTCGCCGAGAAATTTGAATTCAGGGAGTCAATGTCGACATCCGTCAACTATGACTTCTGGCAGTCTCATCTTAATGAGATAATCGGCTTTACGACAAACTATGAAATAGCGGATTACGCCAAAAGCAGGGAAATGTCGAAAGCCGCCTTCCTGGAATTTGTAAATCCTGATGCTCCCTCATTGCCCTCGTCTGAAGAGGTCACAGAGGCTCTTGAGATTCTCAAGGAAATTTTCAATGCCCAGAAAGAATCGGATTCCAACAACAAGCGGAAAGAAACTGTAAAGGAACTGACCGGAAAGGCATCCCGCCCGACATTTGCGCTGTATAGGGAGTTGTTGAAGCTCGGCCAGTCGGTAAAGGCTGCCAGATTCCATCCTTTCATAGCCTCCATCAACGACAGAATTGCATTGATGTGGCAGACCAGGGAGGTGTACGACTATGTGGCCGGATACATTGATGTGGTCTTCAATCTTGCCGATCGATGGCGCAAACAGTATGAGGAATTCAAGAAGGAGAGGAATATCCTTGACTTCAATGATTTGGAGAAATACCTGTTGCGCCTGCTCCGCACTCCATTCGCAGCTAAGGAAATCGGAGCAAAATACAGATATGTATTCGTTGATGAATTTCAAGACTGTTCGCCGATTCAGATAAAGATCTTCAGGGAATTGAGTCAACTGGCAGAACATTCCTTCTGGGTCGGGGATATGAAGCAGTCTATTTTCGGTTTCCGTGGCTCCGATACGGTTCTCACCGATGCTGTGATCAAGACAATCGAAAGCTCGACAGACAATGATTGCGAGATCCGCACGCTTCCCAAATCATGGAGGTCTGTGCCTGAAATAGTGAATTTCTGTAATGGCATCTTTGTAAGAGCTTTTTCGCCGGAAATCTCCGAAGAGAGAGTGCGCCTTGAGCCGGTACATTCCTCCGACTCATCTGTCGAGCCATTGATATTATGGAATGTGGATGGCGAGGAGACTCTGGCGGGTTTTATAGCGCATCTGGTTGCAGATGGAGTCTCTCCTTCGGATATAGCTGTGCTCCATCGTCGCGGAGATCCTCTCGACAAAATCGGAGAATTGCTGACACAGTCTGATATTCCGGTGAATCTCAGCACCGAACCAATAATGACATCGAAATCAGCCAGACTTGCGAAGGGTGTTTTAAGTGTGGCCGACAATGATGCCGATTCTCTCGCCAAAGGAGAAGTGGCGTTCCTTCTTGATTCAAGATATGCCACCGACAATCTTATCTCGGAGACACTCGCGCATATAAATCCGGAAACAGGCCGCCCCGATCATGGCTTTCTTGATGAGATTCCGGTTCTTAAACGCCTTTCGGAAATCCGCAACCGTCTAAGCCAGCAGTCGGTGGCGGAATTTGTGGAATCTGTGGTTCTCGAACTTAATCTCTTTGAAGAGGCAATGAAATGTTCACCGCGCAGGGAGTGTGTGGATGTTCTGAATACGATAATCGATGCGGCCAGGACTTTTGAGGAAATCTCGCTTCGCCTCGGCATAACCCCGACGATAAAGGGATTTCTGGATTATCTGCAAAGCGACAAAGTGAAACTTCCCGGAGATCCGGATGGCGTTGTGCTTCTCACAATGCACAAGTCGAAGGGTCTTGAATGGAAGCATGTGATCGTCACCTCGTTATCCTCTAATCCGGCCAATGTGAAGAGCATAATGAAAAGAGAGGTGTTCGGAGTGCATTTCCGACGCAATGACAAGCCTTCATGTTCCAACCTTTTTCCGGAGGTCGGCATTTCTCTCATGCCGTTCATATATGGCCCGGGCAATACCAATGTCCCGGCTCCTCTGGATGCTATAATTCTGAATAAACCTCAATTCGCTCAAATCTGCAGGGATAAGATAGATGAGGAGACCCGTTTGCTCTATGTGGCAATGACACGTCCGACCCATCAGTTGATCCTGTCGCTAAAAGGGAAAACACCATTGCGCTGGCTCGACGACATGGACCTGCCTGAATTTGCGGATGCGGATATGCTGAGACGTGAATTCGGTTTTTCCATTCAGAGTTTTGATGCGGAGGCGGTAATAGCACAAAGATCTCCTTCTAAAAAGACCTACCGGTTTGATAATGGCAGTGTCGACTACGACAGAAGAGACTATTCTCCGAGCATGATGAAGGGGAAAACTCCACTGAAGGGTTTCACGGATTTCGGTAAAAGAATACCTTTGGGGAAATTGCCGGAGGATATGGAGATGGACGCAGTGGGTAATTGCATCCATCATATATATCGAATGTGCTGCAACGGTGTTCCGGACAAGGATCTGATGAAACAGATAATAGCGTCATACGGTCTGGAGACTACTCTCTGTGATGTCGGAGAAATAGGAGATGCATGGCAGCGTCTGCTTGATTACCTCTCGGCCCGACATGGAGCCATCAGCAGCCATGCTCATGAGCGGCCTTTCATCATGCATTCCGATGGTAAGACTTATTGCGGAAGCATAGATCTTACGTTAGAGACCGCCGAGGGCACTCTTCTTGTCGACTATAAGACATGTCCGATGGGCAACGACAGGATCCTTGATGAGAATGACGCTCATTTCGCCGGGCTTTACGGAGGACAGCTGAAGTGTTACCGGGAGGCTCTTTCCGGTTGCGGCTCCGATGTGATCGCCACCTACGTATATTATCCTGTATCGGGACTGATCGTGGAAATATGATTCCCGGATGAATGACAAGTGTTCATATCGTTCCAGGCGTTCAGCTAAAGGAATTTTCCGGTTATGCTGTGAGGGTCGGAAGCGATTTCTGCGGGAGTGCCTGTGGCCACAATGCGTCCTCCTGCAATTCCGCCGCCCGGCCCAAGGTCGATCACATAATCTGCATTTTTTATCAGGTCGATGTCGTGTTCTATCACAATTACCATGGCTCCATGGTCGATGAGGTGTTGAAGCACTCCGAGAAGGGTCTGCACATCGAGGGGATGTAGGCCGATTGTCGGTTCGTCGAACACAAATACTGTGTCAAGAAGCTGGCGTCCCATGTCGGATGCCAGCTTCAGGCGCTGTGCCTCTCCTCCCGACAGGCTTGTAGTGGCTTCTCCGAGCGTGAGATAATTCAGCTCCAGACCGCTGAGAACTTCCAGACGTTGCTTCACTGTCTTTGCGTAGAAATTTGGAATGCAACATAGAAGAGCGCGTTCCTTAAAATTTCGGGGGCGCAGGTGGAGGACACTG
>X247_Common_Hamster__coassemble_114_pt1 | contig 12177 bp, 8 predicted proteins | sample X247_Common_Hamster__metabat2_high_PE_003 | metagenome-assembled genome bin X247_Common_Hamster | reverse complement strand
CCTCGAATGTCTGCCTCCCCATCGGGGGAATGATATGCAGCATCTTCACCGGCTGGATCATGGACCGCAGGATTCTCCGAAGCCAGCTCACCAACAACGGAGCCCATCCATTCCCTCTTTTCGGAATCCTCCTATTCTTCCTCAAATGGATTCTCCCGGTGGCGATTCTCCCCATATTCCTCCAGAGCATCGGAATCATCTGATTCAATGAATTCACGGATAAGACCGAGGCTCCCTTCCCCTGGAATCGGGAGAAGGGAGCCTCAACTTTATCTTTGCCGGATTTGTTCTTTCTATTGAACCTATTCTCCTCTTCGGAGAATATATCAGATTGTATTTTGAGCGTGAACCGGCATGAGAAATTATTATTACGATGAAAAGGGATTCCACTCCACGGAGAATCCGTGGGACGCATGGTGGGTGAGCGTGGTGGAGCCTGACAAGGATGATATCCGTCATCTGATCGAAGACCGCCATGTGCCGCCGATTCTGCTCGAATATCTGGAAGACAGGGATGAACGCCCGCGTATCGAACGCAACGGCGAATGGCTGATGACAATTGTCAGGATTCCCGTGAAAAACGATAACGACATAATGCCTTTCACCACTGTGCCTTTAGGCATAATAAGCTGCCCCGACGGACGTGTGATCACGATTTGCTTTCATTCCACAGGACTGCCCGCCGATTTCGCCGAACACACCTGTCAGAAAGAACTCATGACCCGGTCGGTGTCGATGTTTACGCTCAGGGTGATATTCTCCACAGCCTATTGGTATCTTGCCGATCTCAAAGAGATATCCTCCTACGTGATCGACACCGGAAAAGCGATGGACCATGAAATAGCCAACGAGGATCTCCGTCAGCTCATGAAGCTGCAGAAATCACTCGTATTCTTCAACACATCGATTGCAGGCGACCTCCTCGTGCTCGAACGCATCCGCAAGATCTATGACAGCGATCTCGACGAAGACCTGGCTGAAGACGTCGAGATCGAGATGAGACAGGCGGAAACCACAGCCGCAATCTCCAACGATATTCTGAAAGCCACGATGGATTCATATTCCTCGATTATATCCAATAACGCCAACAATGTGATGAAACGCATGTCGGCCATCTCGATCATCCTCATCGTGCCCACATTCGTCGCCTCTCTCTACGGCATGAACGTGGATATCCTTCTCTCCGGTCGCTACGCTTTCTGGATAGTGCTCGCCATCGCCGCCGTGCTGACCGCCATAGCATTCTTCTGCCTCCGGCGCCTCAAATGGATCTGACTCCGGATAAAGGCTCCTCCGGCCTCCGGATCATTTCAACTCGATATCGAAACTCCCGTTGAATCCGGGGTTGACCCCCACGCCGCCCGATGCCTTCGATGTCAGAAAATCGCCGCGCACAATTGTGGCGCGGCCGCGCTCCACAGGAATTGTCATCGACGGCACGTATGAGACTCTTGTGCCCTTGCTGTCGAAAATCTCCACAGCCACGTTTATGCTCGATTCCTTCCCGTTGATGAAGAAATAGTCGAATCCTATCAGCACTTCTCTGCCATCCACCACCCGGAGATTCCCCTTGAAACTCACTCCGGTCAGGGAATCCACCGGACGGTTTTCAAATATGCTGTATGTCGAGGAAAGATAGCCTGTGTATGTGAAGTGGGCGGTATAGCTGTCGAAATCAAATCCATTTTTCCATTCCGACTGATTCTCCGGGAGGGATATCCCTCTTCGTGAAGACTCGAGGCGTATGAACTCCTCGATATCTTCCGAAAGGAATGCATGGCTTGTGAGAGGACGACGGAGCGTAACCTCATAATCCTGCCTCACATCCGCCTCGATGCCGGAAGGAACATCCACACTGAACATCCCCCGGAACGCATCCTTCTGCTCGGTGTCGCCCTTATAGGGAAGAGTATAGGTTATTTTTCCGAAATCAGCCGTATCATAAAACAGGTCGTCCCATGATCCGGCCTCCACAAAATCATTCCATACCCAGACATCATAGTGCCCCACCGGAAGGTCAAGCATCATCGTGAAATCGGCAAGAGTGAGATCCTGCCGCCGCAATTCCATGCGCTTCACAGGAATATCGGTCGTTCCCTCGGGATAAATCTCGAATATATACCGGGCCTCGAGCTCTCCCGGAGCATCACCGCGTCCGACGCCCCGTGTGCCGTCATAAGTGAATTCATAGAGCCGCCATGGAAGTTCGTGTCTCACCGTAAGAGTCGCAGGTAAAACCGAGGGTGGCTCGGGAAACTCATGCACGCATGAGAGCAGACACGTTGCCATAAGAAATGCTATGAGACGAAACGCCAATATCCTAATCATAATCCATCTCCTTTCTTTTCTGCATGGCGGGTTACTCCAAATCGGTATATGAGCGAGAGAGAAGCCTGGTCGATTCCATAGAACGTGCGTTTGCGGCGTCCGGTGAGCAGGCCGTTGGTCTCGTTTCTGAAGAGATCGTAATCAAGTCGGTAGATACCACCTCCGAGCGAGGCCTCCATCTCCCATCGGGTGTCGGCTCCCTTGCCCAGTTTCCAACGGTATCCCACGGCAAGGCCGCCGCCGATGGCAGGAGTCTTTCCGTCGTGGTCCTGATAGCGGGTTTCCCCGCCGAACGCCACATTATAATAGAAAACTCCAAAATGAGCGCCTATGAAGAAGCCTTTGTTGTCGCGTCGCGCAAACCAGCGCAGCTCCGGCTGCACACCGAATGTGCGGAATTTCCTTCTCCGGGAGAAATAATTATAGAAAGAGTAATATACCGGCAATGAGAAACTGAAATGCGGCACGAGATCCACTTCCGCATGCACGTTCATCCAAAGCATTCCCCACGCCGGGAGATTGCTCTTCACACGCATATTGCGCACCCATTCCCCCGTCTCGCGGTCGAGCCTCTCTTCTACGCCCTGATCCATATCCACTACAGGTTCCGGCATCACCTCCTCCCGAGACGTTTTTTCCCCGCCGGCAACCGCGGAAGGCTCCTCAACGGGCGCCTCCCCGATGATCTCATCCTCATAAACCACATATTCGATTTTCTCGAGATCGCGGGTCACGACAGTGACCCGCGCCGCTCTCATTTCCGGAAACACGCTTTCATTGAGCTTGCGCCGTGTCGCCCGGTCGATGACGCCGCCGTCTCCCTTCCCGCAGGAATAAGAGTCGACAATACCTCTTGCTACTCCCTCTTCACACGCATCTCTCCATGAAAAGACCCTGGAGGTGATATTGATCAGTGATGGGTCGATGCCGGTGGATCGCTTGATACGTTCCGCCGTAAATATCGCACGGTTGCGCGCAAGTTTCCTATTCAACTCAATATGACCTTCAGGCGATGCGCTTCCCTCGATATTCACCTCCTTCAATTTCCCGGAGGCGATCAGCGAATCGATCTGTGAGATGATTGCCGAGATTGTCTCTTCCCGGGAGGAGCGACTCCTGCCAACATTGAAATATACCTTTCCGAGATCCATGATTCTCAGCGAATCCGAATCTTCGGCTGTCGGCGAATTCCCTATGCGACGAGCCTCCCGCACAATACCATCGCCTGCAAGCAACGGTGTCGCTGAAGCCGTAATTGTAGGCAAAGCCAGAATTGATAATGTCAGTATTGTGTTTATGATGCTCATGTTATGATATTTTGTATCCGGCCGACCGGCCAGGGTCTGCCGGATTGTGTAGATAACGGCGATGCCCCTGCTTTCGGTTATCCGGCATCGCCATTATGATTTATTACTTATTTCTGTTTTTCAACAGTCACATTATCCGATATGTTATCAGTCAATGTCGAACCGATGACACGACCCACTATCGGGCCATTGGAATAAGATCCACTGTTAGCATTGCTGTTTCCCAAGGCAGATGTCCAGTTTACGGTTGTGTTGGAAACAATGTTGTCCTTAATGAGATTGCCGCTTTGGGTGCATCCTGCTATGCCTCCGATATTGCGTGATCCAAGAAGAGAACAGCCGGTAACCACATTCCCGATATATTTGCCGTTACCCTCGCCGGAATAACCTACAATGCCGCCTACCTTGTCGTTTACTGTCAGATCACTGCCTAATCTTGCGGATATCTGGCAATCGGTCACTTTATTATTGTTGGCGCTGCCATAGCTGTAGCCCACGATGCCGCCGCCGTAACGGTTGCTCTGGAGAACAGAATTGGAAACCTCACAATTTTCAATCAGACCCGTATTATAGATGGCTCCTGCGATGAATCCGGCGCCATTATCCGAATTATCACCACTCGATTTCAGAGAAATCGAAGCATTATCGATTTTGACATTGCGCACTGTCCCGTTGAGCGATCCGAAGAGACCGGCGCTCTCGTCGACATCACTCTTGCTAACCTTAAGATTGCTGATGGTATGGTTGCCTCCGTCGAACACGCCTCTGAATTTATTGGAGGCGTCGGAATTAGGACCGATCGGTGTCCACTCGATGCCATTGAGATCGATGTCGTCTGTCAGGGTCACGGTATAACCTCTGTAGTCGTTTCCGTCGTTCACATTCTTTGCGAAGCCTGCAAGCTCCGAACCTGTGGCGATAGTCACAGTCTTGGCATTGTCATCGGTCACAGGCTCCTTAACCGAACCATCCCATACCGAGATATTGTCGATTGTGCCGTCGAAAGAAGGGTTGATCACCACATTGAAATCCTGGGCGGAAGAGAGAAGCTTTCCGAAGATATTGGTCTGATAGTTTGCCTGCACGGGAACATTGGGCACATTCAGAGCAGACATCTTTGTCTCGCCGGCATAAATATCCATGTTGACATCGATCACCGAACGCTTCTTGCCGCAGAGCACATAATCCATGGCTACATATTTGCAACCTGCAAAGATGGGGTTTGCGGAAGCGCCGCCTGCAGGGAATGTCTCGTCGGAGGGTACGCCGGCCTTGCCGAATATCACTTTCTGCGTGCCGGAAACAGCACCCGACATAAGATTCAGAACATTGGGGAGCGCGGTGGTCACTGTGAGCTCCGTGGAGAGAGATGCGAGATTCTCGCCGAAGATATTCTTGACAGAAGCCTCCTGCCAGTCGCTGGTTCCGAAGTTCACCTGTGCGAAGGGGCGAACAAGCTCTGCGTTTTCTGTTGTGCCGCCGGTCACGGTCACGGTTTTCACACAGTAGAAGGCATCGCGGTCCTCATCATTCTGCGTGATTCCTTCATAGTTGACAGTGATGGTGCGGTCTGTTGCATTATAGGTATAAGCCTCGGTGTCGGGCGACTGTGCCCAGAACACGATATCGTAAGTCATACCGTTCACGAGGTTGAGGCTCACGGTGGTGGAGAGATTGATTGTAGCATTCTCCTCCTTGATCACAGGAACATTCTGGCCCTGCTGGTAAACATAATATTTAAGCTGGGTTGCGGTTGTTCCATCGCTATATGCGCGAGTTGCCAGTTCGGCGGGAAGATTGGCGACAAGGGTGATGTTGCCGGTGCCGTCACCGGTTACGTTTGCGGGTTCATCCGAGCTACATGCTGTGAAGCCAAGGGTAGTTGCCACGACAAGCGTCGCGTAGAGCAATTTGTTCATACGAAAATAATAGTGTTAATGAAAAAATTTAATTCTTTGTGTTTTTTTGATTTATGTTTTCTATAATGCCTGGGTGTTTTCTATAATGCTTCGGGTGTCGGGTTGTGTGTGTTTTCTATAATTCGTTTCTCACATATCTATCGTTTCCATCGCGGTAAAATCTTTCTCATTAATTTAATCCTAATGAAAAAAGACCGATGATATGAATTTGTAAAATAAAAATCAATTCTATAATCCTAACCGGGGTTCCTATCCGGTTTCAATCATATAACGTGCCAAATTGCACTTATTGTATAATCTTCTCATTTTTATGTTGTTAATATCGGTTAAAATAAGTAAACAAATCATTTTCCCCATTGGTATCTCCATGAAAATCAGCAATGAAAATAAATTGCACTTAATCACAAAATATTTTTATAAAGACCGTTTTTCTGCCCTCGAAAATATATCACCGGCCAAAAGAAACTGAACGGGAATGACAATATTGTCCGCGACACGCCGTGCGGCTGAATGTATTACACCCCGTTCCCGGGAGCGTGTTCCTTAAAAAGAAAAAGGCTGCGGTGTGAATCGAATGATTCACACCGCAGCCATATATAACCTCACGGTCGGCTTATTCCCATTCGATAGTTGCCGGCGGCTTGGAGGAGATGTCGTAGACTACGCGGTTGATGCCGCGCACCTTGTTGATTATCTCGTTGGAGGTATTGGCAAGGAATTCATAGGGGAGATGCACCCAGTCGGCGGTCATGCCGTCGGTGGAGATCACGGCGCGGAGCGCCACGCAGCTCTCGTAGGTGCGCTCATCGCCCATCACGCCCACACTCTGCACGGGGAGAAGCATCACGCCCGCCTGCCACACCTTGTCGTAGAGACCCTCCCGACGGAGCCCGTCGATAAAGATCTTGTCGGCCTCCTGAAGAATACGCACCTTCTCGGGAGTGACCTCGCCGAGTATGCGTATGCCGAGTCCCGGTCCCGGGAAGGGGTGGCGGCCAAGAAGGCGCGGATCCATATCCATCGCTTTCCCCACGCGGCGCACCTCATCCTTGAAGAGAAGACGCAAAGGCTCCACAATCTTCAGATTCATCTCTTTCGGGAGTCCGCCCACATTGTGATGGCTCTTGATTGTGGCCGAAGGACCCTTCACCGAACAGCTCTCTATCACATCGGGATAGATGGTGCCCTGCGCGAGCCATTTCGCATTCTCGATTTTCTTCGCCTCGGCATTGAAAACCTCCACAAAATCCCTTCCGATGATTTTTCTCTTCTGTTCCGGATCCGTAACGCCCTTCAGATCGGCGTAGAAACGCTCTGAGGCGTCGATTCCAACCACATTAAGACCCATGTGCTTATAGGAGTCTAAAACCTCGTCAAATTCGTTCTTTCGAAGCAATCCGTTGTTCACGAAAATACATGTGAGGCGCGGGCCGATGGCCTTGTGAAGAAGCATCGCCGCCACTGAGGAATCCACTCCGCCCGAAAGCCCGAGAATCACGCGGTCGTCGCCAAGCTTCTCCTTGAGGTCGGCTACGGTGCTCTCGATAAAAGAGGCCGGGCTCCATGTCCCCGAACAGCCGCAGATGCCGAGCACGAAGTTCGACAGAAGCCGGGTGCCGTCGGTGGAATGATACACCTCGGGATGGAACTGTATGCCCCATGTCTGCTCTCCATCGATATGATAGGCCGCGGCGCGGACATTCTCCGTCGATCCTATCACATGATAGCTCTCGGGAAGACGCGTGATGGTGTCGCCGTGACTCATCCACACCTGTGTGGGAGAAGGGATGCCCTGCATCAGCTGATCGGAAGGATCGACCACGGTCAGCATCGCGCGTCCATATTCGCGCGAGGGAGCTCCCTCCACCTCCCCGCCATATTCGTTGGCAAGAAGCTGCGCGCCATAGCAGACGCCAAGAAGAGGAAACTTACCCTTTATTCCGCTCAGATCGGGCTTCGGAGCGTCGGCATCCCGCACCGAAGAGGGTGATCCCGACAGAATCACTCCCTTCGTATCGGCATCCGGCTCCGGAAACTTGTTGAAAGGGTGGATCTCGCAATACACGTTGAGCTCGCGCACCCTGCGCGCGATCAGCTGCGTATACTGGGATCCGAAGTCTATGATAAGTATCTTTTCCATTATTTTTTAGGATAAAGGTTTAAGCCTGTGCCAAAGCCTCATGCAAAAGCCCTTGCCAAAGCCCTTGCCAAAGCCCTTGCCAAAGCTTCATGCAAATGCCCTTGCCAAAGCCCTTGCCAAAGCTTCATGCAAATGCCCTTGCAAAAGCCCTTGCCAAAGCTTCATGCAAATGCCCTTGCAAAAGCCCTGTGCAAAAGCCCTGTGCAAAAGCTTCATGCAAATGCCCTTGCAAAAGCCCTTGCAAAAGCCCTGTGCCAAAGCCCTGTGCCAAAGCTTCATGCATTTCTCTTTTTGATCAAGGGTTAAGCTTTAGCTTAAGCTTATTGGTTAAGGTTTAAGCTTCGCGGCGCGAATAATTGGGAGCCTCCTTGGTGATGGTGACATCATGGGGATGGTTCTCCGTGACGCCTGCCGATGTGATCTTGGTGAATTTGGCATTGTGAAGAGCCTCGATATCCTTCGCTCCGCAATATCCCATGCCCGAACGCAGACCGCCGGCAAGCTGATAGATTGTCTCGCTCAGAGTTCCCTTGTAGGGCACACGGGCCACAATTCCCTCCGGCACGAATTTATTCGAGTCGCATTTCTCCGACTGGAAATAGCGGTCCTTGGAGCCCGCTTCCATAGCCTCCACGGAGCCCATGCCGCGATAAGCCTTGAACTTACGTCCGTTATAGATGATCGTCTCGCCCGGGCTCTCCTCGACTCCGGCGAACATCGAACCCATCATCACGCAGTCGCCACCGGCGGCAAGTGCCTTCACCACATCGCCCGAATAGCGCAGACCGCCGTCGGCGATCACTGGCACACCATATTTGTGCGCCACCTTGGCAGCCTCGAAACAAGCCGACAGCTGCGGAACGCCCACACCGGCCACGATACGCGTGGTGCAGATCGATCCCGGGCCTATGCCCACCTTCACTCCGTCGGCACCCGCGGCTATGAGATGCTCCGCGGCCTCTCCTGTGGCGATATTGCCCACCACAACATCAAGCATGGGATAGGCGGCCTTTACCTTCCTGAGCGTATTGGCCACATTGGCGGAATGGCCGTGGGCCGTGTCGATCACAACCGCATCCACATCCGCCTCGACAAGTGCCTTCACACGGTCGAGAGTGTCGCTGGTAACACCCACGCCGGCAGCCACGCGAAGACGTCCCTTCGAATCTTTGCAGGCATTGGGATAATCCTGAACCTTCGTGATGTCGCGATAAGTGATCAGTCCGAGAAGATGTCCCTCCGTATCAACCACCGGAAGCTTCTCGATCTTGTTCTTCAGAAGAATATCGGCGGCCGAGGCAAGATCGGTCTTGCTTGTGGTCACGAGATTCTCCTTGGTCATCACATTCTCGATCTTGAGATCCATATCGGTCTGGAAACGGAGATCGCGGTTGGTCACGATGCCGATCAGCTTGTTGGAGTCGTCGACCACCGGAATCCCTCCGATGCGGTTGTCGTGCATAAGACGGAGAGCCTCACCGACTGTCTGGTCTTTGCTGATGGTGACAGGATCATAGATCATGCCGCTCTCGGCGCGTTTCACCTTTCTCACCTGGGCGGCCTGGGCGGCTATCGACATATTCTTGTGGATCACTCCGATGCCGCCCTCGCGGGCTATCGCGATCGCAAGCTCTGCCTCGGTGACGGTATCCATGGCCGCCGACACGAAGGGGATGTTGAGCGCGATGTTGCGCGAGAAACGACCCCCGAGATTCACCATATTGGGCGTAACCTCGGAATAAGCCGGGATTAGGAGAACATCATCGAATGTGACGCCCTCGAGCACAATTTTTTCATCAATAAATGCCATATCAGAATTCTTTTAATTTTTCAGAAATGATGATAGTCTTGTTTCGGTCGGCTCCCACGGAGATGATGCCGACTTTCACACCGGTCACCTCCTCGATCTTGCGCACATAGGCCTTGGCGGCCTCGGGAAGCTCGTCGAAGCTCTTGCAGTCGGAGATATCCTCCTTCCACCCCTCCATCTCCACAAGCACAGGCTTGCACTTGGCAAGACGGGAAACCGTGGAGGGGGGATAGTCGATCACCTTGCCGTCGAGCTCATAGCCTGTGCAGATGCACACCTTGTCGAGCCCGGAAAGCACGTCGAAAAGCATCAGCGCCCAGTTGTCGATGCCGGCCAGGCGGCTTGTATAGCGTGCCACAACGGCGTCAAACCATCCTATGCGGCGCGGACGTCCGGTCACGGTGCCGTATTCATGGCCGCGCTCGCGGATCTCATGCGCGCGCTCGTCGAAGAGCTCCGTGGGGAAGGCGCCCTCGCCCACGCGGGTGCAGTAGGCCTTGGCCACTCCCACCACATTGTCGATCCATTTCGGCGCGATGCCGGCTCCGACAGGCACACTCGCCGACGATGGGGTGGAGGAGGTCACGTAGGGATATGTGCCGTGGTCGATGCAGAGCATCATGCCCTGTGCCCCTTCGAAGAGTATCTTGGCATCCGTGAGAAGTGCGCGGTTGATCAGGTCGGATGTGTCGCAGATCATGTGGCCGATTTTAGAAGCTATCTCCATATAGCGGTCGTAGACCTCCCGGAAATCATATTCCGGAAGGCCCAGCAGACGAAGCTGGGGATTCTTCACCGCCAGAGCTCCCTTGAGACGCTCGGCGAAATATTCAGGCTCGAGAAGATCGCCCATGCGCAGGCCGTCGCGGCTGTATTTGTCGCAATATGCCGGACCGATGCCGTTCTTTGTCGTGCCGATAAGGGCGTTCCCCTTGAGCTTCTCATAGGCTCCGTCGAGCTGGGAATGCCAGGGCATAACCATCGCCGCGCGGTCGGATATATACAGCTTATAGTCGGTGATTCCCTGGTCGTGGAGCTTGTCCAGCTCCGTGATCACCGATTCGGGATTGACCACCATGCCGTTGGCCATCACATTCACTGTCCTGGGGTTGAAGATTCCCGATGGAATCGAGCGCAGGGAATATTTATGTCCGTCGAACACCACGGTATGACCCGCGTTGTTGCCTCCCTGGTATCTTACCACCATGTCGGCGCGGCATGCGAAATAATCGGTGATCTTCCCTTTCCCCTCGTCTCCCCACTGGGAGCCGATCACTACTAATCTCTGTGACATCAGTCTTCGATTTTATTGCGTTTGTAAATATAATCCACGTTCTTCATGTAATAGTCGAGTGTGAAGCATGCGTCGAGCTCCTCCTCGCTGAGAGCGGCCGTTACGGTGGGCTCCTCTTTGAGAAGATCGTGATAGTTGGAATTGGTGGCCATGGCCTTCATGGCCACGGGCTGCACCGTGTCGTAGGCCTTCTCGCGGGCGAAGCCTTTGCCGATGAGTGCGTTCATCACGCGCTGGGCGAAGATCACGCCGTTGGTGAGATAGATGTTGCTCTTCATCTTATCCTCGAACACCACGAGATTCTCCAGGATGCCCCCCATGCGGTTGAGCATATAGTCGAGAAGAATGGTGGCGTCGGGCATAAGGATGCGCTCGGTGGCCGAGTGGGAGATATCGCGCTCGTGCCAGAGGGCCACATTGTCGTAGGTGGTCATCATGTATCCGCGGAGCACACGGGCGCAGCCGCACATGTTTTCCGATGATATCGGGTTGCGCTTGTGGGGCATCGCGCTGGAGCCTTTCTGACCCTTGCCGAATGCCTCCTCCACCTCATGCACTTCGGTGCGCTGGAGGTTGCGGATCTCCATGGCCATCTGCTCTATGCTCGCTCCGATAAGGGCGAGTGTGGCCATATAATAGGCGTGGCGGTCGCGCTGGATCACCTGTGTGGAGATATCCGAGCTCTCGATGCCGAGCTTCTCGCATACATAATCCTGGATAAAGGGAGGAATGTTGGCGAAATTGCCCACGGCTCCGCTGAGCTTCCCCACCTCCACGCCGCGCGCGGCCTCCTTGAAGCGCTTGAGATTGCGCTTCATCTCGGCATACCAGAGCACCCATTTCAGACCGAAGCTCGTGATGTCGGCATGGATGCCGTGGGTGCGCCCGATGCAGGGGGTGTATTTGAATCTGACAGCCTGTTTGCGAAGAATCTCGATAAACCTCTCGAGGTCGGCGAGTATGATTCGGTTGGCCTGCAGGAAGAGATAGCCGTTGGCCGTGTCGACAACGTCGGTGGAGGTCAGTCCGTAGTGGACCCACTTGCGCTCCTCGCCGAGCGATTCGCTCACTGTGCGTGTGAAAGCCACGATGTCATGGCGCGTCTGGAGCTCTATCTCCTTTATGCGGTCGATATTGAATTTTGCGTTTTCGCGTAGTTTCTTCACATCCTCCTCCGGAACAACTCCAAGTTTGCTCCACGCCTCGGCTGCGAGAATCTCGACCTCGAGATATGCGTTGAATTTATTCTCTTCGGTCCATACCTGGCGCATCACGTCGCGCCCATATCTTTCTATCATGATGTCTGTCTGATTTTAAGACCCCGTTCCCCAATATTTGTTAACGCTGGGGTCGCAGATTTCGGTTGGATTTGGCCTTGC
>X247_Common_Hamster__coassemble_109_pt1 | contig 12398 bp, 14 predicted proteins | sample X247_Common_Hamster__metabat2_high_PE_003 | metagenome-assembled genome bin X247_Common_Hamster | reverse complement strand
TAAATCCCGTCCCATTAATACACGGGACGGGATTCAGATCTGCAGCCGGCTGCCGGTTATCGGCTGCCGGCTATTTTAGAGCCTGTTCCTTAAGCGCGGCATCTTGAGATGCCGCAAAACATTCTATGCCAGACCGAAAGCGTAGATTATCCGGCGACGGTAGATCTCGCCCGGAAGAAGAGTCTGCGTGGGGAAGTCGGGATGATTGGGAGCATCGGGAAATCCCTGCATCTCGATTGCCACTCCGTCATAATCGGCATAGCCGCGGCCCGAACAGTTGGCCGCGCAGCCCTCAAGCCAGTTGCCGGTATATACCTGCACTCCCGGCTGATCGCTCCATACGCCGAGACAGCGGCCGCTGCGCGTGTCGCGCAGTTCCACGGCATTCTCCACCATCTCTCCCGGCTTCCAGCCGTCGATCACCCAGCAATGGTCATACCCCTTCCCGATCTTCAAGGCCTCGAAATCGGCGTGAATATCCCGCCCGAGTGTCTTGAACTCCATAAAATCCATCGGTGTCCCCGCCACAGGAGCTTTCTCCCCGGTGGGTATCTGTGTGCTGTCGGTCGGCAGCCAGCGGGAGGCTTTCATGCGCATCTCATGCTCCAATGCCGTGCCCGAATCGGCTCCGCCGAGATTCCAGTAGGCATGGTTGGTGAGGTTGACCACTGTGGCGGCATCGCTCTCCGCCTCGAAATCTATGCTGAGACGGTTTTCTTCGCTCCAACGATAGGTGACGCTCGCTTTCAGATTGCCGGGATAATTCTCCTCTCCATCCTTCGAAAGATATGTGAATCGCACTCCGTCGGCAAGAGGCTCGCTATTCCAGATTCTGTTGGCGAAGCCGTCAGGACCGCCATGAAGATGGTTGGGGCCGTTGTTGGCGGCAAGTTTATATTCCTTCCCCTCCACCACAAGATGGCCGCGGGCTATGCGGTTGGCATATCGTCCGGGTGTTTTACCCAGGCAGGGGCCGTCATAGAGATAATCTGCCGGAGAGGCATAGCGGAGCGCCACATTCTCGATTCTGCCATCACGGTCGGGCACCCCCACTCCTGTGATTCCTGCTCCGAGCGAAGAAACCTCCACCCATGCGCCTGAGCCATTCTCTATTCTGAACAGTTCGGCTTTCCCCTTTTCTGTCTCGAATTCCTTTCTTTCTATTTTCATATTTCTGAGTTTTATCACGGATACCGGGCCTGCTGTATCGGTCTCGGTAATTTCTGAAGTTGTTTAAACAACTTTTATGCAAATATAATTCATTCTTTTGAATACGGCACATCTTCTTTATTTTTATTTTTATTGAAGCTGTCTAACCGGCCGCGGGTTCACCCTCGCGCAGGGAGAAATCGAACGTGGAATCAAAGAAGTTGCGGCTTTCGGCAAGGCTCTCGCTCTCGCCAAGCACGGCGCCGAGCCGCTCATCGTCGTAATACTGTCGGATATTCGACACATCCACCGCCGAGGCGTCGAGTATGAAATCGGTATAACTCTTCAAAAGATCGGCAAGGGAAGTGAGTGAATTGCGCGTCTGCTGGTCGTAGAGAGTGCCGCTCATCGAACTGCTGTCGAGTTTCCCCTGCAATGCTCCGTTCACGCCCGATATATCCTCCATCATCTTCATCTGGATATTGAGAAGGTCGGTGATGCCTATGTTGGTGGCGTTCGAGCTGACCTGCTGAGGAAGAGGCATCCCGGCGCGAGGGCGAAACACTATCACGCCGTTGAACCTGCTCCACTCCTCGGCGACATCGGCTATCTCCACGCCGTCGGGAAGCGCGCCCTCGGGAAAAAGGAGCACACCCTTGGCCGAAGCCCGCAGAATCCAGTCGTACATCGATATCAGTCGGTTGGTGAATTTCTGCTGGTCGATGATATCCCCCACGAATGAATGGATCTCTCCATCTATGAAGGGGTAGGCCTTCACAACGTATGGATGCCGCCCGTGGCGATAGGGTGTTATTCCCTCGGCCAGCAGATATCCGTCGGGAGTGAGAAAATGATAATGCCATTCCTCCTCCATGATCCATCGCGACTTGATAAGAAGCTCGCTGTCGGGAGTGTCGGGGTCGCGACGGCGCCGACGGCGGTTTTCCTCCTCCACCTCCCGGCGGCGCGAGGAGAGAGGGATGCGGAACCATTCCCCGCTCCGGGGATCATGGCAACGGTAATGGGCGCGGTATTCGCGGGTCCAAACCTCTATCACGCGGCAAGCCCCGGAAGAGGAGGGCGTCTGGAACGTCGATCTCATCCCCCCGCTTCCGAAACCGCCGCCCGACGGAGCATCCCCTCTCGCCGGTGGGGAATAAAGATCAAGAAGACGGTCGTAATCATCCTCTCCGCGGGCGAATGCGGCACACAGAGCCGGAAATTCCATATCGTGGAGCTCCCCGATCAGCGACACGTCCCAGTTGCGGAAATCGCGTGAGTCGGTGTCGATAAAGAAGTTCTCGGGAGAAACGGCATCGGTCCAGCAATCGGTCTGCTGGCCCTTGGTGCCAAACCATTTGCGATGCACAGCCATTCCGCTGATCAGAAACTCCTCCATGGTGCGCGCATACACCTCTTCGAGCCTGTTGATCTCCATATTATAATCGAGCAGACGCTGCATCACCTCCGCCCGCCCCCTCTCCTCCGGGTCGCGGGCCACACATCGCGGCGGCGTCCATCGGTTGCGGAACACTCCCAGCACATTCCTGACCAGCCGCCTGATAAGATTGTTTTTCAGGGGCATGTTTCCCTGCATCCTTATATATTCCTCCTCCCTCATGCGTCCCGAGGGAGTTTCCACCATGTCGCCCCACTGGTCGCCATACGTGAACCGCTTGTTGCGCTCGCGCTCTTCGCGAAATCCCGACATCCCCTCCCAGCAGAGGCGTGCCCGCTCCAGAAGATCCATCCGCTGATGCGGCCGATTGTCGTAATCATAATCCATTTTTACTCTTTCCATAATGATATTTTTCGCGAATTTATTTTTCGAAAGGATAATCGTCCGCTTATTTGTTAATAAATCTGACATCTCCCCCTTGTTTCCTCTTTTTTTTGTAAATTTGCATTTCCGAGTCTTTCTCGGCAATAAAAGCCAAAACGATGAATGATATTCCAGCCGATGTAAAACAAGCCAAGCAGCGTTTCTCAATCATTGGAAACGCCCCTTCGCTGATCAATGCCATAAGCCGCGCCATCCGTGTGGCTCCGATTGATCTCTCCGTGCTTGTCACGGGCGAGAGCGGTTCGGGAAAGGAGTTCTTTCCCAAGATCATACATCAATATGGCGCAAGAAAACATAAGAAATATATCGCCGTGAATTGCGGCGCCATTCCGGAGGGAACCATCGACAGCGAGCTTTTCGGCCATGAAAAGGGTTCCTTCACAGGAGCTATCGCCGACCGGAAAGGATATTTCGAGGAAGCCGACGGCGGCACGGTCTTTCTCGATGAAGTGGCCGAGCTTCCCCTCACCACTCAGGCCCGGCTCCTGCGCGTGCTCGAAACGGGTGAATTTCTGAAGGTCGGGTCCTCCACGGTGCAGAAAACAAATATCCGTATCGTCGCGGCCACAAATGTGGATCTTCCGCAGGCCGTGAAACAGGGTAAATTCCGAGAAGACCTCTATTACCGTCTCTCCACAGTGCGCATCGAAGTGCCCAATCTTCACGACCGTGGCGACGACATACGTCTGCTGGCCCGAAAGTTCGCATCCGATTTCGCTGAAAAGTATATGACTCCGCCAATCACATTCTCCGAAGAGGCTTTCCGCGCTATGTCGCTCTACCGCTGGCCCGGAAACGTGCGCCAGCTCAAGAACATAGTGGAGCAACTCGCTCTCTTCGAGTCGGGAACGGAGATTTCCCGCTCCGTGATGCTGGAGGCCCTCCCCATCGACCATTCCGGACTATCCACCCCCGTGGCGGCCACCAACCGCAATGTGGGATATGAAGCCGAACGAGAGATGCTCTGGCAGATGATTTTCGCCATGCGAAGCGAAATCGCCGAGATTAAGGCCGCCGTCGACGGAGGAAAGAAAGAAGAGTCCCCATTCCGCGATTTCTCCCGAAGCGACTCGCAACGAAACAAAGTGACTTCTCTCATAAAATATCCCACGGAAGACATACTGCATGGATTTCCGCCTAACGACTCCATCGACCGTCCGCTCGCAAACTCCGTGGAGGCAACCGAGAAGGAGGTCATCGCAGCCGCGCTCGCCAGAAACGACGGCAACAAACAGGCCGCCGCCGACGAACTGAATATCTCCACCCGGACCCTTTACCGGAAGATAAAGGAACTCGGCCTCGACAAAGGATAAAATCATTTTTCACACTCCAAGCATCATAGAAATTGAAAACCAAACTGATATTACTCCTCATCCTATCACCCCTCTTTCTGTTGACGGGGTGCAAGCCGGTGTTCACATTCAACGGCTCTATCCTCAATTACGACATCTACAAAACCATTTATGTCTCAGAGTTCCCGATCCGGGCTGCCCTCGTCTATCCCCCGCTCCAGCAGACTTTCGAGAACGAAATCCTGAATTATGTGAACCGGCAGACCAAACTGCAGACCGTCGACACTCCCAACGCCGACATAGAGATGACGGGGGAAATCACCGGATATTCCCTCTCCCCGCAGGCTGTCGGCACAGATGCATACGCCACTGAAACCCGACTCACCATCTCGGTGAGAGTGAAATATACCGACAACAAGAATCCGGCCAATGATATCGACCAGACTTTCACGGCCTATCGCCAGTTCTCCTCTTCGCTGATGCTCACCGACGTGCAAGACGACCTCTGTCAGCAGATCTCCGAAGAGCTCGCCACCCTTATTTTCAACGCCACGCTCGGAAACTGGTAGAAATCCATTAAACCCCTCCCCACCATGACCACAGAACCTTATTACATCATCCCCGATATCGAAGCGCTCCCTCACGCAGAGGGGGAAGAGAGGAAAGCTCTTATCCGAAAGATTGCCGCCGTTGTGGGCGACCCTGTGGCGCTTCGCGAGATTCTCGGAATAGACCCGGAGGAATTCTCCCTTTTCTATCCCGATATGGAAAAACCGGAACTCTCTACCGATGATACCATCGATTCATTCCTGAATAAGTTCGGAGATCCGCGTGCTGCCCGCTCCGAGGAGGTGAAGGCTGTGGAAGAGCTTGTGGATGAGGTGGTGCCCCTTCCTCCCGCCGATTTCGACATCTCCGACCTCGAGTCGCTTCCCATCGCCGGGGATTCCGACAACATGGATGACTCCACTTCGGCTCTTCTCGATTCTTTCCTCGGCGATTCAGCCCCGAAACGCACGGCTCCGAAGAAAAAAGACCCGCCTGTGCTCTCCGAATCTCTCGCCCGCGCAATGATAAAAAACGGAAATTACGCCAAGGCGCTTGAAATTATTACCGATTTAAGTTTGAATAATCCGAAAAAAAGTATTTACTTTGCAGACCAAATACGATTTCTTAAGAAATTGATTCTTAACCAATCTAAAGGAAAGCAAGCGTAATTCCTCCGCATTCCGGCCCCAAAAGCCCGGAAAGCGGAGCATAATCATGTAATAAACAAATAGTTATATGTATATCTTTATCAGCATCCTCATCGTTCTGGCCAGCCTTCTCCTGATAGGCGTCGTATTGATCCAGAAATCCAAAGGAGGCGGTCTTGCCTCCGACTATTCAAGCGGAAACCAGTATCTCGGTTATCGCAAAACAACCGACTTCATTGAAAAAGCCACATGGAGTCTGGCCATCTTCATCTGCGTGCTCAGCATCGCTGCCGCTTTCACAGTGAAGACACCCGTAAACCGTTCGAGCATCGAGACTGTGGCTCCCGCTCCCAGCAATGCCGCTCCCGCTCCCGTAAATGCTCCCGCAGCCGCTCCCGCTCCTGCTCCCGCAAAATAACAATTCGCAGATCCTCAATCTCCAAACAATACGCAGGGGGAAGATTCCATGGAATCTTCCCCCTGCGCTATTTCATAAACTTTTAATTTCTTACCTCTGACCTTTTACCTCTGACCTCTTACCTTTTACCTCTGACTTCTGACTTTTTACCTCTGACCTCTGACCTCTGACCTAAAACAGCCCTTTCCCCCATCCGAGCTTGTTTCTCAACAGGCTCGGGAAATTAGCATCCGGCCGACGGAGCACCGACACCTTGAAAGGAGCCTCCTTAAGCAGGATCTTCTCCCCGCAATGAAGTGTGAACGACCGCCCGTCGAGACTCAGCCGGCAACTGCAGTTGCGCGACGACGTGGTGAGAACTATGCGGGATTCCCCGGAGACCACCACCGGACGCATCGTGAGCGAATGAGCCGCGATCGGCGACAGAACCATACACCCCAATGTGGGCTGAAGTATCGGCCCGCCTACCGACAGATTATATGCAGTGGAGCCTGTGGATGTGGCCACAAGAAGACCGTCGCTCATATAATCGGCAAGAAAATAGCCGTCGATCTCGGCATGGATGGTAAGCATCGACGCCGTGTCTCCCTTCAACACCGCAACCTCGTTCAAGGCATACGGCCAGAAACCGTCGGGAAGCGCGTCGCAGTTTACCTCGATCACCGCGCGTCGCTCGATCGTGCCGAGCCCGTCGGAAACAACCGTGAGAAGTTCATCCATCTCACTGAGCGAATAGCTCGCAAGAAAACCCAGATGTCCGGTATTGATGCCCAAAATCGGAGTCTCTCGCATCCCTACCCACTGCGCGGCCTGAAGAAACGTGCCGTCGCCGCCGATGCTCACCACGCAGTCTACACCGCGCGGAAACTCCTCGACTTCAAACACATCTCCCGTATCCACGTCCGATTCTTCAAGATAGCTCCCGAATCCGCGCTCCAGATAAACCTGAAAACCGCGCTCACCGAGAAGTCTGAAAAACTTCCGGAGGCCGTCGAGATGCTCCTCCTGATACCGGTTACCGTAAATCGCCACGCTTTTCATAACCATCTCCACCTGTCATTTTCCTACACGCTGAGAAGCCTGTTAAGTTCCATCAGACGTTCCAGCGACACCGTCGCATCCTGATACTCGCTGCCCGATGCATCCACAACGTCATATCCATAACGTTCAAGGCTATGCACCGTGGCACTCGGATCGAGACGGCGCACACGCATCGTCACCCTTACCTTTCCGTCATCGGAAGGCACACTCCAGAGATCCACCAGATGCGCGTCGCTGTCCTCGACAGCATGCGCGAGACGCGATGCACTGTAATCCTCCGGAAAACACTCCACCGTGACCAGACTTGAATCATCTCGCGGCGACAACATTCGCCCCAGACCCTCCAGAAGCGAAGTCTGGTCGATTACCCCTTTCACCTCCCCCGCATCCTCCACGCCGATTAGCCGGCCGGGGCTGTCGAGAAGCCGCGGAAGCACATCTATCAGAGGCATCTCCCCCGATACATTCCGGGTAGGCGCCACATCAATCATGCTCCCTATGGGCGATAACACATCTTTCGCTTTCAACATATTCCTTTTATCCTTTCTGCTTTAGAGTTTTTTTCTTAAATTTGCATCTGATTCACATTATTGTAACGCCTGCAACACTTGCCGGGTTGGATTAATCAGATGAAATTATCCGGATTTTCACTCGGTTCTGAATTTGTTTAGACTTGTTTTCCAATAAATCCAGACATCTTCTCTTGCAAAGTTACAAATTTTATGCCAAAAATAATGACACGATTAAGCGTAAATATCAATAAGGTGGCCACTCTGCGTAACGCACGGGGAGAAAATGTGCCCGACGTAGTGGAGTTCGCACTCGCCTGCGAACGTCTCGGCGCACAGGGAATCACCGTCCATCCCCGCCCCGACGAGCGGCACATCACCCATAACGACGTGTACGAACTGCGCCGCGTCATCACCACCGAATTCAATATCGAGGGATATCCCTCTCCCGAATTTCTGAAGCTCGTGCTTGATGTCAATCCCGATCAGGTGACACTCGTGCCCGACGCGCCCGACGCGCTGACATCCTCGGCCGGATGGGCCGTGACCCGCGAGGCGGATTTCCTCGCTCCGGTGATCGAACGCCTTCATGCGGCGGGCATCAGAAGTTCCATTTTTGTCGACCCCGACCCCGTGCAGGTCAAGGAAGCCGCGCGCCTCGGCGCCGACCGAGTGGAATTATACACAAAACCATACGCCGACTCCTTCCCCCTCGATCCCGATGCGGCGGTGGAAGATTATGTGAAGGCCGCAAAGACAGCCGTGGATTCCGGCATCGGTCTCAACGCCGGACACGACCTCAACACCCACAACCTCAACTATCTATACCGGCGGCTGCCGCGTCTCGACGAAGTGAGCATCGGACATGCCCTGATTTCCGACTGCCTCTACTGGGGCCTTGAGGAGACTCTCCGCCGATATCTCGAATGTATCCGCTGACCGCACCGGCTGTCTTATCTCCCGATAAGCCGGCTGCCATCCACCCGTTATATCAAATTATTATCTGCAATGAATAATACGCTCAATTTCTGGTCGCTCATTATCGATGGCGGCTATATAATGATCCCTTTGGCCATTCTCCTGCTGGTCACTATCTTCATCTTCACCGAAAGATGCATCGTGATCTCACGCGCTTCTAAAGACGACCGTAATTTCATGGACCGGATCCGTGACTATGTGCATGAAGGCGATATAGAATCCGCCAACAATCTCTGCAAAAAAACAGATACCCCCTACGCACGTCTTATTCAGAAAGGGCTCACCCGGATAGGCCGTCCGATGAATGATGTGCTCGTGGCTATCGAAAACACCGGAAATATCGAGGTGGCAAACCTCGGAAAGGGATTCCCCTGGCTCTCGACCACGGCCGCCGGAGCTCCCATGCTCGGCTTTCTCGGCACTGTGGTCGGTATGATCCAGGCCTTCTTCTCTCTCGCTTCGGCCGGAACTGCCGCCAACATCACTGTGCTCTCAAGCGGCATCTATCAGGCCCTTGTCACCACCGTGGCAGGTCTTGTGGTCGGAATCCTGGCTCTTTTTGCCTACAACTATCTCGTGGCCCGCGTAAACAGAGTGATGAATGGCCTTGAGGCCAAGACCATGGAATTCATGGACCTACTCAACGAACCCGCCAAATAAAGAAGTTGAATCCATCCCCCAAACGCCTATATTCCCGTCATGGCTCTAAAAAGAAATTTCCAGTCGCTCGACACATTCTCCATGTCGTCGATGACTGATGTCATTTTCCTCCTTCTCATCTTCTTTATGGTGACATCCACCATAATCTTCCCTGCGGCTATCGACGTCAATCTCCCTCAGAGCAGCGAACAGACTTCTACAAAACCCGTCACGGAGGTCTATATCGACAAGGAAAGCAAATTCTATATCGTGGCCGACCGCAACGACTCCACAAATACACTCAACCCTCCTCGCGAAGTCACTGTCGAACAGCTCTCCGCCTCTCTGATGGAGATACACAAGGCCGATTCCCTCCGTTCGGTGGCGCTCTATGCAGATTCCGTGGTTGACTACGGGAAAGTGGTCAAAGTGCTCGATTTCGCTGCCAAAAACAATCTTCATATAGTGCTCGCCACCAAAGCCTCAGTGAATAAATGATTTCCAAGCAGAAGACACACTCCGGTCCCTCTTTACATGAGGCCGACCCTCACGCCGCCAAAGACAGGGTGATCGCCGCTGCCGTGACTTTTGCAGCCGCGATCCTGATTCTTCTTTTCCTCTTTTTGGGCGGAATGAGCGTGGAGCGGCGCGAACTGGCTCAGGCGTCCGTTCCCGAGCTCATGCCGGAGGAGGAGGAGACATTCCTCGAGCCCGAGATCCTTCAGGACCTCGGCGAACCCGACGCCACCGCCAACGATGCCCCGGCTCCCGTGGAACAAGGCGAGCCCAGACAGACACCGGTGGAAAACAACAAGATAGTGGTGCCGGGTGACAACCCCAAGCCGGCTCCGCAGGTTGAGAAAAAAGTGACTCAGAAGAAAGAATCTCCGGTAAAGGCCACCGATCCTCCGGCAAATAAGGAAAAGCCTTCGGAAATATCCTCGTCGATGGCCAATAAGTTTTCCGGCAAAAACGGCGCGCAGTCAGGTTCGAAAGGATCTGCAGGCTCCGGAGGAACGGGGGTGGGAATCAACGGCAATGCCAATGGCCGCAGCTTGCTCGGATGCCCGAAACCCGACGTCGAGCTTCGCCATAAGACCACCGTGCGCGTTTCCGTTGTGATCGATGCCGACGGAAATGTGATTTCGGCCAATGCCTCCGGAGGCGCCGATGCCTCAATCCGGCGCGCCTGCGAGCGGGCGGCCAAAGGTGCAAGATGGTCGGCGAAAAAAGGCGCAGGAGAAACCCGCGGTTCAATCACTTTCACCATCACACCGCGTTAGACCCTCCCCCATCCTCGTTTGAGATGGTTAGACCCGGTTCCCCCAAGAAATGTTAACGCAGGGTCTAAGGCTTCGTTCCTTAACCAAATAAAAAAACAGGCCAGCCCTATGAGCGATTCATCAGGTTGGCTTGTTGTATAATATATGAGAAACACTCTGCCGCCCGACTCTTGAGGGAGTCGGCGGCTATTTCCCATAATATGTGAGGGAATCGAGTGAATCCGTTATATTCCTAATTTATCAAGGTTATGTCGCTATCTGACAGAATACGTCACTTCTTTCATGTCATCTCCAATGTGAGGCCTATAGTATGGATATGCCTCTACATCGGTCTGACTCCTGTTTTCGCTCTTATCTATTGGGCTCTTCCCGACACGCAGTTCCGCATCCCCGAAGGCGCCGGCACCGACTTCGGATCCTGGTTCTATTATAGCATCGTGACAATCACCACTCTCGGTTTCGGTGATTACACACCCGCCCACAGCTGGGCTCAGGCTGTGACCGCCGTGGAGGTGATGTGCGGCTTGACCACTCTCGGATTCTTCCTCAATGCCGTCGGCTCGCTGAAGTCGGAAATAGATGTCGGTTCGGAAATCGAGAAGCAGCGCATCCTTCACAATGCCGCCCAGAAAGAGAAACTGATGCGGAATATCCCCGGAATTCTTCACAACCTCAACGCTTTTCTCGCATATTGCTATGCTGCCACCACTCCCCTGGCCACCCGGAAAGAGAAAGCCCCGGTATATAACCCCGACTTCACCATCAACGACATGTCGGATATATTCCGTCCGAGCGGCCTGTCGAGAGACAACACAGGAGTGCCCGTGATCAACACCCTGATGCGCGCCGCCTCCAACATGAGCCTCTCCATCGATTCCCTGCAGAGCCGTGTGGATCTCGAGCAGTGGCCCGATCTCCTCGAAAACTGCTCCCGCTTCGTGGCCAACTGCCAGATGTTTACCGAAAACGACCTCCCCTCCGAAAAAACAGTAAAAGAGAACGGGAATAAAATTCCTCATCCTCTTTTATCTGTATCCAATTTCATAAAGGAGAACGCCAGACTGGCACGCAATATCGAAACCGAACTCACGAAAATCTCCTCGCAATAAGCACTTTCTCACAAAATTCCGATGCAAGAGCCGGAATCTACCGGGAGAGCGGCATCAGATTCGGCCGATTTCTCAGCAGAATTTCGAGAAATCCGCCTGAAGCATATCGCCCTTCTCCATAAGAGCCTGATGGAGAGCGAATGCCGCTCCAAGGCAATGAGGAGTATGGCCGCCGGTCTTTGAGGCGATCTTCAGATAATCCCACATAAGTTCCTTATACATCGGGTGAACGCAGTTTTCAATGATTGTTTCTGCGCGCTGACGCGGATCCTTGCCGCGCAGATCGGCTACGCCCTGCTCCGTAGCGATCACCTTCACGGAATGTTCGCTATGGTCGAGATGCGACACCATCGGAACGATTGTGAGATCTTCCCGCCCTTCTGGATCGACGGACAGGAGAAAATCGACAGATATGCGTTGCGGCAGAAGTCGGCCGAGCCGCCGATTCCGTTCATCATCTTCGTGCCCATCACATGTGTGGAATTCACATTGCCGAAGATATCGGCCTCAAGCGCGGTGTTCATCGCGATAAGACCCAGACGGCGCACAACCTCAGGACTGTTCGAGATCTCGCCCGGACGCATGAGCACTTTGTCGCGGAAGAAATCGATATTATCCATGAAATGAAGCATCGCATCGTCTGAGAATGTCAGCGCGCATGTCGATGCAAAACGGCATTTACCCTCCTCCATAAGATGCATCACGGCATCCTGGATCACCTCTGTGTACATCTCGAACTGCGGAATCTCCAGATTCTCGCCAAGTCCGTAAAGCACCGCGTTGGCCACATTGCCCACACCGCTCTGGATCGGAAGGAATTCCTTCGGCATCTTGCCTGTGCGCAGCTGATCCACAAGGAACTCGCAGATATTGTCGCCGATGCGCTGGGTCAGCTCGTCGGGCTGCGTAAAGGGTTTGATGCTTTCGGCAGCATTGGAGGG
>X247_Common_Hamster__coassemble_106_pt1 | contig 12660 bp, 13 predicted proteins | sample X247_Common_Hamster__metabat2_high_PE_003 | metagenome-assembled genome bin X247_Common_Hamster | reverse complement strand
CATCGCGCCCTCTTCAACTTTCAGAATCTGCTCAAAAATCGCCGCCCCTGCGACCCCGTAATTTTAAGGAACAAGCTCTGAAGTGCTAATTATAAAGAAAGAGAAGCCCCCGCCTTTTCTCCAGTGGAAAAGGCGGGGACATGATATTTGCGGGGAAATAAGGTTACTTCTTCATCTCCTTGGCCCAGGTGTCTTTCAGGCCGATTGTTTTGTTGAAAACGGGATGATCCGGAGTTGTGTCGGGGTCGACCACATAATAACCGAGACGCTGGAACTGATAGTTGTCGCCGGCTTTCAGGCGCTCGGCGAGCCAGGGCTCGATCATTGCGTTGTCTCTGATTTTAAGGGAATCCGGATTAAGCAGATCGCGGAAATCGCCTTCCTCGGCCGAAGGATTCTCCACAGCGAAAAGGCGGTCGTAGTCTCTGATTTCGGCCTTTACGGCAGTGGGGACGGAAACCCAGTGGAGAGTTCCCTTCACCTTACGGTCGGCGCCGGGAAGTCCGCTGCGGGTCTCGGGATCGTAGGTTGCATATATCTCTTCGATTTCGCCGGCGTCGTTTTTCTTCACGCCTGTGCATTTCACGATATATGCACCTTTCAGGCGCACTTCCTTATCGGGCGACATGCGGAAGAATTTCTTGGGAGGATTCTCCATGAAATCCTCTCGTTCGATCCAGAGCTCGCGGGAGAAGGGCATCTCATGTTTTCCGGCCGAGAGATCTTCGGGATTATTGTCCATTACCATGGTTTCGGTCTTTCCTTCCGGATAATTTGTGAGGATCAGCTTCACGGGATTCTGAATCACGCTGACACGAGTGGCGGTCTTGTTGAGGTCTTCTCTGACGGAGTGTTCGAGCAGCTCGATATGGTTGAGAGCCTCATATCTCGTGTATCCGATTCTGTTCACGAAATCCTTGATTGAAGAGGGTGTATAACCGCGACGGCGCAGGCCGCGGATAGTCGGCATTCTCGGATCGTCCCAACCGTTCACGAGTCGCTCCTTGACAAGCTGGAGAAGCTTGCGCTTCGACATCACGGTATAGGTGAGGTTGAGGCGGTTGAACTCAATCTGACGCGGGCAGTAGGAATCATCGGCGAGCTCCTTTACGAAGTATTCATAAAGAGGACGGTGAGGCACGAACTCGAGAGTGCAAATCGAGTGGGTCACTCCTTCGAAATAGTCGCTCTGTCCATGTGCGAAATCATACATCGGGTATACTTTCCACTGATCTCCTGTGCGCCAATGCGGAGTCTTGATGATTCGATACATGATGGGATCGCGGAAATGCATATTGTCGGAGGCCATGTCGATTTTAGCCCGGAGCACCATCGAACCCTCGTCGAATTCCCCTTTGTTCATTCTCATGAAGAGGTCGAGGTTTTCCTCCACGGGGCGGTTGCGGAAGGGGCTGTTCTGTCCCGGTGTTGTGGGGGTTCCTTTCTGGGCTGCGATCTGTTCGGAAGTCTGCTCATCCACATAAGCCTTCCCCTCCTTGATCATACGCACTGCGAGATCGAAAAGCCGGGGGAAATAATCGCTGGCATAATAAAGGCGGTCGCCCCAGTCGTAACCGAGCCAATGGATATCCTCCTTGATGGCATCCACATATTCGGTATCCTCCTTCTGGGGATTGGTGTCGTCGAAGCGGAGGTTGCACGTTCCGCCGAATTTCTCGGCCGCTCCGAAATCCATAATGAAAGCCTTGGCGTGTCCGATATGGAGATATCCGTTAGGTTCAGGTGGAAAACGGGTGTTGAGTCGTCCGCCGTTTTTTCCGGCGGCGAGATCATTCACAATCTCTTGTTCCACAAAATTGAGACCGTTTTCATTCTTGGTCTCCTCTTCTTTTATGATTTCTTTCATAGGAAAGTAATTTGTGTTAAGGTTAGGTGTCTGAAAATATTTACTCTTGTTGAAAGAATATCAGAGAGAATAACTCAAATCATTTCAGTCAACTTGGATGGTAGGAATGAAAAACACCTGTGAGATTCAATTCACAAACTGCAAATTTAATAAAAAAAGTGAAGAATCTTACTAAAATAAAAGTAAAAATAGAGATTCCTGAGAAAGGAATCTCTATAAATCTTCAGCAGGAAAAATTGCAGGATGAGTTTTCAAAGCAATAATCCGGATTTTAAGATTAAAACGGGAGTCAGTTGATCACCATTCTGTTGAGCTCCACTCCATTTAGCACGATGCAAGTGCGGGCATACTGCCTTACAAAATCGAGAGTGGAGATACGGGGGGAATTCACAGAACCCACATGTATGTCAACGACAGAATTCTTTAAGGAGGAATCGTGAGTCATAGGCAATTACTATTAATGAATTAACAACTATATAACGCAAATGCCTGATGAAATATTATGTGAGATACTTAATAAAAAAAGACGCCGTCTTGCCGGGAATATCCGGCAAGACAGCGGTAAAGTCACATCAAGGGCGCTGAAACCGGCAGCCGGAGCCGACGGGATCAAAGCGTCAGAATAATATCTTTTTCGGCAGCGAGTCTGCGGAGATTGAGAATAGCATATCTCATTCTTCCGAGAGCTGTGTTGATGCTTACGCCGGTTATTTCGGCGATCTCTTTGAAACTCAGATTTTTATAATATCTCATGTCGAGCACTTCCCTTTGAAGGTGAGGCAGTTCGCGGATAAGATATTTCACATCATCTCGTATCTGGTCGGAAATAATTATGTCTTCAATAGTCTCCTCGCAGAGTTCCTTTCTGTTAAGGATATCCACATCGGAGAGGTCGGACGACTGCATGTTTTCCGATTTTTCCTGACGATAATAATCAATTATCAGATTGTGTGCTATTCGTGAGATCCATGCAGGGAATTTACCGTTTTCCGTGTATCGTCCCTGACGGATTGTAAGGATTGCCTTCACGAAAGTCTCTTGGAAAATATCATTAGCAATATCCTCGTTTTTGATTATTCGAAGGATATAGTTGAAGATACGGTCCTGATGACGTTTGAGGAGAAAATCAAAAGCCTCATTGGAGCCGGCTGCGTAAGCTTTAACCAATTGTTCGTCGGTCATGCTTGAATAATTTGCCATGCTGATGTTAAGTGTTGGTTGAGTAAAATTTTTCTCAATAGGCTGTCGGGTTGATAAAGATAAAAAGTTGATTTGATTATTCGGTTTGCAAAGTTATAATCAAAAACGGCGATATGCAAGAGAAAATAAAGAAAAATTCCAAAAATATTGTTAAAAGCATACAATAATTTTGGAATTTTTTCGATAATGCTGAAATCTGTTTAGCCTCCTCTGTTCAATGGGAGCCTTCTCCTCATCAGTCGCGGGAGAGGCGCAGCGCTGTCCATTTGGCCGCGGAGACGAGCCTTGCCGATTCATAGAGCCCATATCCGGCGGCCTCTTTCTCGCTAAGAGGAATATCCTCTTCATAGAATCCGCTGAGGAGCATTGTGGCCTTCGGTTTCAGAGCCGCGGCATACTTTCCGATATCTTCAAGGATAATGTTTCGGTTGATATTGGCAAAAAGCACATCCGCCTTCCCGACAGAGGCGAGATCAGAAGCATCGCCATGGATGAAAGCTACGTCGCAATTGTTGAGCGCGGCGTTCTCCACAGCATTCTCGTATGCCGGAAGATCGATTTCTATTCCGGTCACCTTCCCGGCGCCTCTCATTTTGGCGAGAAAGGCGAGAATACCGGTTCCCGTGCCCATATCGATCACATTTTTTTCAGACAGGTCGAGGTCGAGGATATGACGCATCATTTGCGAAGTTGTGTCGTGGTGTCCTGTTCCGAACGCCATTTTGGGGTCGATCACAATGTCATATTTTGCCTTTGGCACATCCTTATGGAAAGTGGAATGCACCACACAGAGATCATCGATAAGAATCGGTTTGAAATAATTTTTCTCCCATTCGGAATTCCAGTCTTCCCCGACAATCAGCTTTGAGGAGATTTCGATTTCGGAATCGAAAGGGAAATCTGCGAGAGCCTCGCGTGCGAGCTGTTCGCCAGGTTCGGAGGCACGGATATAAGCGGTGAGTCCGGAATCATCCGGTTCGAAAGATTCGAATCCGGCATCGGCGAGAAAAGCCGCGGCCAGATCGGAAGCGTCGGGAGAGGCGGGAGAAAGGTTGATTCTGACGGAAAGATAATCGTTCATATCGTAAGTTTGTGAGGAAAATTATTTACCTCTTCGGAAGAATTTAAAGATTTTGCGGCCCGAACCGAAAAGCGACATCCCGATTGTGATATAATCGAGATAGTTGAGTCCGGCGAATATTTTGGAAGCAATCGAACCCACCATGGCGAGCTTGGAAGAGTTTTTCCTCTCTTCGAAAGAGTCGCGGTTTCTGATCCTGTTGATACGATGCATCACCTTGGATTTGCAGAATTCCTTCTGGAGAGCCACTAAAGCCCGCTGATAGCGGAGTTCTTCAAGAGTGTATCCCTTGAATTCATTCTTCGGCACGATTGCGGTTTCGTTGATATCGGAAGATTTTATAACGTCATTGCTCATAACAGTCAGTCTTTGGAATGGAAAAAGAGGCGGGTTATAAACTTGGCGATCGGATTGAGCAGGATGGGCTTGCGCAAGAGATAAATAATCAGGATAAGGAGCGCGACAATGCCTGCCACCGAGAGATAAGCCAGCGCCGGAGCCATTATCATTTTAAAGAGCTCCACAAGAGCGAGGGCCATCAGCATAAGCATGCCGAAACCGAGCAGGAGGCAGATCGCGCCGATGATAAGGGAGGAGAGGAGCATGGTGAACTTCTCGGCCACGGTAAACTTTGCGTATTCCACTTCCAGCTTTGCCCACAACACCGACTGAGAAATGATCTCTTTGATTTCGTCAGTAAATTTTTCTTTCATAATAAGTCAAAAAGTGATTTCAGAGCATTGAAAAAAGAAAGCGGGCAAAACGCCGTCGGAATGACTGCGAGCTACCCGCTTTTTGTCTTTTCTATTTTTTTCTATAAGGAGAAATCACTCTTCGGAACCGGCGAGCTCTGCCACGAGAGCATCGACTTCCTTGTCGCTGATTTTGATTCCTTTTTTCTTCAGAAGGTTGGCAATGCGGGTGCGGAGATCGGCTCCTTTCTCAGGAGCGAAGAGGATAGCCGCGCCGCAACCGACGATCGCGCCGCCAAGGAAGGCGGAAATCAATGTCAAAGTCTTCATAAGTCTTCTAATGTTTCGATAAGTGGTTGGTAATAATTGAAGTTGATCCGAAAGCCTCAGCCGTTCGGATCGACTTCACTGGTGTATTCCGGTGTATTCCGGTGTCTCGGCATCAGATGTGCTTCTCGATCTGGTCTTCGATCTCGTCGACAAGCTCTTCCATTTTGTCTTTTTTCAGGGAGATGCCTTTCTCCTTGAGGATCTGAGCGATTTTGTTACGAGTGTTTTCTCCTTTTTCAGGAGCGAGGAGCAGACCGATGGCAGCACCGGCAACCGCACCGCCGATCACGGCGAGAATTACATTCAGTGGTTTCATAATCTATATGTTTTGAATTAAAATAGTCGATAACTATTACTTCTATAATAACAAAAGTTATTGTTAAAAGTTTTGAAAGAGGAGCGGCATCCCGTTATCTTGCGGCCATGGGAAGCATGCCGTTTGATTCGGCGTATGCCATTACGCCCTGCTCGGAAAGTTCGCAGAGACGGAAATCTCCCGATGGCGTGATCATTTTCACATGGTTGTCGTCGACGAACGTCATGAAGGGGAGTAATTCCCCCTCCTCGGTCTGGAGCGCCCATGTCTGTGAATCCTCGATAAATTCAAGGCGGGTGTTTTCTCCTGTGGTCTGACATGTGATGTCATATCCCTTGCCGTCACATTTTATAAGATAGCGTCCATGGTCGGTGTCGATGGCTTTCACGGAAGCCTCCATAGGATTCGAACCGCTCCAGAACTCAATGGAATTGATCACCAGCACATCTGCAAGCGCGGTGACTTCATATACGGGAAGTATCCAGAATGCAAAAAACACGAGCTCGTTGACAAATTTATTGCTTACCTGGCGGTTCCAGTCGAGCACTTTGTTGGTCAGCGCGAACGAGCCGATGCAGGAAGTAAAAGTGAATGAAGCTCCGGCGAGCAGAATCGCTCCGACGGCAATTTTGTATTTCTTCATATTAGATTGTTTTGATGAATTTCCAGTTTTGTCGAAATGTCGAGGAGGAATCTTTGAAGTTTTCCAAACAAATTTATTCAGGCCACTTCTTTATATTTTTTGTGAAGTTACAAAAAAATAAATGAAAAAACAATTCAGAGGGATATTATTTGTGCAAATGTTTGTGCAGCCAAGACAGCCGAAGCCTAAGCCTAAGGAATAACTGTCGGGAAATAGACGCCATCCTTGAGGGTGATGAATCCCTCCGAAAGGAGAAAGGCAAGGGTTTCTGAAAGATGGGCTTGCGAGGATATGAAATTGTGAAGAATCACAGGGTAGGCCACTCCCGCCGGGCGGGCATTGATAAAAGAGAGGATATCGGATATGAGCCGCTCTTTGTTTCGGGAGGCATGTTTTTTCCCTTTGCGGCTCCGGCACACGTCGCATTGGCCGCAGTCGGTATCCTTCTTTTCGCCGAAATATTCAAGCATCATCGACTCGCGGCATTTCGAATCGGAATCGGAATATTCAATCATTGCCTCCGCCCGGTCGGAAAGGATCTTTTTGCGTTCTTCATAAATCTTCCGCGAGATCATTACATATTTCGGTTCCTCACGCGAAGTGGGGAGATATATATAAGGAGTGCGCGACCGGGGCACATAGGATAGGATTCCGGCTCTTCCGAGTTCGAGAAGAGCCTGATACACATCCTGCTCCGGCAATGCGGTCTCGATAGAAAGCAGACGCTCGCTGATCTGCACATAATCGGCGAAAAGCCCGGTATAGTTTCTGAGTATTTTTTTAAGCAGGAGCTCGGCATTCGGCGAAAGGCCCCTCACGTCGTAGAGCTGTTCGCGGTCCACGCTCATCATAAGCCTCGAGCGGTGTTCGGTCTCCTCCAGAAATTCAATATATCCGGCCTGCGAGAGGAGATGGAGTGCGGAAAGCACCGTGGTGCGCGCATATTGGAACGTCTGGCAGAAAATATCGAGACTGAATTCAAAAAGGGAGTCATACCCTTCTCCGATGGAAATGTGAAGGAAATTGCATGTGCGCTCATATATTTTACGGATCACATCCCTCTCAGGGAAATTCTCGGTTACTTTTCTTCTCAGCGTGGCTTTATCTCGGGAGGAAGAGAGGAGCACGGCGTAAGAGAGGCGACCGTCGCGCCCGGCGCGTCCCGCCTCCTGGTAATATTCTTCAAGCGAGGGAGGCATGTCGTAATGGATCACCACGCGCACGTCGGGCTTGTCGATACCCATTCCGAAAGCGTTTGTGGCCACGATCACCCTTACGTTTCCCGATTTCCAGTCGTTCTGTCTCTGCTCCTTTATCTCATAATCGAGGCCGGCATGGAAAAAAGTGGCTGAAATTCCGGAAGATGTGAGGAAATCGGCAATCTCGCGGGTCCGTTTGCGGCTTCTGACATATACTATAGCCGAACCGGAGGTATGGCTGAGGATATGGAACACATCATTGATCTTTGTTTCCGATTTTCTCACGATATAATTGATATTGCTTCTCGAGAAGCTCATTCGGAAAGCATTCGGGTGATCCATATTCAGCTGTCGGCAGATATCGGCCGCCACTTCAGGAGTTGCGGTGGCTGTCAGGGCGAGCACAGGAGCCTTGGGGGCGATTTTGCGGAGTTCGCTGATATGGAGATAAGCCGGACGGAAGTCGTAGCCCCATTGGGAAATGCAGTGGGCTTCATCCACCACGATCATAGAGATAGGGAGACGGCGCAATTCCTGTATGAAACGCGGATTGTGGAGGCGTTCAGGCGAAGTGTAGAGGAGTCTGGCTCGACCGTTATAAAGGAGCTCGCGGGCCATGCGGGCATCGCGTGCCGACATTCCGGAATGAAAGAAAGCCGCTTTGATGTGCCGGCGTTTCAGATTGTCCACCTGATCTTTCATCAGCGAGATCAGAGGGGTCACCACCACCGTTATCCCTTCAAGGATGAGGGCGGGAACCTGGAAGGTGATCGATTTTCCGCCGCCGGTAGGCATCAGGCCGAGAGTGTCGTGGCCGGAAAGCACGGAATTCACAATCTCGAGCTGCAGAGGGCGGAAGGAATCGTAGCCCCAGTATTTCTTCAGGACAGCAACAGGATCCATCGTCGGGCGGAAAACGGGAAATGGGGAGGGTCACACCTCCGACGGTTTGATATCTCGGATCATCAGCTGGATGGAATCGGAATTTCCGGCGCGTTTGGTCTGTTCGATGGTATACACGATGTCGATGGGTTTATGGGCATGTATATGCTCGAAATATTTCGACATATTGAAGGCAATGGCATTGATCACATGGCTCGTGCTGTTGTCTTCAAGTTCGAGTTTGATGTGCTCCATGTTTTTACCCACGAGTTTGCTGGTTCCGAAATCGAACACATTGCGCGAGCAGAACACCGGTTTCTGGTTTCCCGGTCCGAAAGGATTGAATTTCTTAAGGTATGATATCAGTTCGGGTGTGATGTCGGCAAACTGGAGCACGGCGTCGATTTCCAGCTGAGGGGAAAGCTGGTTTGGCTGGATGTGTTTCGATACGTATTCTTCGAATCTGCGGCTGAATTCCTCGATATTCTCCTCCTTCAGGGAGAGGCCGACGGCGTAAGGGTGTCCGCCGAAATTCTCGAGGAGGTCGCGCGACGCATTTATGGCGGAATAGACGTCGAATCCCTGCACGGATCGGGAAGAACCTGTGGCGAGACCGTTGGAATAGGTGAGCACCACCGAGGGTTTGTAATAAAGCTCCGTGAGGCGAGAGGCCACGATTCCGATGATTCCCTTGTGCCAGTTTTTGTTATATATCACAATCGATCGTTTGCCGTTGACGATCTCCACATTGTTTTCGATAAGATGGTTGGCCTCTTCGGTGATCTGCTTGTCGAGTTCCTTTCGGTCGCGGTTGTATTGGTCGATATCCTTTCCCTTTTCATAAGCGTCGTGAAGATCGCGCGACACGAGGAGGTCGACGGCTTCGATACCGCTCTGCATTCTGCCGGATGCGTTGATACGCGGACCGATCTTGAAAATCACGTCGCTGATTGTGATATCCTTGTTGGTGAGTTTGCAGAGTCGGATAATGCTTCGGAGGCCGAGATTGGGATTTGAGTTTAGGCGTCGCAGACCGTGATAAGCCATGACTCGGTTTTCATCCACGATCGGCACGATATCCGCGGCGATGCTCACGGCCACGAGGTCGAGCAGCGACTCGAGTTCGTTATGGTTGGAAAGGCCGTTGCTCATGGCGAAAGCCTGCATGAACTTGAAACCGACACCGCATCCGCTCAGATAATGACACGGATAAGTGGAACCGGGCATTTTGGGGTTTAGGATCGCCACAGCCGGAGGAAGCACATCGTCGGGCATGTGATGGTCGCAGATAATGAAATCCTCCCCTGTCGATTTGGCATAAGCAATCTCCCCGATGGCTTTTATGCCGCAATCGAGCACGATCACGAGTTTCACGTCATTCTCGGCGGCATAGTCGATGCTTTTCATGGAGATTCCATAACCCTCTTCATATCTTGTTGGGATATAATATTCCACATTGGAATAATAGTTCTGGAGATATTTGTAGACAAGGGCCACGGCTGTGGTTCCATCCACGTCGTAATCGCCATAAATCATGATTCTCTCCTTCGATCCCATCGCTTTGTTCAGGCGGTTTACGGCTTTCTCCATGTCGGGCATGAGGAAAGGGTCGTGGAGGTCGGAAATGGAAGGGGAGAAGAAAGCGTCGGCTTCTTTGGCGTTTGATACTCCACGACGGATAAGGAGCTCGCCGACTGCCGGAATGCCTCCGAAACGGGCAGCGAGTTCATCGGCAGATTTCTTCTGCTGATTAGTAAGCGGTAGATAATTCCATTTTCCTGTCATGACTGTATCGTTATGCGTTATAAGCGGCCCGGAAAACCAAGGCGTGGATGAAATTAAAAATCGAAGTCATAAAAACTTCATGTAGAAAACTTCGGCATGGCAAAGCCGAGAAATTCGAAGGGAGATTCAACCGAGAAAAGAGATGCAGGCTTAAGAAACTTATTAAATATAAAATGTTTCCAGGAATAAGCCAATATTTTCACAAAGATAATAAAAATAATGCTGAAATGCAAAATAAATTTTCTTGACTGGGAGAAAGTACGGTTAATAGCGATTAATAGCGGTTAATAGCGATTAGCGATTAAGAGGAGAAGCGAGGTGAGATAGTCGATGCCATCTGCAAGGCAATCAATCAGTGGACTTCCGGAGACTACAACCCAATGGAGTTTTACTGCTCGATCAACGGTCAACACGAATGTGGCAACAAGATAGCAAGAGCAATGGATGCCGGAACTAACGAAGATGTCATATCGGCAATCAGCGATTGCTTGCGTGAGCATTTCTCCCCGAAAGATCCGTTTCTCGGATTCTTACTCAAAGCAATCCGCATAAGTTGGATATAAGAGTCATACAAGGCTTATACAAGCGTTTCTTCTCTTGGGATAATCAACTACATTCCCAAGAGAAGAAAATTGGTTAAATCGAAAATATAAAGTAAATTTGCGGTATGGAAGAGACAAAGTTAAGCAAGAATGAAAAGACAGTGCTTTTGCTTGTCGCGTCCGGACGTCCTTGTCCTGACTCCTCCCCCAAGCACGTGTTCTGCGGATGCGTCCGTTCTCTTGAAAGGAAAGGGCTTGTAAAAGGCGCATACGTTGAAGGTGGTGAGGTGGAAGTGGCAAGACTTACCTCAGAGGGACGCTCATTCCTTGCCGAGAATCCAAAACTAAAGAATCCGTTAGATTGGAAATGGATAATCACAACTGCTATTGCAGTAGCAGGATTAATAACAGCAATCGTCTTCGGATGCATTGCTTGCTCTAAATTATGAAGATATGGAATTAAAAGATTATGAAAAAAAAGTAGGTCATTCAGTAGAGGAAATGTCCTACGATGAATTGCTCGGTTATTTGGAGATTAATAAAGATAACTCCATCGACTTCAATCTCTCCTATGGTAATGCGTATTGGCTTTGCGAACTTTTTAAAGAAAAATGCATCGATGAAGATGAATATTTATACGGATTATCTGTACTTAGAGAAGCTATTGCTAAGTCCATGAGATTTTGCAGATGCTTCGTTGAAGCTGAAGATCCTACTGGTAAAGAAAAAGACCATTGGGCGTTTTATCTAAGAGATTAAGGTTTTACCCCCAACTTCTTTGCTATCAGCTCTAGCATCTTTTTATAAAGTCCTGAAGCAATTTCTTTGAATATAGGATTACCCACCCAAAGATTTTCTGATGTGTGAGCAATTATTTCATTTATCTGTGATTCGTATTCTTTGAAATATCCGGTTGGTCCCTCTTTATGTCCCATTGGATCGATCCATGGATGTCCGTTTATAGCGGCTTGTGCGCTATCGGAGATTTTCCCCAATTGTTCATATATATCAAATCCATACTTTTGTTCATAAATAGGAATAGACGTAAATTTCTTTTCTATCTTATCCATTAACGTCTTGCCGTTATCCAAATTTACAGCACGAACCCACTTATCGTATATGTCCTTTATATCTGAGTCATTGATCCAATCGTATTGATGGAACATACAGTGTCCGTTTTCATGAGATATGATGCTCTTTTTATAGAAGTCACTTTGTAATCGTATGCGTGTTTCTGCATGATTTGGATTGATATGCACATAGCCGAATTTCCCATCAGGCATATAGTAACATCCTTCATTGAGATTTGTCTTCAATGGAGTGAAGTATTTTAGTGAATCGAAGAATTCTTTTGATCGCCATGATTTTAGACTATCAGAATAACCTGGTATCGCTTTTTCAAAATCAGTAAATAGCTGTACAGGTGTTTTTGATGATAGTTTGGCAAGTCCATATTTTTGAGCAAGTTTATTGCTACTCAGTTCAATCATGTTGATACCATACGCTCCGAGATTATATTCAGTCGATGTCGAGAATACCATCTTCCTTATTGCGCTTGATCCTGATGATAATCCTTTGACAACGTTCAAATATTCGCGCTTCCATTCAATCGGCAATACAGATGCATCGAAAGTTTTGATTCTATGTAATTCTTGTAGTTGTGATATAAAAGGAAGTTTTGAAACGCGGTCAGTAACATTTGTCTTAATTATAGACAATATATGTTTTATATCAGAATTTGAATAATAACCATTTGTTAAGCCATCCTTTATTTTGTCAGATGTGAAATATTCCTTCCATTTATCATCCGGTACATGAATTTTTGTTCCGTCGGCAAGTGTGTCGAGAGCATCAATGTATCTAAGCAAAGTTTCTTTATTGCTCCTACCCCTTAATTCATTGCCTTGTATGATTCTTTCTATTGACTCACTATACTGGATAGATATGTTTGATTGTATATCTTTTATTTCAGAATCCAATACAATATCCCTGCTTTGATTCCATTCGTTCTGAATGCGCTCTATATCCTCTGGCTTCCTTGCTGCATGACGTTCTGCGGCAATCTCCAAATTGGATTTCTTACGGAGTTCCGGACGCAATATCCTCTCCACATCATCCTTATT
>X247_Common_Hamster__coassemble_104_pt1 | contig 12774 bp, 9 predicted proteins | sample X247_Common_Hamster__metabat2_high_PE_003 | metagenome-assembled genome bin X247_Common_Hamster | reverse complement strand
GTTCAGAAGAACATAGGCTATCGCGTACAGCTTAACAACGCCATCGGCCCCTACAAAGGAGGAATCCGTTCCCACGCATCAGTGAATCTTTCGATTCTGAAATTCCTCGGATTCGAGCAGACCTTCAAGAATGCGCTTACCACACTTCCGATGGGTGGCGGCAAGGGAGGATCCGACTTCAGCCCGCGCGGCAAGAGTGATGCCGAGATCATGCGTTTCTGCCAGGCTTTCGTAATGGAACTCTGGCGCAACCTCGGGCCCGACCGCGATGTTCCCGCCGGCGATATCGGCGTAGGCGGCCGTGAGGTGGGATATATGTATGGCATGTACAAGAAGCTTGCCCGCGAGAACACAGGCACATTCACAGGCAAGGGACTCTCTTTCGGCGGAAGCCGCATACGTCCGGAAGCCACGGGATTCGGAGCACTCTATTTCACATGCAGCATGCTTAAAGACCTCGGCACCGACATAAAAGGGAAGAGAATCGCCATCTCCGGTTTCGGAAATGTGGCATGGGGCGCAGCCACCAAAGCCACGGAGCTGGGCGGAAAAGTAGTGACACTCTCCGGCCCCGACGGTTATATTTATGATCCCGACGGTCTCGACGCCGAGAAGATCGAATATATGCTTGAACTTCGTGCCACAGGCAACGATGTTGTGGCGCCCTACGCAGAACGTTTCCCCGGCTCCACATTCTATCCCGGCAAGAAGCCATGGGAGCAGAAAGTTGACATCGCCCTTCCCTGCGCCACACAGAACGAGCTCAACGGCAATGATGCCCGTCAGCTTGTAGAAAACAACGTGCTTATGGTGGCTGAGGTTTCCAATATGGGATGCACTCCCGAGGCAATCGATACATTCGTGGCCAACAAGATTCCCTATGGTCCCGGCAAGGCTGTCAACGCAGGCGGTGTGGCAGTATCCGGACTGGAGATGACACAGGATGCCGAGCATCTGCAGTGGAGCGCGGCCAAAGTCGACGAGATGCTTCATACAATCATGCACGACATTCACGAGGCATGTGTGGAGCACGGCACACAGCCCGACGGCTATATCAACTATATGAAGGGTGCCAACATCGCCGGCTTCCTCAAGGTGGCAGATGCAATGATGGCCCAGGGTATAATCTGATTATTCCATATCCATAACATTTCATTTCAAGAAAGATAGAAATCACTAATAATGCAGAAGGCGGCTCTATTCCGGAGCCGCCTTCATTACTTTCAATCCCAAAACCTATAACCTATAACCTATAACCTATACCTAACCCTTCCTTCCCGAGCAATCGGGGCAGAATCCGGTGATGGTGAAATTGGCTGATTCCGCCACAAATCCGGCCGGAAGTCCCACATCCGGCACGGGGAGGGAATGTAGGCAGAGCGTGCGGCCGCAGGCCTTGCATCGGAAATGCACATGAGCGTCTGAATCGATTCCGTCCGCATCATTTCTATCTCCGGCATGGGCATGGCAAAGCTCATACTTCGAGGCTCCCGATCCATCCTCAATCAGATGCAGAAGCCCCTTCTCCGTGAAAAGAGAGATGGTGCGTGTGATAGTCGAACGGTCCACAGTGTCGAGTCCCGTCTCGATGTCGAGAGCCGACACCGGGGCGGACGCGTTATTGAGAAACCGGAAAATCATGGAGCGCACCGCGGTGGGGCGCACTCCATGATTCTCAAAAATCGTTTCAATGGCTTCAGAGCCTATTTCCTCAATCTGATTAATGTCCATATTATCGTGATAAGAGTTACGCCCGTATCGGCAAATACAGCCGCCCAGAGCGAAGCTATGCCAAATGCTCCGAGAATCATCACCAGAGCCTTCACGCCAAGGGCAAAAGACACATTCTCGGTCACCACTCTTCTGACTTTTCTCGCCAGCCGTATGGCCTCCGGAATCTTTGAGAGATTATCGCCGGCAATCACCACATCACTGCTTTCCATGGCAATGTCTGTGCCGAGCGAGCCCATGGCAATACCCACATTCGCCGAAGCGATCGAAGGGGCGTCGTTTATGCCGTCGCCGACGAAAGCCACCTTATGTTTTCCGCCGCTTTTCAAAGCCTCTATCTTGCGGAGTTTATCCTCGGGCAGGAGAGAATCCGAAAAACTGTCGGCGCCGATCTCTTTGGCCACACGCTCCACAGCCTCGCGGCGGTCGCCTGAAAGAATCTCCACATCTTTGATGCCGAGGCGGTGAAGGGCGCGTATTGTCTCGGCGGCCTCCGGCTTCACGGTGTCGAGAAGATAGATCGAACCAAGATATTTTCCATCCTCGGCCACACATATTTCGGAAGCATCCGATGCCGCGGGAGGAACGCTGACTCCGATTCTCTCCATGAGCGAGCGCGAACCGAGATAACATTCATGCCCATCCACGCGACCTGTCATTCCGTGAGGCACGGTGGTGACATTCTCCGCCGCCGGCACATCCAGTCCTTTCTCAGAGGCATATCCGGTAATGGCCAATGCAAGCGGATGTGAGGATTCCGCATCGATAGCCGCCGCAATCCGAAGGAGATGCGAGGCGGCCCCGCTATTGTCGGAGCCCGCGGCGGGAGCTATCGCCGAGACATGAAATTCACCGGTGGTCAGAGTGCCTGTCTTGTCGAAGACAACGGTATCGATATCCCTCATGGCATCCACAAACTTCGACCCCTTGAAGAGCAGACCGCGACGCGAGGCGTTTCCAAGCGAAGCGAAATAGCTCAGCGGGATGCTTACCACCAACGCGCATGGACACGAGCAGACCAGGAACACCAGCGAGCGTCTCAACCATTTCATCCATTCGAAACCGGCGCCTGTGGCCATATCATAGATCCAGGGCACGCAGAAGAGAAGAAGAGCGAGGATGAATACTATGGGGGTATACCATTTTGTGATTCTTCTCAGAAGATTCTCCGTGGGGCTCTGACTCAACTGGGCATCCTCGATCATCTTCATGATTCTTGTCATTGAGGAATCGGAAAACTCCTTGGTGGTCTTCACTTCCACGGCATGGTCGACAGGAATCATGCCCGACATCAGCTCCTCTCCCGGATGAAAGGAGCGAGGCACTGATTCGCCCGTAATGGCCGACGTGTCGAAGTCGATATCCGAATCTCCCAGAAGAACGGCATCTATGGCCACACGCTCGCCGGGCTTGACTATCAGCACGCTTCCGGGAGCGATCTCTTTCGGATCCGCGAGGCGTGTGGAATCTCCCGTTTTCAGCGTGGCCTTATCGGGAAGGCGTCCCAAAAGCGCCTTGATGCGCCGTTTCACATCGGCAGAAGCCGTATCCTCCATCTTCTCTCCGAAAGAATAGAAGAGCAGCACAGCCACCCCTTCGGGATATTCTCCGATAATGAAAGCTCCTGCGGCGGCGGCCACCATGAGTGTGAATTCATTCATCACGCTTCCCGAACGCCAGGATTCCAGCATCTCCCTGCAGATCGGAAGCGCTACCGGGAGAACGGCGGCGAGGAAATACACCCAGTCGGCTCCGAAGGGGAGAAATCTGTGAAGCAGGAGAGCCGCTATCAGCAGCGCTCCTGAAAAAAGCTCCCGCGCGTATGTATGGATAAATCCTTCCGCTTTCCCTTCATTGGAATGTGAGTGGGAATGTGAATGGGAATGTGAATGTCCGCAGCATCCGTGACCCTTGTCCATTCCCTCATCATGATGGTGGGAATGGGAGTGCCGGTGGCTATGATTGTCGTGGCAGTGTTTACACATAAGAAGTATATTTTTGTTTTACACTGCAAAGTTATCTCAAAAGGGATGCACAAGGTGTGCAGAAATCGGAATTCTCACCGGAGCTTTCGTTCCGTAAGGCTGACACGCGCAAAGAGCACCGGTTTCTCTTTTGCGGGTGAAAAGAGGGAGAATGATGTGGTCGGGCCTTCGGCAAAACGTCTGATCTCCACAGTCTCTCCGAAATTCCCTTCATGCAGGAAGGATAGCTCGAGTCTCGAGATGAAAGCCCGGTCGAAATCGGAGAGTGTATAGGAGTTGAGAAGGAGAGTGATATATCTCACCGTGTTCACATGACGGTAGAAATCTATGTCGTTGTATTTGAAGGTATAGTCGTAAGTGGGAAGATTTGCGGTTATTCCCGAGTGGATTTCCTTCCGGATGTCTTCGCGGTGGATATCGAGATGTTTCTCCTGACGGCTGATAGGGCATATCTTGTCGGAAACCATGTCGGCCGGAAGCGAGAGATGCGAAAGGCCGAAATTCTCATGAGTTATAGTATTGAGCACCATCCAGACCGATCTGGCATAGCCGATGGCATTTCCCTCTTCGTCGAGAATTTCGAAATCTCGGGTTGAGAAATGGCGGTTCCATGCTTCGACCCATGTGGAGATCCGGTAATGCTGGTTCACCTTGGGATAGTGGTCCATCTCCACGGTGAGACGAGACAGCACCCAGCCGGCATTCAGATGCTCCATAGAGGGGTTTCCAATGCCTAAGGAATTGGCATGGGCAGTGGCGATCACGATAATATCGCTCACAAGGATATTCACGGCGAGTTCACCCTCCGGGTTACTTTCATTGGCCGAAACGAAAAAATCTTGAGAATAAAGCGTTTCCTTTTCCATATTCAATACATAGATTCGGTCAGTGCGATACGCAGTATCTCCGACGGTTTGTTAACTATATGGTCGGCAAAAGCCTTGCGGAGTTCCACCACGGGACGGAAACCCCATGTCACTCCGACTGATTCCACACAAGCTCTTCTTGCCGTTTCCATATCCACTGCGGAATCTCCTACGTAAAGGATTTCATTCTTAGGGACATGGTGTTTGTTTATGAGAGAGAACACAATGGATGGATCCGGCTTTGTGGGACGTCCCTCCACCTGTCCGAGCAGACCCACAAAAGGGATTTCGGGAAAGAAATGGGTCACGATTCTCTCCACAGCCGCCTCATATTTATTGGAAGTGACGCCGATTGCGATTCCGTTGTCGGTGAGTTGCTGAAGGAGTTCGGGGATACCCGGATAGGGAGTGGTCAGATCGGTGGAGTGTTGGTCGTAATATTCGCGGAAGAGAGCGAGCAGACGGTCGATCATCTCGGGATCGGCGTCGGGTTCGGCGCGTTCCACAAGTTTTCTGACGCCATTACCCACCATGTAATAATATGTGGTAAGCGCGTGTTCGGAATAGCCCATCTGCCGGAGGGCATAATTGCATGCGTTTCCGAGGTCGGCAATCGTGTTGAGCAGAGTTCCGTCGAGGTCGAATATCACTAATTTTTTCATTTTGATAGTTTTTTGCGGAATGGTGGGATCATATATTTTAACAAACCTTACAGCCTGTAGGTTTTAAGAGAGAGGAGCTATGATGGGGAGGGGATGTGGAAGGAGGGGTGGCCATCAATCAGAATGGATATCCGATAGAGAAATGGAAAGATGAGTCTCTGCCCCAGCGCGGATGGATAATAGGCCACGGCTCGGCATTGATTGCCGGATTGTGAGCCTTCATACCCATGTCGAGACGGAGGAGGAAATAGTTGAAATCGAGACGGATGCCCACGCCGTAAGCGGCAGCGATCTCCTTATAGAAGCTGTTGAATTTGAACATTCCGTACGGCTGGTTTGAATAATTGTGGATTGTCCAGATATTTCCTGCGTCGACAAAAAGAGCGCCCTCCACGAGCCAGAAGAGTTTGGCGCGGTATTCCACGCTGAGGTCGAGCCGGATGTCGCCGCACTGGTTGATGAAGTCGCTCACGGAATTTGTGCCCGGATATCGTCCCGGTCCGAGAGTGCGCACATCCCAGCCTCTCACGCCGTTGGCGCCTCCGCCATAGAATCTCTTTTCAAAGGGGAGTATGGATGAGTTTCCGTAAGGCACTCCGATGCCGAACCCGGCATGGCAGGCAAGAGCCTGCCGCGAGTCGAAGATATGCAGGAAAGCGAAATCGGCATCTATCTTGGCATATTGGGAATAATTGATGCCGAACACCTTGTAGGGATTCTGATGGAAATTGGAGCGGTGGTTGCAGATGGAGTTTATCGCGAAAAGAAGATTGCCCGCGGTCTCCACATTCACTCTGAGCGTATAAATGTCGCGCTGGGTGGATCTCATCCAGGGAAGCTCCTGATGTTTGTTGGTATGATAGAAGGTGTATCCGAGGCGCATGATGAAATGGTCTTCGTAGCTGTATCGGAGCAGGGGGTTGTCGGGCGCGATTTCATCTATGAAATTATTTGTGCTTTCAGGGAGATACACATAATTGATGTCGATCGGAGTGAAGATATGCCGGCTTCTGCGTGAACGTTCGCTCCATTTATAGCTCCATCCTGCGGTGGAGATGATTCGGGTATACTCCGGGCGTTCCTGATAATTCATGGAAACGTTAAACTCCGTGGTGGCCATTATCCTTCTTTTGAATCTTTCGCGGAGGAAAGGGGCCTTGAATTTTGGAAAATTTATGCCAAGCTCCAAGCCGTATTCCATATACCGGTTATGGATCAGGTCACTGAGATTTCCGGTCACGGATTCGTAGGCACCTCTCAGTTTGGCGGAAAGTGTTTCCGATCCTTTCGCAATATTTCTGTGGGAATAGTTGAGCCCCACGGCCACTCCGAGGTCGCCCTCCGAATTTGTGCCCTCGATTTCAACGGAGAAAGTCTGGCTTTTCCCTTTGGTGAGAAGTATGTATGCATCAAGAAACTCGAATGGCCCCGTGTCGTGTCCGCCGGAAACGGGAAGAAATCTGATGTTGATGAATTTAAGGATGCTGAGGCGCGAAAGGGCCGAATAGGTGTTGTTGACATCCCGCAGGCGGTAAGGGCGTCCCTTTCTTATGAAGCAGTTTTCTGCCAGCACGCTCGGACGCAGATATTTCTGCGGGCCGTAAAGCACGGTTATATCCTTATAGACCACGGTGTCGGCAGCGGCATAATTCTCGATATCCTCGGTGGCGCCCGGATCGTAGTCGGTGATATAATAGATGTTTCTCACCACATATTCCTTATGCGTTGGGAGAATCTGGGGCTGGCCCGAGTCGCGGGGAGGATTCAGAGTCATAGTCAGATCCACATCCCGGCTTCCCTCCGTGGTGTCGGCGTTGAAAGTTATGAATTCCTTCCCGAAAGCGTAATAACCATGATTGCGCATGCGTGTGGTGATCAGTTCCCTCTCCGAGTCGAGCATGGCTCTGTCGAGCGGATCGCCCTCGCGGAGAATCAGCCGCGACGAATCACGCATCACAAGATTTCGCAGAGAGTCGTTGGGGAAGAGATATTGGATCGAGCGGATTCTGTAGGGGTCGCCTGCATTGAGGTCGTAGACCACCTTCATCTTCCTTTTCTTCTGATTGGGAATAGTGTCGATTTTTACCTCAGCTTTCAGGAATCCGCTGTTCACCATAGCCTTCTTCAGCTGCATGGCATCCGATTCCGTGTCGGTCATGCTGAAGATCACCGGGGGTTCGCCCATCGAGCGAATCCAGCGGTTCCAGAATTTCGTGGTGTCTTTCCCGCTCAGATTATAAAGGCCGAGCCGCAGTTTTGCGCTCCAGAGCATACGGTTGTTTTCCTGATGGCGCACATACGTCATCAGCTGGGTGGCATCGAGCATACCGGTGGAGTCGTTCAGTTTTATCCTCACGTCGTCGAGGAGCATACTCCCCTTGGGCACATGCTTTGTCGAGGAGCATGCGCCAAGAGCGGCAATGAGCGTCAGCGCGGCGAGCAGGCGGAAAAAAACGGCGGGCTTCATCACGATAATCAGGATTTTTTACCAAACGAAGGATCGATTTTCACATTCATGCAGACTCCGAAAGTAGCCATGCAACTGAGCATCACCACCCAGAAGAAATTCACATACCCCTGCGGCCCGTCGGCCCCCGGAAGCGAGAATCCGGAAAGAATCTCATGGATCCATCCGGCGGCCATTCCCGGAAGCATCATGCCCAAGGCCATGAAAGCCGTGCAGAAGGCATAATGGGAAGTTTTGTTTTCACCTTGCGAGAAATATATCAGATAGAGCATGAAAGCTGTGAATCCGAATCCGTAACCGAACTGTTCGAGACCGATCGCGGAGCAGATGATCCAGAAATTCTGCGGCATCCACATTGCGAGCAGGCAATAGAACACGCAGGGGATAGTCAGGGACAGAGCCATAGGCCAGAGCCATTTCTTAAGACCTCCCCGCGAGATGGCCAGACCTCCGGCTATGCCTCCGGCAAGGAGCGCGATCACTCCTACGGTGCCGTTGACAAAACCCACCTGTGTCGTGGTGAGTTCCAGACCTCCCTCGGCTCTCGGAGCCACAAGAAAGGGCTGCACGAGTTTTATGCATAATGCTTCCGGAAGACGGTAAAGGAGCATGAAGGCGAGTGCGGAAAGGATATGCGGCTTCTTAAAGAATGTGACAAAGGTCATTCCGAAATCTCTCATGATGGTGCGCGCCGTCACTCCGGGCTGTGGCTTGTCTCCTTCGGCGCGGGGAAGTAAACGGGTGTGATAGAGGGCAATGAGGAGAAAGAAAATCGAGAGGGTAAGGAAAACGCCGCTCCAGGCCATCGGTATGTCGCCATAATGCTCTTCGAGCAGGCCGGCGAGAATCACGAGACCTCCCTGTCCGATCACGCTTGCGATTCTATAGAAAGTGGATCTGACACCGACAAAGGCGGCCTGCTCGTGGGGCGTAAGCTCGATCATGTAATATCCGTCGGCGGCTATATCGTGGGTGGCGGAGGCAAAGGCCATTATCCAGAAGAAAACCAGAGTGGCAGAGAAGAAGAATGATGTGGGGAGAAGGAATCCGACAGCGGCAAGAGCTCCGGCGATGATCAGCTGCATGGCGATGGTCCAGAGCCGTTTTGTCTTGAAGAGGTCGACGAAAGGACTCCAGAAGGGCTTGATCACCCAGGGGAGATAGAGCCATCCTGTGAAGAAGGCCATCTCCTTGAGTCCGATTCCCATTTTCACATACATAAGCACCGTCAGGGTGTTGACGGCGAAATATGGCAGTCCCTCGGCTATGTAGAGGGTGGGGATCCACTGCCATGGAGAGGCTTTCCTGTGATGGGGCATTGCTTTTGGGTTTTGGTTGCTTGATTTAGGAACGAACTCTAAGAACCTCCTCGGGGAGGGAATCGGCGAAAGCCGTCTCGGCATATATCTTCCTGGCGATGTCGGGAGTGATTGCCTGAAAGTCTTTGTATACGGGGAGGATCAACATTCCGGCCATGTCGAGCGCTCCGGGGCTTGCCGTTAACTTCCCTTCCCCCTCTTCATAGAAGCATGCGGGGCGGTGTGCCTTGCGGGGAATCACGATCACCCGGAGGTATCCCCGGGAGTCGATCCAGAAGAAGGCGTTGACAAGAGCGGGATCCGGCACTCCGGTGGAGGCGTCGATACCCCTTGCTCCTGTGATTTCCACGAGTGTCTTCATCCCTTCGGGCGAAGGCTTGATCACGGCGCTCAGGAAATGGAAGGGGAGGTCGAGGCCGAAATCTTCCGAACTCATAAGCGGCGGCATTTCCGGAGAGTGGGCCTTTTCGGCGAGAGAGAGGAGGGGGAGCTCCGCTTTAAGCACTCCCTGGCAATGGCGGTGGTCGGGAGCCGAGGCTCCTGCGCGGGCGCCATTGAAGAAAATGGCGAGGTCGGGGGCTTTCTCAGCCATCTCGGCCATTTCGAAAGGAATCTCACTCTGGGGAGTGTGACGGGTGTCGACGATCGTGAAATGAATGGGGAGAATAGGGTAGGGGTTCACGAGAAGATCCCATCCGTCGATCCATTTCAGCGCCTCCTGTTCCGTGGGACGGTTGGAGGCACATAGGAAACATTCCCGGGCTTTGATCGAGAGAGGATCGACTTTAGCCGCCGTGCTTTTGATACGTCCCGGATTAAACTGGGCGCATGCCTTCAGATCGCCGAGGGGGAGCTCCTTGCGCTCCGCACCCGTCAGGGCGTCGAAATTCCGCTTTGCCATAGGCCAGCAGGCAAGCTGACGCTCCACGATTCCGTTGATATCCTCGGTGGTGAGATAATTCATTTCAATGTGAAGTTAGATTAAATCATATCGTCGTCATCGTCGTCGTCATCGTCATCGAAATCGATGTCGAGGTTGTCGAAAGGATTGTCGTCGGGAAACTGAGGATTGTCGCCGAAGAAACCCTGCATGGAAGAAACGTTATTACGCCTGATATCCTCGATATTTGCGCGAAAGCGGGCCAGAAGCTCGATGCTTCTCACGCAATCCTTATAGCTGTTATTGGCATTGACCTTCTCTATGGAGAGCGCGGCGTCGGAATTCCCCTCCCATCTGCGGCAGAGATAGAGGGGGCGGAAAATGCGGCCCACTCCGTAATCGCGGCTTATGCGCAGAGCCATCGCGTAATCCTCGCCATAACTCACATTGGGAAAAAGGAAGCGGCGCGCCACGGGAGTGAAGAAAGCTCTCGGAGCTCCGAAACCGTTCACACGCAGGGCATTGTTGGCGCCGTTCTCATCTGTCCATTCCGCATGGTCGATCACTCCCGGTCCGATAGGGTTTCCCTCGAAATCCACCATGGAGTAGCTTCCGACAACCATCGCAAAGTTTCCGGAACGGAATTTGTTCACCATCGCCTGAAGCACGGAAGCCGAATTATAGAGGTCGTCGGAATCGAGCTGCACGGCGAATGTTCCACATTCTTTTGCAAGAAGCGCTTTGTTCCAGCAGCCTCCGATTCCGAGATTCTCGTCGGCAGATGTCTTGATCAGCACGAGGCGCGGATCAGTCACCTCCTCGAGCAGACGGCGTGTGCCGTCGGTCGAGTCGTTGTCGACCACAATCACATTGAAAGGGAAAAGCGTTTCCTGTGCCAGAGCCGAATTCACCGCGTCAAGAATCGTAGCGGCACGGTTTTTCACCGGAATGATCACCGAGGCTTCCACCGGAAATTCCTCCTCGTCATAGTCAACCTTCTCCGTTTCCGGTTTCACGAGACCTCCGATCATGTCGAGGTGGTTGGTAAGCACCTGCTCCATCTCGATCTGATAGGCGCGGTTGCGCGGGTCGACATAGTCGTGCTGTTTCTCTCCGCTTTTACGATAGTCGCGACGCTCCACCGTGTAAAGATACTCCGGAATCATGGCTATCATCTTTCCGATGGTCATTCGCAGGCGGAGGGCATACCATCCTCCGTCGAGCATGGCCGATTCCTTCTCGCCGAACTTCTCGGTGGCCGAGAGCACATCGGCAGAATTGAGAAGCACAAGCGGGCCGAAATCGAAATCATCGCGCAGCGAGCCCGGCTGATAATCGTTTACCGGATGGTCGAGAAGCGATCCGTCCTCCTGACGCTCGCGAAACCAGCAATATGTCAGAGTGGAATCTATGTCGGAAGCGATATCGGTCACCCTGTTTTGGAAAAGGGGGTCGAGTTCGATCGGACGGTCGTCGAGCTGAACGAGCACATATTGCTCCAGGGGAGATCTGAAAATCTCCTCGCGAAGAGCGTTTACGTTTGTGAATCTTATGATGTTCATTTATTTAGCTGAGAGATTATAGCATTGGAATTTGGATTGAGGCTTTACGGCGCGATCATCTCCGGGTGTTGAAAAGAGATTTCACGAGTCGGTCGCGGTCGTCGCGGTCGGTGATCGATTCGATGGGAACGGAGATCACATCGATTCTTCCCTTTCCGACTTTGTGTGTGAATCCGGCCCCCTTCGAAGTGTCGGAGAAGGTGAGAAATCTTTGGGCATCCGAACCCTCCGCCGGCACGAGCACATCGGGATTTTCCACGATATAGAACTTGTCGTTGAGAGTGTTGGAATAATTCATGGCGTTTCCGCCTGCGGCGGGGCGCACACGTCCGTCTCTCACTCTCTGGCGGGCGGGAGCCTCCGAAACATGTTCGGTTCCCTCTTCATCCACTGTGACGGTGCGCGCCTGTTCGGCGGGAACTACTCCAGCACCTTCTCGGCAAACTCCCTGTCGGCGGCTGAGGAGCGTGTGTCGAAGAGATCGGAAGCCACATATTGTCCGCTCACGATCAGTTGTCCCCCCTTGTCGAGGAAACTCCTGATGTCTTTCTGCAGGTAAGCGGGGAAGGCACGGTAATTCACGCCGCTCTTTCCGTTTCCGACCACGGTGGTCTTCTGCTTTCCAAGAATCAGGTCGACTGTCTTGTAATCATTGAGCTTGACAATCCCTTTCTCCACCGCTCCGAGGCTGCAGGAAATGAATCCGGCTCCTGTCTCGGCGATGGCGTCGCCATGCACAAGGGGATAGTCGAAAGTGTTTCCGGCAATCACCTGAGTGGCATAATTCGTGCCGCTGAGCCCGAAGCGGTCGCCGGCGTTGCGGTTGAACTCATTCTGATATCCCGAGAAGGAGATATCCTTGATGTAAGGCACTCCGAAATCCTCCTCGGAGTTGAAGCCTGCGCGGTTGCCTTCCTTGAAATGAGAGGGACCGCTCACGCGGGTGAAGCCGTTGACAATCAGCACCGGCTGGCTGTCGTTCTCCCCCTCGCAAAGCGCGAGCGTCTCGGAAGGGAATGCAAGGCCTCCGTCGTTGGCGGCTATGATTCGGAAACTGTGGATTTTGGAATCGGTCACCTTGACATCATAATGCGTGGATGAGGTTTCGGCTATCTTGTGGAAGCCGAGGTCGCCCTCCACTCTCTCCATCACCACATATTTATGAGGCATTGCCGTCTTCTCCAGCGGGTCGGGAGTAGGCTCCCAGCTGAGGCGGTAATGATTCTTCCTCGTTTTCTTGATTGCGAGATCCTTCACCGGGAGAGGCTGGATCACGAGTTCGCGGTCTTTTCTCTCCGAAAG
>X247_Common_Hamster__coassemble_94_pt1 | contig 13442 bp, 10 predicted proteins | sample X247_Common_Hamster__metabat2_high_PE_003 | metagenome-assembled genome bin X247_Common_Hamster | reverse complement strand
TAGCTTGGTTACATTGAAGTTGCCGAGCTGACTAACCTCGTAAGCGTCACTTGCAAATTTCACATCGATAGCCTGAGAAGCGTCGAATGAACGTTTACCACCCTTCGAGAAAGCGGTAAGAAGAATTTCATCGGCTTTGAAATCAGTGGGTTTTACCACTACCTTCACTCCGTTCGAAAGAATAAATTCTGTCGTTTCAAAAGCGGCTTTCTTTTCAGATTTGATTTTACCGGGCTTAGGAAGTTTGGAAATCAGAGGATCTGTGATTACCTCGTCTATATATGGCTCGTATTCGGCATTGAGAGTTTTCTCGGCATTTGCAATGAAATTCTCTTCAGTGATTACCTCCATACCCTCTTTGCGGGGTTGAGTCACTACAATCACCTGATTTTGCGGAGTGAGAAGCTGAGCACATACCATATTCACACTCTGTGCATTGAACATGGGAAGATACTGTTTTGCAAGCTCATACTCCTTCTCTGCTCCGGGATTTGCCGTGTTGTCGATGAAATGACGGTAAAGGCCCTCGGCAAGTACTTCCGAATTAGTATTGTTACGCTCGTTATAAGCCTTCTCATATGCAGAAAGCATCTCATCACGGGCTCTTACAATCTCGGAATCGGTAAATCCGGTCTTGCAGGCACGTGCAACAATGGCAACTGCTTCGTTGAATGCCTCCGAAATCTCAGTTTTTCCTACAACAACAATCTGGAATGCACCCTTCGTTTTGGATACCCAGAAATCGCCGAAGCTGACTCCAGCGTATGCATACTTACATTCAGGTTTCTGACTATATTCAGAAAGACGGTTGTTGATCATGACAGAGATCAAGGTTCTAAGAAGCTCATCCTGCATATAAACCTGGAGTGTATTCCGATATTCCTGAGGCACTTTATCATATTTGAAACAGAAGAATGCCTGGGGGAATTTCGTTTCCGGATCATCGAAATAGGCAAAAATCGGTTTCTCATTGTCAGAAACGTTAGGATATACTCTTTCAGCTGCATTCTCAGGCATAGGGATAGTGCTGAAAAGCTCCTTTACCTTCTTCTCCATAGCGTCAGCATCGAAATCACCGACAATCACCACGCCCTGCTGATCGGGACGATACCATTTCTTATAATAGTCGCGAATCTCGGAATAGGGAAAATTCTTTATTATGTCGAGCTTGCCGATAACCGACTGCTGATACTGATATTCATTATATATCTTAGGAAGCACGGATTCGAGCATTCTGAAGTTGGCACTGTTACGCGAAAGATATTCGCCTTCGATCACGCCTCTTTCAGCATCAATCTCCGCATCCTCAAGAAGAATGGAGCCGCTCCAGTCGTGAAGCACGAGAAGCACACTGTCCATAAGTGCCTGATCTGTTGTCGGGACATTGTTGATGTTATAGACCGTCTCATCATAATAAGTATAGGCGTTGATATCGGCTCCGAATCTTATACCTTTCGACTGAAGATAATTAAGCATGTTCTTTCCCGGAAAATTGGTTGTGCCGTTGAAAGCCATGTGCTCCAGAAAGTGTGCGAGACCAAGCTGAGTCGGTGCTTCCAGAGTGGATCCCACCTTTTGTGCGATATAGAAATCCGCACGATTCTTTGGCTCTTCATTGTGAAGAATATAATAAGAAAGACCATTGGGCAGTTTGCCGCTCTTTACATCCGGATTTAACGGAAGAGGCGTGAGTTGCTGCGCGCTCATGCATAGGAAGCTCATCATAAGCACCGCTATGCTAAAAATTTTTCTAATCATAAATCGCTTATTTGGTTATATATCTATTTCTTTATATTTAGAGACCAAAAACCGAAATAAATTACAGTTCCGGTCAATTATTTTAACGCATTTTTTCGATAAATCATATTTCCGATTTAATTATACCGTTCATTAAGGCATATAAAGAAAGGCCAGACACTGATTTAATTCCCAACTTGGAAGAAATATTTTTCCTGTGGGTAATAACAGTGTTGACTGAAATAAAAAGGGAATCAGCAATCTCTTTGTTGGTTTTTCCGGAAGCGATCTCTTTAAGCACTTCCTTCTCTCTCTGCGACAGATCGCCTGTATCATCAATCGATGATTGACTTTTAAGAATGCCGTCGATAAGCTCTGCAATCTCTTCCGGATCGGAATTGCGATGAATCATTCCAAAACTACCCGACTGAGGAGATGATGAATTTCCTGAACTGATCACAATCGTTTTCCCCTTTCTTGGAAAGAAAAAATCAACATTAGCCGCCAACACACCTTCTGTCACTATATATGCTCCTGTTCCATCCTGTTTATTTACAAAATCATTGAAATCAGCATAATTCCGGCACGACGCATCCGATCTTCTGTCGATAAGATCCGACAAGGCCATCGTCTCAAGCGATGAGAGGGATATCAGAGCCACCTTGAGCATAATTGTAGATACTTTTTCAATTGTCAAGACAGCCCTTTAGAATCCGGTCGCGAATTCTGTTGTTCTGTTGTAAATCCTTTGCTAAAGTGGTCAAAGCAGTAACCACTGCCACGCAAAGATTTCTATTATAATCACCCCGTAAATGAATCACAAAGAAAGAGATGAGATCTCCAATCTTGTCTTCGATCAGCGCTCCTTCACCGATTCTCTCTCGCTCCCCTTTTCCGATAAATCCGAGCAGCTCACCCTTTACCTCTTCAAAAAAGCCTTTCAGAAGCCCGAGATTTGATGGTTGGTCGGCTCCATTGCAATCCTTTTCGGAAACGCTTTTAGAAATAAGCAAAGAAAAATGTCTTTCGATATTTGGAAGCTGCACATCTCTGTAATATGCATCGGTTTTTGAAAGATATTCGAGGAGTAAATGTCGATTAACCTCTCCTGCTATTCTTTCGGGGAAATAGTCGCGGTTGAGATAAGTGTTGATTATGGCCAGGAAGAAGTCAACGTCAATATTATGGCGCATACATATCTCCCTGACGGAATAATCCCCGACTCCGAGATATATCCCGAAGCGATTTATTACCTGAATCACCGAAGGATCATACAGTATAGGTTCGCTTAGTTTAGAATCTTTATTATATATAGGCATATATATGGAAGCTGAAATATAGAAATCTGAGCCCCCGGCTCAACATTCAGGTGAGAAGGGGTCTTAGATCAATCCACTAAATTAGTCAATTTTTCAATCTTGTCAAAACATAGATGGAAAAATATTATTATCCCATTTTTTATAAAGAATCAAATCTGAAATTACCAAACATTTACCTAATACGCGTATTAGAATCCGTATTCTGTGTATAATTATTTATGAGAGTGCTTATTTTATACGGATCACGGTATGATGTGTGATCACCATATCCATCTTTACATCATGAGGCTCGGAGGGTATTTCATCAATCATCTGAAATTCATAGCCTACGCCGACTTTTGTAGCCTTGGTGGTGGCAAGCAGGCGATCATAAAATCCTTTTCCTCTGCCAAGACGGTTGCCATTACGGTCGTAGGCCACTCCCGGCACCACAATCAATTCAATCTCGTCGGGCGGAATGGTGTCTTCGCCTGTCGGTTCTTCTATATGAAAAGCGCCAAGTTCAAGTCGAGTCTGATCATAAGGGAGAATATCAAGATTCACACCATTCACTCTCGGAAGATAAAAACTTTTTCTTCCGCTCCATTTGTCGAGGAAACGATGTGTGGATAATTCATCTGGAAGCGAATGATACATAAGAATCCTGTCGGCAAGCATGAAGGCCGCCGTATTCTCTAATTTCTCAAACACCTCTTCGGCTGCGCTCATTCGTTCCGATTCGAGAAGCATTGAGCGTAATGCCTTGATTTTTCTGCGGATTTCACTTTTTTCCATAGTATCTCTTAAGTAGAATTTTTTTATTGACCCCGGCCAACCGGACGGCCGGCCGGGGATTCATTTATTTTATCACGACGGGAGACTTTCCCTTTTCAAGAATCTCCTTTGCACGAAGCACAGTCTTATCGCGTTCGTTAAGAATTTCTATGAAGGCTTCATATCCCACGAGATCGCGCGCCAGAACCGCTCTCAATTGATTTAACAACAAAGCGCGTGATTGGTTGATGTAATACCATCTTGCAGGCAACCCGTTGGCCGCCGCATAATCCACGAATGTGTTGAGAAGAGTCTCATCGCGAGGCACGACCCTGTTCATATCCTCAATTGTCTTATGCTTCATCATCGGACGATACTTATCGGCGAGTGTGTTGCAGAATTTTTGGATAAGTCCGCGGTTCATTGCCTCGATATAATAAGACGTATAACCGGTAGTGTCTTCCGGCACAAATACATCAGGCATGATTCCGCCGCCTCCGTAGACAGTGCGTCCGCCCGCAGTGGTATATTTTTTCGACTTGTCGAATTTGATACTGTCTTGAGAATAGAACTCTCCATGATTGTAACGGTCCACAATATCAAGTTCATATTTGCCGTCTTTGCCACGTTGATATTCCTTCTGGATCGATCGTCCGGATGGAGTGTAATAACGAGCCACCGTGAGACGTATAGCCGAACTGTCGGGCAATTGCGTCTGATTTTGTACCAACCCTTTTCCAAACGATCTGCGGCCTATTACCATTCCCCGGTCGTTATCCTGGATTGAACCAGCAAAAATCTCTGAAGCTGATGCGGAAAACTCATTGGTAAGAACTGTCAGTTCCGCTTTCTGAAACTGTCCTGTTCCGTCGCTCACAGCCACCGTCTCATTCTCTGGCTTACGCCCTTTGGTATATACGATCATTTTGCCTGCAGGAAGAAACTCGTTTGCCATATAAATGGCCTGATCCATATATCCTCCCGAATTATTGCGGAGATCCACTATATATTTCTGAGCTCCCTTTTTCTGCAGGTCGGTAAGGGCGTTAAAGAATTCATTATATGTGGTGCGTGCGAATTTGCTCACTCTCACATATCCGATCTTGCCATCCATCATATATGTGGCGTCAACACTGTTGGAAGGTATCTCGCCCCTTGTAATATCATATTCGAGCACCTTTTTCGTATTGCTGCGCTTCACTTTGACTTTTACAGTGGTTCCTTCCTTACCTCGAAGTGTGGAGAAAACGCTCTCACTTGTGACATCCTTACCTGTCAGATTCTTTCCTCCTGCCTCGATAATCTTATCGCCGGGCAGAAGACCGACTTTCTCGGCCGGACCGCCCGATACGACTTCAATCACATGCACCGTATCATTGATTATCTGGAACGACACACCCACGCCTCCGAACGATCCCTCAAGCTCGTCATTGGTCTGAGTGAGTTCGGATGCTGGAATATATGCCGAATGTGGATCAAGCGAAGCAAGGAGATCCGGAATGGTTTTTTCCATCAGCGAATCTATGTCGATTTCATCCACATATTGAGTGTCGATAAGCTCAAGTATTGTCTGAAGCTTTTCCTCTGCGGGAGAAAGCGTTTTCTGTTGGCTATATCTTCCAATGAAAACCCCTCCCACTATGCCAAGGCATAATGCAAGAGGCAGAAGAATGCCGCCTAATTTAAATTTCTTACTAATCACTATTTTCAGAGAGGGGAATATGCGCAATTTCTATACCGGCGTCACGCAGCAGATCGAGTCCGTCGGTTATCCTGTATAGCTCGGAAAACACCACGCGCCTGATCCCTGACTGGATAATCAGCTTCGAACATTCCATACACGGACTTGCCGTGACATACAAGGTGCTCCCTTCGCTCGAATTATTGCTTCTTGCTACCTTGGTTATGGCATTGGCTTCGGCATGAAGCACATAGGGAAGAGTGAAACCCTCTGCGGATTCACACACATTAGGGAATCCGGATGGGGTCCCATTGAATCCGTCGGAGATTATCATCTTGTCTTTCACTATCAGAGCGCCTACTTTGCGTCTCACGCAATATGAATTCTCACTCCATATCGCCGCCATACGAAGATAGCGTAAATCGAGTGCCCTCTGCTTGTTGTCCTTTTCCATAACCTTCTGAATTCATTGTTTATTAGAGTTCTTCTTTTGCCAACAGGAATCTTTCGGCATCTATTGCCGCGCGACATCCTGTACCTGCCGCACTCACCGCCTGACGATATATGGGATCGGCGCAGTCACCGGCCGCGAATACACCTTCGACATTTGTCTTTGTCGTGGGTGATGCCACCTTTATATATCCCTCTTCATCAATATCGATCTGGCCTCTGAAAATTTCAGTATTGGGCCGGTGTCCGATCGCAAGGAAAAAGCCATCTATAGATATATCGAATTTCTCCTCTTTCTCGGTTCCGAGATGACGGACGATGTGCGCGCCTTCCACTCCATCTTCTCCAAAGAGACCTGTGGCATTACAATTAAAAAGAATCTCTATGTTTTCTTTCTCCGCAACTCTTCTGCGCATAACGTCGGAGGCCCGTAGATGATCTTTTCGTACAATCATATAGACTTTCTCGGCAAGAGATGAGAGATATAACGCTTCCTCACATGCTGTGTCGCCACCTCCAACAACGGCTACCCTCTTCTTGCGATAGAAGAAACCGTCGCATGTGGCACATGCGCTCACACCAAGACCTCTATATTTCTCCTCGTCTGAAAGGCCAAGATATTTTGCAGATGCTCCTGTGCTTATTATCACAGTTTCGGCATATATAACATCGCCTCTGTCGTCCTCACATCTGAAAGGTCGCTTGGAGAAATCCACATTGGCTATTCTCCTTGAACGTATTTCAGCCCCGAATCTCTTTGCCTGTTCTCTCAGATGAGCCATCATTTCATTCCCGTCGACTCCGTCAGGATAGCCGGGAAAATTCTCTATCTCTGTGGTCTGCGTAAGTTGCCCGCCGGGCTGATCTCCTTCATAAATTAAAGGTGAAAGATTGGCACGCGATGCATATATACCCGCAGTATATCCGGCAGGACCTGATCCTATTATCAATACTTTTACATTCTCTTCTTTCATTGTTCCGTCGTTTAATGTTTGCTAATCTATTAACACTTTAAAACAGAATTTTATCGAAGATCCACAACCGTGGCCCTGGCATATCTTGATTTAGGATATTCGAAGGTGGAGGCGGAAATGGATTTTAGAAATGTGAGTTTCGTTATTTTTACGATAGTTATGCTTTTATCAAGTGCGGTGATCACCAATTTTTCAGGCGTATATGTAGCGGAATTCAAAGTTACCGTCACTTTTCTTGCAGCGGCTTTCCTTGTTTTGGGAATAAGATCAACCACATATTTTCCCTTGGGAGTGTTTTTGGAAAATGAAGCATTATATTGAGCTGAATATCCCTGCAGATATGCGAGGGGGTTGGCTTCCGCAAGTTCCGAAGCAGTCGGTTTTACAACGGTTGTCTCATTCGAAGAAGACACGTATGTGTACAGGTCTTTTCCATTATACCATGAAACATTGCCTCCCGCAGAAATCTGGAATTTTGATCCTGCGCATTTCAACATTCCGTTAAGTGTATGTCCGCTGCTTGAAACAGTGAATCCGCAATCTATTCCCTTGGCACTCCTTATTTTCGAGGAAGCTTTGGCAAGCACTTGCGAAGCAGTGGCTGCACGGACTATTCCTGATGTTAAACCCGAAATAAAGACAATTGCCAGAAGAATAATTCTTAACTTGTTCATCTCTATTATAAAAATATATTTCAATCAACTGAATTAATTAAACCAGAGAACTCAAGATATTCTCGAGCCCTATCGGATCCACGAGTACGGCGCGTGGCTTTCCACCCTGCGACGGTCCTACAATGCCATGTGCCTCAAGTTGATCCATAATCTTTCCGGCTCGGTTATAACCGATAGAATATCTTCTCTGCAATGAAGATGTAGACGCCGTATTGGAAGTGACAACCATTCGTGCCACCTCTTCAAAAAGCGGGTCAAGTTCTCCGAAAGTCCCCACTGCACCGGGGTCTCCGTCGCTATCGCCCATAACAGGCTCCGGAAGGAGATAAACACCCTGTGCGTATGGCTGCTCCTCTACATAGTCGCATATCGATTCAACCTCAGAAGTATCGATAAAGGCACACTGCACTCTGACCATCTCGGAATTATTGAATATAAGCATATCTCCACGTCCGATAAGCTGCTGGGCTCCGGGTGTGTCGAGAATGGTCTTGGAATCCACTCCGGATGATACTTTAAAGGATATTCTTGCCGGGAAGTTAGCCTTGATTATACCGGTGATCACATTCGTGGAGGGGCGCTGTGTGGCAATTATCACATGCATTCCCACCGCACGGGCCTTCTGTGCAAGCCTTGCTATAGGCATTTCCACATTCTTTCCCGAAACCATTATAAGATCACCGAACTCATCGACCACTACAACAATATATGGCAGGAAACGATGTCCCTCCGCAGGATTCAGTTTCCCCTCCTTATATTTGTTATTATATTCCTCTATGTTGCGGGTGTGGGCATTCTTAAGCAGGTTGTATCTATTGTCCATCTCTATACATAGAGAGTTCAAAGTGGCTTCCACTTTCTGCATGTCGGTGATCACCGGCTCCTCCTCTGAATTATCAGTCGGGATGGCCGCCATATAATGATCCTTTATCTTATTATAGAGCGAGAATTCCACCTGTTTCGGATCGATCATCACAAACTTCAGTTCATTGGGCCGTTTGCAGTACAAGAGTGAAGCGATTATGGCATTCAGACCTACCGACTTACCCTGACCTGTGGCACCGGCCACAAGAAGATGAGGCATCTTGGCAAGATCGGCAATATAGACATCGTTTGAGATTGTCGATCCTATTGCCATAGGTAGAATATATTTGCTTTCCTGATATTTTTTTGATTTGATGATTGTGCGCATCGACACCATCTGAGGATCCTTGTTTGCAACTTCTATACCCACGGTACCCTTTCCCGGTATCGGTGCGATAATTCTAACACCTTTGGCGGCCAGACTAAGAGCGATGTCGTCAACAAGACTTCTGATTTTGGCTATCTTGACTCCCTTGTCGGGAACAATCTCATATAATGTCACAGTCGGACCCACCGTTGCCTGAATCTTGGTTATGGGAATGCCGAAATCAAGCAGTGTGGATTTGATTTTCTCCTTATTCTCCATCTGCTCCTCGGCATCCACGCTGATTTTCTCCACCCCTTCACGAAGTATCTCACAAGGAGGAAACTTATATGGATAGTTATCTGCCGGGCTATCACCAACTCTATAATGGGTTTTGCCGGCTTCATCTATCTGATTCACCGTTACGACCATAGGGTCTTCTCCTTTGCCATCAGAGGAAGTGGATTTTTCAGTGTTTTCCGCTTCATTCTCTGATTCGCTCTCGCTGTCTGATGAAGGATCCGGTGTGCTTTCTTCAGACTCGTGGGCAGAGCTGTTCTCTTCATTCTCCTGATGAGAATCAACTTCTGGTCCCGACTCTCTCTGCATCAGCCCCGAATTGCCGGGATCATCGCTTTTACCACCAAATTCCGGCATCTCCTCATTTTCCAGAGAATACAGGGGACCTTCCGCATTGCCGAAATCCACAGGATTATCGATATCCTCAGGGATATTTTCCTGTCCGATAGCCACGATCTCTCCAGCCTTGATATCCTCGATTTTTTCCTCCTCCTGCATCTTTCGCATCTCTTCCTCTCTCGCAAGACGCTCTGCTTTCTCCTGCGCGATAAGTCGGCGTTTCTCATCGCGTTTTCTTTTTATCTTCATTATCCACAACACAAGATCACGCAGACAGATAATGACAAATAACGCTATCATAAAGACGCATAGGAGTAAAGCTCCGATACCGCCTACCATGTGCATTATGAATTCATTCACATAGCGACCGTGATATCCGCCCCAGTTCACTGATGAATGCATGGATATTGTGGTCAAACCGACAATAAGTGAAACAGTGATAAGAGCCACAAGGCATTTTATCGTGAAATTTACTGTTTTAAACCTTGGTCGTCCCACAAGAAGTTTAAGTGCAATGGCGCCAAACCATATCACTATTACGAAAGATCCGAGTCCGAAAGTTTCATTGATAAGGAATTCCGCAAGACGCGCTCCACCCTCTCCTGCCGTATTAGCAATATCCGGGGCCGTCCCTATCGCATGAGTGTTGATGGCCGATTGATCGCTGATGCAGCTTGAGAAATATGAAATAAATGCGACTCCAAGATAAATGCACAGACAACCGAGGAAAATACCGACTATAAGTCTTGCAGACTGTCCGGTAAGGACAGTCTGTAATTTTTTAAACCAAGAAACCTCATTTTCGATTTTTTTATGTTCAGTTTTATTCCCTTTTTGAGCCGGCTTCGACACGTTCTTCTTATTTCTACGTGTCTTCGGTTGCTCTCCATTCTCTCTTTTTTCTATACGACGATCAATTTCGTTGGCAGGAGGCAGTTCCTCCTCAAACGGAATCTCCGGACGATAATTATCGTAATTATCTCTATTATGAGTCATATTTATTCGTTTTCAGTGTTTTCGGGTTCGACGGCCGGTTCCGGTTCTGACGGAGTCTCATTCTTCTGCTCATCGCCGGAGATAATTACCGGCTCGGAAGGAAGAGAATTATTCATACTGTCCTTTGCCACCGAATCATTCTTTTCTTTCTCCCTCTCCTCTTTTTCCCTCTCCTCTTTCAGAATTTTTTCGGGATTGGGCTTTTTAGCATTCAAAGTCGAAGGAATCCAGGTGGTCTCATATCCTTCGGTTTCGTTCACAGCCATGTCCTTCACTCCGGGAACAACGATTATCGGCATACCGACCTCTACATGTTTCACAAGTTCAAGTATATTCTCATTAGTGAGGCGGATGCATCCATGACTGGCACGATTGCCTATCGACCATGGAGCTGATGTGCCGTGGATTCCTATCTGAGAAGTGTTGGGACATCTGAGCCTGATAAAACGCGGCCCGAATTGTCCTTTTACTTTTGATGTGCGTCCGTTGTCGTCGGTATAAAGCCAGTCTGTACTGTCGTAAATTCCTTCGGCTGAGAAAAATCCCTCCGGTGTGCGTGAATCGGCTTTCTTATGCTTTGTGCCATATCTGCGCGCACAAGCCATCCCGTAAGTGAGCTTCTCCCGGCCATATCTGTCGAAAAGAATCACCTTCATCCTGCTTTTATCCACAATAATAAAGCCTGAATATTCATTATTGAGCAATCTGCTCGCATAATCAAATGAATGTTCGGCAATCAGGGGAATTATTCCGCTGTTATATTTCGACGCGTCCGCACTCGTTTCCATATATTCCTTAAGCTCCTCCACAGATGCAAAATTAATTTTCGGACGCTTTGCTTTCTCGATGGAATCCTCTTTGTTTGCCAAAGAGTCCGTCTGCATAGGTGGCAAGCCTATTATGGAATCTGTAATATATGCATCGGTCGTATCGTCCGTATTGTTTTTATTCCCAGTTCCAGTACATGACATTAAAGTCAGTAATATTGGAATCAGATAGTAATTCAGTTTCACAATTAATAATTCTATTATCTTTAGAAATTTGCAAAATCCAGAATAACCGAGATTATCATATTGAAAATGCTCAGACTCAATTTTGAATCCTGATTCTAATGAGGTCTTCTTAGAAACTGTTTTAAATTTATTACGAATAAATATTATCAGGAATTCTTTCAGGAATTTCGAGGCTCTTTCCGGCGGGGTCCGCGAAGTCGCGGCGGTCAAAACCGGGAGTTCCTTCCTTCTCGGCTTGCAGCCCAGACTCAAAAACAGCTCTCAAAATTCTTAGAAATAAATTTATACCAGTTCTTAATTGATCTAAACAACTTCACTGAAAATCGATGGTTCTCTTTAAGAAGTGCAAAGTTACTATTTTAATTCCGTGAAAACTATTTTTTGCGACAAAATTTAATATTAAAGCTAAATATACTTGTCTCCTTTCCATAATTTAAATAAAATTTATTAATTTCGCATTTAGATGAAAAGCTCAAAAGTGATAAGAATATTGGGAATAGCCACGCTTTTTCTTGTTTGGATATGGCTTGGATGGGGATTTCTGGCTGCCAAGGGAATCACTCTCATTAATTTGATTATCCTCGCCATGACAGGGTTGATCATATTTGTTCCCCTTTATAAGAAATATATTGCCGGAGACTCCCGCAGGGATAATGACAAAGATAGAATCCGAAAGTGATTCAAATCTTGAAGAATTGTTCTGAATAAATAATTTATATGGAAGAATCATCCGAAAATCTGCCGCTCTCCTTATCAAATGCCGGACCGCTTCTGACAAGCATAAACAGTCCGGAAGATCTGCGTCGGCTCGATGTGGATCAGCTTCCTGCGCTTTGTAATGAGATTAGAGACTATCTGATTGCAAATCTATCCCGGAATCCGGGTCATTTTGGATCAAGCATGGGAGCGGTAGAGATTATTGTTGCTCTCCATTATGTATTCAACACTCCACGCGACCATATCGTTTTTGATGTGGGACATCAGGCTTATGCCCATAAACTGCTCACCGGACGCAGGGATTCCTTCCCTACTCAGCGCACACTCAACGGCATAAGCGGTTTTCCGATACCCTCGGAAAGCAAATACGATTCTTTCGTATGCGGACATGCCGGAAATTCTATTTCCGCAGCACTTGGAATGGCAATCGCCGACAAAAACACTCCCGGTGAAGAAGACAGAAAGACAGTGGCATTGATCGGAGATGCCTCAATCGGCAACGGTCTCGCTTTTGAAGGTCTGAAGAATGTGTCCAATAATCCCAACAATCTTCTCATTATATTAAATGACAACGACATGTCGATCGATGACAATGTAGGTGCCCTGCACCGTTATCTGTCGGATATCACTACTTCTGCGTCATACAACCGCCTGCGTCTGAAGATTTATCACCGTCTGAAGAACCTCGGCTTGATCAATGAGAAAGGGAAAGGGCTTATGCTTCGCTTCAATAATTCCATCAAAGCTCTTATTTCACAACAGCAGAATATATTCGAGGGACTTAACATACGATATTTCGGTCCATTCGACGGCAATGATATCGAGAAAGTGGTCAAGGTGCTTAATGACATCAAGGATATGTCGGGGCCTCGGATACTTCATCTCCGCACAAAGAAAGGGAAGGGATTTGCGCCTGCCGAAAAGATGCCTCAGGCATGGCATGCTCCCGGGAAGTTTGATCCTGCCACCGGTGAACGTGTATCTTCCGAAGGGAATTATCCATGGCAGGAAGTTTTCGGTCAAACGCTTGTGGAGATCGCATCTCAGAATCCCGCCATAGCCGGAATCACCGCCGCCATGCCTTCCGGCACATCCATGAGCCGAATGCAGGAGGCTTTCCCTGAAAGGACTTTCGATGTGGGAATCTCTGAGGGTCATGCGGTGACTTTTGCCGGCGGCCTCGCGGCAGAGGGTAAAAAACCGTATGTCGCTATATATTCTTCTTTCCTTCAGAGAGCCTTCGATAATGTGATTCATGATGTGGCCATTCAGGGTCTCCCGGTGGTGTTCTGCATCGACCGTGCCGGAATCGTTGGAGAGG
>X247_Common_Hamster__coassemble_85_pt1 | contig 13945 bp, 14 predicted proteins | sample X247_Common_Hamster__metabat2_high_PE_003 | metagenome-assembled genome bin X247_Common_Hamster | reverse complement strand
TTTGAAAATATGTTAAAATATATTTCGAAATGTTAACACAAAATTGATATGATTAAATTATATCCATTGAATCATATAATCACTTTTAAAGATTTCGCTGTATTTGCTCCCTCCACTTGCAAAATATATAATCCGGGAGCGATGCCGGAGACATCAAAACAGTCGGACACAACATTCTCTCCATTTCCATCAATAAGGCCGGAAGCAACAATTCCCCCTCCGAGATCATAAAGAAAAACCCTTACGGATTTCTCTCCTCCTACAGTAATACGGAATGTAGACCCTGAACGTTCGATAAGAATTTTATCACAGGTCTCTGTTGAAATATCATTCACTCCGCTGCTTTCAAGCGCTTTTCTCACAGCCGCGAATGCATCTACACGTCCTGCTCCCCAGCCCTTGCCGTTATCCATACGACAAGCTGTTGATTTCAGGATTTCCTTTACTGCTCTATAATCGAGCCGGGGATTGGCCTGTCGCACAAGCGCGGCGATTCCGGCCAGGTGTGGAGAAGCCATAGAGGTTCCCGCCATCGACATCCAGCCGAATGTTTTTCCTGTGCGGCTGTCGCGATAGGTATAAAGACCGGTAGAGCTATACATATTGCTGTTTCGCGAACTTATTATAGCCTGCCCCGGTGCGCATATATCGGGGATGAAACGTCCGTCGGGTGTTTCGCCGTAAGAGGAAAAAGGGCTCGGAGTTCCTATCAGTCCGGTATATCCGTTTCCGGTTCGTGTCACATAACTTCCAACGGAAATCGTATTTTTTCCGCTTCCCATATTGCTGTTCGAGCCGGCCCCGTCGGGAGCGAGAATCCCATCCACACCGTCATTGCCGAAGAGGATTGGCGTAGAGGAGGAATCATAATCGGAATAAAAGAATACCTTTGATCCAGCATCGCCATTAACAGTCAGTTTCACACGATAATCATCCACCGCACCGATTCCAAAGCGGAGGTCAACATTCAATTCACAGAAATAGCGTCCATTGCTCCCTGCACCTTTACGGCCGCCCATATAGCTTGATGCGCATATATTGCCAAGCATGGGATCCTCCACCATCACGAGACTATCTCCATCAACATTAGGTTTGCGCCCGGCCCAGGCATATCCTCCGTTTCCGTCAGGAATCTCAAACGATACGAGAGATTGGCCGGGGGCATCGCTTTTCACAATCTCGAGTCTCACATTCAGCGGTCTGGCATCCGAGCTCCATATCTGCACACCTCCCGTCACCGAAGTTATATAATTCGCGTATGGAAGTAGGAAAGTGGATAAAGCGTTTCGGCCATCCGTCGCAGAGATGAGCGCGATATCCTTTTCGCGCTCATTGCCCGATGCCAAAGAAAGCAGAATATCATATTTGTCAGCGATTCGGTTCAGAGCTGATGTAAACTCGTCAGAGCCGTCGTGAGGACCGTAGTTATCACCGAAAGAGAGGTTGACCACGCATGGTTTGCCGGCTTCAAGCGCATACTCTCCCATCCTTTTCAAAGCATCGAGTATCTGCACTTCCGATCCGTCGCCACAAGCCACAAGCAATTCGGCATCCGGAGCCACCCCGCGATAATCGGGAGCCGAAGAATTCCCGCTGTCATAGAAATCCCCGGCAAGAATACCCATTACATGGGTGCCATGGCTTTCGCTCCTGTTATCAGTGGCAAATGTGGCGATTTTCGCCGGAGTGTCATATTCCACAGGCACAGCCGATCCCGACACTTTGTAATGCCACACCCTTTTCACCTTAGAATTACCGTCTGAATCGCGAAAATTTATATGATTGGGATCCATTCCTATGTCGTACACGCCAAGCACCACTCCCTCCCCGTTGAAAGCCGAAGGAAGATTCACGCCTTGTTTCACATCAGGGAGCATGGAAGCCGCGAGTGCCTGGTCGTTGAGCATTCTCTTTATGCGCGACAAGCTTGCGCCCGACACGCCCTCGACATTTGCGACCTCCCCCGCTCTTGAGGCATCCACCCTCACTATAACGCTCCCGTCGACAAGGGAGGAAACAATATCGCCTCCGATGCGTTCGATTTTCTCAATGGCATCGGGAGAATCAAAACTCACTATCATCTCCACATCGCCATGTTTCTCGAGGCGCATCATCTCGGAATGAAGGAGTCTCACCTGGGAGATCGCGCCCAGGCTTAAAGAGAGGGAGAGAAATATCAATTGGATTCTTCTGTTCATTGTTTAAAGTAAAATAAGTCAGAGGAAAGATAAATTAAAAGCTGTCTGAAATCATAACGAGATCAGACAGCTTGATATTTTAACAATCAGGTTTTAAAAGCATCCGGCAATCCATTGCCGGATAAAGAAGACATTAGGTTAGCGATAATCCTTCAGAATCTCGCGCAGTCTCTGCCGGGTGAAGAAGATGCGGCTTTTCACTGTGCCCAAAGGCATCCCGAGCTTCGCCGAAATCTCCTCATACTTATACCCTGCCACATGCATCGAGAAAGGCCTTCTGTAGTCGTCGGGAAATCTCGCGATAATCTGCGAAATCTCGCTCACGGCATAAGCCCCGTCGGGTGCGGCATATCCCGAATCCTGACACAAATTGATATGATAGGAATTATCGGTGGTATCGACAACCGTGTTTTCGCGCGCGGTCTTGCGATAGTTGTTGATAAAGATGTTGCGCATGATCGTCATCATCCATCCCTTGAGGTTTGTATTGTCTACAAACTTCTCCTCATTATTGAGAGCCTTGAGGGTGGTTTCCTGAACGAGATCCTGAGCCTCTTCCTTGTTCATGGTCAATTTGAGTGCGAAAGAAAGGAGATTGCCCTGCATTCCTACAACAGAGTTTTCAAATTTGCTTTGGCGGCTCATTTAGTTATAAATTAATAGATTTGTTGATAATTAGTCGTTAATACAATATTTGCCGTAAAGGTAACAATTAATTCCAACATACAAAAAAAATTCTTATGAATTTATCTTAAAATTTTCAATAAATTCTCAACCTACCCTCAATCCTGCTCTCCACCGGCAAATGAAAAATTGGAGATTATCCCTCTTTGGAGCCTTCCTCCACACGCTCCACACGCACAAGCTCGATACGTGTGGTCGACATCCGGAGAATCGTGAAGCGGAGACCGTCAAGTTCGAACGTATCTCCCTGGCGGGGAAGAGCCTGAAGATTCTCGATGATATATCCGGCAAGAGTATGATATTCCTCGCTCTCCTTTATATCGAGACCGAAATCCTCATTCACGGCAGCTATCTCCACACGCCCGGGAAACTCATAGCTGCCATCGGAAAGCACCCGACCCGACACACGTTTCTTGTCATGTTCATCCTCTATCTCTCCGAATATCTCTTCCACAAGATCCTCGAGAGTGACAAGTCCGGCCGTTCCGCCAAACTCATCAACCACTATCACCATGCTCTTTTTTTCCGTAAGCATTCTCCTCATCATCTTATTGGCAAGCATACTCTCCGGAGTGAAGATCACCGGCTTTATGCGGGCACGCCAGTCGGACGCGTTGTTGAACAGCTCTGAAACGTGGATATATCCCTCTATATCATCTATATCCTCCTTATAGACCACTACCTTCGACAATCCCGTGGCAATAAACACCTTGCGGAGCTGCTCTCTGGTGGTGCCCTCGATCGGAACCGCGGTCACCTCATTGCGGGGAGTCATGCATTTCGATATGGGAGTATCCTTGAAATCTATGGCACGGCGGAAAATCTTCACCTCATTCTCCACCGATTTCTTATCGGCGCTCTCATCTATCGACTGCTGGATATAATCATCAAGCTCGTCCATTGTGAGACGCGTCTCGCTCTCCTTCTCGTTATGCAGTCCGAAAAGCTTCATCAGCCCCGCAGAAATCGCCGAGACAAACCATGAAACGGGATAGAGTGTAAGATAAATAAGATAAAGAGGAAGCGCCACAAGGCGAATCATGAAATTCGGATTGATCCGGAATGTGGTCTTGGGCATAAACTCCCCGCAGATCAGAATGACCCCTGTGGAAAGCACCGTGTTGCAGATTAGCACAAGAGCCTCGTTCCCTCCGAACCATTTCTCGAAATATGGATTGACAATCGCGGAGAAAGCGATTCCATAAATCACAAGAACCACATTGTTGCCCACGAGCAAAGTGGAGATAAACATATCCTCATGCCGGGAGAATCCGCCGATTATACGGTCCACAAGACCTCCGCGGGCGGCATCTATCTCCATTCTCACCTTGCTCGACTGCACAAAAGCAATCTCGCTTCCGGAAAAAAGACCCGAAAGCGCCACCGCCACTACGGCGATTATGATGGCTAAAGACAATTCCATTTCAAATCATGTTTTCATTTCTCCCCGGCCGGGTCAGAGTTTCACTGTATCTTTGGCCGAAGGGGTGGTATCAATATATCCGGGACGCTCGGCAGCCGGAGTGGGAGAAGGCGCCGGCGACGCGCCTCCCGATGTGATTTCATCCCTGTTGACAGGAAAGATGCCCTGAGGATCCACCACACGGTAATCGGTAAGTTTGTCGTTGCTTATGAAGCCCATCCCCTCGAGCACATGAGTAGCCGTCTCGATGTGGATGAAGCTGTCGCTGTAGATCTTCCCGGTGCGCTGGTCCCAGAAAAGTTCCTGCGATTGAAAAAGATCTTTCGGAACCTTCGTCATCTCCACATTCCCCATAAGCTTCCAAAGACGCTGATTCTTGAAATATTTCGCCGAATCAGCCGCCACCGTGGCAATCACATGGAAATAGGGATCATATTTCTGAAGGAATAGGCCCTTCGGGAATATCCAGTAAGGGGTGTCGGCCTCATCGAAAACCTGCCAGAGCGGCGACACGATCTTATATTGTATCACACCCGAATCAGAAATAAGAGTCGACACATTTTTGGTGGTCATGGTGGCCATGCGTTTGGGATTCAGTGAAGCCGCCACATCCACCTTCTTCTCCTCCTTGCATCCCACGGCACCGATCAGAAAGGCAAGCAAAAGGATCAGCACACCTCTCGAAAAAGCCATCCCCCTCATTTCTATCGGATCTTACGCTGCCAGAACCAAACCTCGTTGAAGTTGACTCCCAGAGTGATATTGAAATAGTTCTCTCCTATCAGCTTCTGAGGGTGAGCCGAACGTTTCTTCCATTCGAGGCCGAGATTGATCATGGTCTTACCCTCATAGGTCGGGAAACCGAAACCGCAGCTCACGCCCATCTCGCGCAGGCGGTTGCCGTTGATATTCAGATAGTCGTTGGCATAATACGCACCGAGACGATACGTGATCCGCTCTCCGTAGTTTCCGCGCAGCTTGGGAATATATTCCGCACCCACGGCATACTTTGTCCGGTCGAAGAAATTCATTCCCGGCGACACCACCTCGTCGAGGTCCACCTTCACCTTGTCGCCCTGCTTGTAATCGGCCGGAAGGTCGGCATAAAGAGCCGAATATTTTGCTTTCGACCACTGCTGCCATGTGAAGTCGGCCTCCACCATCAGCCGGTAAGACTTCTCGTATGTATAGCTTACTCCGGCTCCGACTGAATTGGGAGTATAATAATTATTGCGGAGCTTCATGCTTCCGATAGTGTCCGGCGGAGTGTGGATATTCGTTTCCTCGGCCGTCACCCATGTGTTACCGAGCAACGTCTTCTTGGGAGAATAGGTCACACCGGCCACCACCTTATGGAATTTGGCAAAATGTTTCGTATACTGCAGGCCGATATTGATACCCCAGTCGCGGACCTCCATCACATGCTCATACTTTGCCTGGCCACCGCTCTGGTTTGCGGAGAAGACATCGTTGATGATATTTCCGAAATCATAGCTTATGTTGAAGCCGAGCGACACGCCCTTCCATTCCCCGGCCCAGCCGAGATAAAGCTGATTGATGCCGCCCGTGCCCTGGTTGGACATCGAGCCGTGGGGTATCTTGTTGCCGAAGGCATATCCCACAGAGCTGTAAGGGAGAAGGCCCACAGAGCCGCCCATGTGTTTGCCGATAGGGAACTGCATCGTGAGATAGTCCACTCCGCCTCCGGTGGTGCGCTCCTTGGCGCTTCCCTCCTTGCTCCAGAGAAACGACACGTCGGCTCCGAGGTCGAAAAGGAAAGTAAGCGAATCGATAGCCGCATACGACGCGGGATTCATCACATTGATCTGGCGTCCGGAATTCATGGCATAACCCACGCCTCCCATCTGACGCTGCATGGAGGTGGCCCGGTCGCTCAGAATGCCATAGCCATACATCGAATATGGAGAAGTCTGGTTCTGTGCCACTGCGGTCAAAACTACCGCCAAGGCGGCTACAATTAGTTTTAGTCTTTTCATTTTCGGTTGTAATTATAAATGCTCACCAGCCCCAGACCCACAAGGTCATGGTCGAGTTCACATTCGATCCCCTTCTCTTTCAGGCGAGGCTGCAGATACTGCGCGTCGCCTCCGGTCAGGATCAGCTTGATATCTTTATAAATCTTTTTTGCTTCATGATATTCTCCGGCCACTTCGGCGATAAGTCCACCGAAAACGCCGCAACGTATCGCTGTCTCCGTGTCGTGTCCGAATAATCCGCACTCTCCCTCCGGACGGACCAGAGGCAGTTTCCCCGTGAATTCATTCAGGGAGCGGAATCTGAGCCGGAGGCCGGGAGAGATATTTCCGCCGAGGAAACGTCCGGCGGCCACGATGTCGGCCGTTACGGCCGTGCCTGCATCCACTACAAGAAGATCGCCTCCGTATCTCTCTATTGCCCCGGCGGCGGCAGCCACGCGGTCCACACCCAACGTGCCGGGGGTGGAATAATCCACTCCGAATGGCAACGGTGTCGAAGAGGTGAGCTCCTCCACAGGAATATCGAGCTCCGCACGCAGACGCGCCGCGAAATCACGCGCATCTCCGCGCACATTGCAATATATGGCGCCCTCCGCCCCATGCGACCGCGCGAATTCTATCAACGAATCGGGAGAGGCGCTGTCCACTATCGAAACAGCCAGCACACTGTGTCCGTCGAACACCGAACCTTTGGCGGCCGTATTGCCTATGTCTATAGTGAAGATTCTGCTCATTTCTTCATTTCCTTCTTCATGCGTGCGGAAATCATCCACGATGCGATCACCTGTATCATGGCTCCGGAGAGAGTGAAGAGAATAGTGTCGCGCACCACACCTAACGTGAAGCCATACTCCGGATATTTCACCGATTTGTAAAACCAGAAAAACGCGCCGACACAAAAGCAGAATCCGGCCCACATCTCCATACGTCGGAGACGGCGAAGACGCACGCTGTCGCCCGGAGCATTCACATTCACCAGACGGGCCGCAGTATAAATCAGCGCCCCTGCGGCAAACACATACTTAAACACTCTCGCAAGCTGAGTATTCTCTATATTGGCGAAAGGAGCCACAAGTCCGGCAGCCAAAAGCAGCAGCCCGAATGTGGCGGCGGCCTCCACACGCTTGCGTTTCGCATCTATATCCATACTTTAAAGCATTTATTTTACAAACTTCCGGAGCCCCGCATCAATCCGAAGTCAGCACATAGACATCCTCCGAATTCTTCTGCATGTGATATTCCTCACGAGCTATATGCTCAAGCTCCTCGGTGCCCGTCAGAAGCGCCTCTCTGCGTGCCCGGTAATAGGCTGCCGAATCCTCACATGCCTTTATCTCGCGCTTCAGGGCGTTGATCTGCGCCTGATACTCCATATTCAGCTTATAAGAGGTGTCTTCATTGAAGAAAAGCAACACCACGACAAGCCCTAAAATCAATATCAGGGCTATGTGCGACCGGCGGCGCACCCAGAAGTTCATCTTTTTGACTTTACTCATCTTTAACAGATTACCTTGGTCCATCCTTATTCCGCAAGCCGGCCCCGAGGGGCAGACTCGCCGGAGTCGATTGCAAAATTAGTGATAATAAGAGCCATTACCAAAAAATTTAAAAAAATTTATATTTTGCATGATAACTTTTCCCTCTTTATTGTTATACAAACATAAAGGGGATAATGATTATGATCCTTTATGAGATATGAGAGAATGTTCCACTTTTAAACCAGAATCACCATGGCTGAATCCACAACCTTCAAACAGAGATTATTAGGTTTGCAGAGCAACCTTTTCAATTTCGCCTATCAGCTCACCACCAACAAGGAAGCAGCTAAAGACCTGGTTCAGGACACTACCCTTAAAGTGCTCGACAACGAAGCGAAATATGTCGACAATGTCAACTTCAAGGGATGGGTGTTCACAATCATGCGCAACATTTTCATCAACAACTACCGTCGCCAGGTGCGCAGCGCGACAGTGGTCGACACCACGGAAGATCTCTATCACCTTAACCTTTCGCAGGAGTCGGGGCTTTCCACTCCTGAAGGATCTTTCGCAGCCAAAGAGATATCACAGGCCATAAATGAGTTCTCGCCCGAATACAAACAACCCTTCACCATGTATGTGGCCGGTTATAAATACAGCGAGATCGCCGAAAAGATGGGACTCCCGTTAGGCACAGTGAAAAGCCGCATATTTTTCGCCCGCAAACGTCTCCAGAGTCTTCTCCGCGACTACAGATGACAACCCCATTTCCGCATCGCACCGGAATCAACATAAAGAAATTTAGATAAATTACTTACTCATAGTATCATACCGCCTGAACAAGCTGACTTCAGCAAGGCATTGGAAATTACTAATACCATCAAGCGCCTCCCGAAGGCGCTTTTTTTATAACAACCTTTTATGATCGAAACAATATACATACACCACGACTGCTTCCTTGTGAAGACACCCGATTGCGCCATTCTGTTCGATTTCTGGATCGACCCGATGAGAGGAGGGAATAACGCCGATCCCTCATTTTTCAGCATGATCGATATTTCGAAACCTCTCTTTGTCGTGGTGAGTCACCATCATAAAGACCATTACACCAAAGAGATATTCTCCTGGGCCGACAGATTCCCACGCATCCAGTATATTATAAGCAAGGACACCTTTATGGCATCCCGCTACATATTCAGCCGCACATCCACCCATGTCGGGCCTCATGTGGACCCCTCCAAAGTGTGGATGCTACGCCCGGGGGAATCATGGCCTCTCCCGGCCGACCACCCCAAGCCGCTATGCAATTCATCGGTCAAAGCTTCGCGCATAGAGAATCTCGACCTCCGCATCAACGCTTTCGGCTCGACCGACATCGGCAACTCATATCTTATCGAGACAGCCGGAATAAGGATATTCCATGCCGGCGACCTCAACGCCTGGATATGGAAAGATGAATCCACGCCCGAAGAAGTCGAAGATGCAATCCACCGGTTTAACCTGCGTCTCGATTCAATTCATCAATACCTCATTGGGAAGGACACCTCCGGAAGAGAAACGGAAGGCAACAGGAAAGCTCCCGTCATCGATCTCGCATTCTTCCCCGTGGATTCCAGAATCGGAACAGATTACTGGACCGGAGCCAGGATATTTCTGCAAAGATTCGACGTGAGGAATTTTCTCCCCATGCATTTTGCGCTCGGATCGGAGGAAGAGCAGAAGATCAGACGCCGCGACGCCGCCCGCTTCTCTCTCTTCGCAAATCCCGGTGCCGACACCACATTCATCGGTCCGCTCGCTCCCTACGGTGCCTTCATATACAGCCCCCGTCACATCGGCGGCAACACAAACTAAGGATATAAGCCATTCAATAAATTTCCCGCAAATGAAAAATTTTTACTAATTTTGCAACACAAACAAAAGATATGATTACAGCTTCAGCAAAGAAACGCGAAAATATCGCCGAATACCTTCTATACATGTGGCAGATCGAAGATCTGATACGTGCGTATGGCCTTGATCTCGACCGGATTCAAAGCGAGATCATCGACCGTCACACCAATCTCTCCGACGCTCGGAAAAAGGAGATGCGCGAATGGTATGAATCGCTGATCGACATGATGCGGCGGGAAGGTGTGGAGAAATCCGGACATCTGCAGCTCAATAAAAACGTGCTCATCGATCTCAACAATCTTCACGCGCGCCTTCTGAAAAATCCCAAATTCGCCCGCTATGCCGCTGAATATTACAACACACTCCCCTTCATTGTCGAAATCCGGTCGAAGGCCGGCGAAAACAAAAAAGATGAACTCGAATCCTGCTTCGATGCCCTTTACGGCATTCTGATGCTGCGTCTCCAGGGGAAGGAGATATCGCAAGACACTCTCGATGCAACACGGCAGATCTCGCGTTTCCTTGCTCTCCTTGCAAATTATTATAAGAAAGATTATAACAACGAGCTCGATCTCGAGGAGGAGTGATTCTCCGGGCGACGGCTCAACGAAGATATTCAATTATGCTCAGTATTCTTGTAACCGGAGCCAACGGCCAGCTTGGCAATTGTCTCCGAGATGTGCTTGCCACCGATGAAAACCTCGATGTGACCTATACGGATGTGGCCGAACTCGACATCACCGACCGTGAGGAAGTGGACCACTTCATCCGTGAAAACCATTTCGATTTCATCGTGAACTGCGCCGCCTATACAGCTGTAGACCGCGCCGAGACCGACGACCTCAAGGCCGCCGCGATCAATACCGTGGCCGTGGGAAATATCGCCCAGGCCGCTGCAAAACATAATGTGAAAGTGATACATATCTCCACCGACTATGTGTTCAATGGAGAAAGCTATCGCCCTTACGAAGAGAACGACGAGCCTTACCCGAGAAGCATCTACGGACGCACCAAACTCGAAGGAGAAGGTCTGCTCACTTCCTTCTGTCAGGATGCGCTGATAATACGCACGGCCTGGCTTTATTCCGAATATGGCGGTAATTTCGTGAAGACGATGCTCCGGCTCGCCTCTGAAAAAGAGGAGATAAATGTCGTGGCCGACCAGATAGGCTCACCCACCTATGCCGGCGACCTCGCGAAGGCTATCCACCACATAATCCGTCACCGGAAATGGGCTCCCGGGATATATCATTTCACCAATGAGGGAGTGGCTTCCTGGTACGACTTCACCCAGGCAATATATGAAATCGCAGGCAAACACACCCGCGTCAACCCCATTCCCACATCCCAGTATCCCACCCCTGCCCGGCGCCCCCTGTATTCGGTGCTGAGCAAGATCAAGATAAAGAACACTTATGGAGTCGATATCCCTTATTGGCGCGACTCCCTCAAAAAGTGTCTCGCAATAATAAAATAACCATCAACTTAGAATGTCTGAAGAGCTGAACAAAGAGATCGCCCGCAGGCGCACATTCGCTATCATTTCTCACCCCGATGCCGGTAAGACCACCCTCACCGAGAAGCTTCTCCTTTTCGGTGGTGCGATTCATGTGGCCGGCGCAGTGAAGAGCAATAAAATCAAAAAAACCGCCACATCCGACTGGATGGAGATCGAAAAGCAACGCGGAATTTCCGTGGCCACTTCCGTAATGGGATTCAATTACGGAGACTATAAGATCAATATCCTCGACACCCCCGGCCACCAGGATTTCGCGGAGGATACATTCCGCACGCTCACAGCCGTGGATTCAGTGATTATCGTGGTCGATGCCGCAAAAGGTGTCGAGACTCAGACAAGACGTCTTATGGAGGTCTGTCGGATGCGAAAGACGCCGGTGATCATTTTTGTCAACAAAATGGACCGCGAGGGACGCGATCCCTTCGACATTCTCGACGAACTCGAGAAGGAACTGATGATCAATGTCCGTCCCCTCTCCTGGCCTATCAATATGGGCGCGAAATTCAAAGGTGTATATAACATCTACGAACATGGGCTCGACCTCTTCACCCCCTCCAAACAGACCATCAGCGAACGCATCGAGATCAGCGACGTCTCCTCCCCCGAGGTCGACCGTCTGATAGGCGAGGCCGATGCCGCCAAACTGCGCGAGGACCTCGAGCTCATAGAGGGCGTCTATCCCGAATTCGATGTCGAGGAATATCTCGCGGGCGACACGGCTCCCGTGTTCTTCGGATCCGCGCTTAACACTTTCGGAGTCAAAGAGCTCCTCGACTGTTTCGTAAAGATCGCTCCGGCTCCTCGACCCATCACGGCTGTGGAGCGCGAAGTGAAACCGGAAGAGGAGGCCTTCACCGGTTTTGTGTTCAAGATCCACGCCAACATGGATCCGAACCACCGCTCCTGCATCGCCTTTGTAAAGATCTGTTCGGGAAAATTCGAGAGAAATGTCAATTACCGTCACGTGCGGAATGAAAAGATGATGCGCTTCGCCGCCCCGACGGCTTTCATGGCTCAGAAGAAAAGTATTGTCGACGAGGCCTACCCGGGCGATATCGTCGGAATCCCCGATACAGGCAATTTCAAGATAGGCGACACCCTGACCGCCGGAGAAATCCTTCATTTCAAAGGGCTCCCCTCCTTCTCCCCCGAAATGTTCAAATATATCGAGAACGCCGACCCCATGAAGCAGAAGCAGCTCGACAAAGGTATCCATCAGCTCATGGACGAAGGTGTGGCACAGATGTTCACCAACTCCTTCAACGGCCGCAAGATCATAGGCACTGTAGGCCAGCTGCAGTTTGAGGTGATTCAATACCGCCTGCTCCATGAATATGGAGCGCAATGCCGTTGGGAACCGATCTCCCTCTACAAGGCCTGCTGGATTGAAAGCGATGATGAGGAGGCGGTTGCCGCGTTCAAAAAACGCAAGCATCAGTTTATGGCAGTCGACAAGGAGGGTCGCGACGTATTCCTCGCCGACAGCAACTATGTGCTTCAGATGGCCCGAAACGATTTCCCGAAGATCCGCTTCCATTTCTCATCAGAATTCTGATCTATCGGAGGGTCCCGGTCTCTGTAGGAGGTTAGCACGTTCCTTTAGAGCGAGTTCCTTAAAATTTCGGGAAAGTCTCAACAAAAAATGTTAAATAAATCCGAAGCGTTAAACTTTCGCTCTTGCGGATTGTCTATAAAGTGGTAATTGTCGCAGACATTGCCGATAAAATAATAAAACAATGCTATCGCGACAAAAACGGAGCAGAGGTCGAGGCCTTGCTCCGTTTTTCATTTTTCCTCCCACGCTTGCTGTTTTTCGGAGAACCGCCGCCCCTGCTTTAATTAATATTGGGGAAGGTAGTCTTAACGCGGAGGGCTGATATTTTTGTTACTTTTTCACATCATATCCCTGGGCTTTCAGATAGTCGAGGATCCGGTAATCGAGAGCATGACGGTAATAATCGAGGATATGGCCCACCCAGTCGTTGGTCGTGGTGTCGCCAGAGCGGGTGCGGTTGTATTCCTTCACCGTATCATCATAAGCCTCAAGTTCCTCTATCATTTTCTCGCGATCCTGTGAATATGCGTTTTTGCTGAACATCACCGAAAGCGGTTTCTTCGGTTTCAGGTCGGGATGCTCACGCGGGATACCGATCGCCAGGCCACACACCACGAACACACCTTTCGGAAGTTTGAGAATCTCGGCCACGCGCGCCGGATCTACCGTGCGCAGATATCCGATACAGTTTGTGCCCAGACCCATGGCCTGTGCAGCCACAACCGCACTCATCATTGCGAGAGAAGCATCGATCACGCCGAGAATCACGCCGTCCATCGTGTCGGTGATGGCCGGACGCTCGATTCCCTTGCGCTCGGCAAGAGCCATGATCTGGTTATAATCCGACAGGAATACAAGGAAACGGTTGCACGTCTTGATCTGCTTCTGGCCCGTGAGCTCATAAAGTTCCTCCTTGAGTTTCTGGTCGTCGATATCTATCACGGAAAACTGCTGTCCGTTATATGAATTCGGACAGTTCTGAATCGCGCGATAGATGAAATCCATCTGCTCGTCGCTTATTTTCTCACGCTCGTAACGTCTCACGCTCGTGCGTTCCAAAAGAGTTTTTTCTACATTCAACATAATTTCTGACTTCTTCTATAAGTCCCCCTCACCATTCTTTTGAGACGGTGTCTGAACTTAAATTTTAGCTCTAAAAAGAAGCCGACGGAGCGAAACCTCCGCCGGCTTTATAAGG
>X247_Common_Hamster__coassemble_83_pt1 | contig 14176 bp, 7 predicted proteins | sample X247_Common_Hamster__metabat2_high_PE_003 | metagenome-assembled genome bin X247_Common_Hamster | reverse complement strand
CATCGCGCCCTCTTCAACTTTCAGAATCTGCTCAAAAATCGCCGCCCCTGCGACCTCGTAATTTTAAGGAACAAGCTCTATATTGGATCACTTAACCGAAAGCGTCACTATCGATTTGGCGGGCATCGTGAGAGAAAGCACACCGTTGCGGATCTTCGCCTTGTCGAATTTCTTGAGTGTCACCTTCTCGGCCTGGTCGAAATCATTATAATCGGCGATATTGGCTGAAGAAAGGATTTCTCCGCTCACTTTTGCCGCGGCAGGTTTGGCAATGATACCCGAAAGAGGAATCTCGACCTCGCATGGTTCCTTAAGATCGATATTGGCAAGAGATATCGTCACCACGCCATCTTTGGAAGAGGCAGTGGCACTGAGAGTCGGCACGCTGCGGTTGTCGCGCACCTGACGCACATCGGTCTTGATATCGAGCGGAATCCACTCGGCATCCTGATGGGGCACATACATCTTGAACACATAATATGTGGGAGTGAGCACCATCTTGTCGTCTTTAGTGAGCACCATCGACTGAAGCACATTTGCAATCTGAGCGATATTTGTCATCTTCACGCGGTCGGTCAGGCCGTGGAACGTATTGAGCGAAAGAGCCGCCACCATTGCGTCGCGCATCGTGTTCTGCTGATAGAGGTGTCCGCGCACGGTGCCGGGCTCCTCATCCCACCATGTCCCCCACTCGTCGACCAGGAGACCTACGCGTTTTTCGGGGTCATATTTATCCATGATCGCACTGTGTTTCTTCACCTCGTCGCCTATCTCCAGACATTTTCCAAGAGTCCAGTAATAATCGTCGTCGCTGAATCTGGTGGCCGAGCCCTTGCTTCCCGTCCATCCGGTCACAGTGTAGTAATGCAGAGAGATGCCGTCCATCATGTTGCCTGCCTTCTTCATCAGCACATCGGTCCAGTTATAGTCGTAGTCGCTCGCGCCGGAGGCTATCTTGTAGAGATGGTTGCCGTCGAAATTGCGGCAATAGGTCTGATAGCGGCGATACTGGTCGGCATAGTTCTCAGGAAGGAAATTTCCGCCGCATCCCCAGCTTTCATTTCCCACTCCGAGATATTTGAGATGCCAGGGTTTTTCGCGTCCGTTGGCCTTGCGCACAAGAGCCTGCGGGCCATCCTCGGCCGTGATATATTCCACCCATTCGGCAAGTTCGGCCACAGTGCCGCTGCCCACATTTCCGCTAAGGTAAGGTTCGGTGCCGATTAGCTCGCAGAGATTGAAAAACTCATGCGTTCCGAAGCTGTTGTCTTCCACGGTGCCGCCCCAGTTGTTGTTCACCATACGGGGACGTTTCGACCGCGGGCCGATGCCGTCTTTCCAATGGTATTCGTCGGCAAAACATCCCCCCGGCCAGCGGAGCACCGGCACCTTCAGATCGCGCATGGCCTGGAGCACATCATTGCGATATCCTTTCGTATTGGGTATCGGAGAATCCTCTCCTACCCATATTCCGCCATATATGCATGTGCCGAGATGCTCTGCAAACTGTCCGTAAATCTCCTTGGGGATAATGCGGGCCGAATCCTGTTTTCCGGGAGTCACCACAGCCTTGTTGGCTGCCGAAACGCCCGCCGATGCCATCGCAAGCATCAGCGACGCTGATATCAATCTATTCATCTTCATTTTCTTATATAATGTTGCTGTTAGGTCTTATTTCACCGCCGACACTCCCTCGGATGTCATGACGATTCTCTTGATAGTTCCGTCGGGATTATAGTATAAGGGATCTATACATAGCGAGCGACGGAAACTTCCTCCATTCGTGTTGATGCCGCCGTTATGATATATGAAATAGGTCTTCCCTTTGAAATCCACGATGGAATGATGGTTGGTGTTGCAGTTGCCCGCAAGCTCGTTGATCAGCCCCATCGGCTTCCACGGGCCGTCGATACTGTCGCTCATGGCATAAACGGTTTTCTCCGGAAACTCTATTGAATATGAGAGGTAATATTTTCCGTCGCGCTTGTGAAGCCAGGGAGCCTCGGTGAATGTCGGAAGGTCTACCGTCTTGATGGGGCCGTCAAACTCGATCATGTTCGGCTTCAGACGTGCGTAATAGCACTGCGTGTTTCCCCAGAAAAGATAAGCCTGGCCGTCATCGTCGATAAATACCGTCGGATCGATATCATCCCAGGAGATGCTTGTGGCTGTGGTCATGTCGTTGGTGACAAGGGCCGACCCGCGCGCATCCTTGAACGGTCCTGTCGGGGAATCGCTCACAGCCACGCCTATCGACATTCCCGGCACAGTGGCATGGTCGACGGTGACATACCAATAGAATTTACCGTTGCGCTCCACCACCTGGGAAGCCCAGGCCGAACCTTTGGCCCATTTGAAATCCAAAGCACGCAGCGGCACGGGGTGTTCGGTCCATGTCACGAGATCGGGGGAGGAGAGCACACACCATTCGTTCATCACATACCCCTCGCGTCCGGGAGGACATTCGTCATGGCCGGCATATACATAGACTTTGCCGTCGTGGACCATCGCCGCCGGATCGCCGAGATATTTGTGGGTGACAAAAGGATTCCCTTTTGAAGTGAAGGTGGTGTCGCCCTTCTCTTCGGAGGCCGAAGCCATTGCCGGCAGCATGGCCAGCATGCAGATCGCCATTGATCTGTATATCAGTTTTCGCATCATGATTAATTACTTGAAACGACTTACTTGGAAAAGCGATAAACGCAGAATGTCTTGGGAGCTATCTCCGTGGTCCATGAAGCGGGATCGGTGAGAGAAAACTCTTTTGTAGCGGGCACGACTTTCGTCGGATTGTCGAGCGTATTGTCGGCATCGGGATTCTCCGATTGCAGGGAGGTCACTGACACGGAGTGAAGAGCCTGTTTCTTTTTGAGTCCGTCGAAAGCGAACGACAGAGGCTGCGGAGTGTCGGAAGTATTTACCACCTTGACGATGATCTGATCGGTCGGCTCGTCGTAGACCGCGCTTGCGAATAGGCCGTTCTGTCCGGGCGCGCCGGTGAGAGGCTTCCTGTCGGATGTGACGGGAAGCACACGCGAACCCTTGTTGGTGCTGAACAACTGCTGCACATAGTAGCTTGCCGTGCGCACGCTTCTGTTGTTGTCAAACCATATCATGTCCGGGCGCCACTGCCAGCCGTCGACATGGGCGAAGAGAGGAGCGTAAGTTGCCATTCTCACCACATCCGCGTTGCGTTCAAGACCGGTCATGAAAGCCGCCTCAAGAAGGGATGCGTTGAAATGATTGTATTTCTTCCCCTTTCCATGGCATGCGTATTCGCCGGCAAACACCTTCGGGCCCTTGCGGTCGTAGTTGTCGTAGCGCGCGCCCTGGCTCAGGAACCATTCTTCGGGACGATAGAAGTGCTCGTCGACGAGATCGGCCTTAAGGCGCTTCATTTCCGGCCACAGGTATTCAAACTGTTTCCCTTCCGAGTCGGGACCGGAGGAGCCCACGATCTTTATCTCGGGATGCGCTTTGCGCAGCGCGGTCACGAAGGGTTCGAGGTGGGCCGGATAGGTGGCGTCCCATTGTTCGTTGCCGATTCCGATATATTTCATATTGAAGGGCTCCGGATGTCCCATTTCGGCACGGAGTTTTCCCCATTTGCTGTCGACAGGTCCATTGGCGAATTCTATAAGATCGAGAGCGTCCTGGATATAGGGTTGAAGCGAATCGAGAGGCACATGGGCCGATTCATCGGGATTCTGGAACTGGCAGGCCAGACCCACGCTCAGAATCGGAAGCGGTTCGGCGCCTATCTCCTCCGAGAGAAGGAAATATTCATAGAATCCGAGGCCATGGCTCTGATAATAATCGGGGAAGAAGCGATGAGGGAAGGTATAGTGCCAGCGGTTTTCGTTGAGAGGTCGGTTTTCCACCGGTCCGACACTGTTTTTCCACTGATAGCGGGTATTGAGGTCGGTGCCCTCCACGATACATCCTCCCGGGAAACGGAGCACTCCTGGCTTGATTTCCGAAAGGGCTGTGGCAAGGTCTTTGCGCAGTCCGTTCTCATGTCCCTTCCATGTGTCGACGGGGAAGAGCGAGACATGCTCGAGGTCTACGGTGTTTTCCGGCTTTGCAAGAAATATGCGGAGCGAGGCATGCGGGTCTGTCACATTGCTCTTGATCACGGCTGTATATTTCTTCCAATCCCGGCTGTCGATACTGATTTCAGTCTCACCTGTCACCTGGCTTTCGGCCATAGTGTTCTGGTCGGCGAGTTGCACCTTGATTCTGGATTCTCCCCCCTCGGGCACACGCGCCCACACAGAGAAGCGGTATTCCTCCCCCTTCTTCACACCCACGCCGAAGAAACCCTCATTGATGAGTCCGGTGTGTTTGTCGCGGTGTCCGGCCGAAGTGAGGCGCACATAATGGGGATTCTTCTCAAAAGGTCCGTCGTTCCGGAGTTCGATTCCTCCGAAAGTCTGCCACCCCATAAGGTTCTGTGGAAATTCAAAAGAGCGGTTTTTCACTTTCTCTGCATAGAGTCCGCCATCGGCTGCATAATTGATGTCTTCGAAGAAAAGGCCATACATAGTTGGGGCTATGTCAGATCCGGGCTTGTCGGCTCGGATCCTGAGCTCAGCCGCATGAGACGCACCGCCGACCGCAGCGGCAAGTGTGGCGAGAGTTAGAAATCGTGAGAATAATTTCATGATATGGATTTTATTTAGACCCCTTCCACTAAAAAATGTTAACGCAGAGGCGGCCTGTTTTTGAGCTGATTGGCTTTATCTCTGAGGGAGCAGCCTTGCGGCTGTGACCGAAGAGATGGAGCCAAGGAGCCAAAAAGAGGCCGGAAACGGCAACTTTATTTCCAATGGATGGTGTCATTATGTTAAAATATTTATATTCGTTCAAAACGGGTTGATTACCTAAGTGCCGCCAAAATATCAATCCCGCAGTGCGGTCATGAAGTCGGGAATACGCTTGCCCCACACGGAGCGTCCTTCCGAATCAAGACCGGTGAACAGGAGCGTTTCGCATCCCCGCTCCCAGTCATGTCCGGCAAAGATAATAAGGTTTTTTATATTTTCATCACCAATTTTGAGATTAAGCAATTGTTTTGATTCGGAAAACTTCCAGTCAGCGCTTTTTTCGGTCAGAGATTTGCGGAAAGACTCGTTCCATTCGCCCGGGAGCAGGGTTCCCTCTCCCCAGAGTATCTGTCCGGCCTGCAGCCGGCGCTCGGCCCGTGGTTCGCGTATACGGATTATCTCCCATTCTCCGTTAAGCTCCGATTTGCGCACCTTTCTTTGTTTCACCGCCGCATAGCGTTCAGGAGAGACCACAGGCCATCCGTCGCGTGTGAAAAAGAGGCGTCTCACATGGAGATCCATCATGCCGCTTTCCGGAGCGAATCTCCCCTGATGAGCCATGAACACCCTCCCGCCGGCATCGGAAAAAACACTGCAATGAGCCGTTCCGACCCATCCCGGATGATTCTCGAAGCGGTAGGGAGCCGTGAGTATGGGAAAATTGTCGGTGGTATCGGAAATCACATTCCCGTGAAAATCCACAAACGGTCCCTCCGGGTTCCGGCTTCTTCCCACACGGACATTATATGTGGTCATCAGCGGATCGTATGATTGGAACAGGTAATAATATCCCATTTCCTCGCTAAAGAAAATCTCGGGCGCCTCGAGATTGTCGCGTTTCGGATTGGCACGTCGCGCCGTGAGATGTCCCTGATCGCCCGGACGGAGAGTGAATCCGGTGGAGGGATCGAGCTCCACGCAGAAAAGTCCGCCGAAATAAGAGCCGTAATGCATCCACCATCGTCCATCCTTGCCTATTGCCACACTCGGGTCGATGGCATTCATCACCGAACTGCGGTCGGTGCGCACCACACACCCCTTGTGACGCCACGGGCCGTCGGGAGAATCCGATTCGGCAAGACCGATATAAGAGGTGTTCAGACCGAAGGCCGACACACAATAATAGAGCCGGTAGCCTCCGCCGGGAGCTTCTATTATATATGGAGCCCAGATATTCACCGCTCCTTCGCCTCCCGATTTGGATTTAACCCATTCGGATGCCACCGAAGGGATATCGCGGAAGGCCCATCCGAGAAATTCCCAATCCACAAGATTCCGTGAACGTCTCATCTGGATAAATCCGGGCATAGGCCCTTCCTGTCGGAATATGGCATCGGTGGAATACATATAGAACCATTCCCCGATGCGGCGGCATGAAGGGTCGTGCACATTATATGTGCCCCATGCGGCGCAACTGTCGAGCGATGCCATCTGCGTATAATCGTCGGGCCAGGGATTTCCCGGAGCCGGAGCCGGTCTCGTCCCCGCCGTAGCGGCTGTTGTGAAGGCTATTGCAATATAGCTTATCAAAGGTCTGCGGGATCGATTCATTTTTTCAGGAGTTTTTTATGGACTGTGTTTTATTTCTTTTCTGTCTCTTTTATTCGGTCGGTGGCCGGAGATTCCGGTCGGAAACCCGGGTTAAAATTACTCGCATACTTCTGAACAATGGTGGAGATTTAAATATTAAGAGTGGATATTTCTCCACCACCACCCCTTTTTACACATTTGTCGGCAAAATATAAATATTAAGAGTGGTGGAATAAAATAAATTAATATTATCTTTGTAACAGAAACCTACCTGCCTTAGCGTTGACCGTACTCACCTATATATACAGACACACCACACCATGACGAAACGATCTTTCTTCATTTTTATACTCTCACTCCTTATGCTTCTCTTTTCCAAAAGAGAGGCAGAGGCTTTCTATAGCTCGAATTTCGCCAACGGATGGAATACGATCGTGTTGAGTATGGAAGAGGGACTCCCGCATAATTTTGTCGACGACCTTATCTATGACTCCAACGGTTTCTTATGGATCGCGCTCCAGGGTGGCGGACTCACGAGATACGACGGTTTCAATTTCCTCGTGTATTCCCCGAATTCGAAATATTACAAGACAAAAAGCACATTTGTCACAGCAATAGCAGAGGATAAGTTCCATCGTCTGTGGGTCGGTTCCGACCAGGGCATAGATGTGATCGAACTCAACACCCTCGGAAATTCCAATCTCCTTGCAGCCGCCAACAAGAATCTCCTCAAGAAACTCGACCGATACATTTCGGGAGTTTTCAGCGATGAGGAGGGACGCATCTGGATCCAATGCGACAGACATCTGGTGTGTGTCTGGTTTGATCCCCGCACCGGCAATATCGCCGGAAGCGACGTGATGGAGATGCCCGACAACTCCGGCGACAACATTATCTTCAAGAGCAAGTCCGACCATCCAGGTATATATATGTCGATCGGAAACGCTCTCAAACGGATGTCGATGGATCAGAACGGAAAGATAACATCCAGCCCGGTTGCGGATGAGCTCCTTTTCGAAGAGGGAACCAAGGTGACCGATATGCTCGAATTAGGCAATGAGCTCTGGGTCGCCACCGACCACGGTCTCTACAGATACGACAAGTCGGAGCGTATGACACGCCACTACCAGAGCGTGCCGGGCGACACCTCCTCTCTCAGCCAGAACTGTCTGACATCGCTTGCCCTCAGTCCCGACCATCGTGTGATCGTGGGCTCGCTCATGGGGCTGAATATCTATAACTCCCTGCGCGACAACTTCGAACAGGTGTATAATCTCGAAAGCAATCCGGAATCCGGAGGTCTGATAAGCAACAACTTCGTGCATTGCATCAACACCTCCAACGGACAGATCGTGATCGGAACAGAAGGTGGAGGCGTGAATATCCTCAAGCCCAGGATGCTCAACGCCAGGATCAGTTCTTACAATCGCGGCGACCGCAATTCCCTCTCTCCGCTCCCTGTCAATTCAATATATTTCGACCGCAACGGTGTGGAATATGCAGGCACGGTGGAGGGAGGCCTCAACCGCCGCATGCCCGGCTCGAATTCCTACGATCATTTCACAGTGGAAAGCGGTGCGCTTACCCATAATTCCGTCAGTGCCATAACGGGAGATTCCGACGGACGCCTCTGGGTCGGCACCTGGGGCGGAGGCCTCAATGTGCTCTCCATGGCCAATCCCGCCGTGAGGGAGACTGTGATTCGCAAAGCCCCCGGCAACAACGACATGAGCTTCATCGGAGTGGTGATCCCCGACACCATAAACGGAGGTGTCTGGATCGGCACAAACCGCGGTATATGGTATTGCGACCGCAATCTCAATCTCTCTTCCCCGTTACCGAAGAATGAGAAAAGTCCCGCCGGAAACATCGGTGCGGCTATCTCCCGCAGCGGCCATCTCTGGATGGGCGGAAGCGACGGTCTCGTGATATTCGACCTCAGGAATAGAAAGCCCGACGGCACTTTCCCCTACCGGCGCATCAGGGAAAAACTCGACAAGCCGGGATCGAAACTCCCCGAGAGAGTGTCATACGTATATCAGGACGCCAAAGGAACTCTCTGGATCGGAAGCAACGGCAACGGAATCTACCGCCGTGTCACCGACAAATCGGGAAAAGAGAAATTTATCAATTACAACACGGAAAACGGGCTGGCCAACAACTTCGTGCGCTCTATCCTCGACGACAATACGGGGAATCTCTGGGTGGCCACTTATCATGGTCTGTCGTGCATATCCCCCGACGGCAAGATTATGAGCTACGGCTCGAAAGACGGTATCGGAGGAGCGCAGTTCTATTGGAACGCCGCCGCCAAGACTCCAAATGGTCATCTCGCTTTCGGAAGCGTGGACGGAATAGTATATGTCGACGGCAAGCTCAATCCTGTGGTGGAACCGGTCAACCCGCTGCGTTTCATACGCCTTTACGTAGGGAACGAGTTGACTCATCCGGGTGAAGGCCACATCGATTCCGATATCTCCGTGGCCAAAACCATCCACCTCCACGAACGCGACAAATCGTTCTCGATAGAATTCTCCGCCCTCGACTACGGGCAGTCGAGCGGAAAGAACTATTACTATCGCCTCTATCCTTTCGAAAAAGACTGGATCGAACTCCCTGCAGGCCGCAATCATGTGACATACACGGCGTTGCCCAGCGGAGACTACACCTTTGAAGTGCGTTATGCCTCTTCGCCCGACAATATCGACGATGCCACCGGAGCAAGTATCGAAGTGGAAGTCTCCCCTTATTTCTACAAGGCCACATGGTTCTATCTCATTCTCGCGTTCCTTGCAGCCGGTCTGATCGCATTCTATGTCTGGCATCGCACACGCCTCCTCACCACCCAGAACCGTAAGCTTGAAAAGGTGGTGGAACAGCGCATGCACGAGCTCCGCGAGGCCGACCGCGAACGCCGTCAGGCTGAAGAACAGATCGGAGAACAGCAGACACAGATCGCCGACATGACACGCCGCGTCAATGAGCTGACTCTCGACCAGATATCCTTCTTCACCAATATCACCCATGAATTCCGCACGCCCATCACGCTGATCATAGGCCCCATACAGCGCGCACTCCGCCTGAGCACCAATCCCAAGGTGATCGAGCAGCTCAGCTATGTGGAGCGCAATTCCAAATATCTCCTCTCGCTCGTGAACCAGCTGATGGATTTCCGCAAAATGGAGTCGGGGAAATATGACATCGTGCGCACCCATGGCAATTTCCAGCGTTATGCCGATGAAATCATAACCCCCTTCGAGGCTATGGCCGCAGAGCGCGGCATCACTATCAGGAGAATCTACCATCTTCCCGATCCGGTGATCACTTTTGATGAGGATGCTCTCAGAAAGATATTCACCAACCTTCTCGGCAATGCCGTGAAATTCACTCCCGACGACGGCACTATCACAGTTTATGCGGCTCTTCTGGGAGAGAACACCGATTGCCGACTCTATATCTGTGTGAGCGATACAGGCTGCGGCATTCCCCAGTCGGAAATCAACAATGTGTTCGACCGCTTCTTTTCCGGGAAAAGCCAGATGAAATATCCGGTCACCGGCTCGCTCGGCAGCGGCATAGGCCTCTACCTCTGCAAGAGCATCATCGACCTGTATGGCGGAAAGATCAGCGTGCGCAATAATCCGGGCGGATGCGGATGTTCATTCCGCATAATGCTTCCCACCCAGCGTGTGGAGATAGCCGAGAGCGACAACACGCTTCCCGTTCCGGCCGGCGACCTCTCGAAGGACGTAGCCGTAACCACGGTGTCGGCCCAGCGGCCCGTCGTGCTGATTGTGGAAGATAATCCCGACATGCGCAGTTTCATCGCGTCAATCCTCCGCGACACCTACAGCGTGGTGGAGGCCGAAAACGGCAAAGAGGCGCTGAAAATCCTCCTCGACCGCCCAATAGATTTCATTGTGAGCGACCTTATGATGCCGGAGATGGATGGTCTCGAGCTCTCTAAGAGAGTGAAGGAGAATTTCGCCATCTCTCATATCCCTTTGCTCATACTCACTGCAAAATCCTCCAATGAAACGCGCCTCGAAAGCTATCGCATAGGAGTGGACGAATTCCTCTCCAAACCTTTCGACGAACAGATTCTACTCACACGCATCCGCAACATCCTTGAAAACAAACACAGATACCAGAGCCGCTTCAACATAGACATGGATGTCGAGGCACTCAACATTGCCGACGGCTCGCGCGACAAACGCTTCCTCGACGACGCCATGGAAGTGGTGAAGAAAAACTATAAGAATTCCTGCTTCGATATCGGAGACTTCGCCGAAGCGCTCGGCATAAGCCGCAGCCTGCTCAATAAAAAGCTCAACAGCCTTGTGGGGCAGTCGGCCGTGCATCTTATCCGGAACTACCGGATGAACATGGCCCGCGAGCTGATTGTCAGAAACCGAAAATCAAAAGCACAGAACATTTCCGAGATCGCTTACGAGGTGGGATTCAACGATCCCAAATATTTCACCCGCTGTTTCAACAAGCATTTCGGCATTAGTCCGAGCACGATGTTGAGTGGAGAAGATATCTAACTTCGGCCATAATTTTCCATCCGCTCAATTTGTCTACCAAATAAAATCATTTATCCACCCTGTTATTTACAGTTTAAGATAAATTTGCGACATCAGATGGAGACAATACAGGCTTTTTTGAATTAATTAATATTAAAAAAATCTAACAAGCCTCAAAAAACTCCACCCTAACCGGCTCATGAATTCATAAACATCAATAACTCTATAAAACTTTCTAACCATGAAGACTTATCAATGGGTTAAAACTTTAGCCATTGCAGTTTTATTGGCCGGAACCTCCTGCTCCGAATGGGGACACATGGATCCTCCACCGGGAAGGGATGTGCTTCCGACTCTTGAAAAGGTGGCTACTTATAGTTTTGACGAGGAGGAATTAGACCCCTCATTGTTTACCCTTCAATCCTTTTACGACGGCAGGCTTCCGGAGCTTGCCCCTGCCACGGAGGATTATTCAAGCCGGCATCTCGCCCTCAACGACGGGTATGTGAAAGTGGCCAATCCCTTGAAGAATGTGAAGTGCCAGACAGCGGCTTCCTTCACCTTCATGATGAAACGCGACGCCGCGGAGGTCAATGAGGAGGGTGTGCCCATCGAAAACGAGACCGGCGCCCTGATCGGATTCGAGAATGAAAATGCGTCCGAACAGATGTTTATCACCGACAACGGCTATCTGAGCTATCAGGGAATGGACGGAACCTACGAAGACAATAACCCCGCTTCGAAAGTGACCGGATACATCACCCCCGGGACATGGCACAAAGTGGCCCTGATTGTCCGCAATTCCGGCTATGCGCTCTATGTCGACGGTCTCTGCAAAATCGACAAAGCCGTGCCCGAATTCGATTTCTCGAAGGTGGTGTCGTTCATCAACCAGGCATCCTCCTTATATATAGTATATAGGCAAAGATATGGAAGCCGCCGGTCTGAGCATCGACGACATCAACATCTACCGCAACGAAATCACCGAGGCCGAGATCAGATACACACCCGGCGGCGGTTCGCAGAAGCCCGAAGTGGATCTCTCGAAATGGATTCCCGTAGGCGCTGAAGACAATTCCGCTCCATTCTGGTCGACTTGGTCGCCTAAGGTAAGTCTCGAGGGTGACGGAACGATCGTCTACCAGTTCTATAACTACAGCAGCTGCCAGAACAACTGGAACAACTGGGTGCTCGGTATCACTACAGGCATGCATCCCGAAGAGGAAGGCTACGACGGAGCCAACGAGCTCCTTATCCTGCGTGCCGATGCCTACGGATGGGCAAGACTCTGGGAAAATACAACAATCGAACACAACTATAACTTCGACACATTCAAGGATGAATTCGACGGCGCTCTCATCGACATGAAGATCACCCGCACCGGATCCACCATCGTGATGACATCCGTGGCTACCACCACTGCCGGAAACACCTATAATTACAAGGCCACCGTGAGAGGTGTGGATTCTCCCCGCATCGCCACATTCTTCACAGTCGACGGCTGTCACCTCCTCATGAATCCCGATGCCACATTCGTCGGCAAGGAATTCGAGCCCGGACCCAAGACCGTGGGTCTGACCGACTGCACCACCCCCTGGTGGTCGGCTTTCTCCGATCTTTATAAATTTGAAGGACCCGTCTCCAACTTCTGCTTCGAATTCACCAACAACACCACCGGCACAGGCGCCAACTGGAACAACTGGCTCGCTGTCTGCACCAATGGAAAGGCATTCGGAGAAGATGGATACGCCGAGAATTATGTGCTCCGCTCCGACGCCTACGGGTGGGGAGGCCTTTACGAGGCCAGCACAATGACCCACGGCTTCAATTTCGACACCTATGTGGCCGACATGTGTGGAGCGAAATGCCGTATCTTCTATAGCTACGCCAACAATACGCTCACAATGACGGCGTTCCATACCACGGCCGACGGCCGCGAGCTCCCGCAGTACACATTCACCACTCCGGGTCTGGCCGCTCCTGTTGGAATCTTCTTCACATGCGAGCTCGCATGGCTCGATTTCACAAGAATCGGAATATACCCGTGGCTCGATCTCAAATCATTGAATTAACCTTAAAACCTGACATCTAATGACTAATTTCAGCATCACATCTAAACATCGATGGAGCGATATGCTGCGTCTGGTGCTCCCCGCTCTGGTGCTTCTGACTTTTTCAGTCGGAGTCCGTGCCGCCGGCACTACAGTGAAAGGAACCGTCGAGGATCAGAATGGTGAAGTGCTCATCGGAGCCACTATTCTGGAAAAAGGCACCACCAACGGAACTGCCACCGATATCGACGGAGCCTTCACCCTTATGGTCAATAATCCGTCGAAAGCCGTCCTGATGGTCTCTTACGTGGGTTATGACCCTGCGGAGGTGAAAGTCGGCGGACGCACCGAACTGAAGATTGTGCTTCAGGAAACAAAGAATATTCTCGATGAAGTGGTCGTGGTCGGCTATGGAAAGCAGAAGAAGGAGTCGGTGATCGGCGCCATCTCGCAGGTGAATTCCAAAGACCTGCTCCAGACTCCGTCGGCCAACCTCTCCCAGGCTCTTTCCGGCAAGATCGCCGGCGTGATCACCACGCAGACATCCGGCGCGCCGGGTGCCGACGACGCCCAGATCTTTATCCGCGGTCGTGCCACCTTCGCCGGCGACGCCCAGCCTCTGGTGCTTGTCGACGGTGTGGAGCGCTCTTTCTCCCAGATCGCTCCCGACGATATCGAGTCGATTTCTATCCTCAAGGATGCTTCCGCAACCGCCGTTTACGGCGTGAGAGGTGCCAACGGAGTCATGCTCGTCACCACCAAGCGTGGTCTCGAGCAGAAACCCGTGGTGACTCTCGCGGCCAACTGGCAATGGCAGGCCCCGACAAGAAAGAACACATATCTCGATTCTTATCAGTCGGTGTCGCTCCTCGAAGAGGCTCTGGCCAACGACGGACTCCCTTCGCAGTTCTCCAAGCAGGACATTGAGATGTATCGCCGCTCTGTCAACGGTGAGCTCTCAGGGCTCGACGCAATGCTTTATCCGAATGTCGACTGGTATGACGAAATCCTGAAATCATCCGCACCCGCACAGCGCTATAACGCAAGCGTGAGAGGTGGAACCAAGAGAATGCGTTATTACGCTTCGCTCGAATACTACGACCAGGGTTCTCTGTTCAAGGAGCTTTCCAACGACCAGTATGGAAATAAGTCGGGGCTGCACTACAACCGTTACGCTTTCCGCGCCAACGCCGGTTTCTTCCTTACTTCCGACCTCACACTCTCTGTCAACTTCGGAACACGT
>X247_Common_Hamster__coassemble_80_pt1 | contig 14375 bp, 12 predicted proteins | sample X247_Common_Hamster__metabat2_high_PE_003 | metagenome-assembled genome bin X247_Common_Hamster | reverse complement strand
AAGGCGGATAGACTCGTTATGTCCTTACATTTCGGGAAGCGTAATTTGGGTAAAATAGTTACCTCTGTCCGGCATCCGGGCGGTAAATTTAAGGAACGAAGCCTTAATCCAGATTTCTTCCGCAAAGTCAATAATATCCGGGTCGATGGAAAGTTATGGCAAGCATACGGCAATCTCCAGTTGCTTGAAAATCCATTCAAGGCTCCAGTTGTCATCCATCGTGCCGACTCCGAGCATCTGCGCTACAGGCCGTCTGTTAATCATTGCTCCAATGACACCCCTTCTTTCCGGACGTGAAACCTTCCTTCACCTTAATTCCATGGCAGAATCCATCTCCCTTGGATCCCCGTGCCCCAAAAATGTTAACGCAGGGGTCTGATATCCGGGACATATATCACTGTTTCATCTTTGAAGCTGAAAGCGTTTTTAAGAAACAAGCTCTTACGAAGCAAGGCGACAATACTTCCAATAACAGAGGTTTCATCAATAAAAAATAATTTGTAATTTTGCACTGCAAACAGCCTTCATCATCCGGGCTGCATGGTGCCTACATACCCTTGGCAATTCGTCTGCACACTGTAACGGGCGAAAGGTATGGGTCGGCTCTGCGCCATATCGTTTTTCATAATATAACACTTGCCTTCCCGACTGGCGGTTTAATTTCATTTTTCAGCAATGAACAGGAAAAGAACTTTTAAGCGCTCCATCGCGATGATTCTGCTGTCGATGCCGATAGTGGCTTTGCCGGCATGGAGCCAGGAACCGGTCAAAGACCCGGCTACCGGAAAGTATGGTTTCGTCGACAAGAACGGCAAACAGAAAATCAAACCCATCTACGACGAGGTGGGCAAAGCCATGACTTATGAGAAGGGAAGTGGCTACTCCGACACCTACAAGACCATGACCATCTGGCCGGTAAAGGCAGGCAATCTGTGGGGATGTGTCAACAGCGAATGCAAGGAGATTGTCAAGCCTATCTACGATCAAGTGGCCGCTGTCTTCACCAGCGAAAATACCACCTACTCAAACACCATAAAAAAGGAGCCCGTGATTCTCGTCAGCAAAGACAAATTAGACTTCCTTATCAATGAGAAAGGAAACAGAGTGGACAATGTTAGTTACCTAAGAGTACTCGGACTGCCTGACAACAACATATATTGGTGCACAACAGATGGCGTATGGACCGTGACCGACAGACTCCTGAAGCATCGCTCGAGCATCGCGAGCGGTGACAACGACAAGTTTATCATAATAAAGAATACTTCGACCTCATCCGGTAATGTAAACTTCGATCACTATATGATCGATAAAAAGACCGGGGCTGTTTACTTCATTTACCAAGGTATTGTGCTCAGTCGGGACAGCAAATATGGATATGTATCACCTCGCGGCGAAATGACAGTAGATCCCAAATACGATAATATATATGTAGGCGATGATCTCCTGTCTGTCACTCTCGACGGCAAGCAAGGCCTGTTCTCGAAAGAAGGCAAGATGCTCGCACCGATCGAATACGACAAGATATTCATTCAAGGCCCTTTTGCTTTCGGCGAAAAGGGTGGAAAGACAACCATTCTCGCTCAACCTGACAATGTAGAGCGCAACACTTCCGCACTCGGGTTTGTAGCTCTGACGGAAAAGGGAGATGATTATTCAGCCATACTCTCGCCCTCTGGCAACTATATGTACCGGGGAGCGCTTATGTCGCAATCCGGCCCCGAGTTCACCTATATACAGGAGAAAACGACCGATAATTCGCCGGCTGTCGGCCATGTATATGACAAAACCGGCAAGGAAGTGCCACAGGCCGAGAAATTCTATTTCTCCGACATCGACACCAACGGCACCGGCCTTCTTGGCATCTCTTGCGTCAAAGAGGATAAGACATACACAGGCCTGCTGGATTCGGCTACCGGCAAAATTGTCGTGCCCGTCACCGCATCCATGATAATTCATCCATCGGCCAATCTTTTCATAGCCCTTGTACCGACCGGCGTGTTGGCAGACTATGGACGCGAGGTGGAATATGACATGACCAAATACACCGCCAAAGGTGCCGTGGCCGCACCCGCACGCAAAATTGTACTCTCCAGACAAGGGAAAGATTACAATTTCAAAGAAAACGGAAAATGGGGTCTGATGGACAACAATCTTAACGTCGTTATACCCGCCGAATACGATGGTAAACCCGGTAAGGTCGGCAGCTCCTACATGGGTTATAAAGGCGGCAATTACTATTTCATGAGCAAGGGAGGCAAAATAATAGCCGGCCCTTATACCAAAATAGATAAGATATATACAGGCAGAGAAGGAGATTACGTGGTTTGGTCTGGCAATAAGAAAGGCGTCTTAAATAACGGAAAATTGATGTTGCCGGCAAGATTCGATGACTATGGAGGTGTACCCGACGGATATGTCGGAATGAATGAACTCGGCGGAGGAAAGGTTTCGTGCGAGCTGTATAAGAACGGCAAGCTCGTCGCCAAGAAAATTTTCAATCGCAACACCCTCAACACTATCAACAGATGGGCAAACAATTATTGATCGTCTGACGCTCCGCAGAACTCTGCAACAAATTTGAGTCTATAGACATGCTGAGAAGGAAATGAAGTTGTTTAAACAGCTTCATTTCCTTCTTATTTGGTTGCTGCCATACCAAAATATTTTTGTAAATTTGCATTATGAATTTTATCTATTGTCCTGAATGTGGCAGTAAACTGTCCACCCGAAATCTTGGAGATGAAGGAGCTGTGCCTTGGTGCGACAATTGCGATAAACCTTGGTTCCCGATATTTCCATCGGCTATCATAGCATTAGTCTATAATGAAAACAACGAAGTGTTGCTGCTTCGGCAAGGATACATATCGCATGAATTCTGCAATCTTGTGTCGGGATATATCAAGCCGGGTGAAAACGCCGAGGAAACCGCAGTGCGTGAGATCCTGGAAGAAACAGGACAGGTTGTTGAAGAGCTCACTCCTGTTTGCACCAACTGGTTTGCCAAGAAGGATATGATGATGCTCGGATATTTTGCAAAAGTCAAAGCCAGACCGATCCGGCTCTCCGTCGAGGTTGATTCCGCAGAATGGGTCTCCCCTGAAATAGCGCTGAAAATGGTACATCAGAATGAGACTTCGACTTCGCGTCTTCTTACAAAGAAGTTTCTGGAAAAAATCTGAAAGTCACCTAAGCCAGGCACATTCCGGCATCTTTTGAAAGTCTCATCGCTTATGATGCACGCACCGCGCCCTCTTCAACTTTCAGAATCCTCTCAAAAATCGCCGACCCAACGCTCCCGAAATATTGGATAGCGGGGTCTAATAATCATCTGATTCGTCGTAATCTTCGAATTCGTCGTAATCATCGGATTCGCCATAATCACTGAAATCATCGTAATTATCCATCTCTATCTCCATATCGTCAAGTTCATCTCTGAGATATTCTATTTCATCACTCAGATCTTCATACTGCTCTGAATCAGGATCCATGCCGTCAAGTCGACTCTCCATTGACTCGATACGCTCTGAAAGATCATCGTATCTTTCATCCAATTCCGCATCATATTCAGCGTTATATTCAGCATTGTGATTCTGATTGCGAGAGTCGTTATGTCTATGCTTCTTTCTATCGAAAATGGCATTAAAGAAAAAAGCTAATCCGAGATAATTCCAAAAGCCCATTTATTCCCGATTATAATTAACTATTCAAATTAAATTGATAGCAAGTGTTTATTTATTTTTATACACTTACTTAGAGCTTGTTCCTTAAATAGATTCTATCAATATGCGGCAAAGAGACGGCTGCCGGGATAATAGAACGAGAGGATATCCGGATAATCGTATCCTTCGAATGCCATTCGGGCCGCTCCTATCTGACAAAGTCCCACTCCATGTCCCCAACCTCTCCCTCTGAGATGAAAAGAGATAACGTTATCCCCCGGCCGACATCTGTCACTACAGTTGTCGGTCCCGCTCATTTTTTCTATGTCGAACCATGAGGAATAGAGATGGCTCGCGGCAAGCAGCCTCCTGATCATCAACTCTTTCCCTATCTCTATTTCTCCCCGTGAACCTTTTACAAGCATCCTTACGGCGCGTCCTGACACACCTCTCTCCAGAATCCCGATATCCTCAACCCTGCCTACATCCTTGCCGAATTTTGTTCTGAGATTCTCCTCTATCATTCCGGAATCAACGAGAGCATCCCATCTGTATCCTCCTTCCGTGCTGCGGTCGTAATCCTTAAGTATGCCGACAAGGAGAATGTGTCGTTTTTCCGGAGTCATTCCCGAAAGGTCACACCATGGATCCACAAATCCCTGCAGGCAAGCCTCCTCCCTGTTCTGCCAGCATGAAGAGAAGACCTCGGTATGCCCTCCGCAGCATTTTGAAAACCGGGCATCCACCAATCTCCCTCCGGCATCACACAATACCATGCCCTCGGTGGCTCCAAGAGCATGCCTCACCTCCCCGGCTATGGGCTGCATCCCCTGATAGCGCTGACAATGGTCGTCGGAACATACATCGAAACCCAGATGATCGCAGGTATCCTCCCAATTTACTATCCTATCCGGGTCATCCACCTTCCCCTCCTCGTCGTCGCTATGAATATGACGCATCTTCCCCAAAGCCCAGCTGCGGGATATCACACTGTGGGCTTTGAGAAATTCCACCGGTGCCTCAGGATTCATCTCACTCCCTACCACACACTTCAGATACGTCTCGACAGGAAGACGGTTCACCAAACGAAACACCGGATCATCATTCTGCGCCACCTCTCCGGGGAGAAGCGCTTCAATAACACGCTGCCAATGGAAGTCTTTCCCTATAAGCATATTTTTGAGAAGGACACAGGAGCCTGCCTGTTCAAGAACCGGCATGCCGTCGGTGGGGATACCCACCGAAATCAGAGGAGAATCTCCGCTCATCGCCACACGCTATTTCGATTCCTCCTCTTCACGGAAGAGATCGGCGGGAGTAAGGATCTCGAGAGCACGCGCGCCGGCACGGGTGCCTGTAAGATATGCCACACGGTCGTTCACCCCGATATGGTCGTCATTCACAATCTGACGCACGGCCGCCACCGAATGACACGGAACCCAGTTTTGCGGCTGAGGATCAAAATATGCCGAAACGCCATAGCTGAGAGCAAGCCAGCGCTGCACATTGCGCGTATGGCAGATGGCGAAAGTGGGATTGCTTCCACGGAAAGATGCTATATAACGCGCCGACACTCCGCGGAAAGCATCAGTGAAAATGGCTTTTGTGCCCACTTTCGCCTCCGAAAGCACAGCCTCGCGGGCAATAAACGAAGTGATGTCGGCATCAAGCAGCGGAGGAACATCAAACTGGCTCCTTAGCGACGACTCCACTTCGCGGGCCACGCTTGTCATGGTGCTCACCGCCTCTACGGGATATTTTCCATAAGCCGTCTCTCCAGAAAGCATCATGGCATCGGCACGCTGATAGACGGCATTGGCCACATCTGTGATCTCCGCACGCGTGGGGCGCGGATGCTCTATCATGGTGTGAAGCATCTGAGTGGCTACAATCACAGGCTTATGGGCCGCTATGCATTTATTGATCATCATGGCCTGAATGCCGGGAATGCGCTCCGCAGCCACCTCTATCCCGAGATCGCCGCGCGCAACCATTATCCCATAGCAGGCATCCAGAATCTCGTCGAAATTGTCGATACCCTCCTGATTCTCTATCTTGGAAATGATCTTGGTGTCGGCACGCAGACCGTCGAGAATGTTCTGAACCTCTTTCACATCTTCAGCCGAACGGACAAAGGAATGTGCGATGAAATCCACACCAAGCTCCACACCATATCCGATATTGCGACGGTCGCGCTCGGTCACTGCCGGGAGATCCACAGAAACCCCCGGAAGATTAACACTCTTTCTCGATCCCAGGCTTCCATCGTTTTCAGCCACCACATCCACCTCGCGTCCTATCACGCCCTCCACTCTGAAATCCAGCTCTCCATCATCTATCAGAAGAAGGTCGCCCTCATTCAGAATGGAGGCTATGGCAGGATAATTGAGAAATATCATGTCGGAATTGGTCTTTCCATCCGGATCGCCGTAAACCTTCACCTTGTCGCCGGCATGAAACTCCACGGAGTCTCCATCAGCCGTCACAGTGGTGCGGATCTCCGGACCCTTCGTGTCGAGCATTATGGCCAGCGATTCATCGGCCGCTCTGGTGTTTTCCACTATCTTTCTGAATCCGTCATAATCGAGATGCGCTGAATTCATGCGCACAACATTGACACCGGCTTTCGACAAAGCCTTTATAAACTCCACATCGCATCTCTTATCGGAGACCGTGGCAACAATCTTTGTAAACTTTTTCATAACCCGGATATGTGTGTAGGTTTTCTATTCTGCAAATTTAATGAAATTATTTTAGAACGCGTTCTCTGGGAGGCTGTTCCCTTTAAAGAACTCCAGCTATATCTATATTAACAACGCCGCAGGGCTCCTGCGGTTTAAAAAATAAAAGCCGGTCTGACAGCGACCGACTTTATTTCTTTTTAATAATCAGGCAGATGTGTAAGCCCTGCCCCGGCTTGTCTGATTCTAACCTTATTTGGCAACCTCTGCCTTGAAAGTGTCGCAAGGCTTGAAAGAGGGGATCTTGTGTGCAGGCACGATAAGTGTGGTGTTCTTTGAAATGTTGCGTGCAAGCTTCTCGGCGCGCTCCTTGATTGCGAATGTGCCGAATCCACGGAGATATACATTCTCTCCGTTTGCAAGGCTGTCTTTTACAACATCCATAAAACTTTCAACGGTTGCCAGCACGCTGGCACGGTCGAGACCCGTGGCACGTGCAATCTCATTTACTACGTCTGCTTTTGTCATATCTTGATAATATTTGCGTTTCGAATTGCAAAATTAATCATAATATCTGAAATATTAAAGCTATATACACTTATTTTTTTTAAATGGTTTTAGCCCGACCTGGAATTTCAGATTATTTGCAGTCAGAATTCCGGGGGCTTTCTCTCCTTTTTATCGCCTCCTCGATTACAAGCCCTGCGAGTGTCAGTCCGAAAATGGCAGTGATATGCATCAGCGATCCGTTGATCCGGGCCTTGCGCGAATCGAATGTCCCGCCGCCTTCCGGTTCAGGACCGAGATTTGGCAACACCTCATCGCTATACACCACCTTGAATTTCTTCGCAGGCCATGATTTCATCTTCTTGAACCGCTGCCGAAGAGCGCGGGCCAACGGGCACCCTGTCGCATTTCTGAATTCCGCCACCTTTACCCGTGTCGGGTCGATCTTCAGAGCCGCGCCCATCGATGAGAAGAGCCGCGCCTTCGAAGAGGAAGCGCGACTTATCAGAAGCACCTTCTCTTTAAGCGAATCTATGGCGTCGACCACGAAGTCATAGCTGTCAAGATCAAAATCGGAAGCCGTGGTCTCATCATATATTCTCTCTATGGCCACAATCTCCGCGCCCGGACTTACTTTCAGCAGGTGTCTTTTAAGAGCGGTCACCTTCACCTCCCCTATCGTGTCGAGCGTGGCCATCAGCTGACGGTTGATATTCGAAACGCTCACACGATCGCTGTCTACTATCGTGATATGCCCCACGCCCGACCGGGCCAGGCTCTCGGCACACCACGACCCGACGCCGCCCACTCCGAATATTATCACCTTCGTTTCGCGGAGCGCGGCAAGCCCCTGCTCCCCAAGAAGCCGTAATGTGCGGCTCTCCATCCCCCTCTCTGTTTCCTTATCGCAATCCATTGTCTAATCTTTCAGAATACACATATTGGAGCCGTCCGGATCATGGAGCGGCTTCAATATGCAAAATTAACATTTTATACCGAATTATCAGACACCGTTCTCCCCCTTCTTGCCGGCATTAGGATCTTTGAAGAGGCCGCTGAGATATTTCTCATTGAAACGCTGCATCACTTCCCAGAAATTAGGCACGAAGAGAGTGCCTACCAATGCATTCATGGCCATACCGAACACCACCGCCGTGCCGAGCTCTATCCTGCTGTTGGCTCCGGCTCCTGTGGAAAACATCATAGGCATGACTCCGAACACGAAAGCCAACGCCGTCATCATGATAGGACGGAAACGGATCACACCGGCATCATGCGCGCTCTTCTTTATGTCGATTCCGCTCTTGCGGAAATCCATCGCATATTCCACTATCAATATCGCATTCTTGGCCGACATTCCCAATAGCAATATCAAACCGATCTCGGTGTAGATGCTTATGCTCTGGTTCATGACCAGACACCCGGCCACCGTGCCGAGTATGGCGATCGGCATACTCAGCACCACCGCTATCGGATCGGTCCAGCTTTCATACTGGGCCGAAAGCACAAGGATTGTCATGATAATGGCGAAAATGAATACGAAGCTGATCGTGGTTCCGGCCTGCGTTTCCTGATATGCCATTCCTGTCCAGGCGTATGAGTAGTTGTCGCCCACCGCCTCTGCCACAATTTCCTCCATAGCCTTTATTCCGTCGGCCGAACTTACCCCTTTTGCAGGATTGGCGGTCAACGAGGCGCTGGTATACATATTGTAACGGTTGACAGTCGGCTCTCCGAGAACCGGCTTTACTGTCGAGAACGCCGAGAACGGCACCATCTCCCCATCCGAGTTTCTCACACTCAGTTCCGTGAGGTTTTCTATATTGTCGCGCGCGGCGCCGGAGGCTTCCAGCCGCACATCGAACGTGCGCCCGAAATCCACGAATTCGTTAACATACTCCCCGCCCATATAGGCAGAAAGAGTGGTGTTGATATCCTCCAGACGAAGCCCGAGCATCCTTATGCGGTCGCGGTCGAACTCCACATCATACTGCTCCACCACACCCTGATAGAGCGAAGTGACCGACTCGATACGCGGATCTTTCTCTGCCGCGGCCTTCACTGCCTCGAGAGCCTTTACGAGATTGGCGGCCCCGAGATTGTTGATATCGAGAAGCTCCATCTCAAGTCCCGACGACATTCCGAGTCCGGGAATGGCCGGAGGATTGATTGAGAAAATCACGGCCTCCTGGATGCCCGACGCTACGCCGTCGACATATTCCATCACCTTGTCGATCGATCCCTTCCTTCCGCGTTCCTTCCATGGCTTCAGAGTGACGATCAGCGATCCCACGTTAGAGGCCGAGCCTCCTCCCATCATTGAGAAGCCGGCCATTGTCATCACATTCTCCACGTATGGATTCTTGCCCACCTCCTTCTGAAGATGCTCCACAACCTTTTCTGTCCGCTCGAGAGAGGCTCCTGTGGGAAGCTGGATGGATATCATGAAATATCCCATATCTTCGGAGGGAATATAACTTGTGGGCCACTTCACAAATCCGAATATGGCCACGCCTGCAAGAATCAGGAACACGGAAAGCGATGCCACAGGCCGGTCGAGCATCCACGAGATAATGCGTTCGTAAAGGGAGAGAGTCTTGTCGAAGCCTTTATTGAAGTATTTGTAGATAAAATTATTCGAGGGTTTGCGGGGAGTGAGGAAGATGCCGCAGAGAGCCGGAGTAAGTGTCAGGGCATTGAAGCCCGAGAATGCGGTGGATACGGCTATCGTCAGCGCAAACTGTTTATAAAGCTGTCCGGTGATGCCCGACACGAAAGCCGTGGGGATAAACACCGAAAGAAGCACAAGCACCTCTCCCACCACCGGTCCGGTGAGCTCTCTCATGGCCTTGGTCGCGGCCGCTTTCCTGGATATGTCTCCCTTGTCGACAAGACGCGAGCAATCCTCCACGACCACTATGGCATCGTCGACCACAATCGCGATAGCCAAAACCATTCCGAAAAGCGAAAGGGTGTTGAGCGAGAATCCCATCACCTTCATCACCGCCAGAGTGGCGATAAGGGAAACCGGAATAGTGATCATCGGAATCACCACCGCGCGCCAGTTCTGCAGGAAGAGGAGAATCACCACCATCACGATAAGCGATGTCTCGACAAAGGTCACCACTACGTTATCGAGCGACTCATGCACATAATCGGTGGAATTCTGCACCACCTTATAATATACCCCCTCCGGAAAATAACGCGCGAGGCGGTCGAGCTCGGCCAAAGCTCCGTCGGCCACATCGAGGGCATTGGCTCCGGGAAGCTGCTCGATGCCGATAAGCGCACATTCCCGGCCATCCACCTTAGCCACGCCGCTATACGACGAACTTCCCAATTCCACTCTCGCCACATCCTTCAGTCGCAACATTCCGTTGGAATCCGAGCGAAGGATTATATTCCCGAACTCCTCGGGAGTGGAGAGCCGTCCGTGGCTTGTGAGTGTGAAACTGAAAGCCGTGGGGATATCATCCGGCTGTTCGCCCACGGCTCCCGCACCGACCTCCATATTCTGCGACTGTATGGCCGCCGCCACATCGGCCGGAGTGAGTTTTCTGATTCGCATCGCCTCCGGATCAAGCCATACACGCATGCTGTATTCTCCTCCTCCGAAAGCCGAAACCCCGCCCACACCTTTCACACGCGAAAGAGGCTCCGTGATATGCAGATTCGCATACGTGGTGAGATACAAGGCATCATAATGGGGATTATCGCCCAGCAGTGCGATGACGAGCACATTGTTGCTCGACTCCTTGTTTACGCTCACGCCGTCCTGCTTCACAGCCGTGGGAAGCTGCGGGTCGGCCATGGCGATCCTGTTCTGCACCTCCACGGCCGCCTCGTCGAGATCCGTGCCATTCTCAAATGTGATGGTGAGCGAATAGCTGCCGTCGGATCCGCAGCTCGAACTCATATACATCATCCCTTCCACACCGTTAACCTGTTCCTCGATAGGCACACCCACCGTGCGGGCCACCGTGGCGGCATCGGCTCCCGGATAGGAGGCATTGACCATTACGGTCGGAGGCGTTATATCGGGATATTGCGCCACCGGGAGCTCCTTGAAGCAGAGGATTCCCGCAAAGACCATGATCACCGCTATCACTGTGGCGAAAATGGGCCGCTCTATAAAGAATTTCGAAAACATAGCTGCAGGCTTTTATTTGGTCATTTTAGGTTTGATGGTCTCGCCGCGACGTACGGTAAGAAGAGCCTTGGTGACATACCGCTGACCGGGACCGATTCCCGAAGTGACAACCCGGAGAGAGTCTCTGTAAAGGTCGCCGATCTCTATGGGTGTATACACGATCTTATTGGAATCATTCACCGTATATAGATATTTTCCGAGCTGATCTGAACCTATGGAGGCGTCTTTTACAAGAATAGCCTTCGGATTAGATCCATACGGAAGAGAGATCGTGGCATACATCCCGTCTTTGAGCTCATTATCCACATTCACTATGTCTCCCTTCATGAGCATTGTCCCCGTCGACTGGCTCACGGTGGGAGATATGAAGTAGAGATCGGTGGTGTAGTCGTGTTTCATTTTCTCCTTGAATTCCACCGGGACATTGCGATAGATCGCCGCGTCGATTCCTCCGTTGGCGGCCACAAGATCCTCATACTGTGTGTCGCTTAGATAGAAATTGGCCTTTACCTTTGCATTGTCGTAGATTGTGCAGAAAACCTGAGGCGAGGCCTCCCCCGAGATATAATTCCCCACATCGGGAGCTCCGCTGCTGATATATCCTGAAATCGGGGCGGTGATGGTGCAGTGTGAGAGATTGACCCTTGCCGTCGACAACGCCGCTTCCGCATCGCGTATCGAGGCCAGAGCCTGGTCCATATTGCTTTTAGCCTGAAGCACTTCCATTTTGGAAACGGCATCCGCTTCAAGAGCTTTGTTGAGCGCGGCGTGTTGCTTTGTGTAATACTCATATTGGCTCCGGGCTGTGGAAAGCTGCGATTCGGCCCGTGTCACAGCATTGCGGTAGACGGTGGGATCGATAGTGAAAAGCACCTCCCCTTTCCTCACATAGCTCCCGGGACGCACCGGCGATGAAAGAAGGCGGCCGTTGACCTGTGCCACAACCTGTGCCGTCGTGCCGGCTGTAAGCACACCGGGATATGTCTTATAGAGCACCACTGAGTCGGTGAAAGCCTCAGCCACATCTATCTCGGGCACTCCGTTTTCTTTCTGCTGATGTTTCGCGCATCCCGCAAGAACAACCCCCGCCATGAGAAATGCGATATATGCGATATAAATGATGCCGTGTTTTTTCATAATATGCGATTTTATTTATTTTCCAATACCCTGACCTGAATCCTGAAGCCCGAAGCCCAGGATTTCAAACTATAAACGATAACCTCAGAATCCTCCTCCAAGAGCCTGATAGAGCGCCACAAGCGATGTCAGCACCGATCCCTTCGACTCGACAAGCGAATTCTGATTGGAGAGGTATGATTCCTGTGCGTCCACCACATTGCTGAATGCGGATAGTCCCTGTTTATAAAGATCGAGCGAGAGTTCAAGCGATTTTCGGCTCTGTTCTATCACATCCTCAAGGAGGGCACATTCGCTCAGGGAAGCATTGTAGAGGCTTATGGCATTCTCCACTTCCTCTATGGCGTTGAGCACGGTAAGGTTATAGCTGTCGGCGGATGCCTCGAGCTGCAGACGGGCTTCGGTAAGATTGTGATTGCGGGCCAGACCGTCGAATATGGTCCATGAAAGCGTGGGTGCGATCGAATAATCAAGGCTGTGTGACCCGAAAAGATTATTGATCTTATGGGCCGACGTGCCGATCGATCCTGAGAGGGACAGCATCGGAAGGAAGTCTTTCTTAGCCACTCCGACCAGAGCCGCATATCTTGCCATCTCCGCTTCCGCCTCCACGATATCCGGACGGCGCCTGATCAGATCTGCCGGCACTCCGATCGACGGCATGCCGAAGTCGACAGGCAACGGACCCGGCTTAAGAAGGCCCGCTGCCAAGGCCGAAGGATATTCCCCGGTGAGCACCGCTATGCTGTTGGCCGTGGTGCGTATCCCGGATTCGATTCTCGGGATAGAGGCTTTGGTGGAATATAGCACGAGTCTGGCCTGAGCCACTTCCAGGGCATCGCCGATACCGGCCTCGAGGCGGGCTTCCGTGATGCGCAGAATCTTTTCCTGCGACACAAGGTGGGTCTTTGCCACTTCATATTCCGCCTGATAGACACGCAGCTGAACATAGTCTTTTGCCAGTTCCGCGCAAAGCGACACGAGCAGAGCGTCATATTCGGCCCGGCTCACCTCCACAGCCGCCTTCCCGGCCTTCACTTTCGATCTGATCCTGCCGAAGACATCGATTTCCCAGTTCATATTGATTCCGGCTGAGAAATAATCGCTTCTCACGGAGGGCCCGACGGGGTTCGACAACGTGCCCGACTGCTGATCCTTGTTCCAGCCCGCCGATAGTGAGAATGTGGGATAATAACCGGCCTTGGCCGATGCCGTCTGCTGTCTGGCCATCTCTATCCGCTTCAGGGCGGCGGCCACATTGTAATTATTGGCCACAGCCTTGTCGATAAGGTGGTTGAGAGTGGTGTCGCCGAAATTTCTCCACCATGTATCCTTTTCGGGAGAGGTCTGCAGGTGGTCGGGAGAATAAAGCCACGCATCGGGAACGACATTCCGTGGTGTTGCCGGAGGTATGGAGTCGGCCTGCAGCTCTGCAGGCATTATCATGCTGATCAATATGGCTGCTGCCATCGCTCCTCTGAAATGGTTCTTCTTCATAGGATTGGCATAGAATGTGTGCTTTTCACTGAGGCTGCCGGGCAACCTCTTGATATAATTTCCTTATGATTTCTTAACATTATTTTTTTAGTTTATGTTCATTGATCAGAGACATCTTTGATGAAAAAAAGACACGGCATCCGTTGCGGATGCCGTGTCTCGCAGAAACAGACTTCAATCCGTTCCGCTATTTCACGAGCTTGAGCGTATAGTTGAGGCTGGCGCTGACAGATGGCTGAAGATCGGCCCCGACCATTGTCAGTGTCGAGTCGGTGGAGAGAAGGAAATAAAGCGCGTCGGCTGCCGATGGGTGCGAATCCCTGGTATCCTTCATGAGCTTGAGATATTTCTTGCCGTTCTGCTCCATGATCGTAAAGTCGCCCTCAGATTTGAAGCTTACGCTGTCGTTGACTCCATTCAGTCCGAGAGAATCCACTCCGAGATGTGTTTCAAGGAGATCGTAGTCGCCGGCCTGATTGTTTTTGTCATCATCATAATCGATCTTGAGTGTATAACGCACTCCGGGACCGTCGGCTGCCGGGAGCACTCCGGTATAAGTCTGATCCGGAATATCGGTGCCTTTCTTTTCGCAATTCTTATTCGAACATGCGGCCATGCCGGCTATCATAAAAGCCGCCGCCGCGACATAGATTGTCTTTTTCATAATTTTATTTTTTAAGTAAGTGTTAAAATTTAATTTATACTAAATTCGAGCTTATTTTTGTGACGGTTGACTCGTCATTG
>X247_Common_Hamster__coassemble_77_pt1 | contig 14487 bp, 15 predicted proteins | sample X247_Common_Hamster__metabat2_high_PE_003 | metagenome-assembled genome bin X247_Common_Hamster | reverse complement strand
GACTCATAGCGTGAAAGGTCTCGACATGTCGTTCAAGGCTTTTTAAATTTTATTCCTTAAAAATCAGATTATGCCAGACAGGCGCAACAGCAATGTAAGAACAGGAAATAAAAATCGTGAGTGGGGAGCCAAGGCGGAGAGAATCGCCGCCGATTGGCTCCTCACCCATGGTTATACCATTCGCGAACAAAACTTCAGAATCGGAAACCGGATTGAAATAGACATAATTGCCGAAATCAACGGCACAATCGTCTTTGTAGAGGTGAAGGCAAGAAGCGGAAAGATGGAAGACCCCGCCGATGCTGTCGACAAGGCAAAGATGAGGAAAATGATACAGGGCGCGGGAATATATCTGAAGAATATGGATCACATCATGCCTTTCCGTCTCGATGTGATCACTCTGACCGGAAATGAAACCGACTATCGTATAGAGCATTTTCCGGATGCTTTTCTTCCTCCGCTCAATATGAAATTTTAGGCCGCGCTCTCCATCTCCATAAAAACGGGGGTCATCTCCGGCGGAAAGCGGAGAGTGTGATTCCTGTGGCAATCGCCACATTCAGACTTTCGCTATGGTCGGCCGAATCGTATGGAGGGATCAGCAGTCTGTGGGTCACCTTGCGTCGCATCCCTTCCGAAATCCCCTTCCCTTCGTTTCCCATCACTATGAAGCCATTGCCGCCAAGCCCGGCGTCGTAGATGCTTTCGCCATCAAGCAGCAGACCATAGACCGGAAGATCCCGCCGGGAATCCGCCACCTCTTCAAGATCGCAATACACAATCTCGACATGCGGCAGCGAACCCATCGTAGACTGTATCGTCTTGGGATTATATATGTCGGCTGTATCGCGCGAGGCATAGATCCTGCGTATTCCAAACCAATGGGCCGTGCGGACAATCGTGCCCAGATTGCCGGGATCCTGTATGCCGTCGAGCATCAGATACAGCTCGTTGTCAGCTTCTTTCAGTGGAGGAAGATCATTGATGGAAAGAGGCTGCGGCAAATGATACACAGCTATCACCGACGGGGATGTAGACAGCGAGCTGAGACGTTGCATCACATTGTCGCGCACTTCATAAACCCTTTCCGCGGGAATAGAGGAGATATCGATCATCTCCGGCACATACCCCTCCCTGACCGCCATAGCCTCCAGATCATAATGATTCAGAGTGTCGGCCACGCTCTTTTCCCCCTCCACCATAAAGAGGGAATGACGCGCCCGCATCTTTTTCGACCCTAAAGAGCCATATATCGATTGCTTCCCTTTCGAAAGTTCCATTATTACAAATTAACAAGTGATAAAACCATCACTAAAACAAATTTCATAATTAATCATGGCCTGTGTGCGGAGATCCAAAATCCCTTTCCGGGGATTTCTTCCACTTCAAAATTAACTTTTTTATCTTGTTTAGGCAAATTATTCAGAGATTTAAATTTTTTTTTCTAAATTTGTATGATAAATCGAATTTATGGCCCGATACGTTTTTTTAAGTTGACCGGATCACCTCGAAAAACTCAGGCCACAGCCGTAAGATAGAATCAAATGAAATATATCGGAGCTCATGTAAGTGCAAAAGGAGGCGTAAGCAACGCTCCTCTCGAAGCCCGGAAAATCGGAGGGAAAGCATTCGCCCTCTTCACAGGATCCAACACAAGATGGGTCTCTAAAGCCATATCCGACAAAGAGGCCGAGAAATTCAAAGAGAACTGCATCGCCGGAGGCTATACCTCCGACATGATTCTCCCTCACGATAATTTTCTGATAAATCTCGGATCGCCCGATCCGGAAAAACTGGAAAAATCGCGCGATTCTTTTCTTTCGGAAATGAAACGATGCGAACAGCTCGGTCTCACTCTCCTCAATTTCCATCCAGGCTCTCATCTGAATCAGATGGAGGTTGACGATTGTCTGGATCTCATAGCCGAAAGCATCAACATCACTCTCGACCTGACATCGGGCGTGACCGCAGTGATTGAATCCACCGCCGGACAGGGATCCAACCTGGGTCATCGGTTCGAGCACATAGCCCGAATCATCGACCATGTGGAAGATAAATCGAGAGTGGGTGTCTGCGTGGATACATGCCACACATATTCCGCCGGTTATGATCTCCGCTCCGAGGAGGGCTACGCCTCAACATGGAAGGAATTCGACGAGATTATAGGAGGCAAGTATCTCCGCGCCCTTCATCTCAACGACGACAAACGCGAGCTCGGTTCGCGAATTGACCGCCATGAGGAAATCGGGAAAGGAACCCTCGGACTCGATTTCTTCTCGCGAATAGTCAACGATCCGCGTTTCGACAACATGCCTCTCATTCTCGAGACGCCCAATCCGGAACTCTGGCCCGAGGAAATCGCGCTCCTCTACTCCCTGATAAAATAAATCGCGACACCTCCCCTCTCCCTCTCCTTTTCTCAAACACTCTCCTTCTCTCCTCATTCGTGCTTCTCTCCTCATCTGCGCTAACCTTTGTAAAGAACTTGGCGACAAGTTGATGATTATGCAGGCATAACCCTTTGAATAGACATTGTTTTAAATAAAGATTAAAATTAAATAAATTCTTACGCATGAAAACCAAACCCGATTTAGGCTTCTGGAAGCTATGGAATCTATCGTTCGGATTCTTCGGCGTGCAGATTGCCTACGCACTTCAAAGCGCGAATGTTTCGCGTATCTTCACCACAATCGGTGCAGACCCGCATGATTTAAGTTATTTCTGGATTCTCCCGCCCTTGATGGGACTTTTGGTACAGCCGGTAGTGGGCATGATGAGCGACAAGACCTGGACCCGGTTCGGACGCCGTCTCCCCTATCTGATTGTCGGAGCACTTGTTGCCGTGATTGTGATGTGTCTCCTCCCCAACTCGGGAAGCTTCCAGTTTACCGTGCAGAGCGTTATCCTCTTCGGACTCGTGGCGCTGATGCTTCTCGACACCTCCATCAACATGGCCATGCAGCCGTTCAAGATGCTGGTGGGCGACATGGTGAATGAGAAACAGAAAGGCCTTGCCTTTTCTATTCAGAGTTTCCTATGCAACGCCGGTTCGATCGTAGGATATATCCTCCCCTTCCTCCTTGTATGGATCGGAATCCAGAATACGGCTGAGACGGGTAAAGTGCCCGACACCGTGATCTGGTCGTTCTATATCGGCGCCGCAGTGCTCGCAATCTGCGTGATATATTCCCTCATCAAAATCAAGGAGTGGCCTCCGCAGGTTTATAATGAATATAACGGCGGCAACGAGCCCGCGCAGAAGAAAGAGAAAACCAATGTGATCTCTCTTCTCCGCCATGCTCCCAAGACGTTCTGGACAGTCGGACTCGTGCAGTTCTTCTGCTGGTTCGCATTCCTCTTCCTTTGGACCTACGCCACCAACACCGTGGCATTCAATGCATTCAGCACTCCCGAAACCACAAGCTTCACCGGTATTTCCGTGAATGGTGCTGATTACAATGCTAAATATCTCATTGCCAACGATTCGGTTATTCTGATCAACCATGGCGAGAAAAAGAGTGATTTCCTTGCCACGCACGAGGGTCCGTTCAAGCTCACCACAGCCGATATCGTGGAGACACGTCCCGACGGCTCGCTCGACATGAGCGGCGCCTCTTCCGTAGAAATCAGTTCTGCAAAAGACTGCACTTACAACACCCGCACCGTGCTCGATGCCTCGACAAAACAATATAATGAGGCCGGCAACTGGGTTGGACTTCTTTATGCCGTGCAGGCCATCGGTTCTGTGCTTTGGGCAGTGGCTCTTCCCAAATTCCGCAACCGCAAGTTCTCCTACACGCTTTCGTTGCTGCTCGGAGCTGCCGGTTTCATCATGACGGCATTCTTCACCGACCAGTATCTCCTTTTCATCGCATTCGCACTTATCGGCTGCGCATGGGCCGCAATGCTCGCATGGCCGTTCACCATCCTCACCAACTCCCTCAAGGGCGGAAACATCGGAGCATATCTCGGCCTTTTCAACTGCACGATCACCATTCCTCAGATTGTGGCCGCGCTCGCAGGAGGCTGGATTCTCACCCTGCTCAGCACTCCCGGACAGCTTGCACCCGAGTATCTGATGATGCTCATAGCCGGCATCTCCCTTGTGATCGGTTCGCTTTGTGTAGCCTTCATCAAAGAGGGTAAAGACGCCGATAAGGAAGAACCCGTTGAGACGCCCGCCGTAAGCGAGAATATCTGATCGAAGATCAAGAATCCACAAAGGATTCATTCAAGGAATTTCCTTAAATCAAAAAGACGCAACCGGATGAAAATATCCGGTTGCGTTTTTTATTGAAGTTGCATAAACCCTCACCGGGAGCCTACGGATTTCCTTTTTTTAGCTCCTTTGGTTGGATTTTCAATATAAATCTATAATTTTGTAAGTAAGTGCTTATAATCTTAAAAATAACAGTCCATGCCGAAGCATTATGGTTTTATCATGAAACATTTAATTCTTTCTCTGATTTTTATAATCTGTGGTGTTACCGCTTTTGCCACATCGCCGGAGATTGAGGAAATTGCCAGACTCCGGGCCACGGCAGACAGTCTTCACAGTATCGGGCGCACAGATTCCGCTTTGTCGGTGGGCGCACAGGCGGTGCGCATTGCCAATAAAATCGGCGATCCTACCCAGATTGTCGGCACACACGCCGCACAGGGTGTTTTCCTCCGTTCTTTGGGTAAGGTCGACGAAGCCCTGAAGAGTTATGAGGCGGCTCTTGCCATCGTCACTTCCGGCAAATTCAGAGAAAATCCCGACCAGGAGGCGATCGAAGAGATTGCATCCCTATATATCAATCTCGCAGTGCTCAATCTCGACACACAGCATAAAGACCTTGCCGCCAAAAATGCCATACTTTCCGGCGAATGGATTTCCAAAAGCAATGACCCTGAATTGAGAAGCACGATCTATGGAGTGGTCGGTTCGGTATTGACCGGTTGCGGGAACCTGGAGAAGGCGCTTGATTACCAGAGACTCGCTTACAAGGATGCCATAGCTTCGGAAAACAAGGAAGCGGCATTCAGATCTGCCGCATACACAATGCTTATATCCGACCGACTCGGCAAGAAGAAAGAGGCTCAGGAATGGAGAAGCAAGTGCGAGACTCTTCTGCCTGAAATTGAATCCATAATGGCAAAATTAGTCTACTATCAGGCTGAGTGTTCGATTTGTCTGGATAATGGCGATGCCAAAGGATCTATTGCATGGTTTAACAAAATCCTTGACCTTAACGGTATCGACAATCTTCCATACGTGAAGTTTGACTGCTACAACAATCTTCATCTGGCCTATGCCGATATGGGAGATTATAAAAACGCCTATTCCACCCTGATCAAGGGCAATGAGCTCCGCGATTCGTTATGGCAACAGGAAAAGTCGGAGAGCCTTCGTGACCTCACAGTGAAATATGAAACAAAAGAGACCGAGCTGGCCCTTGCCCAAAGCGAAGCCGGAAGAGCCACTACACTGATGTGGCTGTTTGCCGTGGCCGGTCTGCTGCTTGTGGCTATAATCATATTCGTATTATACGCCAACCGTCAACGCCGCCGCAGAATGCAACGGGAAGTTGAATTCGCCAACTTGCGCGCCGACATTGGCCGACAGCTCACTCAGCAATATGTGGAAGGGCTTGAAACCGAACGGCAAAGAATGTCGCGCGAATTGCACGATGGCGTATGCAACGACCTGCTGGCTATCCAGATGAACATCACCGGCGGCAAACCGATTGAAAGCACAGCAGCGCTGATAGAGAACTGCCGGGAATCTGTCCGCCGCATTTCCCACGAACTGATGCCGCCGGAGTTTGCCTATGCATCGATCGATGAAGTGATCCGTTTCTTCGTCTCAAAGCAGGCTGAAGCCAACGAAGGACGTATCGCCGTCACCTACAGTTCCGGTCCGGCCGATTGGCAGATGGTGCCCGATGCCACAGCTCTTGAAGTATATCGCATTGTGCAGGAGGCTGTCGGAAATGCCGTGAAACATTCGGGAGCCTCCGAAATTAACGTGAGCCTTATGCTCGACAATAATATCCTCACTGCCGAAATATCCGACAACGGCACTTATAAGTCGACCGGGCGCAAGGGATTGGGTATGGATACGATCCGAAGGCGCGCCCGATCCATCAATGGCGACATCGAAGTGCGGACCGACGGACGCAACGGCACTAAAGTAATGCTGAGAGTTTGTCCCTTGACGTAAATATTTAGCATATTTACAATTTCAGCGGGTAAAATAACGGATTTCCGTAATTGACACACATTCTATTCGGATGTAATTTTGCAATAATAATAAAAGCAAAAACAGCATCCGGTTATGTCCGAAAACAACGATTCATATAAATCAGCCTTATCGCAAATGAAGATAGCCGTAGTCGACGACCACGAACTCATAAGGGAGGGAATCAACACCATCCTCACCAACAGCGGAGTGAATCATGTCGACAAATTCCGCACGGCTATGGAGCTTGTTTCAGCCATCGACTCCGGCAAATCTTACGATTTCTATATAATAGACCTTGAGCTTCCCGACCTCGACGGATTTGTGCTGATTGAAATGATACGCGCCCGCAATCCTGTGGCGCATATCATAGTCAGCACCGTCCACGACGAGATATGGACCCTGCGCAAACTCCTCTCGCGCGATGTGAACGCCATTATCTACAAATCGGGCGACGGCAATGAAATCGTTACCGCCATCAACGAGATTCTAAATGGCCGGAATTATTACTGCGAAGCTGTGAATAAAACGCTCAATGAGGCAGGCGACAATTCGCAGCATCCCTCCAACCGTGAGCTTGAGGTGCTCTATCAGATAGCCCGGGGAAAGACTTCCCGGGAGATTGCCGCAGCAATGTTTGTGAGCGAGAACACCGTGGAGGCCCATAGAAAAGCTCTTTTTTCAAAGCTTGGCGCAGTAAATGTGGCCGACCTCATAGTCAAGGCCATCGGGAAAGGATATTTGAAGAAAACCGGAACCAAACGGTAAATATTCCTACTTACACTTACTTATTTTTTCATTATATTGCTCAACTTCATTATCAAAAATATCATTAAAACTTCATCTCATGAGAATCTATTCTTTTATCGCGGGCATAAGCATGCTCACCATCGCACTCACATCTTGCGGAGGCTCCTCATCCTCTTCATCATCCTCTTCCGGCATTTTCAATGACATTCCCGAGATGATCTCTTCCTACGAACAGAAAGAGAAAGAAATCACTTCCGGAATAACCGAAAACAACTACGAAAAGAAAGAAAAAGAAGCTGCCGAACTCAAGGAGAAAACCTTAGCCGACGTGGAGAAGGCAGCCAACGAACTTAATGGCAAAGAGATTGCATGCGCGGCTGATGAGACTCAGCTCAAGATCGAAAAACCGGTCTCGCTCATTTTTAAATCAATGAACAAATATCGTCCCGTGTTCCAACTTGGAGGTGAAGTCGTTGCAGCTTCCGATCTCGCGCTTAACGTCAAAGCATCTGACCTTGGCGCGGATGCGCTTTTAAGTAAAAATGAAATCACCGTCACTGTGAAGATGCCCGTGGCTCTTGATTTTATCGACAAAGAGGGGACTGTCATCAAGCATTTGAATGACATCGGAACTCTTGAAGCCGCCAACGACGGAGAGACTGCCATTGTAAAAACAGGCACTCCCGTGGATTTCTGCCGCACTTTCGTGATCAATGAAGACCTCGCAGGCACAGAATCAATTCGTCTCTCAGTTGAACTCGACAAATCGCCCTACACCTCACGATCCCTGAAATAAGACAGAATGAATTCATTTGTCGCAGCTAAGGCTCCATCTCACAAAAATGTGGCCTTATTGCAAAGAAACAATAAAAGAACAGAAATAACAATCTGATGCTTTTTTTGAGGGGAGAAACCGATACGGTTTCTCCCCCTCTCGTAAGTTTATACAAGCTAATATCTTACACCTTTAAAACCCAGGGCTAAAACTAACTTTTATAGCCGGAAAGTTGTTATAATTGAAACAAACTTAATTTTAATTAAACTCCTATGAAAAAACTATTATTATTACTCTTTCTTCTTCCGCTCGGATTCCTGGGATCCTGCAGCGACGACGACGACAATGTGCCCGACTGCGACATCACCGTCGTTTTCGACAATGTGGCTGAAGTAGATGGTCAGCTTTATGTAACCCAGGACACTGATTTCGGTGTACAATCGATCACCGCCACCTCAACCAATGGCAAGAAGGCTATTGTGGCCAATGTGGTCTATGCCATAGATTACCTCCCTCTCGGAGGCACAATCGTTGAGCCATACACCGCCACGTTCGATACTCAAAATCTTGCAGTAGGCACAGGCCATGTGTTAGGCATCGGTTTCCAGATCCTTCAGGTTGACAAATCCATCTTCAATTCTCGTCTGAGCTATAAGTTCAACGTCGTGCCTACTGTCGAAGACATTCCCGGCGGCGCCGAACTCGGAACTTATACAGATACCTTCCACATCGCTCCCAAATAATATATGGGCATAAAAACTTTGCAAAGGCTCCATCCCATCGGAATGGAGCCTTTTATTTCGCTGATATTTCTCTTACTTTTTCTGCGCTGCTGAGGTTCGCTTCGGATTGCTCGGAAACCATCCCTTTCTCACCCGCTCCACCTGCTCCTTCACCTCTTTTATGCTCCAGAAGCAGCTGAAGGCTGTCACTCCCGACAAGGACGACCAGAAGACATCTCTCACTCCAAGGGTCACTATCAGAAACAGGATGCCTCCTGCAAGAAATGCCCATTTGATCTTCTCTCCAAAATAATATTCCCCTTTGATCACAAGCGGATGAAACAATCCGATGATAAGAAATGTGCAGATTCCTATCCCTACTCCCAAAAGATTATATTCCTCCAAAAATTCCATATTACTCTCTTTTGGAGGTAAAGTTACAAAAAATAACGGCATCCTCAAAGTCCTGAAAGACTTGCGTCTTTCAGGGAGCCTACGACTTTGGAAGTTCAAGACTTCTTTTCATCTTTACCGGCAGAAGAGGCGGTGACCGATTCCGTGGCTTCGGCAAGCGAATGAGCCTCCTTGTTTCGCGAGGTCACGATATTGGTGACATAGACAGTGAAGATCGGAAACATCATCATGCCCAAAGCCGCAAGCAATACCGAAAGCACACGTCCCACTCCCGTCACTGCCGTGATATTGGATCCGACTGTGGTGACATCCATCGCCGCCCACCATAAGGCGTCGCTATATACATTCACAAGCGGATTAACTCCCGTTTCGAACAAATAGAACGTAAGACTCGCGAAATAGACCGTAGAAAGCAATATGATTATATAGGTGAAGAAGAGACCCGTGGCCTTGTTCATCGTGAACCAGCTCACCACTATCGCAAGCGCATATCCGCCGCGGATCAATGGAACATAGCGGATTATATAACTGACTTCCTGCGATATATGCCAGCCATAATGATAGATGATTGCCTGATACGGAATCGAAACAAGGAAGAAAATGAAATTAGACGCAAGATATTTCCATTTCTTCTCCGCAATGATGAGTTCCATAAAGAAGTCGAGCATGAAAACCACGCAGATCCAGAACTGCCACTTCTGAAAACCGGGCTCTTCATAAAACGACACATTCTTAAAGCTGTCGTATGAAATCATGGCTATAAGGAGAATCGACAGCAAAAGAATCAGAATGTGCAGCGACATCCGTATCCATTTTCTCCTTAAAAAAACGCCGACTGATGCTTCTTTCATAACCTTCAACCAGTTTATAATGGATTTAATAGTTTTCTCTTAGCAGGATTCAATACCTTCTCCGATAGGCGACTCACATCCGGGATCCGATTCAGCCATATCGATCACCTTCTGGAGCTCGCTGCGGCGGCGGGCGAGACTCTCGAGCTCGATAAGACGTTTCTTGATATGCGCGCCCCATGCGAATTCACCTGTTTCGCCGGTAGAGGGACAGATCCTGTGACATGGCACGCAGATGCCGATTCTATTGGCCGCCACAGCGCCACCCACCGCTCTCGCCGCCTTCGGGCTCCCCACAAGCCTGGCGAGCTGCTGATAGCTGATTGTCTCCCCGTAGGGAATCATGAGCATCTCCTTCCATACCTGTTTCTGGAAAGGAGTGCCGTTGAGTTCGATAGGAAAGTCGAACACCTCCCGGTCTCCTCTCAGATATTCGCCGATCTCGCGAGCAGCTGTGTCGAGCAGCGCCCGGTCTTTATCCTCATCTTTCGCTCGGACAAGATCTCCGCCGAATCTGACTGAAAACCAGTCTTCACTCCCGCGTGAATCGCCCGCTTCGCCAAGACCGATAAAAACCACAGCGCCCTTATGCGACGCTATCCTCACATCCAACCCTTCAAGCTGAAAGTCATCATATATTATTTTCTTATCCATCAAAATCTGATTTTATGCCGTGTGGCCTGAAACGAAATCTTCTTGAGCATGAAAATAGGGATAGTGGCCCCTATCGCCATTCCCAACAATATAAAAAAGCAGGTCAGCCCGTTGCTCGCAAAGAGATAGAAATATTTCTCAAATACCCCCTCCCCTGAATTATACATGCACATCACCAGGCCGTCGAACGTCTTATAAGCATAGATGCCGGGAATCATAGGCAGAAGCGACGGGAAAAGATATGTCTCGGCCGGAACCTTTGTCTTGGGCGACAGAAGCACCGACATTATCCCTATCAGGAAGGCCGCCAATGTTGTGGCTATCACTATATGCACATGCATCATCTCGCTTTGCATCAGCACATAGCGGAACCCATGTCCGGTGGCCGCTATCAGCGCGCACCATAGATAGGCCTGCTTCGGAGGTCGGCTTATAGCCGAAAAGCCGATGGCGGCGATGGCGGCAAAGAAGCCATCCTGCAATATTTTCAACAATATTTCCATATCATCATCTGTCAGAACATACTTATACCCATCATAAACATTCCTATGCCCAGACCTGCGGATATGCAGAATGTCAGCACTATGGCGTTCATCAGCCGGCCGAAGGCGCATATATAATGACGGTCGAGCATATCGGAAAAGGAATTGATAAAGGGGATTCCGGGAACAAGATACAGCACACTTGTGGCCACGGCCACTCCGGGCGTGGTGCCGAGCCCGAACAATCCGTCGCCTGCCGCAAGCACAGTCGACACAAACGCACATATTATTACCGTGAGACGGAAATCCACCCCTTTTTCCGACAATGTCTCCTTTAACACATATCCCACGAATGTGGCCACAAACACCACTGCCATCGCCACCCAGTCGCCTTCGAACAGACGGCAGAACGACGCATTGGCACACGATACGATAAAGGGGAGATTGAACACCTGTTTCCGCTTCTCCCCCACAAGACGGTGAAAAACCTGCCTGGCCTGTCCGAATCCGATTTTTCCATCGGCAATCTGCCAGCTAAGCTTGCTGAGCCGGGTATTGAGATCGAAGCTGATGGGGCCGTCGCCTATCGATACGATGGTGGTCACTACCTCATGATAGTCGCAATCTCTAACTGTGAGATGGATATGACGCGGCAGAATCGTGATTTCCACTGTCATCCCGTAGGCCTCCGCGATGCGCGACACATTTTTCTCAAGTCGAATACATGTGCTGCCGCTGCAAAAAAGCCGCGAACTGTATTCCGCAAGAAAAGCACACATCTCAGTGGCCGGTATGGCGCATCCAGTTCCGCCTTCTATTTCTATTATCTCCTGCTCCATCTCTTTTCGTAACCTTTCTTCTCATTTTCACAACCGGATAGCCTCAAAAGCCTTCCTGATCATTTAGAGCTTGTTCCTTAATGTCGATATGAGTGTGGACGCGGTATATGTATCTCCGATGGGATTCCCTCCGCCCGCTTCCGCGACATCTCCGCAGAATCCTAATTATCAGCAGAACCACGGATAAAACCGCAATCACACACCATGTTGTCAACGGCAGATCCATCTTTCTTCCCCTTTCTTTAGAATTCGTTCCGGCTCACTGCTTCTTCTCTCCCTGGCCAAGAAACTGTCTGAAAGCACTGTGCCGACCCATAACCTCTTCATCTTCTTTCACTTCCTTACGGAATTCAGCGGTATCATCCTCATTGCTTCCAAGATTGCCTGAGGAGAGATGGTTGATGCCAAGCAAAACCATCACCATACCGATAAGAATCAAAACAACAAGCAATAATTTCAACAGTGCTATCATAGTCTTTTCTCTTTGAAACACTCCCGACCTATTTTTACACTCGTGAATAAGCCGATCGGTTTCATTATATCCGCAGGTGGATCCGGCTACAGAAGCATCCACGCATATAATCTTTTCTAAATTAATATTTAAACAACTACATTATCTGCATCTCTACATATATATAACAAAACGCATCCCCTACGGTTTGCAAAGAACAGTCAAAACGTGAGACACTGGTATCTCATTCCATGTCATAGCGGTCAGTGCAGTCTATATTATCGCGTTAACAAATTTTGGGAAAATGAAGAGCAAATATTAAAATTAAGTGAACCATCTAAATCATCTAATGTTATATTGATAAATAAGCGATGAAAAACACTGTGGAAACCACTACAAACCATAGCAATCCACTATTTTCGTTGCTCTCCTCATATTTTAATATATACTATGAAAATAAAAAGGTTACATAAAAACATTAGCGTTATGAAAAGAACAGTATTATTCCTTGCAGCCCTTGCCACTCTTACTTGTGGATGGGCTCAGAACCTCAACAAAAAAGAAGCCAAGGCTCTTCAGACTTATCTCGAACAGCCCGCAGCCAAAGGAGGTACGAATGCCCAGGCTCTCGGCGTCGCTCCAAATGCAGCCGCCGCTGCCCCCGGCATTAAAATCGAAAACGGTCATGTGACAGAAATCGACTGGAAGGGCAAAGACCTCGCCGGCTCTCTCAATCTTTCGAATTTCCCGGCTCTCGCAAAGCTCGATGTCTCCAACAATAAGATCGTTTCGCTGACAATCGACAATGCTCCCGCCCTGGTGGAAGTCAACGCTGCCAAAAACAGTATCCATACCGTGACTATCACCGATGCCCCGCAGATGCAGAATCTGCGTCTTCAGAGAAACCGTATAGCTGAATTCGATCTCTCGACTATGCCGCTTCTTAAGAAATTCAACATCTCAAGCAATCATATCGAGGCCCTCGATGTTTCCGGTCTGGTGAATCTTGAATATCTTAACGTGATGAGCAACAAGCTCGTTTCGCTCAACGTTTCACAATGCCAGAGTCTTAAGAATCTCTATGCCGCATATAACAAGATCAATTCCCTTACTCTCGACGGTCTTGTAAAACTTGAAAACCTCAACGTGAACTCCAACCAGCTCACAAAGTTCTACGTTCAAGACCTTCCCGCTCTCGCCACTCTGTTGGCGTCTGACAACCACATGACCGACGTAGCCGTAAAGGGTTGCCAGGCAATCAACCAGATCTGGGTGCCTTACAACAGTCTTACCTCCTTCACCGTGGCCGACGCTCCGGCTCTTGCTTTTGTGAATGTTGAATGGAACAATCTCTCATACCTCAATCTTTCCAACCTCAACTTCCTCCAGCAGCTTAACGCAGCCAACAACCAGCTTATCACTCTCGACGTGACATTCGACCCCAACCTCCGTGTGATCAATGTCACCAACAACGACCTTCTCAACGATCTACGTACTCAGGGTGATACTCTTCTGGCACACGTGATCGGATACGACAGCGACTGGATGTTCTGATCCCTTCGCTACCTAAGCGCACAAAAGATTTAGCTTAATTACATATTCTTTATAACTGCCGCCGGATTTTTCCGGCGGCTTTTTTGTTTTTGTTGGTCACTATTATTATATTTGCGTTGGAATTCCAGAATTATGAGTGAATACAACAGCAGCCGGCTCCCGTTCGCCACTCTTATTGCCGATGCCGGCTCCACGAAAATCGAATGGATCTCTCTAAATCCGGATGCCTCTGTCGGCGCCCGGCTCCAAACCACAGGCATAAACGCCCTGATGGCCGGTTACGAAACCATCATATCGATTCTATCCGATGTGAAGGAACGAATGGGAGATGCCGCGCCGGGCGCATCCATTTTCTATTACGGAGCCGGATGCGCCACTCCCGATATATGTCATAAGGTCAGTTCCTCCATTCTCGACGTATGGCCCGGAACCTGCGTGGAAGTGGAATCAGATCTCCTCGGAGCGGCAAGAGCTCTGCTCGGACATTCCGAAGGAATCGCCTGCATACTCGGCACAGGATCCAACTCCGCTCTTTACGACGGCGCCAAAATAATCCGCAACATCCCTTCGCTCGGTTTTATCCTCGGCGATGAAGGAAGCGGAGCCTCCATCGGGAAGCGACTCGTCAGAGATGTGTTCAGAGGTTATGTCCCGGATGATGTCAGGGAGAGCTTTGACAAGGAGTTCGCACTGAGTCTCGGGGATCTCCTCGATAAGGTATACAGACAGCCGGCGCCAAACCGTTTTCTCGCATCCCTCGTGCCTTTTATCC
>X247_Common_Hamster__coassemble_75_pt1 | contig 14528 bp, 15 predicted proteins | sample X247_Common_Hamster__metabat2_high_PE_003 | metagenome-assembled genome bin X247_Common_Hamster | reverse complement strand
GAAACGTTCCTTCGGCAGCGACCCGAAGAGGGTCTCCGACCTCGCCGTGGCCTACGCCCGCGGCCTGGAAAGCAGCGGAGTGATGAGTGTGGCCAAACACTTCCCCGGACATGGATCGGCCCGGGGCGACAGCCATAAGAGAAAACCGGTGATAGAAAGGAGTCTGCATGAGATGGACAGCGTGGATCTCTATCCCTTCAGGAGATATATAGCGGAGGGGCTGTCGGCGGTGATGGTGGGACACCTGGCGGTTCCCGCCATAGATCCGGAGATGCGTCCGGCGGCAGTGTCGAAAACGGTGATCAATGATCTTCTCCAGACAGATCTCGGTTTCCGGGGGCTTGTGCTCACCGACGCTCTGACCATGGGCGGGGCCGAAGGCAACGGAGCCGACAGCGCCCTTGAGGCGGGAGCCGACCTTATACTTGCGCCCGTCGACACGCGGGCCGGGATCGCGGCGATCGTGAAGGCTGTGGAAAACGGCCGATTACCCGCAGCGGAGCTCGACCGGCGTGTGAGAAAAATTTTATTTTACAAATCCCTTCTCAGAATCAGAAGCGGCAAAAAAAATACCCCGCCGGGGGCGGGGTAATATCTTTTGAGTCGTTATCGACAAGATGATCTGACCGGGGAGCCGGATCACTTGCTTGCGATATGGTCGGAAACTGTAAGGGAAGCGCGACCTTTTGCGCGACGACGGGCGAGAACTTTGCGGCCGTCTTTAGTGGCCATTCTCTCGCGGAAGCCGTGCTTGTTGACTCTTCTGCGGTTGGAGGGTTGAAAAGTTCTTTTCATTTTTATTTATTGTTTAATTGTATACAACAATGCCGCGGTTATGGCTATAGGTCGGCATTCGGACTGCAAAATTAATCATTCATTTTTGAATTGCCAAATTTTCGCCGTCTAAATTTTTTTATTAATTTTGCAAAAGAATTGGAAAAGGGGGCTTTCCCCTCTTCGCGAAAGCAGAAACAACAATAATTAAATATACGTTTAAACGTTATGATGAACGCTCAAGACATTAAGAACGGCACATGCATTCGCCTTGATGGCCGTCTTTATTTCTGCGTGGAGTTTCTTCACGTAAAGCCCGGAAAGGGAAATACATTCATGCGCACCAAGCTTAAGGATGTGGTTGACGGCCGCGTGATCGAGCGCCGTTTCAACATCGGCGAGAAGCTTGAGGATGTGCGTGTGGAACGCCGTCCCTATCAGTATCTCTATGCCGACGGAGAGGATGATATCTTCATGAACAACGAGACATTCGAGCAGATACCTATTCTTAAAGAGGTTGTGACCGGCGCCGCATTCATGAAGGAGGGCGACACAGTGGAGGTGGTAAGCGATGCCTCGACCAACACCGTGCTCTATGCCGAGATGCCTGTAAAGACCACGCTCAAGATCACATATACCGAGCCCGGACTTAAAGGCGACACCGCTACCAACACCCTCAAGCCCGCCACAGTGGAGACCGGCGCGACCGTGAAAGTGCCTCTCTTCATCAACGAAGGGGAGATGATCGAGGTCGACACCCGCGACGGCAGCTATGTGGGCCGCGTGAAGGCATAAGAACCACGCATTTATATCAGAGGGAGTCATGAAGAAATTCTCGATAATCGTTCCGGTGTATAACCGGCCGGATGAGGTGGCCGATCTTCTGGTCAGCCTCAAGGCCCAGACCGACAGGGGCTTCGAGATAATCCTCGTGGAAGACGGCTCTACGATAGCCTGCATACCGGAGGATTATGATCCGGAATGGCTCTCGCTGAAATATTACAGGAAAAGCAATGAAGGGCGAAGCATCGCCCGCAACTACGGAATAGAGAGAGCCGACGGAGATTTTTTTGTCTTCGTCGACTCTGATTGTATTCTCCCTCCCGATTATATCGAGCGGCTCAGAAAGAGTCTGGATGATAATCCCGCCGATTGTTTCGGCGGCCCGGATGCCGCCCACGATTCCTTTACGGATACGCAGAAGGCCATCAATTATGCCATGACCTCCTTCCTCACCACAGGAGGGATACGCGGCGGAAAGGTGTCGATGGAGAAATTCACTCCCCGCACCTTCAATATGGGATTCTCGCGCGAGGTGTATGAGAAGACGGGTGGATTCCGCGAGATGTTCAGCGAGGATATCGACATGAGCACCCGCATCCGCCTGAACGGTTTCAGGATCCTTCTTTTTCCCGACGTGAAGGTTTTCCACAAGCGTCGGGTCGACATGAAGAAATTCTGGAAGCAGGTGAATGTGTTCGGACAGTCGCGCATCACGCTCGAACTCCTTTATCCCGGATCGATGAAGCTTGTGCACTGGCTTCCCGCAGTGTTCACCATCGGCGCTGCGGCGCTCATAATCGGATCATTCTTTCTGCCCTGGCTTCTGATTCCCCTTGCCCTCTATCTCGCGGCCTTATGGACAGGCGGTCTTATGGCCACGCGGAGCCTTAAGATAGCCACATTGGGAGTGGGAGCGGCCATGGTGCAGCTCACAGGGTATGGCAGCGGCTTCATCAAGGCCTATTTCACCAAGATAATCCTTGGACGCGGCCGCGATGTGGAGAAAGAGATTGAAATCAGAAAAGGTAAAAACGAAGGGTTATGAGCGCAGAGAGCTTTTCTCCCGGAGAGGAAACGGGAGCAAGGAAAACCGGCGGATATGGCGATGCTCCGGCAAGATGTCTCACTGTCAAAGAGATGGATGCCGACGACCAGCCACGCGAACGCGCCATCAAGTATGGCATAGAGACCCTTTCCACGCCCGATCTGTGGGCGCTGATACTCCGCACGGGAATAATCGGAATGCCTGTGACCCAGCTTTGCCGCAATCTCATGCGCGACAACGACAATTCCCTCTTTCTGCTCGAACGCAAATCTCTCGCCGAGATTATGAAGACCAAGGGAATAGGAAAGACCAAGGGCCTTCAGATATTGGCCTCGATGGAGATTGTGAGACGCTACAACCGCGAGAAAGTAGGGGAGAAATATGTGATAGGAAACGCAGGGGCGATCTATGAGCTTATGCGCAGCGAGATAGGGAACCTCGGCCATGAGGAGATCTGGACCATCTATCTCAACCGCCGCAACGAAGTGATATCAAAGAAGCGGTTTACCACCGGGAGCGCCACGGCTTCCATTTTCGATGTGAAATCGATAATAAAAGATGGTGTGCTGCTCGGGGCGGAGGGACTTGTGCTCTGCCATAACCATCCGTCGGGCGCACTCCGGCCCAGTCCGCAGGACGACAACATAACCCGCACCCTCAAGGAAGCCTCCCGCCTTATGGACATGCGCATGCTCGACCATGTGATCGTGACCGCCTCCGGATTCTATTCCTACCATGATTCTGGACGTCTCTGACCCAAGAAACGAATCCTCTGACCTGATACCTGAGACACAAAACATAAAGACACAAAAAAGGCTCCAAAGTGGCTTTGGAGCCTTAAATCCCGGTCAATAATTTTTCCAACCCTTTATAAGGACTTTGAATGGTCGGGAATATCTTTACCTACGCCTTACGGCTTTATGTTTTCAATAGTAAAACATATTTAATGCGTTAAATGTTCATTGAAAATTTTATTCTCGATGAACGCATCCGCGCTCTTATCAGGGATGAATCAGAGAGACGGGCGGAGGAGAGGGGAGATGCGGGATTATCCGTTGGCTACACCGCTGAGGGCTTCAAATGTGCCGATGGAGTAAAGCCACCAGAAGAGAATAAAGACAAGTATGATCACACCAAGCCAAAGCCATAGCTTATTGGTTTTGCGTGTATTATTGTTTTTACGAGCTCTTCCGTCCGCGCGTATTCCGTTGGCTACCTGATCGAGATATGCATCCTCTCTTTTCTCTGCCGATTCATTTTCTCTGATGTGTCTTTCCTTAGTATCCATAACCTTAATTTTTTAAGTATTTTAACTATATAACAAGAGGCATCTGAAAATGTTCAGATGCCACTCAATATCTGTATCCCTTTCAAAAAAATAAGGGAAATGGGCCTGGAGCGTGTTTCCGGATATGTCTTGAATCAGAAAGGTATGGGAGATTCTCCCGGGGCGGGGGAGAGATCGGGCCCGGCTCCGAATGAATTGGAGAAGGTCTGCAAGAATGTGAATCCCCCCTCCTTCGGAGCGGAAGACTGGGAACCGTTGGAAGCGCTCTGCACTCTCTTTGTCTCCACATTGTCGAAAGCCTCCTGCATCATCTTATATCCCTCATCCCAGTTTTCAAAGCGGGCATATTTCGAGACGAACCTGAGCTTGACATCCCCCACGGCACCCGAACGGTGTTTTGCCACGATCAGTTCGGCCAGGCCGCGGATATCGTTGCCATGGTCATCTTCGGTGCTTTTGGTGTAATATTCCGGACGGTGGATGAAGCAGACGATATCGGCGTCCTGCTCGATGGCTCCCGACTCGCGGAGGTCGGAAAGCACCGGCCGCTTGTCCTCGCGGGTCTCCGTGCTTCGGTTAAGCTGCGAGAGGGCTATGATGGGGATGTTGAGTTCCTTGGCCAGTCCCTTGAGCGAGCGTGAAATCGTGGATACCTCCTGTTCGCGCGAGCCGAGTTTCATGCCGGAGGCGGTCATGAGCTGGAGGTAGTCGATCATAATCATCTTCACGCCTCTTTCGCGCACGAGTCGCCGGGCTTTTGTGCGGAGCTCGGTGATTGAGAGGCCGGGAGTCTCATCGAGATAGAGGGGAGCGCTGTATACGTTTCTGAGGCGCGAATTGAGCCGGTCCCACTCCTCGGGGGTGAGCTTGCCGCTCTTGATCTGTTCGCCGTTAAGGTCGGCCACGTTGGAGATCAGACGTTTCACGAGCTGCACGTTGGCCATCTCGAGGGTGAATATGGCGATGGGGGTGCTATAGTCGATCGCCATGTTTTTCGCCATTGAGAGCACGAAAGCCGTCTTGCCCATAGCGGGGCGCGCGGCGATGATGATCAGATCGGAAGGCTGCCATCCGGAGGTCATGCGGTCGAGGTCGGAATATCCTGTCTGCAGGCCCGAAAGACCGCTTTCCGAATTGGCCGCCGTCTGAATCTGCTCGAGGGCGAGATTGAGCACGGGGTCGATCTGAGTAACCTCCCTTTTGAGATGCATCTGGGAGATCTCGAAGAGCTGTCCCTCGGCAGCCTGAAGGAGATCGTCGACATCGTTGCTTTCGTCGAAGGCATCTGTCTCGATCTGTGTGGCGAATTTTATGAGACGGCGGGCGAGATATTTCTGGGCTATGATTTTGGCGTGAAACTCCACATTGGCCGCTGAATAGACCCGGCTGGTGAGCTCCGTGATATGCACGGCCCCGCCCACTTCCTGGAGGGTGCCGTTCTGACGGAGCTGCTCGGTGACGGTCATCATGTCGATAGGCCGCTGGTTGAAGCCCAGCGTGGATATCGCCTCATATATTTTCTGGTTTACGGGATCATAGAATGCATCGGGAGTGAGAATGTCGCTCACATTCATGTAGGCGTCTTTCTCAAGCATGAGCGCGCCGAGCACCACCTCCTCCAGATCCGTGTCGCGCGGAGGCAGCTTCCCTGTGGGATCCTGCTGGACGGGCTCGAATCTCGGTTTTCTGTTATATCTTTGCTGTTCTGCCATCGGTTAGGTTTTTCTTTGTTCTTAACGAAAATACTCTCGCGGATATTACATTTGAACAAGCTCTAAACGGCAAACATAAGGAAGATACCGAGAGAGAGTATGAACATTGTCATCGCTGTCTTTCCAAGCAGCGGGTTGAGCTCCTTCCCTTCCGCCACGCCCATGGCCGACCACAGCAGATAATGCTGGTTGGCGTATAGAAGCAGGAAGATAATCCAAGGGAGGGAGGCGTATAGGATTGTCGGGACCGCGAGAAGCGCCACGGCCGCTATTCCATTGATGAAATATATGGTGCGCATCGTTTTGCGTCCGAAAATCACCACTGTGGTGTGTTTATTCACCTCGGCGTCGTCGGCTGCGTCTCTGTAATTGTTTACAATCAGCACATTAGCCGCCATAAGCCCAATTGCTGCCGCCACGGGGAGCGCGAGAGTGGGATAGGCTGTCCAGCCGCCCGACACGAGATAGAATGTGAAGGAGACAGGCACGAGACCGAAGAAAAGAATCACGGCCACATCTCCGAGTCCATGATGTGACAGAGGGAAGGGTCCGGCGGAATAAGCCACGGCGAACACGGCCACAGCCACGCCGACAGCAATCAGCCACCATCCGCCCCAGAAGATCAGCGAAAGACCTATCAGCGAATTGACCGCAAGCAGGATAAAGGTGACATTGCGCATAGCCGCCGGAGAGATATCGCCCTCCGTCACACCTCTTCGGAACCCCTCTCTCCCTTTCTTGTCGAGCCCCTTTTTGAAATCGTAATATTCATTGGCGAAATTTGATGCTATCTGGGCCAATATGGCGAAAACGAGACAGATAATGAAGGGGAGGATTCGGAAAGTGCCGGTCCGGGCTGCACAGCCTGCGCCGGCGATCACACCGGCGCATGAAACGGGAAGAGTTCGGAGGCGCATGGCCTCTATCCAGGCTTTCATAGATTGATCAATCTTTTATATTGTGGCGTTTTTTCACATATTCGGTGAGAATGTCGACCGCGCGGTCGAGGCGTTCGCGGTTGAGGAGTTTCTCTTTGAGGTCGGGGAGTGCGTCGTAGCCATACTTCGCTCCGGCGAGAATCATGGCCGCGGAGGCGTTGGTGTCGGCATCTCCTCCGGCATTCACTATGGTAAGGAGCGTCTCTTCCGGGGAGGAGCAATGCCAGAAGGCCCACATTGCGGCGGCCATAGCCTTGCGGGTGTACCACCAGGTGTTCTCGTCGTCGAGCTCGAGGGCTTCAAGCGGTTCGTAATATGCTTTTTTCAGGAAGGAGATGGCCCGGTCGTCGATGCTCAGACAGATGTCGCGCACTCTTTCATAATCGGGCTCGCGGTCTTCGAAGAGGATGTATTTGATGAATTTGGCGAGCACGGCGGCGGTGGCCACGCATCGGGTATCATCGTGGGTCATGGGCACGAGCCGGTTGGCCCATGTCGAGACGCCTTCATTTCCATCGGCGAGCACGGCGATGAGCAGCGCGCGGTCGATGGCCTCGTTGGAGGCTTCGAAAATCCTCTTTTCGCGCCATACGCGATGGCACACCACAATGGGATTGTCGACCCATCCGGGCGCGGGAATCACAGCATGATACACTGAAACGATATCATCCGGATTCTCATTATACCATTCAAGGATTCTGGCGGCGAAAGGGAGCACCGGATTGGATGGATTATCCTCGAGCGCGTCGATCATGCGGAGAATAATCTCGGTGTCGTTGGTCCATTCTCCGGGACGGTAATAGGCGCGGTGGGCGTCTTTGACGAAGCTGCTGAAATCCTTGAGACCTCCGGGATAATAGGTGTTGATTTCAGCTCTGGACATGAATTCGGCTCCGAGTCCGAGTGCGTCGCCCAGGGCCATACCGTAGATGGCTCCCTTGATTTTTTCTTTTAAAGTCATAAATAAAATAGAAGAAGATAGATATAGTGTTCGATGGAAGCGGCTTTGGTTTCATATAGGAATCGAAGTGCGCTTCCTGCTTTTTGTCAAAGGCAAATATACTAAAAAAAGAATTAGCGGCGAAGTTTTTTGAAGAAATTTTTCATAAGGTCGGCACATTCCTTTTCGAGCACGCCGAACAGGATTTCCGTTTTGGGATGCAATGGGGTGCGGGCTGTGTCGTAATAAGAGAAGAATCCTCGTTTAGGGTCGGGGGCTCCATACACTATACGTCCGATCTGGCTCCATCCGAGGGCCCCGGCACACATAGGGCAAGGCTCCACGGTGACGTAGATTGTGCAGCCGGGGAGATATTTCCCGCCGAGGTTATCGGCTGCGGCGGTTATCGCGAGCATCTCGGCGTGGGCGGTCACGTCGCGGAGGGTCTCGGTCTGGTTATGCGCGCGCGCGATCACGCGGCCGTTGACCGTGATCACTGCTCCGATCGGGATTTCATTCTCCTCGAAGGCCTGGAGTGCCTCGTCGAGAGCCATGCGCATGAAGCGTTCGTCGGTCTGTTGTTGCGTTTCGTTGATCATATCAGGATGAATATACGGCTATCAGGAATCAGGATGAGAATGCGGCGGCTATTGTATCGGCCACTTTGGTCATTAGCCAGCGGGGAGTGGATGTGGCGCCGCAGATTCCGATCGTGGCGGCATCGGAGAGGAGAGGGAGGTCGAGCCCGGTCTCGTCGCTGACAAGAATCGAGCGTGGATTCACTTTGCGACACTCCTCGAAAAGCACTTTTCCGTTGCTGCTCTTCGACCCGCATACAAACACCACCGCGTCGTGGGAGGCGGCGAATTCGCGTATCTTGTCGAGGCGGTTGGCCACCTGGCGGCAGATCGTGTCGAAATATCTGAATTCGCCTGTTTTCTTCCTGCTTTTGATTTCATCCACAATGTGGCGGAAGCCGTCGAGCGATTTTGTGGTCTGTGAATATAGGATAATGTCGCGCGAGAGGTCGATGTCGTCGAGATCAGCGGCCGACTGGATCACGACGGCTTCACCCGCGGTCTGCCCCACGAGCCCGTTGACTTCCGCGTGTCCCTCTTTTCCATAGATGAGAATCAGCGGCATTTTCGGGATTTCGCCCGCCCGGAGGCGTGCGAGGCTTTCGTTATAGGCGCTTTTTATGCGTTTCTGAAGCTGGAGCACCACGGGGCAGGTGGCGTCGATCACGGTGATGTTATTGCGCTGTGCGGTGTCGTAGGTGGAGGGCGGTTCGCCGTGGGCGCGGAGCAACACCGTGGCGTCGCGCAGCGAATCGAGGTCGGAATGGGTGATCGTGTCGAGACCGCGCAGGCGCAGGCGCTCCACTTCCGAAGCGTTGTGCACTATGTCGCCAAGGCAGTAGAGCCGGCCCGAACGGGCCAGCTCCGCCTCAGCCTTCTCAATGGCATTGACAACTCCGAAACAGAATCCGGAGTTATGGTCGATTTCAATTTCAGGCATATTCAGAAATGGTTATTCACCCGCCTTGCGGGCGTAGAGCCTCAGGAGCCAGTCCATCTGCTCGGGAATGGTCATGGAGTCGTTGTCGAGCACCACGGCATCGGTCGCCTTTTTCAGGGGCGACTCCTTGCGTGTGGTGTCGATACGGTCGCGTTCGCGGATGTTTTCGAGCACATCGGCGTATTCTACCTCCTCACCCTTTTCGCGGAGCTCGCGCACCCGGCGCATAGCCCTGACTTCGGGGGAGGCGTCGACAAACACCTTCATTTCGGCATCGGGGAAAACGGTGGTGCCGATGTCGCGGCCATCCATCACGATACCCTTGTCGCGGCCGAAACCGCGCTGGAGCTCCACAAGATGGTGTCTCACCTCCGGAATCGCGGCCACGGGGCTCACCATTCCGCTCACATCCATAGCCCGGATCTCGCGTTCCACATCCTCGCCGTTGAGCAGCGTGTGCTGCACGCCGTCTTCGCCGGCGGGGCGGAAAGAGATGGAGATATCGGGGAGAGCCTTCACGAGCGCCGCCACATCCACGCCGTCGCTCTGCGACGCCATGCCGTGTCGCAGGGCGTAGAGAGTGACAGCGCGATACATGGCGCCCGAATCAACATAGACGTAACCGATCCGACGGGCCAGATCGCGGGCCATTGTGGATTTCCCCGAGGATGAATAGCCGTCGATCGCTATGATAATCCGTTTCATTTATCTTTCTTTGCAGTGGTCTTTTTTGCGGTTGTCTTCTTTGCGGCTGCCTTCTTCGCGGCCGGTTTCTTGTCAGCGGCTGTCTCCTCCTTCTTTGCAGCGGCCTTGCGTGGCGAGCTCTTCACCTGACGGAGCACCATCGCCGTGCGCGCCGGGATATAGAGCTTGAGCCATCCCTTTCCGGATGGGGCGTAGAGGGGATCGAACTGAGTGAAATGACGCACGCTGTCGTCGATATTGCCATAGCCGCCGAACGAGGGGCTGTCGCTGTCGAGCACCACCTCATATTCCCCTGCCGGAGCGAGGAATCCATAGTCGGTGAACGACTTGTCGGGACTCCAGTTGAACACGAAGATAAGGTCGCCGCGACGGAAGGCGAGAATCTGGTCGTCGTCTTTCTCCCAGAGCTTGTCGACCGGAAGAGCCTGGAAGTTATATTTCGAGGAGACAACCTCCACCATGGCGTTGTCGAAGGCGTTGAGGAATTTGTATTTCAGGTCGTCGCGGTCCACGAGATCCCACTGGCGGCGGGCATACTTGTAGCTCCAGCCGTTGCCCTCGCGCGGGAAGTCGATCCATTCGGGATGACCGAACTCGTTGCCCATGAAGTTGAGATATCCACCGTTGATGGTTGAGATCGTGACCAGACGGATCATCTTGTGGAGAGCCATGCCGCGCTCCACGGCGAAATTATGGTCGCCGACCATCATGTGCCAGTACATCTCCTTGTCGATCAGACGGAAGATGATTGTCTTGTCGCCCACAAGAGCCTGGTCGTGGCTTTCGCAATAGGAGATTGTCTTCTCATCGGCGCGTCGGTTGGTCAGCTCCCAGAATATTGAAGTGGGGTGCCAGTCTTCATCCTTCTTCTCCTTGATCATCTTGATCCAATAGTCGGGGATACCCATTGCCATTCGATAGTCGAAGCCGATTCCACCCTCGTCGAATCTGAGGGCCAGACCCGGCATTCCGCTCATCTCCTCGGCGATGGTGATCGCTTTCGGATTCACCTCATGAATGAGGATATTCGCCAGCGAGAGATACACGAGAGCATTGGTGTCCTGTCCGCCGTCGTAATAGTCGGCATAGCTTCCGAATGCTTTTCCGAGGCCATGGTCGTAATAGAGCATCGAGGTGACACCGTCGAAGCGGAAACCGTCGAATTTATATTCCTCAAGCCAGAACTTGCAGTTGGATAGGAGGAAATGTATCACGGAGTTCTTGCCATAGTCGAAGCAGAGAGAATCCCATGCGGGATGCTCGCGGCGGTTGTCGCCGTAGAAATAGAGGTCGTAGCTTCCGTCGAGACGTCCGAGACCCTCCACTTCATTCTTCACGGCATGGCTGTGCACGATATCCATGATCACGGCAATGCCCATCTCATGGGCGTCGTCGATAAGGTGTTTGAGGTCGTCGGGGGTGCCGAAGCGTGATGAAGCGGCGTAGAAGCTGCTCACATGATATCCGAAAGAGCCGTAATAGGGATGTTCCTGGATTGCCATGATCTGGATGGCGTTATATCCGTCTTTGGCGATGCGGGGGAGGGTGAGGCGGCGGAATTCATCGTAGGTTCCCACGCCCTCCTCATTCTGCGCCATTCCGATATGACATTCATCTATGAGAAGGGGTTTGGTGTCGGGCGAGAATTTCTTCACCTTGAATTCGTAGGGGTGTTCGGGAGCGTAGACTTCGGCCGAGAAGATGTGGGTGTTTTCATCCTGCACCACACGGCGGGCGTAGGCCGGGATTCTCTCGCCGGAACCGCCGTTCCATTCCACAAACATCTTGAAGAGATCGCCGTTATGAATGGCATCCGCGGGGAAGCGGCCTTCCCAGGCTCCGTCGTCGAGACGTGTGAGCGCGAACGCGGGGTCGTCTTTCACCCAGCCGTTGAAGGTGCCCATCAGAGAGATGGAAGTGGCGTTGGGCGCATATTCACGAAACACCCAGCCATCCTTCTCGCGGTGGAGACCGAAATAATTGTGAGCGTTTGCGAAACGTTTGAGCGAGCCGCGCGTGTTGGCGGTAAGTTCCTCTTTTTTTCTCAAAACATCCTGATGGCGTCCTTCGATGGCTGCGGCGTAGGGCTCGAGCCATGGATCGTCACGGAGTATTCCTAATTGTTTTTCCATATAATCGGGGTTATTTGTAATTTCTATTCTATTTTATTGCATTATATTCAGATTCTCTATTAAAAACCGGAGCCGGAAAATCTCTATAAGAGATAACAAACGGTCAGGGGTGTTGGATCGGATCTGCATGAAAACAATATCTTACAGTAGTTCTCACGGCCGTGGAGTCGTCGCTGTTTTCGCGGAGCAGCGAGAGCACGGCCTCCACATATTCCTCCTTGGAGCGGAATCCGAGCATCTGGCTCACTCCCGAGTCGGGAAGCATCGGCTTATGGTTGAACACTCGGAGCACGCCGTCATAGTCTTCCTCCTCGACGATCCGGGCGAACTCACGCCGGAGCTCGTTGTATTGGCGGCGGGGCTGGAGCTGGGCGGGGAGCTGGCGGAGGTGGGTCTCAAGGGCTGTGATGCATGGGAAGCGGGCGTCGATCTTACATTCCACGGCGCGTTTTATGCGATGGCGCACATGCTGGAGGGCCTGCGCCTCGGCATGGCGCGCGAACATGTGTATCACCACTTTCTTCAGTTTGGCGAAGAGCCGGTCGGGACGTCGTCCGCGTCGGCGGGCCATGATTCTCACCACGGCTTCGAGGAGGAAGATATTCTCCACTTCCGCCACATCGGGCACAAGGATCTCCTTATTGCGGAGATAGGCCACTTCGGCGTCGGTGCGTCTGTCGCGGTCGACGATTCCCCGCGAGCGGAGATGATGCATGCTTTTTAGGTCGTTGAAAGACCGGGTGGTCTCGATCACTTTGTTGCATGATCCGAGAGGCCTGACATCCCATTCGGAGAAAACGAGGGAATAGAGGCGGACGTCGATGCTGTGGCGGGCGTCTCCCTCGATGAAAAGCACAGGGCGCCGGCTTCCCGCGAGCTCCACAAAGATATCTTCGGTGAGCGCCGAGTCGGGGAGCACTTCGTAGTCCCATGAGGAGGATGAGGGGTCGAAACTCTTCACCCAGATGCATGTGTTGTCGGAGCGGGAGCCCACGAAATCCACATCCACGGAGTTGTATACAAACGTGCAGTCGGGGCGGAGGCGTTCGATGGCGTTCCAGAAAGGCCCCACGATGGAGCGGTGAAGAAAGAGCGCGGGGGTGTCGACGAATATTATGGCGTCGGGCATGGCATAAAGCACGGCGGCCGAATAATAGAGCGCGGCCTTCTCGCCCTGGCTGAGGCGGTGGAGCTCTATGAAGTCTTCACCGGAAGTGTTGGCAAACATCAGAGTGCCCTGGCGCTGCAGGATTCTGCTTCCCGGGAATATGCTCTGCCAGATCTCCTTCACCTTGTCGAGTCGGGAGGGGGGAGGGGTGGCGCTCTTTTTCTGTTCGGAGATATGCTCCTTGAATTCGAGAAGGGATTCGAGCTCGTCGGCAAAGAGCATATAGGTGAGTTTGTCGAGTTCGCTGAGCGCCGCCGGACGCAGATAGGGATGATTTTCCGTGGCGCGGCGGTATAGGTCGTCGATCGATCCTGCAAGCCGGGATTCCTCCCTTTCCGGAAAAGAGGCGGACAGAGCCGAAAGAATGTAGGCCCTGCCGGGGGAGAGGGCGGCCATCTCGTCCATGAAACGCGATTTTCCCGCGCCGTTGGAGCCGATGATGGTGATCTGCCGGCGATGCGAGATAATCGATCGCGGCTCGCCGTCGACGGAGAGGGGTAGCGGAATCACGCTCTCTTTCGCCGGTTTTTTCTCCACTTTCTCCTTCAGGCGGGGGCGATGGCTCACGGTATGGATTGATCTGGTCATAAATCTTCCGGGTTTTATAGGTATTCGGCAATGAGGTTGTCCGGGCAACTTCAATCACGACTTCATTGCGTAAATTTAGTAAAAATTCTTAACTTTGCGTTATATAATAGTAAAATAAATGGCCGCGGAAGTGAAATTAAAGGGGATTTCCCTGTTTGGCGAGTTTCTGATGGCCGCTTAGGAATATAATTAACAACTATTTATCAACTGCTTATGTTTTCAGGAATAGTGGAAGAGGCCGCTGAGGTTGTGGCATTGAGAGAGGATGGAGGAAATCTGCATATCACGATGCGTTGTTCGTTTGTCGACGAGCTGAAGATAGATCAGAGTGTGTCGCACAATGGCTTATGTCTGACAGTGGTGGCGCTTCCCGGCGACGGCACATATACCGTGACGGCAATCAGGGAGACGCTCGACAGGAGCAATCTCGGATCGCTGAAAGTGGGTGATCTTGTGAATCTGGAGCGGAGCATGCGCATCGACGGACGTCTCGACGGACATATCGTGCAGGGACATGTCGACACTACAGCCGTGTGTGAGGATGTGAAGGAGAACGACGGAAGCTGGTATTATACTTTCCGTTACAATGTGAGCCCTGAGCTTGCCCGCCGCGGATATATCACTGTCGACAAGGGATCGGTGACCGTCAACGGCGTTAGCCTTACCGTCTGCGAGCCCACCGATGATTCTTTCAAGGTGGCCATCATTCCCTATACCCACGACAACACCAACTTCTGCCGCATAGAAAAGGGAACGAAGGTGAATCTCGAATTCGATATTCTCGGAAAGTATCTTGCGAGAATAGCGGCAATCTGATTTTCCATCTTTTCTTACAAAAAAAGGAACCGACTGATGATGTGTCGATTCCTTTTTCTTAGAGCTTGTTCCTTAAAATTTCGGGGTCGTAGGGGCGGCGCTTTTTGGCATCTTTTGAAAG
>X247_Common_Hamster__coassemble_72_pt1 | contig 14612 bp, 11 predicted proteins | sample X247_Common_Hamster__metabat2_high_PE_003 | metagenome-assembled genome bin X247_Common_Hamster | reverse complement strand
GGGCTATAGGAATACTGTTGCTGACAGTATTTCCAATATCTGCCATATTGATATAAAAACGCTCAGACGCAATTTTTATCTTTTTGCGTAAAAAATTGAGCATATAACTATTTGCCTGATGAAAGACGAACATATTTATTTCATCCTGCTCAATGTCATTCTTTTCGAGAGTTTTTCTCACAACGACAGGTACATTTCTTTGTGTGAAGGAGAAGATTTCCGAGCCATTCATAAACAAATAATCAGATGAACGTGGATTTCCGTTTTCATCAAAACTGAGATCATTGATTCTTTCTGGATGTTTGGCTCCACCACTTCGAATAATCAGATTTTCAGCACCTCGACCATCAGTGCCGAGTGCGAAATTTCCAATCTCTGCAAATCCTTCATCTGATATTACTGTTGCTGTGGCGGCATCGCCAAATATTGTTCTGTTACCTTTATCTCGAGGATGTAGATATTTGTTATAAGTTTCACCTGTTAATAAAAGTACATTCTTTGCAATTCCACCTGCGATTAGTCCTTTTGCTATTGCAAGCCCATATACATATCCAGAACAACCGAGATTGAAATCGAACGCGCCACATGTTGTCGGTAAGCCGAGTTTATCTTGAATGATACATGCTGAAGAAGGCAGAAAATAGTTAGGACTCTGTGTACACAACAGTACAAAATCTATTGACTCACGTGCAATATCCGGATTCTGTTCAAAAAGTTTTTCAGCTGCCTTTATGGCAAGATCAGTAGCCGTTTCTTCCTCCTTTGCAATATGTCGCTGATTAACACCGACTTTTGTTGCAATCTTCTCTACTGTCCATTCCGGAAAGTCTGCCACCAATTCCTCGTTTGTGACTACTTTCTCAGGAAGATAATATGATATACCTTTAATAAATGCCATTTTTAATATGCTATTGATAACCCTCCGTCCAATAAGAGATTGGTTCCTGTAGTCCATGCTGATGCATCAGAAAGAAGATAAATAATTGCATAAGCCACTTCTTCGGGATATCCGTAACGTTTCAACGGATAGCGCTTTTTGTCTTCTTCAAACTGCTCATCGGTAAGCTGACCTCCGTCCATTATCGGAGTTGAAACCATACTGGGCATTACACTGTTTACTCTGATATTCTTTGGGGCGAGTTCCAATGCCATACCCTTTATTAGCCCATTGAGAGCTCCTTTGGTTGAAGAATAAAGTGATCCACCCAAATAAGAACTTATGATACCAGAAGTTGATGTGATAAAAACTATTGATCCACCCTTGTTGATTTTCTTATTCTTGATAAAATCTCGGCTGAGTAATAAGGGCGTGATATAATTAATATCAAACATCTCTTTTATTTCATGTTCCTTAAGGAACTGAAATAATTTATGTCCTGAAATCCCTGCGCAATGAACCACGCCATCTATCTTGTCAATTGAGGATAGAAGTATCTTGCGTCCCTCTTCATTACAAAGATCAGCAGAAAGAGCATTGTGCATGTTACCTTCCATTTGAGAAAACGTCTGGTCAAGGCGTTCTTGGTTTCGACCTGTTATAATCATTGTCGCTCCCATTTTCGAGCAAGCGATGGCCGTAGCTCTTCCGATGCCAGATGAGGCTCCGGTCACGAGTATGGTTTTGCCTTTAAGCGTGAAAGGATTAAATATTTCGCTCATATTTCTATAAGTTCAGGAACTGTGATTTTATCAGTCTCAAAGTAAACGCTTCCCCATGAAAGACCCACACCAAATCCGCATGCTATATGCGTGATCTTATTCTCTTGCAATTTTGAACGCTCTCTTGTTACAAGCACAAGAGGAATAGAAGCACAAGATGTATTCCCGAATTCATCCATGCAATATGGAACTTTTTCAGCTGTGACCTTGAGTTTTTTACGTATCATCTCATTCATCATCTTATTTGCCTGGTGGAATGAGAAAATATCTACTGAATCTTTATCTATAGAGAAATGCTCACATAGTTGTTTGACAGACTTGGGGGCTTTTGATATGCCGAATGAGAATACATCCATGCCATTTAGATCGAGATCTATTCCCCGTCTTGAGATAGTATCATCAACTGTTACTTCTTTCAATGATTCTTTAGTTAATGGAGCTCTATAACCACCTTCTCTAATGATAATGGTTTCATAACCATTCCCATCAGAATTCATGAGGAACTTGAATCCTTCCGCATTGCTATCATATTCAAGTGCGGTTGCTGACCCTGCATCTCCGAATAGTGGATATGTGCTTTTATCGTCTGGTGAGCATATTTTTGTAATAGTATCACCTGCAAGCAAAAGACCCTTTCTTATAGTTCCGTTTTGCATTAGTGATGTAATTACACTCATCGCATAAACCCAACCGGAACACCCTAAAGAAATATCAAGTGTATAACATTCTTTTGAAAGACCAAGCTTTTGTTGAAGTATGCATGACGTTGCAGGAAGAATATAGTCTGGAGTCTGTGTTACAAATACCAGAGCTTCTATTTCTGATTTATCCCATCCAAGATCGGCAATTAATTTATCAGCTGCAGTAAGACATAGATCTGAAGCAGTGATAGAACCACTGGCACGCCTGCGCGAGGCTATGCCAGTAGACTCTATGAAACTTTCTGCCCCTCCCCATTTATATATCTTCGATATGTTATCAATTAGACTTGGGACGCATGCTGATATTCCCTTAATGGAAACATTCTTTGCATTTAGGAAAGCCATTCCGATTATTTATTAGAAAGGAGATCGTAAAGTTCCTGAATAGTGTTAGCTTTCTTCATCTCGTTACCTGAAAGCTCAACATCGAATTCTTCATCAGCAAGAGCGATCACCCCAAGAGCAGAAAGTGATGACCATTCTTCAAGTTCACGGAATTTGGTTTCGGGAGTTAGAGTTGTTACATCAGTATCGTCGAATATTTCGGCGAACTTTTCGATAAATTCTTTTATTTCCATTATTTTATAAGTTTTTGAATTGAATTTCTTTTCTCAATATAATTTTCATAATCGAGAGTATACTCTTGATTATATACTTTATCTTGATTTATAGATATCTTATAGCCAAATGCCTTGTTAAATTTTATAGCACGGTTATTGTCTTTTAATACATGGATGACTAATTTTTGCAAGCCTAAAGTATCAAAACAAAAATCAGTCAGACACATCGTGGCTTGGAATGACACTATTGAGTTCAAATAATCATCATCCCATATGAAAATTCCCAGTTCCCCTGTCTTGTTCTCAAAATCAATATCTCGAACATTTGTTAAACCGATTTCTTTATTGTCTATTTCTATAAGGAAGTAGAAATTATATTTATTATCTATTTTCTTAAACCAGGCTTCCTGCATTTCCGGAGTGATCTCATCTCGATATTCCATGTATCTTGAAATCTTGGGATTATTGCGCCATTGACGCACAATCTCAATCTTATCGTGGGTAAGCCTGTTTAGTTTTACTCCATATTTCACAAGATTTGTAATGTTTTCTATCATGCAATTTTCGCTTATATTTGAGTTAATGACAAAAATTGAACTTTGTCGATTAACTTATTAGTTTGAAATCAAATTCCTTTAAAAATCTCTAAAATAGTAAATTTTAGAAAAGTTATACTATTTTACAGATAAACGTTGCAAATACTATAGATGACTGAAACAAAGATAATAAAATTGTTCTGATTATGCAATATGATCTTAATCCAGAAAGAGCCTTACAGGCATTTAATTACTTTCGATCATGTTTATACTTTTTTGTCATGAATACAGTCACTAACCATTATACAGTTTCGGAGTTTTTATATATTCTTTGCCACAGATTTGTCTTGATACAGCTGTGATGTAAATATATACTCAGAGAACTTTTGTTATATCCATAGTCTAATTATCTGATTGATGTGTTACTGAAATTATACTATTTATTCCATATCCCCTTGGCGGTTCTATTTATCAATTTTTTTACTTGAATTATTCCAAACCAAGAAGTGAATAGAGTGAATGATATTAGAGAAGAGACTAATAAACCGACTAATCCCCAATGTTTACAAGCAAATATTGCTGTTGGAAGATATACAATGCAACTGATTGTGGAAAATATCAATTGTAATCTTATTTTACCAAATCCAGATAATAATTGCGACCATAACGTAGACCAAATATTCGATAAATGAAATAAACAGACAAGTATTGTTACAATTATAGGAACATGAACTGATCCTTGTATCCAGATCTTATAAAATATATTTGAGAACGCAATCATGGCAAAGCCAATTATAGCGATTATTCCAATTAATTTTACCAGTTTGGAAGTCATTCGTTTCATCCACTCGAAATCTTCATTTATATTTGCTTCGGCATAAGCACTCCAAAATGGAGTAATTAGTATGGTAAATAACATTGTTAAAATTTGCATATACTTATAAGCGATGTTGTAAACCGTGACTTCTACTGGACCAACATAATGGGATATGATAAGATTATTTGTCTGATAAAATGCTATCGCTATTATTTGTAAAAAAAAGAACTGTATTCCCAATGACATAATTCCTTTAGCCATCCGGAATCGTACTTTATTTAAAGAGGGACGATATCTTTTTAATACATGGGAGAACGTCCAGATATTAGATGCTACTAATACAATCAAGGATGTTCCTCCCATAGCTATGGCCAGCTTAATCAGTGACCCATTGGTGCATTTTACAAGAATAAACAACACAATACAAAGAAGAAATTGTGTAATGGTATCGAAACTTGATGCAATAGCGGGCTTTTGGACTGCATTTAATAGACTCCTGTTTAGACCAAGAATAAATAGAAGGGAAAAGTTGATTATTACAATTGTTATGGTCCAGATTAACTCTGTTTTCAGACTTTCATTTACATTTAAGACTTCACACCAGTTAATCATGAATGTCGCTATTATTGCAATAATCATTACAGATATTACAACTATGGAAATAATCGCATATGCAGTACTTACATAAATTTTAGCTAATTTATGTTTCCCTTTCTCAATTGCTTCAATAAATTTATTTCTTAACCCATTTCCTATGCCAAGATCAAAAAAGCTTAACCAACTGACAAGAGAGGATATTGTTAGCCAGATACCATATTCATAGCTTGACACATAGTTGATTGTCAATGGCACTATTATTAAAGAACTAATGACGCTAATCCCCTTAAGAATCAACATCGCCAAGATATTCTTTTTGGCTTTAACAGAGCGTTGATTGCCTTTATTAATAAATTTAAAAATTTTATTAAACATCTTATTTTTTAAATTATTAATAAGGTTCTGTATATAATATTGATAACGTTAAATTTAATTATTTCATATTATATTAATTGCCGTAGTCGTAGCCGTTGCCGTAGCCGTAGCCGAAGGCGTTGGCGCGGCGGCTGCGGTCGGAGACCGTGCCGTTGAGGATGACGGCCATGTTCTTGTAGCGCTTCTCTTCGTAGAGGCGGTCGATCTCGGGAAGCAGGCTGCGCTCGAAGAGCCCGGCGCGGATCACGAAGAGCATGCGGTCGACTACCATGTTGATGATCCTTGCGTCGGCTACCAATTCGATCGGCGGACAGTCGATGAAGATGAAGTCGTATTCTTTGCGCAGGGCTTCTACCATCGGTTCGAAGCGCCCGTCTTCAAGTAGCTCGGTGGGGTTGGGTGGTGTCTTCCCTACGGGGAGCACCTGCAGACCCGCGGTGCCTTCCACATCCTTGATCACGCTGTGCACATCGTCGATATTGCCCGCGAGATAGTCGGCGAGTCCTTTGTGGGGACGGCCCACATAGGCCGATGAGGAGCCGTGACGGAAGTCGCCGTCGATCACGAGCACACGCTGCTTGCGGATGGCGAGAGCGGCGGCAAGATTCATTGTTATGAAGGATTTACCGCTGCCGGGGTTGAAGGAGGTTATACCCAACACATTGCAGGAACCCTTGTTGGTGCGTAGGAACTCTACGTTTGTACGCAGAACGCGGAACGCCTCATTGACAATATCGCGTTTACCATGCTCCACAAGGATTGTATCGCCGGCATTGGAGTGTTTCTTACCGAATTTATACATTGGGATCTCACCGACCAGAGGAGCAGTGATTGACTCGACATCCTTGCGACCGCGGACCTTGGTGTTTGAAGTTACTTTTACGTATACAACACCAAATGGGATTATTATTCCCAGTAGTGTGGCGATTGCCAATATATTAATAGTTTTAGGCGCAATTGGAGCTGTGCTCCCCCCAGGACGTTTGATAACGCGAGTGTTATAGGCAGTAAATGCCTGATTCAATTCATTATCCTCTCTCTTCTGGAGAAGGAAGAGATATAGAGATTCCTTCACTTTCTGCTGACGCTCGATAGATAGAAGATGCTTGGCTTGCGTGGGATTTGACGCGAGTTTTGCGGTAGCAGCTCCCTGTGCGCCTTGCAATCCCTGGATCTGGGTCTTCAGATTGGCAATGGAATTATCGATCGATGCCACCACCGACATGCGCATATCTGAAAGATCCTTATCCATATTCTGAACAAGCGGATTCTTGTCGGAAGATTTGGCAGCGAGGTTATTACGCTCAATCATCTGCTTGTTATAGCCTTCAATCTGAGTCTGAATAGAGAGATTGGTTATTCCGGCATTTGTAGGCAATAGCTTGTTTTGATTGCCTGGACTCACCACATATTCGCGTATATAGCGAGTCATTTGCAACTGATTGGTCAGATCAAGAATATCTTGAGAGAGAGTCTGGGTCTCCTGCATATATGCGTTTGCAGCCTGAGCCACATCGGGAACAAGATTCTGGCTTTTATAGCTTGATATATCCGAATCAACATTCCCGAGTTCCTGTTCAATCACTCCAAGACGTTCATTGATGAAATTTGAAGTGGCGACTGCAACCTGATTTTTCTCTTTGATCCAGGTGTCGTTATAGACAGATATAAGTGTATTCAGAATATCATCTGCTCGTTGAATGCTCTGATCTGTAATGGATATATTAACCACATCGCCACTGTTCTTAGTATCTTCCGGCTCTACAACTAAATTCTTATTATAGGTTTCGGTTGCAGCAAATAGTGATGATCTGTTAACAAAAAGTTCAATCTCTTTGCCTTTTTCGAAAAATGGTGTCGGGCTGATTATAATAGATCCGGCTATGGTATTTATTGGTGAAGATAGAGATCCATTGTAAATACAATCTGATTTCTGAGGTTCGGGATTACCTTTGTAAGTCCTTTTTAAATCAGAAATTGTAATTTTTCCATCAGATGATGTATTTATTTTAAATGAAGCAGCATCTGTTTCAGGTAGATTTGTGAAAGTGACTGTAAGAGGGAGGGATTCTCCGTATGCAACATTCTTATGAAAACGTCCCGGCGTGAAATAGCTTATTTCAAGATTAAGACGTTTAACAACCTCTTCCATCATGTCAGGAGACTTTAATGCTGACATTTCGTTAGAAAGATTAGTATTGCTTGAAACAAGTCCGAAAGTTGAGAAATCTGCCACACCGCTTCCCTGATCATCGCTTTTTATAACAAGCGAAGTGGATTGTGAGTATGTTTTAGGTGTGCGAAGTATGTAAACAATTGCAATTGAAAGACATACAAGTAATGAAAGCACTATCCACTTCCATTTTGACAAATATTGAAAAAATATATCCGACAACGGCACACTTGCGGAAGTAGGCATAGCGGCTTTGGGTTGAGATATTTTATATGTCTGATCCATGGGTTTTATATTCAGTGTCAATATTATGTTTCAAGACGTTTTACGACGATGTATTTATCTTGTCAGCGTCACGATAAGGGTTGCTACGGAGATGCCGACGGAGCCGACCGAGATCCAGAAGGAGGGGGAGTAGGCGGCGTTACCCGCGGAGGTTGTCTCGCGCTTGGCTTTGTCGTTGGGCTCTATATAGACCACATCATCCTGCTTGAGATAGTAGACGGGGGAGGTGAGCAATTTCTCGGCGTTGGTCAGGTCGACGCGATAGGCCGTTTCCTGTCCGTTCTCTTTGCGGACCACAAGCACATTCTCGCGCTGTCCGGTGTTTTTGAGGTCGCCGGCGTAGGAGAGCGCCTGGAGTATGGTCATCTGGTCTTCGTTGAATTCATAGCGTCCGGGGCGTGCCACCTCTCCCAATACGGCCACTCCGGTATTGATGAATTCGACAGTGACCACAGGGTCTTTCACGAGATCCTGACTTGTGAGCTGGCGCTCTATGAATTTGGCCACATCCTCGCGCTTCATGCCCGCGATGTGAAGGTCGCCGAGCACAGGAAATTTTATATCTCCATTCGAATTTACTGTATAATAGGATGTTCTTGCTTCATTTGACGATATAGCTGAAGAGCCGGTTATTCCTGTTTGGCTCAAGCGGGATTGAGTTTGAACAAGATTAAACATAGCTGATAGCTGTGGATCCTGCGTGTTGACGATGATCATCAGTTTGTCGCCGGGCTGCACCGTGATGTTATAGGCACTGCGGGGAGCCAGGGTCTGTCCGTTCTGGAGATCCTGGAAATATGTTATGTTTTTGGGTGTGCTGCAAGAGGCAAGAGTCAGGAGAAATGCTCCGGCGATATAAAAACAAGTTTTTTTCATTACAAGTTACAATATGGCGTTTATTTTTTTTTATATCCCTTCGATGGGGAGGAGGGAGGGGCGGGGAAGGCGCAGGCGCCATTCTATGCCATTGTCGGCCGTGAGACGCAGCCGGAAGATGCAGAGAGGAGAGCTATCTTTCTTCTCGACCGCCGACGGGGCTTTGGAGGAGCGAACGGCTGTTTTACATTTATTAACGGACTGGACGCCGTTTTGGTTTTCAGTTTTACATATTTGTTCTATCACGGCTTCATAACCCTTCATGTCGCCGTCGATAATCCTTACGCGCTGCCCCACAAGCAGCTCCGACTCATTATAGATTCCGACCTGCGCTTTGTCGGCGAGGCGGAGGAGAGTGGCGCGGAAGATCTCCATCTGCGAGGATGGAATCGCGGCATAGTCGCCCCGGCGGGTGTTGCGGTAGCACCAGGCATATTCCCCCACGCTCCGCAGAAAGCGGGAGAGACGGGAGTCGTTGATCCTGACGAAGAGGAGGCGGCGCAGCAGCGGGTCGCTTCCGGGGGGAAGCGGAGGGGAGTAAAGTTCGGGAGCGGCGTCGGAACCGGCCTCGGGATTTTCGGGAGTGACGATGCGTCTGATCTCTTTCAGGGCATTGTTGTCGCGAAGGCGGAGCACTCGCCATCGTCCGGGATCGGCTGTGAGCGAGAGAGCCACGGCCCTGACCGCTTCGGGAGAGGGGGCCGCGGAGGAGAGGAGACCCGTGGAGAAGCCTATCGAGGCGGCGGCGCAATTCCAGAGGAGTGAGGTGTAATCGCGGAGAGAGAGAGAGTCGGGCATCGGGAAACCGAGATGGAGGAGGATCGCGCGGAGGCGACGGTCGGCATCGGCGATGCTCATGCGGGGGAAGAGGCGTGCGCGGCGCGGGGAGCGGTGGCGCCCGGCGATGGCGCGCAAGGGAGGGGGCGCGGATTCGCCGTCGAAGGCATCCGCCTTAAGGGTGAGGAGCCGCTCCGGGGAGCATCCGCCGAGAAGCACGGCTGCAAGAAGCATGTCGGCGTAAAGACGGAGGCCGCGAGGGAGAAGGGCCTCGCCGCGTGCGAATCTGACAAGGAGGGGGAAGGTATTGTCGGGAACAGGAAAGGCGGGATTGCTTTCCAGACGCTGCACGGCCGCCCGGAGCGGGGTGAAATCCGCAACGGGGGAGGCTACTCCGGCGGAGACGCCTTTGCGATGGATCGCAGCGAGATTGTCGAGATAATATCTTACGGTCTGTGGAGAAAATCCGCTCCAGAGGAGATTTTCGATCCAGAGGGAGAGGGATTCGCGGGTTATATCTGAGAACAGAGGTTCGGAATGTAGAGCATGACGACGGAAGGAGGAGATGGCCTTGCGCGTGGCGGCGGCACACTGAGGGGATGCATCTGCGAGCACTTTGCTTGCAAACGAAATCAGACTAATTTCTTCATTTGGGTGCAAATCAGCGATTTGGGTCACGACTCAGATTTTAACTTTCCGGAAAATCAGGACATATCTTCTTTTCCTCCCTCGGAGGGGCGTGTGGGCCCGGGAGGGGTGAAGAAAACGGCCGCAGGCAGTTCCTGATGGAGAGATAGGGGTCTGCCCGTGCAAAATTAAGAAAAAAAAAGGAAACGGCAAATTTTTAACAAAATCTATTTTACGGGTTTTTTGGGGGAGAGGAAGCAACAAATCGGGGCGGCAAGTGTTTTTTTATTTGAAAGGGGAGGAATTGCCCGGCGAGGGAATATCTTGCCCTTCGAATAAATGTATATAACCAAATTACCTTTTTTTATTAATAAGAATACTATGAATACAGCACCACTAAGCGGAATCAAAGTTGTGGACTTTACTGAAGTGCAGTCGGGTCCGTCGTGTACGCAAATGCTTGCCTGGCTCGGAGCCGAGGTGATCAAGATCGAGCGCCCCGGCGTGGGCGACGCCACAAGGAAGGAACTGCAGTTCAATCCCGACCTTCCATCCTATTATTACCTCCAGCTCAACTCCGACAAGAAATCCCTCGCCCTCGACGCCAAGACGCCCGACGGGAAAGAGATCCTCACAAAGCTGATCAAGGGTTGCGACATCTTTGTTGAAAACCTGCATCCGGGCGCCATGGACAAGCTCGGCTTCAGCTGGGAGACGGTCCACGCCCTCAATCCGAAATGCATCTACGGCACAATCAAGGGTTTCCCCCTGAGTTCGAAATATAAAGACCTGAAAGCCTACGAGCCCATCGCTCAGGTGACGGCCGCCGCCGCATCGACCACGGGATGGTTTGACGGCGACTACAACATCCCGACGCAGAGCGGCGCCGCCCTTGGCGACTCCAACACGGGAATGCATCTTCTGATCGGTCTGCTCGCCGCCCTTCAGCAGCGCGAGCGCACCGGAGAGGGCTGCTTCGTCTATCAGTCGATGCACAACGCCTGCCTGAACCTCTGCCGGATCAAGACACGCGACCAGCTCACGCTCGACAAGATCGGATATCTCACCCAGTTCCCGCAGTATCCCGACGGTAAGTTCGGCGACTGCGTGCCCCGCTCGGGGAACATCGAGGGAGGAGGAGTGCTCGGCTGGACCTACAAATGCAAGCCCGCAGGCGGATATGACAGCGAGACCGACGCCAACAACTATGTCTATGTGATTCTGCAGCGCGGAGCCAAAGACTTCGAGCTTTTCTGCAACGCCACCGGATTTACCGACTGGCTGACGAATCCAGATTTCAATACGGCCGATGCCCGCGACAAACACAAACAGGAGATATATAAGAGAATCGGCGACTGGACGGCCGACAAGACCAAATTCGAGGTGACGGAGATTCTCGGCAAGGCGGGTGTGCCTGTCGGACCGGTGCTTTCCACCAAGGAGATCATGACCGACGAGAGCCTTTACGACGGCAACACATTGGTGAAGATCAACCAGGGAGGGGAGATCGGCGAGTTTGTGACCGTGGGATGCCCGTTCACGATGTCGAACTACCAGCCGGAGTATGGCCCCTGCCCCGAACTGGGCGGCAACACGGAGGAAGTGCTGAAGGGACTCGGATATACGGATGCCGACATCGAAGGATTCAAAAAGAACGGAACAGTGTGAGATATCCCCCGGAACCTACAACCAAAAACTCCCAACTCACAACCAAAAACTAAAAATTTATGGAAAAGAACAGCAGCAGCGCCGCCGTTCCGAAATTTCCGGAACAGGTGACGGGTATGTATATATCGGCCCAGGCCCTGAAGAGGGCCGGCATCAAGGATGTCTACGGACTGGTGGGCATCCCGGTGACAGAGGCCGCGTTCGCAATGCAGAAAGTGGGCCTGAATTTCTATGGTTTCCGCTTCGAGCAGCAGGCGGGGATGGCCGCCGCAACCCACGGTTTTCTGACGAAGACCCCCGGCGTGCTCCTCACGGTCTCTTCACTCGGGTTTATGAACGGCCTTACGGCCACGGCCAATGCCAACGTGAACTGCTATCCCATGATACAGATCTCGGGAGCATCGGATCCGGCGATGGTGGACATGAACGTGGGAACATACGAGCAGCTCGACCAGCTCAACACCGCGCGTCCGCTGGTCAAGGCAGCCTTCAGGTGCAGCTCCGCGAAGGATATCCCGGCGGCTGTGGCCCGCGCCTACAGAGCGGCTGTGAGCGGCCGCCCCGGCGGAGTTTATATCGACATGGCCACACCGGCCTTGGGGGAAGTGCTCGACGCCTCGGAAGCCGAGAAACTATTCTTCACCCCCACGGATCCCTACTCGGCCACGGCGCCCAACGAGGCGGCTGTGGAGAGAGCCGTGGAACTGCTCACGACCGCCAAAAAACCGGCCATACTCCTCGGAAAGGGAGCGGCATACGCGCAGGTCGACGACAAGATCAAGACTCTTGTGGAGAAATACAACATCCCTTATCTCGCCATGTCGATGGCAAAAGGACTGATGCCCGACAACGGACCACTGAGCGCACTGAGCTGCCGCTCCACGATCATGGAGCAGGCCGACGTGGTGATGGTGATTGGCGCGAGAATCAACTGGATGCTCTCCTTCGGCAAAGGGAAATGGAACAAAGAGGGGAAATTCATCCAGCTCGACGTGGAGCCGCAGGAGATCGACAGGAATGTGGCGATCGCAGCGCCGGTGGTGGGCGACATGGGACTCGCTCTCGACATGATCCTTGCCAAGATGGAGGGGAAGAGCATGAGCGCCGACCCGGCATGGGTGGGCTCGCTGCAGGCGGAATCGAAAGAGAAGAACGCCAAATTCGCCCGGCGGATAGCGGAAGCCTCGACGGCAATGCCGATGAACCACTGGACGGCGCTATCGGCCATCAAGCCCGTGCTTGAGGGGAATCCCGACGTGATCCTTGTGAACGAAGGAGCCAATACGCTCGACGACACCCGCGACGCCGTGGACATGTCGCTTCCGCGCCACAGGATCGACTGCGCGTCGTGGTCGATCATGGGCATGGGAATGGGCTCGACCGTGGGAGCGGCCGTGGCCACAGGGAAGAGCGTGGTGGCCGTGGAGGGCGACTCGGCCTTCGGATTCTCCGGAATGGACTTCGCCACAGCCTGCCGCTATAAACTTCCGGTGACGGTGGTGATCTTCAACAACGGAGGAATCTACAACGGCATAGCCGAGAATCCCGGCGGCGGCGACCAGCCTGCGCCCACCACACTCGACATCCATGCCCGCTACGACCTTATCGGGAAAGCATTCGGAGCCGACAGCTATTATGTTGAGAACCCCGCCGACCTGAAAAAGGCGCTTGAGGCGGCCATCGCCTCCAGGCGCCCGACGATCATCGACGTGCAGCTCGCGGCCGATTCGGGTAAGGAATCGGGCCATATCGGCTATCTGAACCCCCAGCCGCTGATTGAATATGTGGTATAGAAGCTTTCGCGCGACAAGCAAAAAGCTTCCGGCTAAAAACTTACAACTATGGAGATCACACACATTATATTATATGCGATCGTGCCGATTATCGTGGTGATGCTCGCCGGATTCATTGCCGGAAAGAGGGGAGCCTTCAGCGGCGATGACGCCAAGAAATTCAACAAGGTGGTGCTCGACTTCGCATTGCCGGCCGCTTTGTTCGTTTCCATTGTGCAGGCATCGCGCGAGGATCTCGCCAAAGACATCAAGCTCACCATCGTGTCGGTGATCGGCATCATGGCCTGTTTCATGGCCGTCTATTTTGTATTCAAATACTGTTTCAAGAAAAACACGGGGGCCGATGCCGCCGTGTCGGCGCTGATCAGCGGGTCGCCTACGATCGGCTTCCTCGGTTTTGCGGTGCTGGAACCGGTGTTCGGCACATCGCCCGCCGTGGCTCTTGTGGTGGCGATCGTGGGAATCGTGGGCAACGCCATCGGTATTCCGGTGGGCCTCTCGCTGATGAACGCCTCGCTCGAGAAACAGAATCCCGGCTCGACAAAGAAGGAGAGCGCCTGGAAACCGGTGGTTCACGCACTGGCGCAGCCTGTGGCCTGGGCGCCTATCCTGGCTGTGGTATGGGTGCTCGTGGGGATTCCCTGGCCCAAAGAGCTCTCTCCTTCGTTCGACCTCATAGCCAAGGCCAACGCCTCCATGGCGGTGTTCTCGGCCGGTATCACCCTTTCAGCCATTAAGATCTCGATCAACTGGCAGGCCGTGTTGGGCGCGATCATGAAGATGGTGCTTATGCCGGCTGTGGTGCTGATACTCGGACTGCTCTTCCACATGGATCCCTTCAACCTGAAGATGCTTGTAGTGGCAGCGGCACTTCCGCCGGCATTCTCCGGCATCATCATCGCCGATGAATACAACACATACGTGGCGACGGGCACATCCTCGCTGACGCTTTCGGTGATACTCTTCATCGGACTCTGCCCGCTGTGGATATGGATCACAGAGCTCGCGCTCAGATAAAAAGGGAAAGGCCCGGCAGCTGACGGCGGCCGGGCCTCTGCCTCTGCCTCTGCCTTCCCCGGCCTCCGGCTTTCCCCTGCGCTTCCGGCTTTCGGCTTTCCCCTGCGCCTCCGACCTCCGGCTTTCGGCTTTCCGCAAGACGGCGGACGAC